>Ga0335071_10001736_pt1 | contig 23505 bp, 21 predicted proteins | sample Lox_Sample_15_FD_206724 | JGI IMG/M metagenome (GOLD analysis project Ga0335071, IMG submission 206724) | Soil microbial communities from Loxahatchee National Wildlife Refuge, Florida, United States - Lox_Sample_1.5 | ecosystem: Environmental > Terrestrial > Soil > Wetlands | place: USA... | reverse complement strand
GCGCGCCGCTCCGCCGCGCCGTCTTCCTCCGGGTCCTCAAGTCGGAGTGCGTGGCCGGCCTGTCGGCCGAGGCGGTCGAGCGCGCCGGGCGAGAGGACCCGGGGTGGCGGACCGACGGGCGGCACGCTACGGTGCAGATCCTCCGCCGGGCGGAATACCCGGCCGCCGGCCTGGCCGGCTGAGCGAGCCCCGCCGGCGAGCCCGCAAGGCGGCGGCCACCCTTCCCGGGATCAGCCCTTCTGCTCGCCCTGTGCGGTCCTCTCCAGCCAGCCGCCGCCCAGCGCCCGGTAGAGCCCGACCAGGTTCTGCAGCCGAGCGAGCCGCGCCTGCACCAGGAGCTGCTGGGCGGCGTAGAGATCCTGCTGGGCGGAGAGGACCACCAGCGAGCTGTCCACGCCCTTCTCGAAGCGGAGCTGGGCCAGCTGGTAGCGACGCTCGGCGGCCGCGCTGCGCCGGGAGAGCCCGTCGATCTGGGTCTCGATCTCGCCGCGCGACTGCAGGGCGTCGGCGACCTCGCGGAAGGCCACCTGGATCGACTTCTCGTACTGGGCGACGGCCAGGTCTCGGGAGACCTCGGTGACCTTCAGGTTGGCCGAGTTCCGCCCCCCGTCGAAGATGGGCAGGGTGATGCGGGGCGAGAACATCCACATCCCCGAGCTCTGGTCGAAGAGGTGGTCGATCTCCACCGAGGAGAAGCCGCCCTGGGCGGTGAGGGAGATGGTGGGGAAGAAGGCCGCCCGGGCCGCGCCGATGTTGGCGCTGGCGGCCATGAGGGAGTGCTCGGCCCCCAGGAGGTCGGGCCGCCGCCGCAGGAGGTCCGAGGGGAGGCCAGCCGGGAGGTCGGCCACGATCCCCGAGGCGTCGAGGGGCGCGGGCGGCGGGAGGTCGTCGGGGAGAGGCGCCCCGACCAGGAGGACCAGCGCGTCCCCGAGCAGGGCCCGCTGCTGCGAGAGCGCGGCCAGGTTGACGCGGGCGGTCTCGACCTGGACCTCGGCCGTGCGGAGGTCGAGCTCCGAGACCTGCCCCACCTCGTAGCGGCGCCGCGTGAGATCGTAGGAGGACTGCACCAGCGAGAGGGTCCGCCTCGTCAGGTCGACCTCCTCGTCCAGGGCACGGGTGGCGAGGTAGAGGCTGGCGGTCTCGGCCACGAGCGAGAGGTGGGCGGCGCGCTGGGCCTCCACCGTCGAGAACCAGCTCTGCAGGGCCGCCTCCTTGAGGCTGCGGACCCGGCCCCAGAGGTCGAGCTCCCAGGCGGTGACCCCCACGCCCACGGTCCACATGCTCGAGGTGTAGGGCACGCGGACCACGCTCTGGTCGAGGGGGGTGCGGGCCCGCAGGTAGTTCCCCGAGGCGTCCAGCTCGGGGAACTGGGCCGAGCGGGCGATCCCGTAGCGGGCCCGGGCCAGCTCCACGTTCAGGGAGGCGACGCGCAGGTCCCGGTTGTTCGAGAGGGCCAGCGCCACCACCGCCTGCAGGCGCGGGTCGCCGAGGACGTCCCGCCAGCCCTGGTCGGCCGCGGCGACGCTCCCCTCGGCCGCCGCCGCCGGCGCGACCGGCCAGGAGTCCGGCACCGGCGCGGCCGGCCGCTGGTACTTCGGGGCCAGGGAGCAGGCGGAGAGGAGGGCCGCGAGGAGCGCGGGGGGGAGGAGGTCACGCATGGCCGCCGTCCTTGCCCGCGGCCGGGGCGGTGGGCTCGGCCCCCCTGCGAGGAGGCCCGCGGTGCCCGCCGGTGTAGCGGACGATGACCACGAAGAACACGGGGATGATGAGCACCGCCAGGGCCGTGGCCGAGGCCATGCCCGCGGCCACCGCCCATCCGATGGCGTTCTGGCCGCCCGAGCCCGCTCCCCGGGCGACCGCCAGGGGCAAGACGCCCAGGATGAAGGCCATGGAGGTCATGAGGATGGGGCGCAGCCGCATGCGCGCGGCCGCGAGCGTGGCCTCGATGAGGTCTTGGCCGGCCTGGTGCTGGGCCCGGGCGAACTCGACGATGAGGATGGCGTTCTTGGCTGACAGGCCGATGGTGGTGAGCAGGCCCACCTGGAAGAACACGTCGGAGGGGGCCCCGCGGACGGTGGCGGCGATGGCCGCCCCCACCACGCCCATGGGGACCACCAGCATGACCACGAAGGGGATGGACCAGCTCTCGTAGAGCGCCGCCAGGCACAGGAACACCACCAGCAGGGAGATGCCGTAGAGCGCTCCCTCGTTGGCGCTCGCCAGGCGCTCCTCGAAGGAGAGCCCGGTCCACTCCATGCCGATGCCCTGGGGGAGCGACGACACCATCCGCTCCATGGCCTTCATGGCCTCGCCGGTGCTCCGCCCCGGCCCGGGCTCCCCGACGATCTCCACCGAGGAGATGCCGTTGAACCGCTCCAGCCGGGGCGACCCGTAGGTCCAGCGCCCGGTGGCGAAGGCCGAGAAGGGCGTCATCTCGCCGCCCTGGCTGCGCGCGTACCAGCGATCGACGTCGGCGGGCTGCATGCGGAACGGCGCGTCGCCCTGCAGGTAGACCTTCTTCACCCGGCCCCGGTCGATGAAGTCGTTGACGTAGGTGAGGCCCCAGGTCGAGGAGATGTTGTTGTTGATGTCGGCGAAGGAGAGGCCCAGGGCGGCGGCCTTGCCCCAGTCCACGTCGACCTTGAACTGGGGGGTGTCGTCCTGGCCGTTGGGGCGGACCCGGTTGACGGTCTGGTCCTGGCGGGTGGCCCCCAGGAGCTGGTTCCGCGCCCCGAGCAGCGCCTCGTGCCCCAGCCCGGCGCGATCCTGCAGCTGCATGTCGAAGCCGGAGACGTTGCCCAGCTCGGAGACGGCCGGGGGGGTGAAGGCGAAGATGGTCGCCTCGCGTATCCGCTGGAGCGCACCGGTCACCCGGCCGGCCACCGCCTTGGCCTTGAGCCGCGGATCCTCCCGCTGCCTCCAGTCCTTGAGCTGGACGAAGGCCACGCCGTTGCTCTGGGCGCGGCCGGCGAAGTTGAAGCCCAGGATCCCGATGACCGACTGGATGGCGTCCTTCTCCTCCTTGAGGAGGTGGTCGGTGACCTGGATCATCACCGCGCGGGTGCGCTCCAGGGTGGCCCCGGGGGGCAGCTGCACCTGGACGAACATCGTGCCCTGGTCCTCGTCGGGCAGGAAGCCCGTGGGCAGGCGGTGGAGCAGGACGAGGAGGACCGCCACCACCACGGCGTAGACCGCCACCGCCGGTGCCCAGCCGTGGAGCAGGCCCTTCACGATCTTCAGGTAGCGGCCCAGCCCGAAGTCGTAGAGCCGGTTGAACCAGGCCATGGCCCGCCTCGCCCCGTGGTGCTCCTCCACCGGCTTGAGGAGCGTGGCGCACAGGGCCGGGGTGAGGATCAGCGCCACCACCACCGAGAGCACCATCGACGACACCAGGGTGACCGAGAACTGCCGGTAGATGACCCCCACCGAGCCGCCGAAGAAGGCCATGGGGATGAACACCGCCGAGAGGACCAGGGCGATGCCCACCAGGGCTCCGGTGATCTGGCCCATCGACTTGCGGGCGGCCTCCCGCGGCGAGAGGCCCTCCTCGCTCATGACCCGCTCCACGTTCTCCACCACCACGATGGCGTCGTCGACGAGGAGCCCGATGGCCAGCACCAGGCCGAACATGGTCAGGGTGTTGATGCCGAAGCCCAGCGCCGAGAGGACCCCGAAGGTCCCGAGCAGCACCACCGGCACGGCGATGGTGGGGATGAGGGTGGCGCGGAAGTTCTGGAGGAAGAGGAACATCACCACGAAGACCAGGGCGATGGCCTCGAGCAGCGTCTTCACCACCTCCTCGATGGAGAGGCGCACGAAGGTGGTGGTGTCGATGGGGTAGCGCAGCTGCATCCCGCGCGGGAAGTAGCGCCCCAGCTCGTCCAGGCGAGCCTTCACCGCCTGGACCGTGCGCAGGGCGTTGGCGCCGGGGGCGAGCTTGATCCCCATGGCAGCGGCCGGCTGGTTGTTGTAGAGGCTGTCCACGTCGGCCAGCTCGCCGGTGAGCTCCACCCGGGCCACGTCCTTGAGCCGCACCAGCGCGCCGGAGGGCGTGACCCGCAGCAGGATCTGCTCGAACTCGCCCGCGGTCTGCAGCCGGGTCTGGGCGGTGATGGTGGCGTTGATCTGCTGGCCGGCCACCGCCGGCGCGCCGCCCAGCTGGCCCGCCGAGACCAGGGCGTTCTGGGCGCGGACGGCGGCGGTGACGTCGGCGGGGGTGAGCCCGAAGTCGGTCATCTTCCGCGGGTCGAGCCAGATGCGCATGGCGTACTGGGCGCCGAACAGCTGCACGTCCCCCACGCCGCTGACCCGGCCGATGGGGTCCACCACCGCGGTGGCGGCGTAGTCGGCCAGGTCGCTCCGCTGCATGCTGCCGTCCTCGGAGATGAAGGCGACGATGAGCAGGTAGTTGTTGACGGCCTTCTGGACCCTCACCCCCTGGCGCTGGACCTCCTCGGGCAGGAGCGGCATGGCCAGCTGCAGCTTGTTCTGCACCTGCACCTGGGCGATGTCCGGGTTGGTGTCGGCGTCGAAGGTCAGCGTCACCTGCGCGGTTCCGGAGGAGTCGCTGCTCGAGGTCATGTAGCGGAGGTGATCGATGCCGTTCATCTTCTGCTCGATCACCTGGGTGACCGCGTCCTCGACCGTCTTGGCGGAGGCGCCCGGGTAGGTGGCGCTGATGGCGATGTTGGGGGGGGCGATGGCCGGGTACTGCGACACCGGCAGGGTGGTCAGCGCGATGGCGCCGGCCATCATGATGAGGATGGCGATGACCCAGGCGAAGATGGGGCGATCGATGAAGAAGCGGGCCATCTCTTACCTCGAGCTCGTCGCCGCCGGGGAGGCCGGGGCGGCGCCTGGGGCCGCCGCGGGGACCACCTTGACCGGCGAGCCGGGCCGCACCTTCTGGATCCCGCTCACGATGACCTGGTCGCCCTCCTTGAGCCCCTTGCTCACCAGCCAGGAGTTCTCCACCACCCGGTCCGCCACGATGGGGCGGACCTCGACCTTTCCCCCCTCCCCCACCACCAGGACGGTGGCCTCCCCGGTCGGCCCGCGCGAGACCGCCAGCTGCGGGACCAGCAGCGCGGCCGGCTCCTCTCCCTGGGTCAGGCGGGCGCGGACGAACATGCCGGGGAGGAGCTCGGCCCTGGGGTTGGGGACCAGGGCGCGCAGCGCCACCGACCCGGTGCTGGGGTCGACGGTCGCGTCCGAGAACTCCAGCTTCCCCGGCTGTGAGTAGACGCTGCCGTCCTCCAGGATCACCGACACCGGCGCCTGGTCGGGCCCGCTGCCCTTGAGCTGGCCGCTCTCCAGGGCGCGCCGGAGCCTGAGCAGCTCCGTCGACGACTGCTCCACGTCCACGTAGACGGGATCCAGCTGCTGGATGGTGGCGAGCAGGGTGGCCGGACCGGCCTGGGCGTACGCTCCCTCGGTCACGGCCGCGCGGCCGATCCTCCCCGACACCGGCGCGGTCACGGTGGTGTAGTCGAGGTTGATGGTGGCGGTCTCGATGGCCGCCTGGGCCGCCGCCACCTCGGCCTCGCCGGACTTCTGGGCGGCCACGGCGTTGTCGTACTCCTGCTTGCTCACGGCGTTGGCGCCGACCAGCTCGCCGTAGCGCTGCGCCTGCAGGCGGGCCGAGGCCAGGCCCGCCTCGGCCCGCGCCAGCTGGGCCTTGGCGCTGTCCAGGGCGGCGCGGTAGGGGGCCGAGTCGATGAGGAACAGCCGCTGCCCCGCCTTGACGTCGGCGCCCTCCTGGAAGAGGCGCTTCAGCACGATCCCGTTCACCCGGGCCCGGACCTCGGCCACCCGGAAGGCCGAGACGCGCCCGGGCAGCTCGCGCTGCAGGGCCACCGCCTTGGGCGCGAGCGTGATCGCCGTCACCTCCACCGGACCCTGGGCCATCTGCGCCGGGGGCGCCGAGCGGGAGCAGGCGAGGATCGCCAGGGGGACGAGCAGGAACGGCAGGCCGCGGCGCCCTCGCTCACCGACGGGCGGCGGGCGCTTGACGGGATGGTCGAGCATCGAAGGTCCTTTGGGACAGCGGGTCCAAGGGGGAAGCGCGATCCCTACCGTACGCGCGCCCGGGTGTCCACGCGGGGGAAGGCCGCGCGCGGAGCCCGCCGGAGCGGCGCCCGAGGGGCGTCCACGGCCGCGTGCGGCCGTGGAGGGAGCCCCTTCCTCCGGGGCTCGCACGAGGGCCCCCGCGCTCCCGCCGCCCCGACCCCGGGAGCGCTTCTCCGCCTTCCCGGCCCGCACGCCCGCCTCCGGGGTGCCTCCGACCCGCCCTGACGGGGGCTCTCGGGCCTGCTCGGAAACCGCAGCAAGCTCCGCGCTTGCCGAGGGCTCGCCCCCTTTTCGGGCGTGCGCCGGAAGGCTCCCGGGAGCCGAGGTCACGGGGCGCGCCCGTCAGTTGACCGTCGTCGGATAGAGCCGGGCGGCGACGGCGACGAGGACGAGGAGCACCCCCAGCTCCACCGCCAGGTCGAGCCCCAGCCCGGTGACGCTCTGGCCCCCCTCGATCATGAGCGCCCGCAGGGCGTCCACCTGGTAGGTGAGCGGGTTCCCGCGCGAGAGGACCTGGAGCCCCCGGGGCATGAGGGAGAGCGGGTAGATGGCGTTGCTGGCGAAGAAGAGCGGCATGGTGAGGAGCTGGCCGATGCCCATGAAGCGCTCGCGGGTCTTCACCACGCAGGCCACCGCCAGGGAGAAGGTGGAGAACACGGCCGCCCCGAGCACGATGAACACCGCCGAGCCCAGAAGCGGCAGCGGCGAGAGCCGGAGGTGGGCGCCCATGAGCACCGCCACCAGCCCGACGATCACCGCCTGGAGCAGGGCCCGGATTCCGGCCGAGGCCGCCTTGCCCGCCACCAGCGCCGTCCGGTAGGCGGGGCTGGCCAGGTACTTGTGGAGGATGCCCAGGTCGCGCTCCCAGATGAGCGAGATGCCGTAGAAGATGGCCACGAAGAGGACGCTCTGGGCGAGGATTCCCGGCACCAGGAAGTCGAGGTAGCCCACCGGGCCGGTGGGGATGGCCCGGGCCCGGCCCATGATGACCCCGAAGATGCCCAGCCAGAGCACCGGCTGGACGGCGCGGGTGAAGATCTCGGTCGAGTCGCGCCGCAGCTTGCGGGTCTCGGCCCAGGCGATGGTCAGCGCCTGCTCGGCGAACGCCGCCACGGCGCCGAGGATCCCCTGGGGGTGCCCGTCGCGGGTGGAGGCGCTGGGCCTGGCCCCTTCAGCCGAGGCGGCGGGCGGTCCGGCGAGTTCGGGCGACTTCACGGTAGGTCCCTCCGGTGTCCAGCGCGTTCCCGGTGTGGTGGGCGAAGACGTCGTCGAGGGTGGCGCCCTCGCCCACCTGCGCCTTGAGCTGCGCCGGGGGGCCCAGGGCGGCCATCCGGCCCCGGTGGAGGATGGCCACCGCGTCGCACAGCTCGTCCGCCTCCTCCATGTAGTGGGTGGTGAGGAGCACGGTGGTCCCCAGCAGCTCGCGCAGCTCCCGGACGTGCTCCCAGACCGTGCGCCGGGCCACCGGGTCGAGCCCCACGGTGGGCTCGTCCAGGAGCAGGACGCTGGGCCGGTGGATGATGGCCTGGGCGATCTCCAGCCGCCGGATCATGCCGCCCGAGAACTTCTTCACGATCACGCCGGACGCCTCCGCGAGCCCGATCATCTCCAGGGCCTGGCGCACCCGCTCGTCCCGCTCGCGCCGCGGCACGCCGTGCAGCCGGGCGAAGACCATCAGGTTCTCCCAGGCGGTCAGCGCCCCCTCCGCCGAGACCAGCTGCGGGACGTAGCCGATCTCTCGGCGCACCTCGCGCGGCTGCGCCACCACGTCGAGGCCGCTCACCCGGGCGGTGCCGGCGCTGGGCGGCAGGAGGGTGGTGAGCATCTTCAGGGTGGTGGTCTTCCCCGCGCCGTTCGGCCCCAGGAGGCCGAAGATGGTGGCCCGCGGGACCGAGAGCGTCAGCGCGTCCACGGCCGTCAGGGTCCCGAACCGCCGGGTGAGGCCCACGGTCTCCACCGCCGGGATGGGCGCGCCCGGGGCCTCGCCCGCGGCGCCTTCGTCCTCGCTCACGGACGGCCTCCCCGATCGGCGGGCGCGGGGAGCGCCCGCGCCAGGAGCTCCAGCCCGCCGGAGAGGGCGGAGAGCTCCGCGCCGTCGAGCGCGGAGAGCCGCTCCGCCATGCTGGCGCGGGCCCGGGAGCGGGCTCGCTCCAGGAGGACCGCCCCGGCCCGGGTGAGCTCCAGCCTCACCCGCCGCCGCTCCCGCGGGTCGTCGCCCCGCTGCACCAGCCCGCGCCGCACCAGGCGCTCGACCATGGTCGAGGCGGTCGGGCCGGCCACGCCGAGGAAGGCGGCCGCCGCCGAGAGCGAGGCCCCCGGGCTGCGATCGAGGAAGGCGAGGGCGCGGAACTGCGGGACGGAGAGCCCCAGGCCGATCCCGGAGCGCATCTCCTCGCGGAGGAGGCGCATGGCCCTCGGCACCACCTCCAAGATCTGGCGCGCGCAGCGCTCGGCGCCGCCCGCCGCCCGCTCGGCCCGGTGCGGGCCCGGTCGCATGGTTAGCATGACTAAGTGTTAGTATAAGAAAGCAATGGCCGGGGCGCAACCGCGCTGGCCCCCGGCGGGTTCCGGCGGGCGCTCCCCCTCGCGCCTCCGCCCCCCGGCGGCCGCGGAGGCGCCGAGTTCTCGCTGGCCAGGGCGCCCCGACCTTTGCGAGCATCCCTGGCCATGGCCTCCACGGCGCGGCGCGCGCTCCTCCTGGCAGCTCTCTCCGCCCTCCCCGCGGCCTGCGGGACCTCCGGCCGCCCGTCCGGCGCCCTGCTCCCGGTGCCGGTGGAGGGCTCCCCGCAGCGCGGCCCCGACGACGCCTGGGTGACGATGGTCGAGTTCGCCGACTTCCAGTGCCCCTACTGCCGCGCCGAGGAGCCGGTGCTGGTCGACCTCCTCTCGACCTACGGCGCCGACCTGCGGCTCGTCTTCAAGTACTTCCCCCTCGCCGCCGCCATCCACCCCTACGCACAGGCCGCCGCGGTGGCGGCGGAGTGCGCCGGCGAGCAGGGGAAGTTCTGGGAGATGCACGACCTCCTCTTCGTCACCGCCCTCGACGACGCCACCCTGCTCGCCGACGCCGGCCAGGTCGGTGGCCTCGACCTGGGGACGTGGCAGGCGTGCACCGCCTCGTCGGAGGCGGCCCGCGTCGTGGCGGCCGACCGGGAGCTGGGCGAGGGGCTGGGCGTCCCCGGGACCCCGACCTTCGTCCTGAACGGCGTCGAGGTGGTGGGCGCGGTACCCGAGGCCGATCTCGAAGCCGCCATCGACCGGGCCCGGGCCGCCGCCATCGCCAGCGGCGTCCCGCGCGGCGAGTACTACGACCAGGTGGTGCTGGGGAAGTGAGGGGCCGGGACGGCCGGCCCGCCCCGGTCAGCGGCGCAGGTACTGCAGCTCGGCGGGGAGGGCGATGTTGTTCCCGTAGGCGTCCTCGCCGTAGCCGCCCGAGGCGAGAAGCTGGAGGTCGGCCAGGACCCGGCGATCGCCGCGGAAGGTGGCGGTGACCGGGGTGACGATGTCGATCTTGCCCAGCGCCTGGAGGCGGGCCACTGCCTCCACCACGAAGGAGAGGACCGTCTGCCCCTCGTGGAGCTGCCCCTCGACGCGGGGGAGGGGCCGCTCGTAGACGATGATCTTGCCCATCTCGGCCAGGCGCAGGAGGACGCCGCGCACCGCCCGGGCCGCGTCGCCCCCCAGGTCCTCGCCGCCCACGTCCACCAGCCGGGCGATCTCCTGGGCCAGCCAGCGCCGCTTCTTGGCGTTGATGAGCTCGTTGGCGCGGAACAGGTCGAGCGGCGAGGCCGCGTCGTAGGTCTCGTCCTCGATGCGCATGGTGACCGGGCTGCCGTAGTGGTAGGCCATGCGAGCCACCAGGGTGGAGGGGCGGACGTGGAAGCCGCGGTAGGGCGGCACCGGGACGGTGATCTCCCCCTCCTCGGCGTAGCGCCGCAGCAGCTGCTGGGCCAGGGTCCGGCCGGCGAGCACGTACCGGGCCGCGAACGCCAGCGAGCACTCGCGCAGGGCCGCCTCCAGGCGCTCCGGCTCGATGCACTCCGGCAGGTCGGCGAAGAGCGGCAACGCGTCCCCGGGCGCCACGGCGTGGAGCACGTGGCGCTCGTGGTAGTGGGTGAGATCGGTGGCGATCTCCAGCAGGTGGAAGATCACCGAGGCGTGGCCGCGAAGCGAGGGGAGCTCCAGGTCGGACTGCTCCACGTCGGTGTAGGCCACGTGGGTGTCGTAGAGCGCCTGCAGGTTGTGGAAGTCCTCGGCCAGGCGCCGGAGCTCGGTCTCCTCGAGCAACGCGGGAAGCGGCCGGCCCGCGGCGCCCGCCCAGGCCGGGGAGGCCAGCGCGCTGGCCTCGTCCGCCAGGTTCAGGAAGGCGGTGGCCAGCTTGGCGACCGTTCCGGCCACGTCGGCCACGTGCCGGCGGGCGCAGTCCTGGGGCAGGGAGCCGGCGGGCAAGCGCTCCTCGGGGATGGCCACCGGCCGGGGCGCGAGCCCCAGAGCCGTCCCGGCGTCGAGCAGCCGGCGGCTGGCCGTGCGCAGCACCCGGGCCGTGAAGCGCCGCGCCTGGAGCAGGGCCGCGCCCAGGTCCCCCTCGACGGGGAGGAGGCGGTAGGAGGGGGCGGTGTGGGCCAGGTGGAGCAGCGAGTAGTGGACCCGGGCGAACAGCTTCATGGCCGCCACCACCCGGCGGAACTGGCGCCAGCGCTCGTTCCGCAGCGCGCCGTAGGCGTCGAGGAGCTCCTCGAGCTGGCTGGCCTCGGAGAGGACCAGCGCCACCATGGGGCGGGTCAGCAGCTGCAGCGCCGCGTCGGCGTCCGGGGCGACCACCAGCCGGCCCGCCACGTCGAGCACGGAGCTCGCCCGGACGTCGAGCGTGAGGCGGAACTCCGCGGCGTCGACGATGGTGGAGCCGTCGTTCATGGCCTTCGCGTGGAGCCGGGCACCGGGCGATCTGTCCCCGGCCGACCCTGGAGCCGGGCGGGACCCGGGAGGGGGCGCATGCTAGCACGCCGCGGGGGGGCCCGAGCAGGGCGCTCGCACGGGAGAGACGCTCGGCCCGGCCACGACGCGGCCGGTCAAGACGTCAGCGGGTCGCCAGACGCCGCAGCGCCTCCGCGAAGGGCGGGTGGGCCACGCCCCGCTCGGTGACGATGGCGGTGAAGAGCGATGCCTCGGTGACGTCGAAGGCGGGGTTCAGGACCTTCACGCCCTGGGGCGCCATCCGGCGCGCGTACCACCGCTCGGTGACCTCCTCGGGCGGCCGCTCCTCGATGTGGATGTCGGCGCCGCCCGCGCAGCCCAGGTCGAGGGTGGAGAGCGGTGCGCACACGTAGAAGGGGATCCGGTAGTGGCGGGCGAGGATGGCCACGCCCGAGGGTCCCGATCTTGTTGGCGGTGTCGCCGTTGGCGGCCACCCGGTCGCAGCCGACCAGCACCGCCTGCACCCTCCCCTGCTGCATGACGAACGAGGCCATGTCGTCGCAGATGAGGGTCACGTCCACGCCGGCCGCCTGGAGCTCCCAGGCGGTGAGGCGGGCGCCCTGCAGGAGCGGCCGGGTCTCGTCGGCGTAGACGCGGAAGCGGTAGCCTCGCTCCTGCCCCAGGTACATGGGGGCCAGCGCCGTCCCGTAGCGCGCGGTGGCGATGGTTCCCGCGTTGCAGTGGGTGAGGAGGCCCCAGCCGCGCTCCAGGAGGGCCAGGCCGTGCTCGCCGATCCGCCGGCACACCTCCTCGTCCTCGGTGCGGATGGCGTCGGCCTCGGCGCGCAGGGCCGCCTTCACCTCCTCGGGCCGTCGCCCCGCCTCGGCCTCGACCCTGGCCACCATCCGGTCGAGGGCCCAAAACAGGTTGACCGCGGTCGGGCGCGACGTGGCCAGGTAGCGCCCGGCGGCGCCGGGCCGGGCGCGGTCACACGCCGGCGCCGCGGGCCGGCGGCGCCGCCGCGCCCGGCCCGTCCCGCAGCCGGAGCCCCGGCACGCACACCTCCACGCCCTCCTGCACCGTGACCATGCGCACGTCGACACCGTAGAGCGCGGAGAGCGATGCGGCAGTGATGGCCACCGCCGGCGGGCCGTCCCCGACCACCCTCCCCTGCGCGAGGAGGATCACCCGGTCGGCCGCGGCCAGCGCGTGGTCGGGGTGGTGGCTGGAGAAGAGGAAGGCCACCCCCTGCCGGGCGAGCTCCCCGACCCGCTCCAGCAGCCGGACCTGGTTGCCGTAGTCGAGGCCGTTGGTGGGCTCGTCCATCACCAGGGTGCGGGCGCCCTGGGCCAGGGCGCGGGCGATGAGGGTGAGCTGCCGCTCGCCGCCGCTCACCTGCGTGTAGGGGCGGGCGGCCAGGTGGCCGATGCCCAGCGCCGAGAGCGCCTCGGCGACCGCTCTCCGGTCGGCGGCGCCGTAGCCGCTGACCGCGCCGGCGTGCGGCATCCGACCCATCAGCACCACCTCGGCCACCGTGTACGCGAACGCCTCGCGGTGAAGCTGGGGGACGTAGGCGAGCCGCCGGGCCAGGGCCCGCCGCGGGATGCGCCGCACGTCCTCGCCGTCCAGCCGAACGGTCCCGCGAGAGGGGGTGTGGAGCCCCAGCACCAGCTTGAGCAGCGTGCTCTTGCCGCTCCCGTTGGGCCCCAGGAAGGCCACCACGCCTCCGGGAGTGGTCCGGAGCGAGAGCCCCCGGAGCACCTCCCGGCGCCCGTACGAGAACCACACCTCCTCGAGCGCCACCCCGGTCATCCGCTCCACCCCTTCCGCGCGTTGCCCAGCACCGCCAGGAAGAAGGGGATGCCCAGCAGCGCGGTGACGATGCCGATGGGGATCTCGAAGGCGAAGGCCAGGCGGGAGAGGTCGTCCATGGCCAGGACGTAGACCGCGCCCACCAGGGCGCAGGCCGGCAGGAGGAGCCGGTGACCGGGCCCCACCACCATCCGCGTGGCGTGGGGCACCACCAGCCCCACCCACCCCACCACGCCGGCCAGCACCACGGTGAGGGCGCTCACCAGCGTGGCGGCGGCGATCACCACCGCCCTCACCGCCCGCACGTTCAGCCCCAGCGCGCGGGCCTCCTCGTCCCCCATGGAGAGGGCGTCGAGCTGGCGCCCCATGGCCATGAGCGTGCCCACGCCCAGCAGGATGGGCAGGGCCGCCCTCGTCACCGCGGTCCGGTCGGCCAGGGCCATGTTCCCCATGAGCCAGTAGACGATGGCCGGCAGCTGGTTCTGCGGATCGGCCAGGTACTTCACCAGCCACACCAGGGCGTTGAAGAAGGTGCTGACCACGATCCCCGCCAGCACCAGCACCAGCGTGCCGCCCACCCGGTAGGCGGCGGCGATGCCCACCGTCAGGGCCACCGCCAGGAGCCCCCCCAGGAGCGTCGCCACCTGGACCTCCGGCCAGGTCCGGCAGGCGACGATCCCCAGGGCCGCGCCGAAGGAGGCGCCGGCCAGGACGCCCAGGAGGCTGGGGGAGACGAGCGGGTTCACGAACATCGCCTGGAAGCCGGCTCCGGCCACGGCCAGGGCGGCACCGACGAGGCAGGCGGCGACGATCCGCGGCAGCCGGACCTCCACCAGGAGGTCGTGGAGGAGGCGCATTCGCGCGTCGGCCAGGGCCCCGTGGCCGGTGGTCGACTGCAGGAGCCACCGGGCCAGCTCGCCGGGGCGCAGCGGGTACTTCCCCATGCACAAGGAGATCGCCACCGCCAGGAGGAGGAGGGCGGCGAGGCCGAGGAGGACCGCGGCCCCGCGCCGGGTGCGGCCGATGAGCCGGACCTCGGCGGTGGCGACGGCGTCCATCAGCGCGCCCCGCCCAGCGGCCGGTAGTAGCGACCGCCCTCGGCGCAGGGCCGGCACAGGGAGCGCCCGCCGCTCACGACCTCGCGCCCGTCCATGACCCGCTCGCCGCAGTCCGCGCACAGGCAGGTGCGGACCGGCTTCCCCGGGAGGTCCTCCGGCCGGAGGGCCACCTCCACCTCGGCCCAGGTGAAGAGCTCCTCGTCGGGCACGACGGCGAAGTCGCGCCCCGCCTCCCGCCCGTCCTCCCGGGGCGGCCGGGCCGCGAGCCGCACCGCGCGGCCCGACTCCAGGTCGACGAAGGTGGCGGCCATCTTGCCGTAGTCCAGCACCTTCATGGAGCGCCGGCCCGGCGAGCAGCCGGTGGCCGAGAGGATGGCGTCGGTGGCGCAGCGGTCCATCTCCACGAACACGATGAGCCGCCTGCGGTCCGCGCCACGGGGATCCCGGATGCCGAGCCAGCGCAGGCCGGCCATGGCCATGCGGGTGCCGATGGCGATGCCCGGGCAGACGTGCCCGTGGAAGCGCTCGGCCTGCGCCAGCAGGCCGGCGAAGTCGTCGAGGGATGGGTTCACGATCCGTCCTCCGCGTCGGGGTGGGGGCAGTGGAGCCGGCGCCAGCCGCCGGGCGCCCCGGGCCCGGCCTTGCGCCACCAGATGACGGCCCAGCGGATGAGGCGGGGCTCGGGGAGGCGGAGGCCACCCGGGCAGGAGGTGAGCCTGTCCTCGAGGAAGGAGAGGAGCCGGGCCTGCTCCGCCGCGGTGATGCCGCGCAGCATCCCCGCCATCGAGGCGGCGGCCTCCTGGGGAGAGGCGTAGACCCTCCACTCCTCCCGGCCGATGACGGCCACGTCGGCGCAGATCCCCATCCCGCGCAGGTGGCCATACACGTTCAGGTAGTCGGGGCCCGGCTGGAAGGGCCGCCCCACCGCCTCGAAGACCCGCCGGTCGCGCGGGCCATCGCCCACCGAGGTGCACAGGCAGGCCACGCGCCCGGCGCGGGCGTCCAGCTTGGCCAGGGCCCCGCCCAGATCGTCCACGGCCAGCGAGCGCGAGGCGATGGCCAGGTCGTGCACCGGGATCCCCAGCTCGTCCCAGTCGTCCTCCCAGCTGCCCAGCACCGCGGTCACGTTGACGATCCCCTCCGCCCTGCACCGGGCGCGGAGGAGGGCCAGCATGGCGGGCGAGAAGTCGAGGGCCGTGACCCTCGCCACCCGGCGCGAGAAGGGCACCGCCAGCGTGCCCGGGCCGCTGCCCACGTCGAGGACGCTGAAGGAGCGCGGGGGCTCGACCAGGCTCAGGATCTGCTCGGCGTAGCCGGGATCGGCGGCGTGGCTGGCGAAGGAGGGCGCCCGCTCGTCCCACTCGTCCGGGCCGGTGCGCGGACCGGAGCGCCGCGCCGTCGCCCACTCGGAGGCCCAGTCGATCATCCGCCGCTCCCCTGGTGGTGCGTTCGGTATACTATCGGGGCTGATTGTAGCATCTTGCTCCTTCTCTCCGGAGGCGCGGTGGCCTTGACCGCCAGCGAGCCCCGCCAGCGCTTCCAGGCCCCGCCCCGCGGCCACAGGCATAGCGCGTTCCTCGTCGGCTCGGTGGCGCTCCACGCGGCGGCGCTGGCCGTGGCCCTCTCCTGGCCGGCCCGGCCCGCCGGCCCGGCGGTGGCGGTGCAGATCGTGGCGCCCCTGCGCCCCCCCGCCCTCCCGCCCGAGGAGGCCGCCCCCGCTCCGCCCCCGCCCCCGCCCGAGCCCCGCCGGCGGCCTCCGCCGCGGTTCGCCCCCCGCCTGGCCCGCGCCGCGCCGCCCGCCGCCCCGGAGGCGGCCGCGCCGCCCCCGGCCGAGGCGCCTTCCGATCCGCCGGCGCCGCCCGGCGGCGAGCTCGATCGCCTCGACCTCGAGGCGGGCGGGCACGGCGCGCAGGAGGGCCCTGGCCTCGGCGCCGGGCGCATGGGGGACGAGCAGGGCGCCGGCCTGGGCCGAGGCGCCGGCTCGGGCCTGGGCGGCGGCGCGGGCCCAGGGCTTTCGGCCCCGGCCTCCGCCCCCGCACCGGCCCCGGCCCCCATCGCCGCTCGCCCCGGCGACCTCGCCGCCGTCCAGGCCGGGGTGGCCCGGTGGCTGGTGTACCCGCCGAGCGCCCTGCGGGCGCGCTGGCAAGGGACGGCCCTCCTCGCCTTCGTGCTCCGCGCCGACGGAACCGTGTCCGCGCTGCGCGTGGCCCGCTCCTCGGGGATCGCCGTCCTCGACCAGGCGGCGCTCCTGGCGGTAGAGCGGGCCGCCCCCTTCCCGCCCCCGGGGCTCGACGTGCGGATCGAGATCCCGGTGTCCTTCCGGCTGGCCTGACCGCCAGCCGGGCCGGGCAGCTCCGCGGTCACCGCCCCAGCACCTCCCGCGCCTCATCCTCGGTGAGATCCACCCCCAGGAAGAGGTGGTAGAAGCGCCGGGTCTCGGGGACGGCGTCGAAGGGGAACCGGTCGGGGTGGAGGAGGTGGGCCAGCCACTGCACGCCCAGCAGGCGCATGAACGAGGGCGGCCGGTCGAACCAGTTGAAGGGGAGGTGGGGGATGAGGAAGATGCGGCGCTCCCGCACCGCTCGAAGGCCGGAGAGGCGCGCGTCGCCGGGCAAGCGCTCCATCGCCGCCCGCTCCTTCACCAGGATCACCTCCGGATCCCAGGCCAGCACCTGCTCGGCGGAGACGACCTCCATGCCCATGTGCGTCCGCGACGGGGTCTGGCTCACGTTCCGCCCCCCGGCGATGGGGATGAGCTCGGTGTGGAACGACCCCTCGCCGTCGGTGGCGAGCCCGTCGAGCCCCTCGGCGTAGTAGACCGACGGGCGGCGCTCCCCGGCGATGGTGGAGGTGGCTCGGTCGACGCGGGAGAGGACCTCCTCGGCGTAGGCGCGGAGCGCGGCGGCGCGCTCCCGCCGCTCCAGGAGCTCTCCCATGAAGGTCAGCGCCGCCGGGTAGTCGCGGATCGCCTCGAACCGCGCGTAGACCACGGGCACGCCCAGCGTCGAGAGCATCCGCTCGTACTCGCGATCGACGGGATCGCCCTCCGGGCCCTGGGTCCAGAGCACCGCCACGTCGGGCGCGATGGCCATGAGGACCTCCATGTTCACCTGGCGCCCCTCCCCCACCTGTCCGCCGACGACCGGGAGCTTCCGGAAGGTCTCGGCGGTGAAGCGCTTCTCGTCCTCCCACAGGGGGAAGTTCAGGCCGGCCAGCACGGCCGGGTCGAGGGCGTAGACCAGGTAGGTGGCCGGCGGCGAGAGCGCCACCACCTTGCCCACGTGGTCCGGCACCCTCACCCGCCGCCCGATCATGTCCACGATCTCGCGGGCCCGGGCCGGCCACCCCGCCAGGCAGGCCGCCGCGCACAGGGCCACCGCCAGCGCCCGGCACACCGCCTCCCCGGCCCCGCCGCCGCGCCGAGCCGCCGCGCTCATCGGGGACGCTCCTCGGCCCGGAACTGCACGGTGACCGCCCCGCGTCCCCAGATGTCCCGCACCCCGCCCTCCCCGGCCGCCTCCCACACCCGGGCCGGGTCCACCGCCACCGACCCGGCCACCACCGACACCCCCCACTCGAACCAGCGCGGCGTGAGCGGGACGCTGGGCCCGACCAGCACCACCTTGGCCCGGCGCGACAGCTCCAGCAGGCGCGGCAGGGTCTTGTTCACGAGGGTGACCCCGGTGATGAAGACCCAGTCCTGCTCGGGGAGGAGGTACTCGGCGGCGAAGTCGGGCAGGTCGCCGGGTTGCGGCCGCCGCTCCAGGATGGTGAGGCGGCAGCGCGCGGCCAGCGGCTCCAGCCCGGGGAAGTGGCCGATCACCGCCACCCGCCTGCCGACGAGCTCGGGGAGCAGGAACTGGAAGACGGTCTCGTCGTTCCGCTCCGGGAGCCTGCGCCCGAACGCCTGCTCCACCCGGGCCCGGTCGTTGTAGTGCGAGTTCACGGCCGCCAGGCCGATCGCCGCCTCCCGCACGTTCCACGACCGGAGCCCGGCGGCCAGCTGGCGGAGCGGCCGGCCAGCGTAGGGCGGCTGCAGCGACGCCTCCGACTCGTCGTCGTCGTGGCTCATGGCCATCCCCAGGCCCTGGGCCTCGACCAGGGTCCAGGCCCGGCCCACCAGCACCCGCCGGACGGCGGCCTCCGCGGGGAGGGCGTCGAGAAGCCGTTCGTAGAGCGACCAGGGACCGCTCGCTCCCGCGGCGCTCCCGCCCGCCCCGCTAGAACTCATACCTCGCCTCCGCGAAGAAGGTCCGGCCCGCCTCCGGGTACCCGTCGTCGATGGCGTACAGGCGGTCGAAGAGGTTCTCCACCCCCACCTCGAGGTTGAGCCTGGCGAGCGGCTCCCAGCCGAGCTTGGCGTTCACCAGCAGGTACCCGCCGGCGCGGTCGAGGCCGTCGGTCGAGCTGTAGCGCCGGGAGTCGTACTCCGCGGAGGCGAGCAGGCTCAGCCCGCCGAAGGGGGTGAGGCGGGCGTAGCCCATGACCTTGTGGTCGGGGATCCCGGTGAGCTTCAGCGAGCTGCTCAGGTTCTGGCTGTGGACGTAGGTGTAGTTGGCCCCCAGCTCGGCCAGGGTACCGAGCGGCGCCGAGGCCTCGAGCTCCACCCCCTGCTGGTGGACCTTGCCCACGTTCTGGTTCTGGGTGAGGCCCCCGCCGACGTTGGTGAGGAGGATGAAGTCGGTGATGTCGTGGTAGAAGCCGGTGGCTGCGGCCTTCACCACGCCGGCCAGCTTGTCCTCGTACCCCACCTCGTAGTTGGTGGCCCGCTCCGCCTTGAGGTCGGGGTTGGGCTCGGCGGTGCCCAGCCGGTAGGAGTAGCGGTCCTTGATGGAGGGGAGGCGGCTCTTCCGTGCCACGCCGGCGTGGGCCACGCCGCCGGTGGGGGCGGTCCAGTAGAGGCCGAGCTGCGGGTTCCAGGCGTCGGTGTTGCCCTTCTCGGCGCCCGCGTAGGTGCCGGTGGTCGGGTCGAACTTGTTGGTGTCCTTCGCCTCGACGGTGTCGAGCGCGTCGTAGCTCACCCCGGCCACAGCCGAGAGGGACGACAGCAGGTGCACCGTGTCCTCGAGGCCCAGGGAGTAAATCCGGTCCTCGAAGTGCGCCAGCGGCAGGGGAAGGTTGTGCTCGCGGTGCACGTCGTCCTTCACGTGGAAGGCGGCCTTGAGGTCGTTGCGGGGCAGGAGGGTGGTGCCGACCTCGATCGATCCACCGTCGGTGTAGTCGTAGTAGTAGCTCCTGAAGGCGTACTTCCTGGTGATGGTGGTGTAGGTGGCGTCGTCGTAGGACCAGAGCGAGTTGTTGAAGATGTCGTGGTAGAGGCGAACCTTGAGGTAGCTGGCCTCGCCCAGCTGGGTGTGCGAGGTGAAGTAGAGGCTCTCCTTGTCCCAGAACGGCCAGCGCCAGTACCGGACCTGGTTGTCCTTCAGGTCGTACCCGGCGTAGGGGGGCGTGCCCTTCACCCCGTGCTGGTAGCTGAAGCTGAGCGCGTACTCGTCGCCGGGCACCGGGGTCCAGCCCACCTTGGCCGAGGCCTTCCAGTCGCGGTGGTAGGAGTTGTTCCGCTCGCCGCCGTCCTCGGACGGCCGGGAGGTGAAGTCGGCGGGCAGGCGGAAGCCGTCGCTGTGCTCGAGCGAGACGCCGGCCTGCCCGTACCAGAGCTCGTGGCCGCTGCCGGCGTTGCCCCACAGGTCGTAGGTGGTCCCGGTGGCGACCCGCGCCCCCACGTCGCCCTCCACCGGCTGGGCCGGACGGCGGGACACCATGTTGATGGCCCCGCCCATGGTGTTGGGGCCGTAGAGCACCGAGGTGAGCCCCTTGGAGATCACTAGCTCGGAGAGGTCGTAGGTGAAGAAGCGGCCCAGGTCCGGGTAGCCGTCGTAGGGGACGTAGATGGGGATGCCGTCGAGGTAGATGGGCACGTGCTTGATGTCCAGGCCGCGCAGGAAGAGCATGTACTCGTTCCGCGCCCCGACGCGCGAGAGCGTCACACCCGGCACAAGGTTGGCCGCCTCGAAGAGCGTGCTGCTGTCGAAGCGGCGCATCTCCTCCTGACTCACGCTCTCCTCGGTGGCGGCAGCCCGCGGGTCGGGCGTGCCGGTGACCGACACCTCTCCGAGCGTGAAGACGTTGCTGCCCTCCCGGGCCGGCTCCTCGCCCAGGGTGGCTCCCGCCGCGCCCAAGAGCGCGACGGCCCAGACAGCCCGAATCCCTCTCGCGTCCATCGTGGCCTCCCTCCAGGATGGCGCATTGCTACCTATTGCTACATTCGGGTGTCAAGTTGTAGCGTTATGCTCCAGTATGGAGCATGCTCCGGATCGAGACGCGCCCTGCCCGCGGGGCGGGGGCGCCGGCCTTCCCTCAGGCGTCGTAGCGGATGTCACCCGCCCCGGCCACGTCGTAGCCGGGAATGGCCCCCACCTCGGTGCGGAATTCGGCGCCCTGGGCCACCTCGCACAGCCGAACCGCGCGCGGATCGCCCAGATCCCGGGCCCGCACGATCAGGCCGTAGGCCTCGGCGGCCAGGGCGCGGAAGGCGAGGCCGACCCGCTCGGCCCAGGCGCGCGAGGCCAGGCCCACCTCGGCGCGCCCGGCGGTGACGGCGCAGACCACCTCCAGGTGCGACTCGAGGAGCAGCGCACGCTGGTGGACCCTCTCCGGGGAGAGCCCCTCTCGCCGCAGCGCCGCGTCGAGATGGGCCCGCACCCCCGCCGTCGGCGGCCGCGAGGCCAGCTGGAGCCGTTCGAGGTCCTTGAGGCGCGGGGGCCGCGCGCCGCGGCCCGCCAGGCCGATCTCGCGCGTCATCAGGTGGATCCGGGCCACCCGCTCCTTGCCCAGATGCGACGGGAACCCGCCGGCGTGGGCCCCGGCGGCCAGCACCGCCCCGTCCCGGAGAAGATCCGCGCCGGCCCGGACGTCCGCCTGTACCAGGCCGATGAGGGGGGGCCCCCGGCGCGCCGCCAGCCGGAGCAGGGCGAGCACAGCCAGGTCGCCGTTGGCCGCCACCAGCGAGGGGGGGGCGCCCTCCTCCGCCGCCTCGCCCGCCTCGCCCTGGTGAGCCGCCTCCCGGCCACCCGACCAGGCCAGAACGTCCTCGCTGGAGAAGCGCCACTCGCCGCCCACCCGGCGCGCCGGCAGCCCCTTCTTCAGGAGGCGGTAGACGTGCTTGGGGTGGACGCGCAGCAGCGCGGCCACCTCCTGGGTCCTGAGCAGGGTCTCGGCGGCCATGGGCGCGAACATGCTAGCAGGGACGGCGCGCCCGCGATCATCTCCAGGAGCACCGACGGTCGACGTCGGCGGGGCTTCAGGCCACGCTCACTTCCCGATCATGACCTCGCTGGCCTTGACGATGACGGTGACCGCATCCCCCGCCTGGAGCTTGAGCCGCTCGACGGAGGCCTTGGTGATGTTGGAGACGATCTCCTGACCGCCGGCGATCTCCACCACCACCTCCGCCATAATGGCACCGGTCCGGACGCTCTTCACCTTGCCCTGGAGCTGGTTGCGCGCGCTGATCTGCAAGTGGCACCTCCTCCCCCCTCCTTACACCCCGGGCGCGGCACGGGCCACGCCGAAGTGAGGACTTCCCGGGGAGGTCGCCGGCCCGGCGGCGCCAGGCGGGAGCCGGATCTCGAAGGTGGTGCCCGCGCCCGTAAAGGCCTGGAAGGAGATCCGTCCGGCGTGCTTCTTTACCTTGCACTGGGCGATGGCCAGCCCCTGGCCCGTGCCCCGCCCCACCTCCTTGGTGGTGAAGAAGGGATCGAAGATGCGGCCGCGGATCTCCTGGGGGATGCCGGCGCCGGTGTCGGTCACGGTGATCACCGCCTCGCCGCCGCCCCGGCGCGTCGCCACCCGGATCTCGCCACGCCGCGCGCTCCCCTTGACCACGCCCTCGATGGCGTGCCCCGCGTTCACGAACACGTCGAGCTTCACCGTGGTGGCGATGGTCCCGGGCACCTGCTCCGGGAAGCAGGCGACGTCGCCCTCCAGGGCCGCGGCCTCGAGCGCCCCGACGGCCTCGACGTCGAGCCCACCGCCCCGACGGCGCGGCGGTAGTCGGCCAGCATCGCCGAGACGGAAGGCCTCGCGAAGGAACCGGGTCTTGTCGCCGGGCGATCCCGGCAGGCAGGCGGCCCGCCAACTCCAGCTTCTGCGCGTGCCGCAGCTCGACGATGAGCCGCTTCGACTCGGTCAGGTCGCGGAGGAGGGCGCACCGCCACCGCCCCTCCGGCTTGCCGACGGGGACCACCCGGCATTCCATGGGGAACGCCTCCCCGTCGCTGCGCAGGCGGTTCAGCTCCCGCGCCGCCGCCGGCGCGGGCCAGTTCGGCCTCGACCTCGGGGCGGGAGCGCGGCGCGACGAACTCGAGGAGGGGCCGCGTCGCCCGTGCCTCGGGTCCCTCGGGCAAGCGCAGCATCTCCCGGGCGGCCGGATTACTGCGCTCGAGCTCGCCTCCGGGGAGAAGCATGAGGATGCCGTTGTGCGAGCTCTCGACGATGGCCCGGTTCCGGGCGCGGCTCGACGCCAGCAGGCCGTTCATCCGGGTCAGCTCGGCGTGCCTGTCGACCTCTCCCGTCCGCGGGCGGCGCGGCCCGCCGGCCCCCTCCCGGCCCCGAAACGACCGGCGAATCCGACGGCCGGGCGAGCCGGTGAGCGGATGACGGTCGGCGCGCGAGCCCGGGTCCCCGGCGCCTTTGGGCCGTCCTCACCCGGAAGGCGGAGCTAGCCTTGGGCTCTCGTGATTGGTCACTTTTCTCCTCGGGCTCGCCAGCCCATTTCGAGGAGCAGGAGATCGTGGAGGCCCCGGCCGAGTACCAGCCAGCCGGGGTCTCCGTTGCTCTTGATGTGGCCGCCGAGGGCGGCGACCGCGAGCAGCGCATCGCGCGCCGTGGGGCGTCGCGGCAGGGGCTTCTTCGAGACAGCGCGCAGTACCTCGATCTGCGTTGGCGTGAGCGCCGAACTGGCGGGTTCAGCCGTATGGGAGCGAGCCAGGTGGCGGAGGAGGAGAAGCCGCCACGCCACGGGAGCAAAGATCGCGAGTGCGTTGAGAAGGCTCTTCGCGCTTTCGAGCTGGCGGCGCTCGTATTGGCAACCGGTCTTCAGCGCCTTGAAGTACTCCTCGATGGTCCACCGGCCACGATAGCAGTCGACGACGAATGCGATGGCATCGGGTGTGTTCACCGGCAGGTTCGTCAGCAGGAACCACTCGACCGCGGGCTCGCCTGCCGGCGGGCGCTTCTCGAAGACATGGATCACGTTGAGGGGGATCGTGGGGGGCGAAGCGTCCGTGGCGTCCTCAGTGCGCGGCAGGTGGACCGAGATCGCGGCGAAGCTGAGCTTCGCCATCCGGTAGCGCCGTGCAGGGTGGCGTTGCCCTTTCGGCCCAGGGATGCGCGGCCGCGGCGAGAGCGGGACCTCGCGCTGGAGCGTTGCCCTTGCGGCAGTGGCGGTGGCCCGGAGGCGAGCGTGTTCCTCGCCCGCAAGGACGCGGTCCTGGAAGGAGCGGATGACGAATGACCGCCTCGCAGCATCGAGCGCTGAGAGGATCGCGTAGGAATCACCCTCCCGATCCATCACATGGATAGCGCGTGTTCCCCCCGCGAGGAGACCCTCGGCGGCGTCGATACCTCTACGCCATCGCATCGATTCACCGCG
>Ga0335071_10001735_pt1 | contig 23518 bp, 20 predicted proteins | sample Lox_Sample_15_FD_206724 | JGI IMG/M metagenome (GOLD analysis project Ga0335071, IMG submission 206724) | Soil microbial communities from Loxahatchee National Wildlife Refuge, Florida, United States - Lox_Sample_1.5 | ecosystem: Environmental > Terrestrial > Soil > Wetlands | place: USA... | reverse complement strand
GCTGTCGCCGGTCACGTAAAACTGGCCCGCCGCTGCGGTGTTCGCGGGGCCGACCGCGATGTTCGCAGGGTGGGCGAGATTTCCGCTGGCGGCAATGGTGGCCGCGACGGTGTTGAAGAGCAATGCGACCACCGACACGCTGTCGCTGTTGAGGTTGGCGACAAAGGCGGCCTCACCATCCGGTCTGATAGCCACTCCAAGGGGAGTGTCGCCGACGGGAATGGTTGCGGTGACCTTGCTTTGGGCGGTCTTGATGACCGACACTTAGCGCCATAGTTGGTGACCACCAGCTCGCTCCCGTTCGGGCTGACCGCCGCGCACATCGGGAAGTAACCGACCGCAATGGTGAACGAGGTAAGGCTCGGGGGGATACCCCGGGGGAGATGATCTGGCTTGCAATGGCGCTGTGCACAGCGTTGTACGCGGTGACGATGAATCCATCGATATGCACTCCTCCGCCGGCTCCGGCATGTAACCGGGCCGCCTGGGTGTAGGTGTAGGTGCCGTCGGCGTCGAGCGTCACGGTACCCATCCGCGGCGGGCGGGTGACTTCGTAAGTGAGTGCGGCGGTTTGGGCTTCGGGGAACTCCACCCGGGCCGTGACCACACCGGGGCTGCGGAGGGTGGGAGTTGCGGACCGGCCGTTTGCCTGGGCGCCACCGGCGATTTCGTGGAGATTCATCGCACCCACCTCGATCTCACGCCTACGGGGATTTCTTAGCACGGTGCGCGGCCGAGATCTGCAGAATTCCGCGCCCGGCTGCGCGCCCAAGTTGGAAAGCGTCGCTTAATGTCTCAGCGGCGCCGGGTTCCACAGGCCGCTGCGTGTGGCCGTGCCCAGCTGCAGAACGGCCGGCCGGGCATCCGGGTAGTACGGCGTCAACCGTTGCAGCGAGCCCCAATCCCGGGACCAGTCGTCCTTCAGGTAGGTGGCCACGGTCGTCGCCTTGAGCAGCAACTCGGTGACGCCCAGTGGTCCGCCGCCGTTGTTGTCCATGACCGGAGAGTTGGCCTCGGCGCCGAACCGGTCTGGCAGGATGCGCCATTTCGGTGTCTCGTCGACGCCGTTGTGGTGACCGAACGGCCGCTGGCATGGGAACGCCAGTCCGACCAGCCAGTCCAAGAACACCGGGTCCTGTGAGCCGACGACGTGCTGCAGCGTGCGTAGCTGCGGGATGCGCGGCGGCGTGAGCGCGATCCAGTGTTGCGGCGCCAGGTCGTCATCGTCGGCCACCAGGCGGATCTGGGTGGCGGCGCTCGGGACGGCCGACAGCGGCAACCGCAGGTTTCGCCAGGCCGGGGAGGCTCCCACGTCGGACATTTGGAACGACCCGCCGGGGTGGCCGCTGGCCGCTTGATCATCGGTGGCCCACTGCACCTGCACCTCGCGGGGATCAAAGCGGCCGGCCGCACTCGCCACCAGCAGCGGCCCAGCCTGGTCCCGGGCCGGCAGCCGGTACCAGCCCGAGCGCAAGTGGGCGGGCACCTGGATGCCGGAGCGCCAGCTGCCCAGCACCGGGGTACGGGTCGGGTCGAGGTTGTAAGGCAGTTGAGCGCGGGAGCCGTTGATGCCCGGTGCGGCGCTGGTGCCGCCCTCGGTGCCGGCCTCGCTGCCGGTGATAAGGCCGTCGTCGTTGACGAAACTACGATCGCCCGGGCGTTCCATCACCGGGTCGGCGCGCACATCGGCCGGAATACCGTTGGCAGTGAAGGCTTCCGAAAGGCCCGCGCCCAGGGCATCGGCCACCGAACCCGTCACCGGGGGTAACATGCCGGCGTTGGGATCCTGTTCCACCAATACGTCCTCGGCCAGTCCGCAGGTCTTGCCCGTCAGAGCCTGCAGGTTGGACCGGCCCACCGACCATGCCGGATATTGGGCGGTCATCGCCAGGGTCAGCGATGCCACCTCGAAGATAACCAGCATCCAGGTGGCAATCGCCAACGGAGACTGGATAATTCGAATCAACCGCGCCCGATCGCGGACGTTGGGTTGACCGTTGTCCGGCGAGACGAAGTGGAACCATGCCGCCAGCAATAGCACCAGAACAGTGAGCCCGAGCAGCACAGTGGCAAAGGCGTAGTGCCATGCCGGGAATGAATTCGACCATGGCACACCGAAATTGGACACATACCACCAGCCGTTGACGCTGGCGAACGACAACGCCACCAAGAACAACACCACGGCGGCGAACACGGTGCGGTTGCGTCGCGCTCGCATCGCCACGGACGTGACCGCGACCGCTGCCAGCGCCCCCAGCGAACCGGCCAGGCCGGCGAACACTCCGAAGTGATGTGTCCACTTGGTGGGAGTGAACATCATGGCCAGGAACGAGATGATGGTGATGCCTACGATGCGGCGGCTCGGCCCGACAGCGGTGCCCGGAATTCGCCCTTTACGCAACGACATTGCCACGGTTATCCCGAGCGCCAGGATCAGCGCCAGCACGGCGAAGCGCCGGGCTACTGATCCGTCCGGGCTGGCCATGAATAGCCGCTCGTAACGGATGTGCTCGTCGAACCAGCTCAGGCTGGGCCCAACGGCGCGCTTGAGCATGCTCGCTTGGACCTCACCGGCCAGGGTCTGGTCACGGAAAATCAGGATGGTGGTGACAGTGGCCGCGGCCAAGACCGGCGCCACTAGCGCTAGCACGCCGAATTGCTTGGACCTGCGGTGCAAGATGGTTCGCAGCGGCCCGATCGCCACCAGCAGCGCACCGATCGAGGCGATACCCGTTGGCCCGGAGAACAACGTGAGAGCGCCGATTATGCAGGCGATCGCGACCGGCAGCAGCCGGCTGGTGGCCACCGCCCGTTCTACCGAGCACCAGGTCAGCAGGATGCCCAGCGCGATGATGGGCTCGGGCCGCAGGCCGTTGTCGAGCGGCAACCAGACCGCCAAGAACATGCCCGCCGCCGTCCATGCTGCGGCCCGGTTCCGTTTGACCGCATGACCCAGCCGAGGGATGACTTCACGGCTGATCACCCACCAGCAGGTCAGCGCCATGGCGAGGGTGGGCAGCCGCATCCAGATGCTGGTGGCGCTGACATGGGCCCACAACGCCAGCAGGTCGTAGTACCAGCCGAAGGGGGCCTCCGGGGTGCCGAACCAGCGGTAGTAGTTGGCCATATACCCGGCGTGCTCGGAAACCCGCGCCATGGTCAGGATATAGCCGTCGTCGGAGGTGTTGGCGCCGACGAAATGCCACCACACCAGCACGGCGATGACCAGGGCGTCCAGACCGCCGATCGACCACCAGCGTGGTGGCAGGAACCGGCGATGCCGGGTGCCGTCGGCGGTGTCGAGGATGTGCAACGCGACCAGGGCGGCAGCGGTCAGCGCCACCCCGAGGATCATCGCGGCCATCTTGAGCTGGGTGGGACTGCTGCTGTAGCGGGTGTCGACGGTCGCCGAGAAGCTCAGGCCCGGCGGCGCCGGCCCGGACAGATCGGTGAACACCCCGACGATCTGCGGCCGGAAGTCATAACCGCTCTTCTCGCCGCGCAGCGGTGCGCCGGGGTGCTCGGCATTGGGCCCCTGCGTCAGCCCGACGAACTCGGCGGTGACGCGGTCGGCGTGCGCGGTGAAGGTCAGCCGCTGGCAGGCCGGGCTGAGCACCTCGCTGAGCGGCGCGGTGACCACCGCGACATTGCGCACCACCAGCACCAGATAGTCGTTGGCACGCTGGATGAGCAGTCCGCGATCGACGGCCTTCGGTGCCTGCTTGGGCACCGTCGACAACAGCACCGTCTTGCCGGTGTTCTGCGGCCCGGCCAGCCCGGCGGCGGCCTGACACGGCACGGAGACGTTCAAATCGGTGGCCACGTACCCGATCAGCGGTGCGTCGATGCTTTCAAACGCGCCGTGTTGCGGCCAGTTGAGTTGCGCGGTGGTCTGGTTGACCGGTAGCAGCGGGGTGACGATCGCCAGCAGGGCCCCGAGTAGCCCGGCGACGGAAGCAACCAACCGAGCGATCCGGTGGTTGGCTCCCGTGTCGTTCACGGAGCTAGATGGTAGTTCTTCGGCCGTTGGAGCCCCCGTTTGAGGCGAGGTGTCGGTGCTCATCAGCGGCCTGTCGTGGGCTTGCGGACGGCCAGCACAAACGGGCCGACACTTTGGACGGCGAAACGCGGATCACCGAAGAGGGCCGCCCGCAGATCGACGGTGTAGCGACGGACGTTGGGCTGGTTGGGATATACGTCCTCGGCCAGCCGCAGGGTGTAGTTGCCACTTGCACCGCGACGCATGAGAAATACCGTGGGCGGCGGCCAGGGGCAGGTGTCCAGCGCATGGATGAGCTCGTCGGCGCTCTTGAGCGTGGACCACTTATTTATCTGCGCGGCCCGCAGGTCGAACTGTGCCAGCGGGTTGGCGTAATGCGATGTCAGCCCCTGAAATCCCCAATAGGGGTAGTAGGACAGGAAGCTGTAGTCCGCGGTCATCACCACGGTGTGGTCGCGGGGTCGGCCGGTCACGGTCGTGATGGCGGTGTCGATGGCGGGATAGAACTTTTCCGAGCCGGGCGGCCGCCGGTCGCCGCGCTGGCCGTTGCCGTCGGTGTCGGTGTAGGCGACGGTGAGGTCGGGGCGCAGCACGTCGGGGATGTCCTGGCTGAACGCGATCGCAGCGGCCAGCCCGATGACGCCGGCCACCGGGAGTACGGCCCGGCTGCGGCCGGCCAGCGCCCGGGCCGCTTCCAGGAAACCGAACGCCCCGGCCGCCACCAGCAGCACGGTCAACGTGGGCTGCAGCCGAAACGACAACAGCGTGCTGCGCGCCAGCGTGGTCAGCATCGACAACAGCGACCACAGATATACCGCCACCACCCCGATGGCCAGGGCGCCCGCGCGCACCGAGGAACGGGCCCGCACCACCAGCCACAGCGTGCCGAGCATGCAGATCGCTCCCAGCAGCGAGAATTGCAGCATCGGGAAGGTCAGTTCGGCGCCGTCGGCGGGCAGGTAGTGAAAGGCGCTGCCGCTGTTGCTGACCGGGCTGCGGGCCGCGCGCAGCAGGAACGGCAGCCAGGTGGTGCTCGCGATCACCGCCGCGATGACGGCGATGACGGCCAGCCGGCGCAGCGGCTCAAGGGCGGCCTTGATGCCGTCTTGCCGCCAGCGCACGCCGGCCAGGATTAGCGCCATCAGCAGCATCGTGAAAGCGCTGAACGCGAACAGCAGCGAGTACCAAGTGGCCGTCCAGCCCAGGAATAGGCCGGCGCCCACGACCGCGGCCCACCCGCCGCGCCCATCCCGCTCGAGCGTGACGCCGTTGTCACGCTCGGCCTCCTGCGTGACTGTGGCGTCACGTTTGCGGGTGCCGGCGCGCAGACCCGACCAGGTCAGCACCAGCACCGGAGGCAACAACACGTTGATCATCGCGGAGTAGGGCTCGGGGGAGCTGTAGGCCAGCGTCGCCGCCGCGGTCGCGGTGGTGGCGATGAGTGCGTACTCGAAACGGATCATCCGCCACCACAGCACCAGCGCGACCGCGACCGCGATGGTGATCGAGGTGATGGCCCACGGCTTGAACGTTTCCCAGGCCGGGGTTCCGGTCAGCGCGGCGAAACGCCCGCCGATCCAGAACCAGCCCGGCGGGTAGAACGGCGGCAGCCCGATGTAGGTCATGTCCTGCAGAGCTGCGCTGTCGGTGAGCCGGGTCAGGTATTCCGTGCGGAACTGCTGGTCGACGGAGATTCCGAACAGGTACAACTTGGTCGCTCCCAGCGGCATGCCCAGCGTCACGACGGTGAACGCGGACACGAACACCAGTGCACCCAGCTGGGCCAGGCGCCGGTACCGGCCTGCCCGCCGCCACACCCAGCCGACGGCGACCACACCGGCCAGGCAGCCCACCTGCCCGACGGTGGTCAGCGCGTGCAGCTGGTTGGACGACGGGAACGCCGGCCATTGCACTCCCGCGATGGCGATCAGCGACAGCGCCGCGACCACACCGGATACCAGCACCGCCAGGACCATCTGGCCGAGGGTGGCCAGCGCGTTACGCATGGTCAGATTGGCAGCTTGCGGAAAATGCTCCGCGGGATGTGTCGCAACACCATCATCACATAACGGAATGCTGCTGGCGCCCAAACCAATTCCTTACCTTTTGCGGCAGCGGTCACCGCGAGGTTGGCGACGTACTCTTTATCGACGGTTAGCGGAGCTTCCTTGATGTGCGCGCTCATCCGGGTACGCACCTGGCCGGGCCGGATCACCAGGACGTGAACCCCATACTGGCGCAGCGCCTCTGACAATCCCAGATAGAATCCGTCCAGCCCCGCCTTGGTGGAGCCGTAGACGAAGTTGGACCGCCGCACCCGCTCGCCGGCGGCCGAGCTCATCGCGATGATCTGGCCGAAGCCCTGCGCACGCATCTTCTCACCGAGCAGCACTCCCACCGAAACCGCGGCGGTGTAGTTGATTTCGGCGATCTGCACGGCTTTGCGCTGGTTTTGCCACAGTTCCTCGGCGTCACCGAGCAGGCCGAACGCCACAATCGCCACGTCGACGTCGCCGTTGGCGAAGGCCTGGTCCATCATCTTCGGGTGGCTGTCGGTGTCGGTAGCTTCGAAGTCGATCAGCTCCACCGACCGGGCGCCGGCGGCCTTCATCTGGGCTATCGCGTCGTCACGGCCCGGATCATTGGGCATGGCGGCCAGAATGATGCGAGCGTGGGCGTTTTGCAGATAGCGCTCGCAGATGGCCAGCCCGATCTCGGAGGTCCCACCGAGCAGCAGGATGGTCTGCGGGTTTCCTACGGCGTCGAGCACCATTACAGCAGCTCCAAACGGCGGGCCAAGTCGGAGGCGAAGACACCCGACGGGTCGACCTTGCGGCGCAGGGCAATCCACTCGTCGATGCGCGGATACATGGCGTGGAAGGTTTCCGCACCGGCCCGGGAATCCTTGGCGGTGTAGACGCGCCCGCCGAATTCCAGTACCCGCCGGTCGAGTTGGTTGAGGAACTCGTTGAGTCCAGGCTTGATGGGGAAGTCCACGCAGACGTTCCAGCCGGAAATCGGGAAGCTCAGCGGAGCCCGGTTGCCCGGGCCGAACAGCTTGAACACGTTGAGAAACGAGTGATGTCCCGACTCTTGGATGTCACCGATGATGCCCTTGAACTCTTCGACGGCGGTGGTGGGTACCACGAACTGGTATTGAGCGAAGCCCGCTTTACCGTATGCGCGGTTCCATTCCCCAAGCATGTCCAGCGGGTGGTAGAACTGCGTCAAGTTCTGGATTTTGCCGCGATAGGTTCCGGACTTCCGATACCACAGCTCGCCGATCGGCATGAAGGTGTATTTGTTGGCCAGGCCGTTCGGGAGGATGTCGGGCACCGTAAGTAGTTGCGGCGCATCGAATTTCAGCGGGTTTCGCTGCAGCTTCTTGGGCAGCTGTTCGAGCTTCGCCAACGAACCGCGGGAAATCGCCGCCCGGCCCAGCCGGGGCGGCGGGCTGATGGCGTCGAACCAGGCGCTTGAGTAGGTGTAGTTCGCCTCGCTGCCGTCGCTGTGAAAGGCGATTGTTTCGTCGAGGCTGGCGGTGACGTCGCCGTCGGCGATGAAATACGCGGTCTCCGTGGGCGTCATCTCGATGGTGGCCCGCAGGATGATCCCGGTCAGCCCGTTGCCCCCGACGGTCGCCCAGAACAGCTCGGAATCCTCGCCGGTGGGTGTGAGGTGGCGGACCTGGCCGTCGGCGGTCAGCAGGTCCATCGACCGCACGTGGTTGCCGAAGCTGCCCGCGCTGTGGTGGTTCTTGCCGTGGATGTCGCAGGCGATCGCGCCGCCGATAGTGACCTGGCGTGTTCCCGGCAACACCGGGACCCACAGGCCGAACGGCAGCACCGCTTTCATCAACTGGTCGAGATTGACCCCGGCGTCCAGGTCGGCCAGCTTGGTGTCGGCGTTGATCGAGTGGATGGTGTTCAGCCGGGTCATGTCGATCACCAGGCCGCCACCGTTCTGCGCGTTGTCGCCGTAGGAGCGGCCCAGCCCGCGGGCGATCACGCCGCGCCCGTTCTCCCGGTCGCGAGCGTTGGAAACGGCCTTGGCGATCTCTTCCGGGTCTGGAGTGGAGAGCACCGTGGCCACGGACGCAGCGGTGCGGCCCCAGCCGGTGAGCCGTTTGGTGGTGAACATCGTGACGAGGGTACCGCCTGCTCCGGGTGGCTCAGCGGATCCGGAAGATAACCGCACGCTGCACGATGAAGTTGATCACCGTCGCGGTGCCCTGCGCGATCACGAACGCGACGGGGATGGCCCACCCGCGGTAGTGCAGCAGGGCCAGGCAGAGATGGTTGAGCCCCACCTGAACGGCGAAGGTGATGCCGTACAGCACCATCACCGCGATGAACCGGGCGGTGCTTGGAGCCGCCTGGAAAGTCCACCGGCGGTTGATCAGGTAGGCGGTGATGGTGCCGACGATGAAGCTCAAGGCTTTGGACAGGTCAACCTGCATGCCCGCGACTTTGTACAGGGTCGCGTAAAGGCCGAAATCCACGATCGCCGCCAGGCCGCCGGTGACGACGAAACGCCCGACCTGTGTCGTCAGATTCAGGTGCGGGCCCAGTGGTCCCTGGGGCGCGGAATCGGGCAGCGGGGCGACCATTGGGGCGAGTCTAACGGGGCCGCCAGGCGGTCCCTGTGCGCTAACGGGGCAGCTTGACCGCGATCAGCTCCACCTGGTTCTGCCCCTGCGGCGTCGAATAGGTGACGGTGTCGCCCGGCTGGTGCCCGGCCAGGGCCTGGGCCAACGGACTGCGCGCGGTCAACGTCTCCGCTTCCCGGCCCGCGGGTGTTTCTTCGACGATGGAGATCACGTTCATGGTGACCACTTCGCCGTCGGCGAACCGCACGGTCACCTCGGTACCGCCGGGCAGCGTTGCCGATTCGTCGGAGTCAGCGGGCCCGGTCCGCAAACGCCGGTCCAACTCGTTGATCCGGTCGGTAAGCACCACCAGTTCGTCAGCGCGCTGTATGGCCTCGGCCGCATCGCCGTGATCTCCCACCATGCCGCGGTCGTTCTTGACTTCGACCTCGAGGCGGTCCCGCCGCTGCCGTAGCCGCTCCAGCTCGGCCGCGAGGTTTTCCCGCGCGGCATCGGCTGCTGATGGTTCGTCGCTCACGTCCGTGGACCTTTCGCCCAGTTTGCTTGGGTGGCGTACCAGTGTCGCACCACCACGGGGCAGAAGCCACCGTTATCGAGCAAGCCGCTTCGGCGACGGCTACCCGCGCGAGGGCGTGGTTGAACCCGATTCGGAGTTCCCGGTGATGCGCGGCGCGCGGTCTTCGTCGTCGTGGTAGTAGTCCACGTTGCCGCGCAGCGCATCGAAGATCGCCTTGCCCTGTGAGACCAGGCCACTGGCCACCTGGCTGAGCCCTTCGGCGCCATTGAGCACGGTGAGGTTGGCGCTGGAGAGTCCCTGAGCGGCCTTCTCCACGATTTGCGGGAGCTGGTCGATCATCATCTTGTCCAGCGCCACCCGGTTGTGCGACGCCGCTGCCTCGGCCTGGATCTTCATCTTCTCCGCGTCGGCGATGGCCAAGATCCGGACGCGTTCGGCTTCGGCCTCGGCCGGCTTGACCACCTCGGCGACCAGTTCCTGCTGGCGTAGCTCGGCGGCGCGCTCGGCCAGTTCGGTGCGCATTTGGAGCACCTCCCGTTGGGACTGGGCTTCGGCCAGCGGACCGGCCTGTGCGGCTTGCGCCTGGGCCTTGTCGACCTCGGCCTTGTATTGCGCCTTGACTATCGCGGTCTGCCGGGCGAATTCGGCTTGTTTGCGCTGTGACTCCTGCTCGGCTTCCGCGGCCGCCTGGTTTGCCTGCGCCTGCGCGATCTGCGCCTGCTGCTGGATGGCGGCGTTGTGCGGTGCCGACATCGCGTTGATGTAGCCAAGCCCGTCGTCGTCAATCGACTGGATCTGCAGGGCGTCGACGGTCAGGCCGATCCGCGCCATCTCCTCCTTGGACCCGTCGAGGACTTCGGTTGCCAGCTTCTGGCGTTCCCGGATGATCTGCTCGACGGTCATTGAACCGATAATCGACCGCAGGTGACCGGCAAAGATTCGACCGGTCAGCACCGACATCTGGTCTTGTTCGGACAGAAAGCGTTGTGCCGCACTGGTTATGCTTTCCACGTCGTTGCCGACTTTGAAGGCGATCACCGCCCGGACGTTGAGGGTGATGCCCTGTTGAGTGACGCACTTTTCGGCGACTTCCGCTTCGCACATGGCCAGCGTGAGGAACCGCACCTTGCGGAACATCGGCATGATGAAGGCGCCATGGCCGGTCACCACGCGGAACGGGGCATTGCCTTTGGCCCGGCCACCGGAGATGAGCATCGCCTCGTCCGGGGCAGGCACCTTATAACCGAGCATGTTGAACTCCTTCTGCGTTTCACCGTTTTAAATCGGGCAGTTTGGGCCGTCACATCACATCGGGCGGCTCGTCCCACGGCTCGACGACCACCGTCCGCGCCCCCCGGACTTCGACCACCAGCACTTTGGAACCCTTCGGCAGTGGATCGTCGGACCATGCCAGGAAGACCTCCTTGGAACCCCGCACGGTGACCAGCACCTCCCCGGCGCCGCGACCACCGCGGGTTGCCAGGGTCAATTTGCCAACGCAGCCGATTGCCGAGGCGTCACTCACGATCGCATCCTGCCCCTTCGCGGGGTCCGGCGCCGAGTTTCGATTCAAATGGGTCGCGCCGTCAGCGTCACCACGTTGTTCGGCTACTCGGGCGCGTTGATTAGTACTTTCGGCCCTGTTCGTGTCGATGCAGCCGGCGTTACGATTCGCGCGGCACGGAGGCTCGTGATGATCGGCAGGGTTCATCGTTTCGCAGTTGTCGTTGCGGCCGTCTTGGCGTCGCTCGCCATCGCGACGTCGGTATCGCCGGCCGTGAGTCAAGCAGCAAAGTGTGGCCAGGGGACCGTGTATGACGCGGCGTCCAACACGTGCGTGGTTGCCGCACAGCCACCCCCACCAGAGTCGGCTCCGCCGCCTACGTCGGCCCCGCCGCCTCCACCACCCGCCTACAACGGCCCCAGACCGCATGTCTGGGCCAGTATCTGCGCCCCCCTGCGCTTTATCAGTCTCTGCGCCGGGATCTGAGGAACGCCTAAACCCAGTAGGGCACCCGGGCGCGGTATTGCCGCATCGCGAAGGCCGCCAGCACCCAGCCGACGGCGGTCAACACCAGGACCACGGCCCAATGCCGCAATTCTTGGTGAGCGCCCAGCAACGGGGCTCGAACGATATCGAGATAGTGCAGTAGCGGATTGAGTTCGACAATGTTCGACCAGCGTCCAGCCCCCTGCTGCCGCAAGGTGTCGTCATTCCAGATGATCGGGGTCATGAAGAACAGCAGCTGCACGACCGAAAACAGCAACGGACCGATGTCGCGGTAGCGGGTCGCCAGGATGCCGAAACACAGTGACACCCAGATGCAGTTGAGCACGATCAGCCCCAGCGCCGGAATGACCGAAAGATCCGCCCACGACCACGGTTTGGGATAAATCATCGCGACGACGCCGTAGATCACGATGTTGTGCGCGAACAGGATCATCTGCCGCCACACCAGCCGGTAGACGTGCACCGAGAGCGGCGTCGGCAGCTGTTTGATCAGTCCCTCGTTGGCGACGAACACTTCGGCACCCTCGAGAATGGAGGCGTTGATCAGGTTCCAGATGATCAGCCCCAACGTCACGTACGGCAGATGGACCGAGAGCTCGAGATGGAAGAGCTTCGAATACAAACCGCCCATCGCGACGGCCGTGGTTCCGGTCGCGATGGTGATCCAGAACGGCCCCAGCACCGAGCGGCGGTAGCGCTGCTTGATGTCCTGCCAGCCCAGGTGCAGCCAGAGCTCATTACGACGGAAGCCGTCGACCAGATCGCTTCGGGCGCGAGTGAAGGTGCGCGACTGTGCCGCCGCGTCGAGGAACGTCATCGGAATTCTCCCGGCTTGCCGAATCGTTCACGGCGCCCCAAGCGGCGCAACCGAATCCACTCCAGCAGCCCTGCCGGGTCGCGGCGGGTCACCAAGAAGAACCAGGCGAACCGGATCCACTCCTGGACCAGCAGTTTGCGTAGACCCGGCTGCGACAACAGGTAGCCGCGGTTGCGGTAGGTGAAGAACCGCTTGACGGGATCGTCGGAATACTGGGTGTGCATCCGGCCACCCAGAATCGGCCGGAATTCCGTAGAGCCGCAGGGATGCAGGTACACCGCGTCCAGGCAGGTGCCGAACGGCAACCCGGAGCGCACCAGCCTGCGGTGCACCTCCACTTCGTCGCCACGGATGAACAGCCGCAGATCCGGGACACCGACCGCTTCCAGGGTGGACGCCCGGAACAGCGCGCCGTTGAACAGCGACGCTATACCGGGCAGCAAATCCTGTCCTGGCTCGGTGCGCAATTCGCTTGTGCGCCTGCGCCATACCAGGCCACGGCGCAACGGGAACGCCAGAAGTTCGGGGTCATCCATGTTGCACACCATCGGCGATACTTCGGCCAGGCCATATTTCTCGGCACAGGCCAGCAGGGTGGCCAGCACGTCAGAGTCCTGTGGTCGGCCGTCGTCGTCGGCCAACCATACCCAGCCGGCTCCTTGCGCCAGCGCGTGCAACATGCCGAGGGCGAAACCCCCTGCGCCGCCGAGGTTTCGACGAGAGTCCAGGTAGGTCGTCGGAATCGGTTGTCCTTGAACGAGATCACGGACCCGACCGTCGCCCCGACCGTCGTTGTCCACGACGATCAGATGGTCGGGCAACCGGGTCTGGCTGCTCAGCGCATCCAGCGATTTGGCAAGCTCGTCGGAACGCCGATGAGTGACGACGACAGCGACAACGGATTCGCTCATGGCTGTTCGGCCGTTTCGGCCAGCACCTCACGGACGTGCCGGGCAGCGTCCTCGCCTTCATAAGCACGCACCACGTCTTCGATACCGCCGGACATGCGGATGACTCCGTGGTCTATCCACATCGCGGTTTTGCACAGCCGGGCCAGAAATTCGTTGGAATGGCTGGCGAACACCAGGATTCCGGACCGCTCGACCAGGCTTTGCAGCCGGGACTGGGCCTTCTTCAAGAAATCGGCGTCCACCGCGCCGATCCCCTCATCGAGCAGCAAGATCTCGGGGTCGATGCTGGTGACGACGCCCATCGCCAGCCGGACCCGCATCCCGGTGGAGTAGGTGCGCAGCGGCATCGACAGGTAGTCACCCAGCTCGGTGAACTCGGCGATCTCGTCGACCTTGGACAGCATCTGCTTTCGGGTCTGCCCGAGGAACAGGCCGCGAATGATGATGTTCTCGTAGCCGGAGATCTCGGGGTCCATGCCGACCCCCAGATCGAAGACCGGTGCGACGCGGCCGGTGACCTTCGCCCAGCCCCGCGTGGGTTCGTAGATGCCCGAAAGTAGGCGCAGCAGAGTCGATTTCCCGGCCCCATTGTGACCGACCAGGCCGACCCGGTCACCCAACTCGAGTGACATGGTGATGTCCCGCAACGCTTCGACGACAACGACGTTGGAGCTGTTGCGCCCGATCGTGCCGCCCGCCTTGCCCAGGAAGGCCTTTTTCAAGGAGCGCGACTTGGCGTCGAAGATGGGAAATTCCACCCACGCGCTGTGCGTCTCGATATGAGGGGCCGGACCCGGCATCGTCAACTATCCAAGCCCGCTTACAGATACTGGCCGTGTCCCGACCCGGTGCCCGGCTTGCCGAGGCCCGGAGGCAGCGCGCCCTGGCGCATCTTCTCGAGCTGTGCGCGGGCCGCCATCTGCTGGGCGAACAGGGCGGTCTGGATGCCGTGGAACAGCCCTTCCAGCCAGCCGACCAACTGTGCCTGCGCGATGCGCAATTCGGCGTCCGACGGCGCCGTGTCCTCGCTGAACGGCAGGGTGAGGCGGTCGAGCTCCTCGCGGAGCTCCGGGGCCAGGCCTTCCTCCAGTTCACGGATGCTGGTGGCGTGGATCTCGCGCAGGCGATTGCGGCTCGCATCGTCGAGCGGCGCGGCGCGCACTTCCTCGAGCAGTTGTTTGATCATGGTGCCGATACGCATCACCTTCGCGGGCTGCTCGACCAGGTCGGTCAGCGAACGCTCCTCGGCGTCATCGTCAGGTGTCGTCAAGATTCGCGGATCGACGCCGCCGATGATCTCGACGTCGTCGTCGTCGCTGCGGGTACTCAATCCATCACCATCCTTTGCGGAGTTAAGAGTGTGGCGCCGCGTCATCCCCACGCCATTCGTAGATGCGGGCTCCACCGTTGTCGTAGATCAGCGCCCACGACTTCGACTTCTCCAGTGAGACTAGTCCGTCGGGTGTGGCAAACCCTCTCACGTTGGGCACGCTGGTGAGGATGTACCGGATGTTGAGCGCTTTGATCGCCTCGACGACCTTGGGATCGGACTCGCCTTTACGGGCAGAGGTCCAAAAAATATATCGGTAGTAGCCCGGGCCGGTCTGCTGCGGGAAGTCGTAGTGCGTCCACAGCGGATGCAGGTCGGCCACCGCATACATCCAGGCGGTGCCGTCGACATTGGAGTTGCCGATCACGGTGTTGCGGGCACCGGGCAAGGAGGCCAGGTACGCCATGGCCATCAGATCGCGCTGGTCGATGATCACCGAGTCGTATTTGTCGCCGAACAGCACCAGGTGCCGGTAGAGGTAATGCCGGGCAATCAGCACGGTGGCCGCCACCAGCACCAACGCCGTGGCGGCGGTCCATGCCGGGCTGGGCTGGGGGTACCTCCCCCTTGCGGGGGACTGTTTGACCCGGTCGGTGACTCGCCGGACGCCGGCGATGAGAACCAGCACCGCCGCGAACAGGGCGACGCCCGCCATTGGCGTCAACAGCATCGTCACCACGGCCGCGAGCCGCCGTGGATCGTTGTAGAAGAACTGGCTGAACTCCTCGATGGCGCGCCCGGCCGGGTTGCGAAAGGGGGCCCCGGAGTAGATGGTCGCCACGGTCAGCAACAGCCATACCGCGGCCGGCCACCAGATCCGCTTGTAGAGCAGGATCGCCATGCCGACATACGACAAGACCACCAGGCCGTACTGGACGGGGAAGTCGTTGAGGTGGCGGGTGTGCAGCAGCAGCGCGTCGATCACGCCCTGCTTGACGCTTTTGAAGCTGGGGAAAGCGTGGCCGGCGATGATGTCGGCCTGCTTGATCACCCCCAGGAACTGCGGCGCCAAGATCAGGGCCGTCGGGACCACCACTGCCGTCAGGGTCAACGCGTCGGCCACCCGGCCGCGCACCGGATGCCAGACCGCGTCGAAGAGCCACCACCCGACCAGGAATAAAATGACGATGAACCCGCCGGTCAGATGCACCGACAGGACACCCACCAACGCCAGTACGGCCGCCGGAATGCGGTCCCGATGCCGCAATGTCGAGGCGATCAGCACGAACGTGGGTACCGCGACCCCGTATGCGGCCAGGTTCGGCATCGCCGCGACGCCGAACTCGACGTAGGGCACCGAGGTGAACGACGCGGACAGCGCTGCCGCCGTCGCCGCTGCGCCGGCGGTGTGCCACGGGGTCGTGCTCGGCCTGAGCAGATGCCAGGTGAGCATCGCCGCGCTGGTCGGAAACAGCCAGACCGACGCTGCCACCGAACCCAACGTGTAGCCGGTGGTCGGAGCCGCGCCGGCGAGCTGACAGAACACCGCGATCAGGGCGTGGAATACCGACGGGTAGTACAGCGCCTGGTGTGTCTCGACGTTGCGCAGCTCACCCATGTGCGTTGACGACGCCTGCCCGGTGTCCAGCATGAAGCGCACCTCGTTGGCGTGCCAGACCGCGTCCCAGGTGCTCGGGATGGACTGCCAATGCGTGATGCCGCGATAGGCCGCCCACATGATCAGCAGTGCACCCAACAGCACACCGGCCGCCACGGCCACGGCCGGCCAGCCGCCGATCCCGCGGGCTTCGGCATCAGCGTCGCGGTAGCGGGCGAGCAGCAGTTGCAAACCCGTCATCAGCAGGCAGACCGCAACCAGCGCGGCCAGCGCGGTCCAACCGTTCCACGGGATTCCGATTGCGCCGAAAGGGATTATGGCGAGCGCCACCACACCGTAGGTCAGGGCGGGACCAACCGCGATGGCGACCGGCCAAGTCAGCTGACTGATACGTGCGACAATCGTTCCGGGCGCTATCAGCAAGAACAAGGCCAGCAGCGTTCCGAACCAGAGCCCCACTGGACTAGTATGGCTGGCCGGGTGTCCTGGCTCGGGAAGCCACCGTCTGGCCGGAACGGCTTGGACCCTTTCAGGCACCCGCTACCGTCACAATTTCGCGAAATGCGGAAGCTCTAAGGTGGCTGGCATGGCTTACGACGTCGCCCGGGTGCGCGGACTACATCCGTCGCTGGGTGACGGATGGGTGCACTTCGACGCGCCGGCGGGGATGCTCATTCCCGATTCCGTTGCGACCACGGTTTCGACGGCGTTCCGGAGGTCGAGCGCCACCGCGGTGGGTGCGCACCCATCTGCGCAGCGCAGCGCCGCCGTTCTGGAGGCGGCGCGTGCGGCGGTGGCCGATCTGTTCAACGCTGAGCCGGCGGGCGTCGTCCTGGGAGCCGATCGCGCGATTTTGTTGTCGACGCTGGCCGAAGCATTGTCTTCGCGGGCCGGCCTGGGCTACGAGGTCGTCGTCAGCCGCCTTGACGACGAGGCGAACATCGCGCCCTGGCTGCGGGCGGCGCACCGCTACGGCGCCAAGGTGAAGTGGGCCGAAGTAGACATCGAGACCGGTGAGCTGCCGACGTGGCAGTGGGAGGGCCTGATCGGGAAGTCGACCAGGTTGGTCGCCGTCGCCTCGGCGTCTGCGGCGCTGGGCACGGTCACCGACCTGCGGGCGATGACCAAGCTGGTCCACGATGTGGGCGGGTTGGTGGTGGTCGACCATTCCGCCGCGGCGCCTTACCGGTTGCTCGACGTCAAAGAAACCGACGCCGACGTGGTGGCGGTGAACGCGCTGGCGTGGGGTGGTCCGCCGGTCGGCGCGATCGCGTTCCGCGATCCGGCACTGGTCAACTCGTTCACCTCAATCTCGACAGACCCCACAGCCACCGGCGTCGCACGTCTGGAAGTCGGCGCTCACCAGTTCGGTCTGCTGGCCGGGCTGGTGGCAAGCATCGAGTATCTGGCGGCTCTTGATGAATCCGCTCGCGGCAGCCGCCGGGAGCGCCTGTCGGTGTCGATGCAATCCGCCGCGCTGTATATGAACCGGATCTTCGATTACCTGATGGTCTCGCTACGGTCATTGCCGCTGGTGATGGTGATCGGCCGCCCTGAGGTGCGGATACCGGTAGTCAGCTTCGCGTTGAACGGGGTGCCGGCCGAGCGGGTGGTACAGCGATTGGCGGATAACGGCATTCTGGCCATCACCAACGACAACTCGCGGGCACTCGACGTCTTGGGCGTGAACGACATCGGTGGCGCGGTGACCGTCGGGCTGGCGCACTACTCGACCACCGCCGAAGTCGATCAGTTGGTGCGTGCTCTGGCATCGCTCGGCTAAGCCTCGAGTCCGCGAGCGGGTGGCGATCCCAGCCCGCATGCCGCTAGACGGTCAACACGATCTTTCCAGTTACTTTTCCCGACACCAGCTGCCGGTGCGCGTCGGCGGCCTGCTGAATGGGCATGCGGGCGCCGATGATTGGGCGGACCCGGCCGTCGGCGATCATCGGCCATACCGAGTGGATGACCGCTTGCACGATCTCGCTTTTGCTGTTCGGTCCGGAGACCGGCCGCGCCCGCAGCGTCGTGCCGATGATCCGGGCCCGCTTGGCCAGCAGCTTGCCGATGTTGAGCTCCGCCTTCACCCCACCCTGCATGCCGATGATGACCAGCTGTCCGTCGGTGGCCAAAGCGTCGATATTGCGGTCCAGGTAGGCAGCTCCCATGATGTCGAGGATGACGTCGGCGCCGCTGGTCTGTTCGCGCAACCGCGCGACGAAGTCGTCGTCGTGGTAGTTGATGGTGATCTCGGCGCCTAACTTGCGGCAGAAGTCCAGCTTTTCCGCCGACCCGGCGGTGACGGCCACCCGGGCGCCCAGCGCACGTGCGACCTGGATGGCGTGGCTGCCGATACCGCTGGCACCGCCATGCGCCAGAAGCAGTTGGCCGTGGCTGAGGTGAGCGGTGAGCACCAGGTTGGACCACACCGTGCAAGACACCTCGGGCAGCCCGGCCGCGTCGACAACGTCGACACCGGCGGGGATCGGCATCACCTGTCCGGCCGGAACGGCGACCTGCTCGGCGTATCCGCCGCCGGCCAGCAGAGCGCAAACCTCTTGCCCCATAGACCATTTCGTCACGCCCGCACCGACTTCGGCGACAACACCGGACACCTCCATGCCGAGGATGTCGCTGGCCCCCGGGGGCGGCGGATATTTACCGGCGGCCTGCAGCACGTCGGCGCGGTTCACACCGGCCGCGGTGACCGTGATCAGCACTTCGCCGGCCCCGGCGGAGACGTCGGGTACTTGTTGCCAGGAAAGTTGATCGGGGGATTCGGCGACGATGGCGCGCATGCCGGTCACGCTACTAGCCCCGTTACCCTAGTCAGCGGTGGCGTGGCAGAGCGGCCTAATGCACTCGCCTTGAAAGCGAGAGACGGCTAAAACCGTCCGGGGGTTCAAATCCCTCCGCCACCGCTCTCGCGTTACCCATGCGTTGTTGGGTGCCGGGCCGCCGGGGCACAAACCCTAATAGCTGCGATCGCCTTCACCGTTGTCGAAGAAGTGGCCACTCGCCGTCCTGCTCGACTTCCATGCGCCAGCCGAGTTCGTTGCCCTCGACCGCGTTGTCGGCGAACCACGCGTGGGCCTTGTCGGCGCTTTCGATGTCCTTGGTTGCGACGACGTCTCCGTGCGGGTTGAGCACGCGGTAGGTAGCCATGCCCGCAGTGTTCCCTCAGCGGGGATGCTCAACCGGTCGGAATCTCGGTGGCGATCGTGTCCATCAGCCTGGTGTAGCGGCGGGCCTCGGGATCACGCCCGGGTTTGCCGCTGCTCACCACACCGGCCGCCAGCCGGCGTGCCGGGTCGGCCCAAATCGCGATGTTGACCAGGCCGAGATGACCGAACGCGTCGGGGGCGTTGCGCCCGAACGGTCCGAACCGGTCGGTTCCCAGGATGAACCCGGTACCCCAGCGAGCCGGCTGTAGCCCGATCGCGAAGTCTGGGCGCAACCGTCGGCATTCTTGTACTGCGCCGCGCAGCGTTTCCGGGCTCATCACCCGCACGCCGTCGAGTTCTCCACCGCGGCGCCAGATTTCAGCGAACCGGGACAGCTCGTTGGCGGTCGATATCGTGTTGGACGACGGGATGATGGTGGTGAGGAAGCGCGGCTTGTTGGTGTAGGGGATCACCTCGTGCACGGTTCCGCCGATCGCCTTGCGAAAGATCTGGGCTATCACGGGCGGCAACGGACGGCCGGTGGGGTGACTAGGGGCGACCAATGGAAGGTCTTGGCTGGCGACGCCGAAGTTCGTCCACCGGAAGCCCAGCGGGTCAAGGACCTCGGCCGCCAGGATCTCGCGAATTTCCTTCCCGGTGGCGGCGTAGATGATTTCCCGCATGAGCGGACCCCACGTCAGCGCGTGATAAATGTGCAGCAGTCCCGGCCGGTAGATCGGGCGTAGTTGGCTCATCATCTGCTGGGCGTATTCGTGGTCGTCGGCGCGTTTGACATCCGGTCGGGGCCCGGTGGGGAACGGCAGCCCGGCGCTGTGGGTCATTACGTGGCGGATGGTGATGCGATGCTTGCCGTGACTGGTGAAGCTGGGGATGTAGTCGCAGACCCGGTCGTCGAGTGAGAAGACGCCGCGTTCGACCAGCATGTGCACCACGGTTGCGGTGATGCCCTTGGCCGCCGAGTACACACAGAACGGCGTGTCGGTGGTGACGGGAATTTTCTCCGCATCGGGCGGATCGCTGGGGCCGTTGCCCCAGCCGTGACCGATCGCGCGGTTGAGCACGACGCGGCCATTCCGCCGCAGGCACACCTGGATGGCAGGCTGCAGCCCGGCCTGGTACCAGTGCCGCGCGGCCTGCCATATCCGCTCGACGGCAGCGTCGTCGTTTTCGGAGCGGTCCTCGTCACCGATCGTCGTTACGGAATCCAGGTCGGCCGGGACGCGGATCTTGCCGTCGGGGGTCAGGTTCGCCACCCCAGCGAGGGTACGTGTCGCCGGGGGGCGGGTGTCCTACTGCCCGGTGAACCGCGGCGGGCGTTTTTCGAACGTCGCCGAAATGCCCTCGGTCAGATCCTTGGACGGCAGGAAGGCGGCGTTCCAGGCGGCGACGTAGCGCAGATTCTCCGCGACGGCCGAGGTGCGTTGCTGGTCGAGGACATCCTTGACGCCGTACACCGCCAGCGGTGGGTTGGCGGCGATTTCCGCGGCCGTCATGTGGGCGGCGGCCAGCGTCTGGTCGGCGTTCTCGTACACGTCGTTGACCAGTCCGATTTTTTCGGCCCGCGCCGCGTCGATGTCCTTACCGGTCAACGCCAGCTCGCGCAGGTGTCCGTCGCTCAAGATCAACGGAAGGCGGGCCAGACTGCCCATGTCGGCGACGATGGCCAGTTTCACCTCGCGCACCGAGAACTTAGCGTCGCTGCTCGCGTAGCGGATGTCCACGGCGGAGATCAGGTCGACGGCGCCACCGATGCACCAGCCGTGCACCGACGCGATGGTGGGGGTGCGGCAGTCCGCGACGGCGTTGATCGCCTTCTGCATGCGCAGTATCTCGGCGTGGAAGTCGGTGCGGGGGCGGGCCTGCGCGCCGTCGGCCATCAGCGGGGCGAACATTCCGCCCATCGCGGGTACGTCCAGGCCGTAGCTGAAGTTCCTGCCGGATCCGGTGATGACGATGGCCCGTACCTCGCGGTCGGCGTCCAGGGTGGCGAACACGTCGGGCATCTCTGACCAGAACGCCGGCCCCATTGCATTGCCCTTGCCCGGTCCGATCAGCGTCACCTGGGCGATGTGGTCTTTGGTTTCCACGGTGACGGATTCGTATGCTTGCGCCATATCGAGACCGTAGCGTGGCCAACATGTCTCCTGATCTGCGACCCGGCCCGCATTCCCCGCCCACCGACGAGCTGCACAGCGCCGAGGACACCCTAGGGTGTTGCAACGAGTCCTGGATCCCATCGCCGCCGACGACTTGACCCGGCAGACCCCGTGCACGGAGTTCGACGTCGCCGCCCTGACCGGGCATTTGCTGAGGTCGGTCGCGGCAGTTGGGGGCATGGTCGGCGCGGATATCCCGGACCGCGACGAAAGCGATTCGGTGGAACGACAGGTCGTTGCCGCGGCGCGGCCCGCGCTGGACGCCTGGCATCGCCGCGGCCTGGACGCTCGGTGCCGTTCGGCAATGGCGAGATGCCCGCCAAGAGCGCGTGCGCAATCCTGTCGATCGAGTTCCTGGGCATGCGTGGGATTACGCGGCCGCGGTCGGACACGAGATCCACGCCCCGGAGCCACTCTGCGAATACGTGCTGGGTCTGGCGCGTGAGGTGATTCGCCCGGAGCTACGCAGCAGCGTCGGGTTCAATGAGCCGGTCGACGTTGCGGCGGATGCCGGCGCCCTGGAGCAGTTGGTCGCGTTCACCGGCCGCAACCCGGGGTAGTTCGGGCGCCGCTTCAGAAGCCGCCGAACGTGAAGCCGGTTTCACGTTCGAGCGACTACACGCGTTCCAGGTAGAAGTAGTAATACCGGCCGTTGTCCCGGACGCCCTTGCCGTTCATGATGCCCATCACCGCGTCGTCATCGATCTTCTTGAAGTGGTCGTGCACGGGCTGGCCGTCGTAGACCATCGTCGCGGTGACTTCGCCGCGGAACTCCTCGAGCCACAGGCTGGCCTCGCCCTTGCCCATCGCCACGTTGGAGAACTTGTTCCCGTCGGCGTCGACGCAGACCAGCGGCTGCACGTCACTGGCCGACTTGAAGGTTTTGCCGAACCAGCCGGCCTTTGTCAGCCGCCCGTTCATCTTGTGGCCGGTGCGGAACTCGCCGCCTTTCCACTCGCCGATCAGGCCTTCGATTGTCGCAGGCTGTAGAGTCGCCCAGAAATCGTCCAGCTCGGCGTCCGCGATGGCGCCGCCGCGCTCCTTTAAATCGCTGAATTGCTTGCGCGCCAAGCTCACTAACTCTCCTTAAGGTTGGTTGCGGCCCAGCCGTGGGCGAACCGCAGCAGGGCGTCGTTTTCCTCCGGCGCACCGATGGTGACCCGGACGCCGTCCGGCGGGAACGGGCGGACCACGATGCGCGCGTCGGCGGCCCGCGCCACAAAGTCCGCGGTTCGGCGCCCCAGCGGCAGCCAGACGAAGTTCGCCTGAGACGGCGGGATGGTGAACCCGGCGTCGCGCAGCCCGGCGGAGACACGCGAGCGCTCGGCGACGACGGCGTCGGTGCGGGCGAGCAATTCACCGGCGGCGTCCAGTGAGGTGATGGCTGCGGCCTGCGAGACGCTTGTCACCGAGAAGGGTACATAGACCTGGTCCAGCGCGGTGATCAGGTCGGGGTGGCCGACCGCATAACCGACGCGCAAGCCGGCCAGGCCGTAAGCCTTCGAAAAGGTCCGCAGCACAACGACATTGCTGTGCGCGCGAACCAGCCTAAGGCTGTCGGGCAACATGCCGTCGCGGATGTATTCGACGTAGGCCTCATCGATGGCGATCACGATGTGGGCCGGCACGGCCTCGACGAACCGGCAAAGCGCCTCCGGGTCTACGACCGTGGACGTCGGGTTGTTGGGGTTGCAGACGAAGATCAACCGGGTGCGGTCGGTGATCGCGGCAAGCATTGCGTCGAGATCGAACGCGTGGTCGGTCAGCGGCACTTTGACCGCGACAGCGCCGGCAACCTGCACCATGGGCGGATAAAGCTCGAAGCTGTGCCACCCCATCACCACTTGGTCGGCGACCGAGGCGGTGATCTGAATGAGCTGCTGACACAGACTCACCGAGCCGCAACCGGCGGCGACGTTCTCCGGCGCGAAATCCGGCCCGAGGTGCTTGGCCAGCGCCGCCTTGAGCTGCACACAGGCGCTGTCGGGGTAGCGATTGATCAGCTCGGTGGCCCGTTCGATGGCCGCGCGGACGCTGGGTAGCGGGCCGAGCACCGTTTCGTTACTGGCCAGCTTGATGGAACCCGCCACCGTCTTGCCGGGGACATAGACTGGCAGCGTAGCCAACTCGGGTCGCAGGCGGGCGGTCACGTCGACAGCATAGGTCGGCGCTGTGTACGCTATGCCTCCGGCGGTTCGGGGACGGCCGGAGGGGTTCGGTACCCTCAGGAAGTCCGATGGAGGCGTGCCAGAGCGGCCGAATGGGGCTCACTGCTAATGAGTTGTCCCCCTTCAAGGGGACCGGAGGTTCAAATCCTCTCGCCTCCGCCACGCGAGACAACTGAAGACGGGCGCCCGTAGCTCAACGGATAGAGCATCTGACTACGGATCAGAAGGTTGGGGGTTCGAATCCCTTCGGGCGCGC
>Ga0335071_10001732_pt1 | contig 23539 bp, 22 predicted proteins | sample Lox_Sample_15_FD_206724 | JGI IMG/M metagenome (GOLD analysis project Ga0335071, IMG submission 206724) | Soil microbial communities from Loxahatchee National Wildlife Refuge, Florida, United States - Lox_Sample_1.5 | ecosystem: Environmental > Terrestrial > Soil > Wetlands | place: USA... | reverse complement strand
TCGGCGTCTCGCGGCTCACCGTCCGGGCCGCCCTCGGCGACCTGGCCCGGGAGGGCTACCTCGTCCGCCGGCGGGGCTCCGGCACCTACGTCCAGCAGCCGAAGATCTCGCAGGAGCTGACGATGACCTCGTTCAGCGAGGACATGCGCCGTCGCGGGATGGTGCCCGGGAGCCGGACCCTGTCGATGAAGACCCAGCACGCCGGGGCCCGCCTGGGGCGGTTCCTGAACGCGTCGCCCGGCGACGAGATCGTCGTCGTGAAGCGGCTTCGGCTCGCCGACGGCGAGACGATGGCGATCGAGACCCTCCACATCCCGAGCGCCCTCGTCCCCGGCTTCACGGCCAAGGGCCTGACCGGCTCGTTCTACGACCTGCTCCGCGACGACTACGGGATCACGATCGCGAGCGGCACCCAGTCGATCGAGCCGACCGTGACGAACGAGGAGGAGTCCTCGGCCCTCGGCGTCCCGCTCCACTCGCCGGCCTTCCTCTTCGAGCGGACCAGCCGGGCCGGGGACGGCAGGACGGTCGAGTTCGTCCAGTCGATCTACCGCGGCGACCGCTACCGGATCGTCACCGAGCTCGGCCCGAGCGCCTCGGCGTAGTACCGGCTGCGCACCGGTCCGACTCCCCCTTGACACAGGTGGTCTGGTGTGCAAGCCTCCGCGCGTGGCCAGTTGGTACAGACCACTCGGCGCATCGACCATCGCGCGCGCCCCTGGAGGCCACCGGGGCTTCTCAGCGCCGAGGTCTGACGTCGACGGCTCGAGGAGATGTTCATGAGACTACGAATCATCGCGGCGGCGTCGATCGTCGCCGTTCTCGGGGTCGTCGCAGCGACCGCGAGCGCCGGCACCAGCCGGCAGACGGCCAACAAGCTGACCGTCTGGCTTCAGGTCGACGCGCAGTCCGGTTGGCCGGACCTCGTCGCGGCCGCGAACCAGCAGTTCCAGGCCGACCATCCCGGCTGGACGGTCGACGTGCAGTACCAGAACTGGGGCGACCACCTCCAGAAGTTCGACGCGACGATCGCGGCGAACACGTCGCCCGACGTGATCGAGATGGGCAACACGGAGATGGTCAAGTACATGGCGGCCGGCGCGTTCGCCGACATCAGCTCGTTCAAGGGCAACTTCGCGAACTCGGCGAACTGGCTCGCGGGCCTCGCGAAGTCGGGCACGTACGGCGGCAAGCTCTACGGCGTCCCGTACTACGCGGGCTCCCGCGTCGTCACGTACCGCACCGACCTCTACCAGAAGGCCGGGATCAAGGCGGCGCCGACGAGCCTCGCGCAGTTCATGACCGACGCGAAGAAGCTCGCGGCGACGAACGCGAAGGTGAAGGGCTTCTCGCCGGTCTACAGCGCCGGCACCGACTGGTACTTCGCGATGGCGTTCGTCTACGACTTCGGCGGCAGCATCGCGACGACGCATGCCGGCAAGTGGGTCGGCTCCCTCGACTCGAAGAAGTCGATCGCCGGCCTGACGGCGTGGAAGAACTTCTGGCAGGCCACCTCGAAGGCCAGCCCGACGTCGGACGAGAACAACCCGGCGCCGTACAACGTCTATTCGCAGGGCACCGCCGCGTCGATCATCGGCCCCGGCTGGTTCAGCTGCTGCGTCGGCAACAAGTACAAGACCACGACGGCTCAGTTCGTGATGCCGAGCCACACGCCCAACAAGCCGATGCCGGGCTTCCTCGGCGGCTCGGACCTCGCGGTCCCCGCCGGCAGCTCGAACAAGGCTCTCGCTGCCGACTGGATCAAGGACTTCACCAGCACGAGCAACGAGAAGGGCCTCCAGGCGAAGGGCAACATCCCGAACGCGACCAACCTCCTCGGCACGAGCGTCAACGAGCGCGCGGCCGCACGGAGCTGGTTCGTCCCGGCGGCGAAGCACTGGGTCGACGTCGAGAACGGGAACATCCTCCGCAACATGCTTTCCGAGATCCTCACCGGGAAGCTGACCGTGGCGCAGGCCGCACAGTCGGCGAGCGCGAACATCACCTCGGTCCTGAACCAGAGCTAGTCCCCTGAGCGGCCGGGTCTCAACGGCCTCTTCCGCCGCCGCCGCGCCGATCGCGCGGCGGCGGCGGCCGCTCACCTGGCGGCGCGTCGGGAGCGCCGCGGTGCCGTACCTCCTGATCCTCCCGGTCGTCCTCGTGATGGCGGCGATCCTCGGCTACCCGCTCTACAGCCTCGGGCGCCTGTCGCTCCAGCAGTACGGGCTCTTCGAGCTCGTCCAGCACAAGGGCAAGTACATCGGGCTCGCCAACTTCCGCTCGGTGCTCCACGACCAGGTGTTCTGGCACACGCTCGAGCGGACGATCGTGTTCACGTTCGCGAACGTCGGGCTGACGATGGTGATCGGCGTCCTCCTCGGGCTGCTGCTCGTCCGCGTCAGCACGTGGGTGCGGATCGCCCTGACCTCGGCGCTCGTCCTCGTCTGGTCGATGCCGCAGGTCGTCGCGGTCGAGGTCTGGCAGTGGATGACGAACTACCAGAACGGCGTCATCAGCTACGTCCTGACCGAGCTCCACGTCGGCGACTACTACCACCACGACTGGTACGGCTCGACGTTCTCGCAGCTGAGCCTCGTCACCGCGCTCATCGTCTGGGGCGCGGTCCCGTTCGTCGCGATCACGACCTACGCCGCGCTGTCGCAGGTGCCGCGCGAGCTGATCGAGGCGGCGGAGATCGACGGCGCACGGTCGTGGCGCGTCTTCTTCGACGTGACGGTGCCGATCCTGAAGCCCGTGCTGCTGATCCTCACGAGCCTCTCGATCCTCTGGGACTTCGCCGTCTTCACGCAGCCGTTCCTGCTGATCGGCCAGCCGCACCTCCATCCGGGCAACTACCTGATGGGCGTCTACCTCTACGAGACGGGCTACCTGGGGACGGACTTCGGACGCGGCGCGGCGATCTCGGTGCTGATGCTGATCGTCGTCGCCGTGCTGGCGTCCTTCTGGGTCCGCCGCATGGTCAAGCAGGATCCGGCGACATGACGGTCCGCGGCGCGAGGAAGCAGCTCTGGAACGCGGTCGCGCTGCTGCTGACCGTCATCATGGCGTTCCCCGTCTTCTGGATGGTCTCGACCGCGTTCAAGCCCGACGACCAGATCTTCTCGCTCACGCCGACGTGGATCCCGCTCCACCCGACGCTCGCGCACTTCGGCGCCGCGATCCACAAGCCGTACTTCTGGGCCGACGTCAAGAACAGCCTCATCGTCGTCTCCGTGACCGTCTCGATCGCGATGGTGCTCGCGTTCCTCGCCGCCGTGGCGCTCGCGAAGTACCGCTTCTCCGGCCGCGCGATCTTCATCCTGCTGATCATCGGGATCCAGGCGCTGCCCGGCGCCGGCCTGATCATCCCGCTGTACGTCGTCCTCGCGAGGTACCACCAGGTCAACGTGCTGAGCGGCGTGATCATCACGTACATGACGTTCGTGATCCCGTTCTCGGTCTACACGCTGCGCGGGTTCATCCTCGGCATCCCGAAGGACCTCGAGGAGGCCGCGATGGTGGACGGCAGCACGCGGCTCGGCGCGTTCATCAAGATCCTGCTCCCGCTCGTCGCGCCCGGACTCGTCGCGACGTCGGTCTTCGCCTTCATCACGATCTGGAACGAGTACATCTTCGCGCGCACCCTCCTCAACGACGGCGCGAAGCAGACGCTCACCGTCTGGCTCTCGTACTTCCTCGGCACGAGCCGGAACACCGACTGGGGCGCGCTGATGGCGGCGTCGACGCTGACGGCGATCCCCGTCGTCATCTTCTTCCTCATCATCCAGCGCCGGATCGCCTTCGGCCTGACCTCCGGTGCGGTGCGAGGGTAGAACCGGTCCGGATGCTCGTCGAATTGGTATTGACCACCTGGCCGCGGTGTGAAAGGATGCGGAACGGAACGCCGGACCGGCGTCCACCCTCCGAGGAGAGCGACCTGGATCACACCCTCCATCCGAGCGGCCCGACCGTCACCACTCCGGCGGCCGGGCCGCGGGTCGCTCGCGGGACCGCGGCGTGAACGCGGGCAGCTCGTACTTCGGCGTGCGGATCGTGCGCCACGTCCGGCGCGACATGGCCGACCTCGCGGCGCGCGGCTACACGGGCGTCCTCCACACCGTCTCGGAGAACGACCTCGCCTACTACCGCGGGACGATGGCGGACATCTTCGCCGCGTCGCACGCGGAGGGGCTGACGGTGCAGGTGAGCCCGTGGGGGCTCGGCCGGACGTTCGGCGGCGAGGCCGAGAGCCGCTGGGTCGCGTTCCATCCCGAGGCGTGCCAGGTGCTGGACGACGGCCGGCGCGTCGCCGCCGCCTGCCTCAACCGTCCGGCGTACCGCGACTTCTGCAAGGAGTGGGCCGACGTCGTGCTCGACGCCGGGGCCGACGCCGTCTTCTGGGACGAGCCGGCGTGGGTCGTGCCCGTGCACGTCGGCGTCGACGACCCCTCGCGCTGGGCCTGCCGCTGCGACGCCTGCGCCGAGCGGTTCGGCGGGCCGCTGCCGGCCGAGCTGACGCCGGAGATGCAGGCGTTCCGCGAGGCGTCCGTCGTCGACTTCCTCCGCGAGGTCGTGGCGCACGTCGCCGACCGCGGCGGGCAGAACACGATCTGCCTCCTCCCGTCGACCGAGGGCGCGCACGGCATCTCCGACTGGAACATGGTCGCGTCGCTCCCCGGGCTCACGACGTTCGCGACCGACCCGTACTGGAAGCACTGGAACGAGCCGGCCGGCCCGTTCGTGCGCCGCTTCGCGCGGCTGCTGCGCGAGACGTGCGACCGGCACGGCGTCGCCGCGCAGCTCTGGCTCCCGAGCTTCGGGCTCACGGCGGACGAGATCCCCGAGCTCGAGGCCGCGATCGCCGGCGCGCGCGAGGAGGGTGTCGACGATCTCTGGACGTGGGGCTACGAGGCGTGCGGGCACATGACGAGCCTCGCGACGCCGGACGCGCCGGCGGTCTGGGAGGCGATCAGCGCCGCCCTCACCGGGCGGACGCAGCGGCCGACCGAGGCCGCCGCGCCGCGCTTCGCCGACCTCGAGCTGCGCACGTCGCGCGAGCTCGTCCGGCTGCTGAACGAGGAGGACGCGTCGGTCCCCGCCGCGGTCGCCGACGCCGGCGACAAGCTCGCCGCGGCGATCGACGCCATCGTCGACCGGCTCGCAGCCGGCGGCCGCCTCGTCTACGTCGGCGCCGGCACGTCCGGCGCGCTCGCCGCGATGGACGCCGCCGAGTGCGGCCCGACCTTCGGCTCGCCGCCAGGCGAGGTCGTCGCCGTCGTCGCGAGCGGGGAGGAGACCGAGGACGACGCCGAGCGCGGCGCGGCGGAGATCGGCGCGCTCGCCGTCGGCCGCGGCGACGCCGTCGTCGCCGTCACGGCGAGCGGCTCGACGCCGTTCGTCCTCGCGGCGCTCGAGGCGGCGAAGCGGGCCGGCGCGCTCCGCGTCGCGGTCGTGTCCGTCCGCGGCAGCGAGGCGTCGCTGCTCGCCGACTACGAGGTCGCGATCGTCACCGGGCCGGAGGCGATCGCGGGCTCGACGCGGCTGAAGGCGGGCACGGCGCAGAAACTCGTGCTCAACACGATCTCGACGGTGACGATGGTGCGGCTCGGCCGGACGTACGCGGGCCTCATGGTCTCCGTCGCGCAGGACAACGCGAAGCTGCGCGAGCGCGCGCGGCGCAACGTCGTCATCGCGAGCGGCGCGCCGGAGGCCGAGGTCGACGCCGCGCTCGCGGACGCCGGCGGCGATACGAAGGTCGCGCTCGTCTCGCTGCTCGCCGGCGTCGACACGCCGACCGCGCGCGAGCGCCTCGCCGGCGCCGGCGGCTCGGTGCGGCTCGCGGTGGGGGACGCGCGATGAGGCTCGGCGTCGAGGCGGCGCTCGTCCGCGGGACGCTCGTGCCGGGCGACGTCGAGATCGCCGACGGACGCATCGTCGGCGTCGGGCTCGGCGGGGCCGTGCGCGGGCGCATCGCGGTCCCGGGCTTCCTCGACCTCCAGGTCAACGGCTTCGGCGGCGTCGACTTCCTCGCCGCGTCGACGGAGGACTACGTGCGCGCCGGCGAGGCGCTGCTCGAGACCGGCGTCACGGCCTACCAGCCGACGTTCATCACGGCGCCGGAGAGCACGATCGTCGAGTCGCTGCGCGCGCTCCCCTCCGAGGACGTGCGGCCGCGCGTCGTCGGCGCGCATCTCGAGGGGCCGTTCCTCTCGCCGGAGCGGCTCGGCACGCACCCGCGCGAGCACCGGCGCGATCCCGACCTCGAACTGCTCGACCGGCTGCTCGACGCCGGCCGCGTGACGGAGGTCACGCTCGCGCCCGAGCTTCCCGGCGCCGACGCCGCCGTCAAGCTGCTGCTCCGTCGCGGCGTCGTCGTCTCGGCCGGGCATACGAACGCGACCGCGGCCGAGGCGAACGCCGGGTTCGACTCCGGCATCGCGACCGTCACCCACCTCTTCAACGCGATGCGCCCGCTGCGCACGCGCGACCCCGGCGTCGTCGGCGTCGCGCTCACCCGGCGGGACGTCTTCATCCAGATCATCGTCGACGGCCACCACCTCGCCGACGAGACGGTGAAGCTCGTGTGGGCCGCCGCCGGCGGGCGCACGGCGCTCGTCAGCGACGCGATGGCCGGTGCAGGCGACGGCGGCAGCGGCACGTATCCGTTCGGCGAGTTCGAGGTCGACGTGACGAACGGCGTGCCGACGCGGCCCGACGGCGTGCTCGCGGGCACGGTGCTGACGATGATCGAGGCGGTGCGCAACCTCCACGCGCTCGGGATCCCGTTCGAGGACGCCGTCGGCGCCGCGACGACCGTTCCCGCGACGATCATCAACCGGCCGGATCTCGGCGTGCTCGAGCCGGACGGCCCCGCCGACGTCGTCGTCCTCGACGACCGGCTCGAGATCGCGAGCGTGCTCTGTGCGGGGGAGGCCCGTGTCGTGGCTTGAGGCAGAGCTTCGCGAGCAGCCCGAGGCGCTCGCCCGGCTGCTCGAGCGGCAAGGGCCGCGCGCGGCGGAGCTCGCGAGCGCGTTCCGCCAGGACGACGTGCGCTACGTGCTCATCGCGTCGCGCGGCACGTCGAGCAACGCTGCGCGCTACGCGCAGTACGTCCTCGGGCGCGCGCACCGCGTGCCGGTGATGTTCGCGACGCCGTCGCTCTACACGATCTACGGCCAGCCGCCGCGGCTCGACGGTGGGCTCGTGATCGGGATCTCGCAGTCCGGCGCGTCGCCGGACGTCGTGTCCGTCCTGCTCGAGGCGCGCCGGCAGGGCCGGCCGACGATCGCGATCACGAACGACCCGGACTCTCCGCTCGGGATGGCCGCCGCTGCGGTGCTGCCGCTCGAGGCGGGCGAGGAGCACGCGGTCGCCGCAACGAAGACGTATCTCAACTCGCTCGGCGCGATCGCGCTGCTCTTCTGCGCGATCGGCGACGACGACGTCGCGCGCGCCGAGCTCGAGAGGATGCCGGAGACGCTCGAGCGGCAGCTCGCGCTCTCCTTCGACACGGCACCGCGGCTGCGGGAGTACCGGAACGCCGTCGGCGCGACGGTCGTCGCGCGCGGCGTGAACTACGGCACCGCATTCGAGATCGCGCTGAAGATCCGCGAGCTCTCGGGTCTTCTCGTCGAGGCGTACTCGCCGGCCGACCTGATGCACGGCCCCATCGCCGCGATCCAGCGGCGCTGGCCGGTGATCGTCGTCGCGCCGAGCGGGCCCGCTCAGCCGAGCGTCGAGGAGATCGTCCAACCGCTTCGCGAGCGCGGCGCGCGCGTGATCGCCCTGTCCGACTCCGACTCCCTTCTGCGCGACGCGCACACGCGACTGCGTCTCGTGCCCGGCGTTCCCGAGTGGCTCAGCCCGCTGACGGCCGTCGTCCCCGGTCAGCTGACGGCGATGCGCCTCGCCGAGCTGCGCGGGCTCGACGTCGACAACCCCGCCGGCCTGCGGAAGATCACGCTCACGCGCTGAGCTTCCGCAGCAGGACGAGATCCTGCGTCGGATTCCCGGTCGCGCCCTCGGCCTCGAGCTCGAGCAGCTCGAACCCGTCCGCGAACGGCCCACGGAGGTACGCCTCCGGGTGGTACGCGCTGCAGAGGTTCGTCCCGGCGACGTCGGCCCAGCGCACGACGAGCTCGCCGCGCTCGAACCGCTCGCGCTCATTGCGTTCGAGCCGCGAGAGATACGACGTGCCGTGCGTCGTCACGAGGAGGTAGCCGCCGGGCCGGAGCACGCGCCGGAGCTCGTCGCGCCACGCGACCTGGAGGTCGGCGGTCAGGTGCGTGAACACGGAGAGCGCGTAGACGAGGTCGAAGCTGCCGTCCCCGAACACGAGCGGCGGCTCGAGCCCGTTCTCCTCGAAGCGCGCGAACGGCAGGTAGCGGCGGCACCAGTCCACCGCCGGGCCGTTGAGGTCGGTGCCCGAGACGCGGACGCTCGTGAGGCCGACCCAGTTGCGCGTCACGCGGCCGCAGCCGCAGCCGAAGTCGAGCATCGTGTCGAGATCCTCGAGCTCGACGCCGTGGCGCTGCAGCGCGCCGCGCACGCTCGCCGCGCCGAGCCGGCCGCTCTCGATGAACCAGCCGACGTCGGCGGTGCCCGCCACGCGGACGATGAGCCGCGGCGGCGGAACCGGCAGCGCATCGTCGGGGTCCGTCGTCGGCCGCCCGCCGGCGAGCATCGCCTGCGACCACTCCCACGAGCGAAAGGCGGGGCCGATGAGCCCGAGGCGGTCGAGCAGGCGAAGGAGGCGGCGCTTCACGGCTCCGGAACGCTATAGCGTGGGCGCGTGGACGACGCGGCGCGCGCGGCGCTCGCCCAGGCGAAGGCGCGGCTCGACCGGCTCGAGCTCTACCCGCGCCCGGTGTCGCTCCGCGGCGTCCGCATCGTCGCCGCACCGCGGCTCTTCCGCCTGCCGTGGTTCCGGCGCTTCGACGGCTACGCGGCGCATAGGACGATCCTCCTCCGAAGCCGCGAGCTCGTCGCCGACGGCGACCTCGTCACGCACGAGCTCTGCCACGTCTGGCAGATGCAGCACCGGCCGCTCGCGATGCCGCTCTCGTACGTCGTCCGCGGCTACGTGAGAAATCCCTATGAGTCGGAGGCGGAGGAGGCCGTCGCGCGCACGCGGGTGGTAGGTTGAGCCGAGACCCCGGGGCAGGCGTCCCTCTGTGTCGATCGCGCGCCTCGCATCCGTCTTCGCCCTTCTCGCACTCGTGTCGGTCGCCGGCTCGGCTGCCGACAACTCGACGCCGACGGCGATCGACACGTCGTTCCCGTCGCGCTCGCTCGACGCGAGCCTCCACTACCTCGTCGTGCTCCCGCCCGGCTACGCGACCAGCGGGCTGCGATATCCGGTCGTGTACTTCCTGCACGGGCTGCCGGCTGGACCGACCGCCTACCGGAGCATCGCGTGGGTCGCGACCGCCGCGCAGCAGACGGGCAAGCAGGCGATCGTCGTCATCCCACAGGGGACGCGGACGCAGAACGGCGACCCCGAGTACCACGACTGGGGGCCGGGGCGGAACTGGGAGACGGCGCTCGCGGTCGAGCTCCCGACGTGGGTCGACACCCACTATCGGACGATCGCGACGCGAAGCGGGCGCGCGATCCTCGGGCTGTCCGCCGGCGGCTACGGCGCGGCGATCCTCGACGCCCACCACCCGGGGAGATACGCCGTGATGGAGGCGTGGAGCGGGTACTTCCGCCCGACCGATCCGACCGGCGACGAGACGCTCGACGTCGGCTCGGACGTCGACAACGCGTACGCGAGCGTCTTCGCGCAGGTCCCCGTCCTCGCGAAGGCGTTCGTCCGCAACCCGACGTTCTACGCGTTCTACGTCGGGCAGGCCGACACGCGGTTCGTGCCGGACAACGTCAAGCTCGACCGGCAGCTCACCGCCGCCCGAATCCCGCACGACTTCGACCTCTATCCCGGCGGCCACACCGACGCAGTGTGGCGAGCCCACGCCGTGCGCTGGGTCGGGATGGCGCTGAACCATCTCGCCGCCCCGGCTCCGTAGTCGGCCCGCGGGGCGGGACTAGACTCACGGTGTGGCGCAGGCGCCCGCACTTCCGGCCGGGTTCGAGCTGCCGCTCGAGCCGAGGCTCCCGCGGATCGGCTCCGTGGACGCCGTCGCGATCGAGGAGCGGGCCGCGTCGCTCGCGAAGCGCTCGATCAAGAAGGACGCGAAAGTCTTCGCGCTCGAGCTCGCGATCCGGACGACCGACCTGACGACGCTCGAGGGCGCCGACACGCCGGGGAAGGTCGCCGCGCTCGCGTCGAAGGCGCTGCGCCCCGACCCGGGCGACCCGGGCGTGCCGTCGGTCGCCGCAGTCTGCGTCTATCCGAACCTCGTCCCGGTCGCGCGCGAGCGCCTCGAGGGGAGCGGCGTGAAGGTCGCGGCCGTCGCGACCGGCTTCCCGTCGGGGCAGTTCCCGCTGCCGGTCAAGGTCGCCGACGTGCGGAGCGCGGTCGAGCTCGGCGCGGAGGAGATCGACATGGTCATCGACCGCGGCGCGTTCCTCTCCGGGCGGTACGCGAAGGTCTACGACGAGATCGTGCAGGTGAAGGAGGCCTGCGGCGACGCGCACCTGAAGGTGATCCTCGAGACCGGCGAGCTCGGCACGTACGACAACGTGCGCCGGGCGACGCTGCTCGCGATCGCAGGCGGCGCCGACTTCGTGAAGACGTCGACGGGGAAGATCACTCCGGCCGCGACGCTCCCGGTCGCGCTCTGCATGCTCGAGGCGGTGCGCGACGTGCACGAGGAGACGGGGCGGCGCGTCGGCTTCAAGGCCGCGGGCGGCGTGCGGCAGGCGAAGCAGGCCGTCCAGCATCTCGTCCTCGTGCACGAGACCCTCGGCCCCGACTGGCTCACGCCCGACCTCTACCGCATCGGCGCCTCGTCGCTGCTCAACGACATCCTCATGCAGCTCCGCAAGGAGAAGACGGGCGCCTACCAGTCCCCCGACTACTTCACCGTCGACTGAAGATCTTGGCTTTCGTGACGACGTTGGCACAGACGCGTATCACCCCCGCCCCTACCCTTGGCCCCACCCAAAAGGGTGGGGGGTGGGTGGTGGGACGCGGCGCTGCGACCTCGAGCCGTCCGCCCGCCGGAGCGTCGCGTGTCTGAGCTCGACCGCGCCCGCGATCGCTCGCCCGTGCCGCGGGACTGGGCGTACGCGCCCGCGCCCGAGTCGCGCGACGTCGTCCACATCGACGAGCGCTACGGCCACTTCGTCGGCGGCGCGTGGCTCGAGGCGACGGAGACCTACGAGACGATCTCGCCGGCAAGCGAGGAGCCGCTCGCACAGATCGGCCAGGGCACCGCGCACGACGTCGACCGCGCCGTCGCCGCCGCCCGCGACGCGCAGCAGAACGGCTGGTCGTCGCTCCCCGGCGCGGAGCGCGCGAAGTACCTCTTCCGCATCGCGCGCATCCTCCAGGAGCGCTCACGCGAGTTCGCCGTGCTCGAGTCGCTGAACGGCGGGAAGCCGATCAAGGAGTCGCGCGACGTCGACCTCCCGCTCGCGGCCGCGCACTTCTTCTACTACGCGGGCTGGGCCGACAAGCTCGAGTACGCCTTCCCGAACCGGAGCCCGCGCCCGGTCGGCGTCGCCGGCCAGATCATCCCGTGGAACTTCCCGCTGCTGATGCTCTCCTGGAAGGTCGCGCCCGCGCTCGCGTGCGGCAACACCGTCGTGCTGAAGCCCGCCGAGACGACCCCGCTCACCGCGCTCCTCTTCTGCGACGTCCTCCGCCAGGCCGAGCTTCCGCCGGGCGTCGTCAACATCGTCACCGGCGATGGGCGCACCGGCGCCGCGCTCGTCGACCATCCGGACGTCGACAAGATCGCGTTCACCGGCTCGACGGAGGTCGGCAAGGCGATCCAGCGTCAGCTCGCCGGCACCGGCAAGCGCCTCACGCTCGAGCTCGGCGGCAAGGCCGCGAACATCGTCTTCGACGACTCCGCGCTCGACCAGGCGGTCGAGGGGATCGTGAACGGGATCTACTTCAACCAGGGCCACGTGTGCTGCGCCGGCTCGCGCCTCTTCGTCCAGGAGTCGATCTACGAGCCGCTCGTCGAGAAGCTGAAGCGTCGCCTCGAGACGCTTCGCGTCGGCGACCCGCTCGACAAGAACACCGACGTCGGCGCGATCAACTCGGCGATGCAGCTCGAGAAGATCAAGGAGCTCGTCGCCGCGGGTGAGGCAGAGGGCGCGGAGATCTACCAGCCGCCGTGCCGCCTCCCGGAGAAGGGCTACTGGTTCGCGCCGACGGTGTTCACGAACGTGGCGCAGAGCTACCGCATCGCGCAGGAGGAGATCTTCGGCCCGGTGCTCTCCGTTCTCACCTTCCGCACGCCCGACGAGGCGGTGGAGAAGGCGAACAACACGCCGTACGGCCTCAGCGCCGGTGTCTGGACGGAGAAGGGCTCGCGGATCCTCTGGATGGCGCAGCGTCTCCGCGCCGGCGTCGTCTGGGCGAACACGTACAACCGCTTCGACCCGAGCTCGCCGTTCGGCGGCTACAAGGAGTCCGGCTTCGGCCGCGAGGGCGGGCTGCACGGGCTCGAGCCGTATCTGAGGTTCGAGAACGAATGAGCGAGCGGCTGCCCGTCAAGAAGACGTACAAGCTGTTCGTCGGCGGCGCGTTCCCGCGCAGCGAGTCCGGCCGCACGTACGAGGCGGAGGGACAGAACGTCGCGCGCGCGTCGCGCAAGGACGCCCGCGACGCTGTCCGCGCCGCGCGCGCCGCGCAGCCGGGCTGGGCGGCGGCGACCGCCTACAACCGCGGCCAGGTGCTCTACCGGCTCGCCGAGATGGTGGAGGCGCGGGTCGCCGAGCTCGCGGAGCTCTGCACCGGACGCGACGAGGTCGAGCACGCCGTGGACCGGATCGTCTGGTACGCCGGCTGGGCCGACAAGCTGTCGCAGGTGCTCGGCGGCTCGAACCCGGTCGCGGGGCCGTACTTCAACTTCACCGTGCCGGAGCCGACGGGTGTCGTCGCCGTGCTCGCGCCCGACGACCCGCCGCTCCTCGGGCTCGTGACGCGGATCCTCCCGCCGGTCGTCGGCGGCAACGCCGTCGTCGCGGTCGCGTCCGAGTCGCGCCCGCTCGCGGCGATCGAGCTCGCCGAGGCGATCGCGACGAGCGACCTTCCCGGCGGCGTCGTGAATCTCTTGACGGGCTTCCGCGCCGAGCTCGCGCCGATCCTCGCCTCGCACATGGACGTGAACGCGCTCGACCTCTGCGGCGCGGACGGCGAGCGTCCGGAGCTCGAGCGGCTCGCCGCCGACAACGTCAAGCGCGTCGTGAGCGGCCGTCCGGACGTCCAGAGCCCGTGGGAGATCGCGAGCTTCCTCGAGCTGAAGACCGTCTGGCACCCGATCGGCCGCTGAGCCGTGGGTGATCTAGGCTACGGCGCGAGAGGCATGGCGAGCAGCCGCTTCAGCCACGCGATCGCGGAGGGCGACGGGATCTCCGTGATCGCCGCGGTCGACGACCCGGACTCGGCGCGAGCAGCCGAGCGACAACGCGCGGAGGCGCTCGTCGTGCGCGGCGACCCGTCCGCCGTCCGCGAGGCCACCTCGCTCCCGATCCTGTGGCGCGCCGACATCTCGTTCGAGCAGGCGTCGACCGCCGCCGACGCGGTGATGCTCGTCGTCGACGCGCTCGAGGACGACGACGGCCGGCTCGAGGAGCTCCACGGCCGCGCGCTCGAGCTCGGGCTCGACTGCGCCGTCGAGGTGCGGAACGAGGAGGAGCTGGAGCAGGCGCTCGACCGGATCGACCCCGAGATCTTCCTCCTCTCGCCGCTCGAGGCCGAGGGCGACGAGACGCCGCTCGAGGTCGTGCTCGACCTCCTCGCGGCCGTTCCGGCCGGCAAGCTCGCGATCGCCGACCTCCCGCTCACGACCCAGGACGAGGTCGCCGAGCTGGAGCGCGCGGGCGTCGACGCCGTGATCGTCCACGGCGGCGACATCGCGCTCCTCGCCGGCGGCCCGCCGCCCGAGGTCTGACGCCGCCGAACACGCGCTACCCTTTCCGGCCGTGAGGGTCACGGTGGTCAGGGCGGCGATCTGCGCGGCGGCCGCCGCGGTTGTTCTCGCCGCGTCCGCCTCGGCGGCACCCGCGCGCCACGCGGCGGCGGCGTGCCCCGGCGCGTGGAAGCCCGGCTGGGTGACGCTCGCCGGCAAGGTCGGCATCCCCGTCTACTGCCCGACCTGGATGCCGAACCCGCTCGACGCGCAGATCGGCGGCGAGTGGGAGGACATCTACTCGATCGGCAAGGACAAGAGCTATCTCGTCAGCTTCCTCTCGCACGGCGACATGGGGAGCGGCGACGTCCACGTGAACTTCCGCGGCTATCCGGGCCGCACGACGATCCCGAAGTGCCAGACCGTCGCGATCGAGGGCAAGCGCGTGATCCGCGGCACGACGCCGTGCTTCGCCGACGCGAACGGCACGTTCAGCGTGGGGAACATCAAGGCGACCGCGTACACCGTGAACCAGGACGCCGACCAGTGGCACGTGCTCTACGCATGGCGGCACAACGGGTCGCTCTACACCGTGAGCGAGCACGTGATTCCGCCCTACACCTACGCGCAGGTCGTGAACAACCTCCACAAGCTCCTGCGCAGCCTCGTCCTCGTCGACCCGAAGCGGTAGTCGCGGGATGAAGCTGACGCGGCGCCAGCTCGTCGCGGGCGCGGGGGCGGCCGCCCTCGGCGCCGCCGGGATCTACGAGCTCGTCGACCGGCTCTCGGGCTCGTCGTCGCCGACCGCCGTGAGCACCGTCCCGATGGGCGGGCCGCGGCCGCCGGAGCAGCACGTGCTCGACGGGATGCCCGTCGTCGTCGAGAACGGCGTCGAGGTGGTCGTCCCGCCGCGCCACCACCTCGTCGTCACCGCGACGCTCAAGGAGCCGGACCTCGCGAAGGCGAAGCAGCAGCTCGAGGACGCGCTGCTCTCGCTCGAGTCGCGCTACGAGCAGACGCCGGCCGGGCTCGGCCTCACCGTCGCGTGGGGCCTGCCGTACTTCGAGCGCTACGTCCCCGCCGCGTTCGAGCGCCACGTCCCGCACGACCGGCGCGCGGACAAGCCCGCGCTGCTCGCGACGCGCACCTTCCCGAGCGACCCGGACGGGACGATCCTCGAGCGCAACGACGTCGCGCTCCTCATCCGCAGCGACCGCCTCGAGCACATCGAAGCGGCACGAAAGACGCTGCTCGACGACCTCGGGCTCTTCGAGCCGGCGAGCCTCCGCCGCGGCTTCGTCGGCGGCGACCTGCCGCGGAAGCTCGCGGTCGCGGCCGGCGTCCCCGGCGCGTACCTGATCCCGCACAACTCGGAGCTCTTCCTCGGGTTCACGTCGACGCAGAAGGCGGGCCTCGGCCCGCGCCGGATCGTGAACTTCGAGACGCTCGGGCTCGTCGACCTCCGCGGCGGCTACTTCCGCGGCGGCACGCACATGCACCTCTCGCACATCTTCGAGGACCTCGAGGCGTGGTACCTCAACTTCGACTTCCAGGAGCGCGTCGACACCGCGTTCCGGCCCGGCCTCCGGGTGCCGATGAACGCGCAGGTCGTCCCGCAGGGGCCGAAGCTCGTCTCGAGCGCGGAGGAGGTGACGCGCACGTTCGACCGCATCGCGCGCTTCGGGCACAGCGCGTCGATCCAGACCACCTCGCGGTTGCCGGCCGATCATGTGGGAGAGGACGGGACGCTCTACGTGAAGGGCACGGCGATCCCGCAGCGCGCGGACTTCAACACGCTCGACAACCCGTTCGCGTGGTCGGCCGACCCGAAGCGCGACGCGCTCGTCTCCGGCGCCGCCGCCGGCGTCCACTTCGTCGTCTTCAACCCGTCGAGCGACGACTTCCACCGCAACCGGCTCGCGATGGACGGCGTGCTGCCGGACGGGACGACGCTCCGGCTGCAGCCGCAGGCGCGCGGCCAGGGCTTCAACTCGGTGCTGAGGACGACGCACCGCCAGAACTTCCTCGTGCCGCCGCGGCGGCACCGCTCGTTCCCGCTCGCCGAGCTTTGACCGACGGCGGCAGCTCCGTCCCGGAGGTGCAGGCGCTGCTGCGCGTGCTCGCGGCCGGGCGCGACGTGGCGGAGCTCGGCACCGCGTTCGGCGAGGGCGCGGCGGCGATGGCGGAGACCGCGCGCTCGATCGTCACCGTCGAGCTCGACCCGGAGCGCGCCGCCGTCGCGCGGCGTCGCCTCGAGGGGATCGCGAACGTCGAGCTGCTCGAGGGTGACTGGCGTGACGCGATGCGCGGCCGCGGGCCGTTCGGACTCGTCTACGCCGACGCCGGCGCGTACGACTGGGAGGCGATCCTCGAGCTGACCGAGCCGGGCGGCCTGATCGTGAAGGACGACCTGACGCCCGGCGCCGCAACGGACGGCGACCCCGTGCGCGAGTTCCTGCTCCGGGACGAGCGCCTCGCCGCCGTCGAGCTGACCATCACGCCGGCGATGAACGTGGTCGTCGCTAGCCGAAGAACGCGCGCGCGACGTCGTACCACTCCGGCGTGACCGTCTTCAGCTCGGCGGTCGCCTCCTCGAGTGACACGGCGATCACGTCGTCGCCTCGCAGCGCGGCCATCTGGCCGTACCGACCCGCGACCGCGAGGTCGGCGGCCTTCAGCCCGAACCGTGTCGCGAGCACGCGGTCGCGGGCGGTGGGGGAGCCGCCGCGCTGGATGTGGCCGAGCACCGTCACGCGCGTCTCGAAGCCGGTGCGGTCCTCGATCTCGCGCCCGAGCAGCTCGCCGACACCGCCGAGCTGCACGTGCCCGAACTGATCGCTCGCGCGCGCCTCCCCGCCGACGAGCTGGCTCTCGCCGCTCTCGTACGAGAGCTCGTAGCCCTCGCTCACGACGACGATCGAGAAGTTCTTCCCGCGCGCGTGCCGCCGCCGGATCTCGCCGCACGCCGTCTCGACCGTCATCGGCTGCTCCGGGATCAGGATGACGTCGGCGCCGCCCGCGATGCCGCTCATGACCGCGATCCAGCCGGCGTGCCGTCCCATCACCTCGACCACCATCACGCGGTTGTGCGACTCGGCCGTCGTGTGCAGCCGGTCGATCGCCTCGGTCGCGATCGTGACCGCGGTGTCGAAGCCGAACGTGTAGTCCGTGCCGGAGAGGTCGTTGTCGATCGTCTTCGGGACGCCGACGACCGGGAACGCGTGGTCGCGGTGGAGCTGCGCCGCGACGCCGAGCGTGTCCTCGCCGCCGATCGCGACGAGCGCGTCGAGTCCGCGGTCGGCGAAGTTCTGGAGCACGCTCTCGACGCCGCCCTCGAGCTTGAACGGGTTCGTCCGGCTCGTGCCGATGATCGTGCCGCCGCGCGGGAGGATCCCCGAGACCGCCGACGGGCCCAGGTCCTCGAAGACGCCCTCGACGAGCCCGCGCCAGCCCTCGCGGACGGCGACGCAGTCCCAGCCCGCCGTGTCGGCGCGCCGGACGACCGCGCGAATGACCGCGTTCAGCCCGGGGCAGTCGCCGCCGCCGGTGAGGATCCCGACCGTCTTCGCCATCGCCCGTAGTCCTACCAGCCGCGCCCGCCGACGACCCGCGGTTGCGCGGTTATTCGACGACGATCACGTCGGCGCCGAGGTGCTCCTCCACCTCGGCCGGGACGTCGGTCCCGAGGAGGCTGTCCATGAACCGGTGGTGGTGCGCGCCGAGCACGACGACCGACGCCTTCCGGTCCTTCGCGGCGTCGGCGATCACCTGCGCGGGGTCGCCCGCGGCCCAGAGGTAGTCCGCGGAGACCCCGGCCGCCTCGACGGCGACGCGGGCCTCCGCGAAGACCTCGCGGACCTCCTCGGGCGCCTCGATCGGGATCATTCGCACCGGCTCGTTGATGCTCCCGTAGTTCTGCGGCCCCTCCGGGTCGAGCGGCATCTCGTCGACCGAGACGACGACGAGCGAGACGTTGCGCGACGTCGCCTCCTCGATCGCCCGCGCGAGCGCGCGCTGCGCCGGCTCCTTCGCGTCGTAGCCGACGACGACCGGCCCGCGGTGGGTCGTCACGCCGTCACGCCTGCTCCGGCCTGCGGACCTCGGTCGCGAGGTCTCCCTGCGCAGCGGCGGAGCCGGACCGGCCGCCGCCCGCGCCGCGCAGCACGAAGGCGAAGGCGACGGCGATCGCCGCGCCGAGCAGCGGGCCGGCGACGTAGACCCAGTAGCTGCCGAAGTCGCGGCCGACGAGATCCGGGCCGAACGTGCGCGCGGGGTTCATCGAGGCCCCCGAGATCGGGCTGCCCCAGAGACCGGCGAGCGCGATGTAGCCGCCGACGCCGATCGCGCCGAAGATCCCGATGTTCTGCGCCCCCGACGCGGTCCCGAGGATCACGCTCACGAGGCCCATGGTCAGGAGCATCTCCATCAGCATCGCCTGCCAGCCGCCGTATCCCGCGGCGGGGTAGTTCGAGCCGAACTTCGCCGAGACCTTGATGATCTCGTGGAGCACGAGCGCCGCGAGGCTCGCCCCGACGAGCTGGACGATCACGTACCCGGGGACGCGCCTCCAGGGGAAGTCGCCGCGGAGCGAGAACGCGATGCTCACCGCCGGGTTCAGGTGGGCGCCCGAGACCTTCCCCATGAACATGATGATCCCCATCACCATGAGCCCCGGCGCGACGACGGCGGCGGTCCGCGTGATCGTGTTCGGGAACGCCTGACCCATCATCCCGCCGCCGGCCGCGACCATCACGAGCAGGAACGTCCCGTAGAGCTCGGAGAAGAGCCGGCGCCATTCCTGGCTTCCGTCCTCGAAGTCGGCGATCGGCTGCAGGATGTCCTGGTCGATCCGCTCCGAAAGGATCCCTTCGACGTGCTTGGCCGTCGCGCTCATCGTCTCGCTCCCTTGTCCGCTCGAGTCACGCCGGGACTCTACGTCCCTCGAACGGGTGACGCGTCGTGCAGGAACGCCGATACGACTCGCATGGGCATCCCCCGGTGCGGGGGAGCGGATCCCTAATTCGAGGCTAGCCCGGCGGGACGGCGGCGCCGATACACGACGCGATCTGCCTCACAGCGTGGAAGGAGCCGCACCTCCATGACCGCACGTCTCACCGGCCGCCTGAGCTCCGAGGAGGGTTTCACCCTGATCGAGCTCCTGGTGGTCATCATCATCCTCGGCATCCTGCTCGCGATCGCGGTGCCGTCGTACCTCAGTTTCAAGGATCGCGCGAACAAGACCGCCGCCGCCGCGAACGTGCGCTCGCTGATCCCGAGCGTCGAGTCGTACAACGCGGACAACGTCCCGGCCGGCCCGAACGACCCGGACGCCGCCACGAGCACGACCGACAACGGGTACATGGGCATGACGATCGCCCTGCTCAAGGCGACGTACGACCAGGCGATCCCGGCGACGGACTTCGTCAACAACAGCGGCGTCGCCGAGGCCGCCGGCGTCACGACGTCGGCACCGCTGAACGCGACGCACTACTGCGTCTACTCGCAGGTCGGCAACTGGTTCGCCTACAAGCTGAACCCCGCCGGCGTGATCACCCAGACCACCGATCCCACCGCGGTCTGCACGTAGTTCCCTAGCGGCCGGCGCGCCGCCACCGACCCTGGTGGCGCGCCGGCATCCCTCCCGTTCGATGCCGAAGGTGGGAATCGAACCCACACGCCCCGAGGGGCACCGGATTTTGAGTCCGGCGCGTCTGCCAATTCCGCCACTTCGGCGTGACGCACCCATGGTAGAGCCCCGCCGCTCCCTTTTTTGAAGCGGCGCCCGTCCCGCCTGGGTCTTGAATCCCGGTTTTCAACAGGGGATACTCACGCATCGGTTCCGGATGCCGGAACCGCCCGTGGATGCGATCGAGGAGGAAGCGTGAGCAGAAAGCTTTCGGTTGGGGTCTTGCTCGGTGCGACTGTGGCCCTCGCTGCGGTGGTCGCCGGCTTCACCGGGACCGCCGCGAGGAGTGCGACCAGCGTCACACCGCTGCCGTCGTCGTCGTGCGGCCCTGTCGTCTACAAGGGGTCCGGCAGCCCCGACTTCATCATTGCCTCCGACCTGCCGCTGCAGGGCGCGATCCGGCACCAGACCGTTCAGGTCTCGCGCGCCGAGATCTGGGCGCTCGCCGAGGCGGGCTGGAAGGCCGGCAGCTACAAGATCGGCTACCAGTCCTGTGACGACTCGACCGCGCAGACCGGAGCGTGGGACTCGGGCAAGTGTGCGACGAACGGTCGCCTCTACGCCGCCAACAAGTCCGTGATCGGCGTCCTCGGAACGTTCAACTCCGGGTGCGCGAAGATCATCGTCCCGATCCTGAACCGCGCGAGCGGAGGCCCGCTCGGGATGGTCAGCCCGGCCAACACGAACCCGGGCCTGACGAAGAAGTGGGATCCGGGTGAGCCGCAGAAGTACTACCCGACCGGCGTGCGCAACTACGCGCGCGTCGTGGCCACCGACGACATCCAGGGACCCGCCGACGCGATGTGGACGCAGTCGCTCGGCCTCAAGAAGGTCTTCGTCCTCAACGACAAGCAGACCTACGGCTTCGGTGTCGCGTCGACGTACCGGACCGCGGCCAAGAAGCTCGGCCTCACGGTCGTCGGCTTCCAGGGCTGGGACGCGAAGGCGACGAGCTACGAGGCGCTCGCGAACGCGATCAAGAAGTCGGGCGCGCAGGTCGTCTTCCTCGGCGGCATCGTGTGCAACAACGGCGCGAAGCTGATGAACGACATCAAGTCGGTCGACCCGGGGGTCAAGCTGCAGATGCCGGACGGCTTCAGCGATCCGGGTGCCAACGGTGCGGTCGGGAACGGCGCGTACATCAGCGTCGCCGGCCAGCCGCCGAAGGGCCTCACCGGCCAGGGCGCCGTGTTCGTGAAGAGCTTCGGCAAGCAGATCGGCACCGTCCCGAACCCGTACGCCGCCTACGGCGCACAGGCGATGGACGTCATGCTGAACGCGATCGCGGCCGGCGGCGGGCAGCGCGCCGCCACGACGAAGGCGCTGTTCGGCATGACCGTCACGAACGGCATCCTCGGAACGTTCACGATCAACTCGACCGGCGACACGAACCTGACGCCGATCACGATCTACCGGCAGTCCGGGAAGAACCTGATCCCGGTCAAGACGCTCACTCCGCCCGCGAGCTTGATGGGCTAAGCGGAGAAGGAGTCACGCGCATGACGCCGGGGGAGGCCTAGTCCTCCCCCGGCGTTCATCGCCCCTCTTTTCCCATGGCCACGACAGCCCATCCCCAAGCGCTCGCGAAGCCTTCGCGGCCGATCGGCTCGTACGTCATGCCGGTCATGGCGGCGATCCTCGTCGGGCTTCTCGTCTTCTGGCTGATCGTCAACTTCGTCAAGGGGCCGGCGTACTTCACGAACATCGCGTTCATCGGCCTCACGAACGGGGCCGTGTACGCGCTCGTCGCGCTCGGCTACACGCTCGTCTACGGAATCCTCGAGCTGATCAACTTCGCGCACGGCGACGTCTTCATGCTGGGCGCGCTGTTCTCGGCGTCGATGCTCAGCGTCTTCGGCGTCACGGCGAAGTCGTCGAGCGGGACGCTCGCCGTCGGGATCATCGGCTCGCTGGTCGTCGCGATGCTCGCCTGCGGCTTTCTCAATGTCGCGATCGAGCGGGTCGCGTACCGGCCGCTCCGCGGTGCGCCTCGACTTGCGCCGCTCATCACGGCGATCGGGATGTCGTTCATCCTCCAGGACGTCGCGATCGCGTGGAAGGGACCCGGCTACATCGCCGTCCCCGAGGTGCTCCCGACCGGCGACGTCTTCTCGGTCGCCGGCGTCACGTACACGTGGGAGAAGCTGATCGTCTTCGTCATCACCGTCCCCGTGCTGCTCGCGCTGATGTGGCTCGTGCAGCAGACGCGGCAGGGGAAGGCGATGCGCGCGACCGCGCAGGACCGCGACGCCGCGGCGATGATGGGGATCGACGTCAACCGGACGATCTCGTTCACGTTCCTCATCGCCGGCGCGCTCGCCGGTGCCGGCGGCCTCCTCTACGCCCTCTACTTCGGGCAGGTGCACTACGACACGGGCTTCACGCTCGGGCTGATCGCGTTCACCGCCGCAGTGCTCGGCGGGATCGGCAACCTGCCCGGCGCGGTGCTCGGCGCGCTCGTGATCGGGTTCATCCAGGCGTTCAACGAGGGACTGACCTGGCACTCGCCCGGGAGCAACTGGACGCAGTCGATCGTCTTCACGATCCTGATCCTGATCCTCGTCTTCCGCCCCGAGGGGCTGCTCGGCGAACGGACGCCGGAGGGCGCCTGACATGTGGCGCCGCGTCCGCGGAGCGATCTCGCACGGCTGGTGGTCGGTGCTCGGGCTCGTCGGGCTCTCGCACGAGCGCTGGCTCGGCTACTCGCGGCAGACGCGGCGCACCGTCAAGGCGGTCGTGTGGATCCTGATCGCCCTCCTGCTCGTCTGGGGGCTCGGGGTCTGGGCGAACTCGGCGATCATCGCGGCGGGGGTCCTGCTGCTCCTGATCGTCGTGCCGTACCAGAACTGGACGTGGCGCGGACGCCGCGTGGGGAAGTGGGTGCTCCCGGCCGCGGTGCTCCTGATCGCCGTCATGTATCCGTTCTACGGGACGCACATGCCCGAGGTCCCGGTCTTCGGGCCGTTCCCGCAGATGAGCACGATGGTCGCGATGATGATCTTCTCGGTCATGGCCCTCGGCCTGAACTTCGTCGTCGGCTACGCGGGCCTGCTCGACCTCGGCTACGTCGCGTTCTACGCGGTCGGCGCGTACACCGCGGGCTGGTTCGCGTCGAACCAGTTCGCGAACCGCAACATCGACTTCGGCGCGGTCGGCCTGATCAAGGGGACGACCGGCATCCACTTCTCGATCTGGCTCGTGCTCATCATCGCCGGCGCGCTGACCGCGATCTCGGGCATCCTGATCGGCCTCCCGACGCTGCGGCTCCGCGGTGACTACCTCGCGATCGTCACGCTCGGGTTCGGCGAGATCGTCCACCAGGTGGCGCAGAACGGCGACAGCCTCGCCGGGTTCAACATCACGAACGGCACGGGCGGCATCACGCCGATCGACGGCCCCGGCTTCGGCAACTGGGCGCGCCAGCACCTGCACCTGCCCGCGAACTACCTGACGGCGACGAACCTCGACAACGTGTTCTTCTGGACCGCGGTGATCCTCGTGCTGATCACGATCTTCGTCAGCGCCCGGCTGCGCGACTCGCGCCTCGGACGCGCCTGGGTCGCGATCCGCGAGGACGAGATCGCCGCCTCAGCGATGGGCGTCCCGCTGATGCGCACGAAGACGTGGGCGTACGCGACGGGCGCGTTCTTCGGGGGCGTCGCCGGCGCGTACTACGCGAGCTACAAGGGCGGCGCGTTCCCCGACGACTTCTTCTTCCAGATCTCCGTGTTCATCCTGGCGATGGTGATCCTCGGCGGGATGGGGAACATCTGGGGCGTCATCTTCGGCGCGTGCTTCCTCACGTACCTGAACCAGGAGGGGCTGTCGAACGTCGGCGCGTGGCTGAACGGCCACTTCGGCCCCG
>Ga0335071_10001731_pt1 | contig 23543 bp, 25 predicted proteins | sample Lox_Sample_15_FD_206724 | JGI IMG/M metagenome (GOLD analysis project Ga0335071, IMG submission 206724) | Soil microbial communities from Loxahatchee National Wildlife Refuge, Florida, United States - Lox_Sample_1.5 | ecosystem: Environmental > Terrestrial > Soil > Wetlands | place: USA... | reverse complement strand
ACTCGGGGTCCTCGGCCACATCATTTTCACGGGACCGGTCCGGTACCATGACCTGCCCCGGTACATCGCGCCGATGGACCTCTGCCTCATCCCTCTCTCGCCGCCGCAGTGGGTGAACATCGCCCTCCCGAACAAGTTCTTCGAGTACTCGGCGTGCGGGAAACCGATACTCTCGTCGCCGATCCCGGATGTGATGGGCATCGGGGGGCCCCACCTCTCTATCTACCGGACTGAAGCGGAGTTCTCCGAGCGGGTGATCGCGGCAATGGACCGGCCGGGGACCTATACCCTCGACGTCGAGCGGTTCAGCTGGAAGAGGAAGGCCGCGGAGTTCGAGGAGATCCTTTCGGGCCTTGCCGCGTCCTCCCGGTGATTCCCGTCCTCAATCCTCCGGCCTACGCAAACGATTTAATGGTTTTGCGGCGAACCAAGGAGAGGAGGACAGCATGGCCGGTTTTGTGGAAACCTTACAGAAAAACCAGCGTTACCTTGTCTGGCTCGCGCTCTTGCTCATCGGGATCCTCTGCCTCTGGATCCGGCTGAACCCCCTCTCCCATCTCCAGACCTATGCCGGCGGGGACGCCCTGAACCTCTCGGCAAGCGACGACCCCCTCTACAACTTCCGGCAGGTGGAACTGATCATCCGCCACTTCCCGGCCTACCCGTGGTTTGACCCCATGACCCTCTTTCCCCAGGGCCAGACCATCTACTGGGGACCCCTCTTCCCCACCATCGCGGCCGTCGCCTGCATGCTCCTCGGGATGACCACCCGGCCCGACATCGTCTTCCTCTCCCAGCTCATCCCGCCCGTGATGGCCGTTGCGATGGTCCCTCTCGTCTTCCTCATCGGGAGAAGGATGGTGGACTGGCGGACCGGCCTCATCGCCGCCCTCTTCATCGCCATCGTCCCCGGCCAGTTCCTCCAGCGCTCGCTCTTCGGGTACTTCGACCACCATATCGCCGAGGTCCTCTTCTCCACCCTCTTCTGCCTGGGCTATATCTCCATCCTCGTGTACACGAAAAAGAACCCGGTCGACCTCTCGAAGCGTGAGACCCTCAGAACGCCGGCCATCCTTTCGCTCCTCACCGCGGTCGCGTACCTCCTCGGGCTCTTCACCATGCCGACGATGATCCTGTTCGCCCTCATCGTGGCCGCCTTCACGCTCGTGCAGTACGTCTGGGACTTCTTCCGGGGAAGGTCGAGCGACTACCTCCTCCTTGCGAACACCATCATCTTCGGGGTCGCCATCCTCGGGCTTCTCGCCTTTGGGATCAAGCACCCGACCCTCGACCTCTCCCGGTATACCGTGGGCCACATCTACGCGTACCTGATGATCATCATCGCGACCGGGTTCCTCGCCTGGCATGCGCGGTACATGAAGGGCCGGCCCTGGTTCCACCATGTCCTCTCCCTTGCCGGGGTCGCCGCGGCGGGCGCCGTCCTCCTCTTCGCCCTCCTGCCCGGGGTCTACAGCATCCTGATCGCGAGCCTCTTTGCCTTCTTCGGCACCCAGCCGGTCACCCTGACCGTGCAGGAGGCCCGGGGGTGGGACCTCCTGCTCGCCTGGCTCACCTTCCAGTACGGCCTCGTCCTCATGGGGATCGGCATCGCCGCGGTGATCTACTCGAACTGGCGCGAGGAGCACCCGGACCAGATCTACGTCCTTGTCTGGTCCCTCATCGTGCTCTTTGCCACCGTCCAGCATGTCCGGTACGAGTACTACCTCGCCGTGAACATCGCCATCCTCTCGGCCTTTGCCGCGGGGATCGCCCTCGATCGGGGCTGGGCAGGCGCCCGGAGCCTCTTTGTGAAGGCGGCGGTACCCGAAGAGGAGCCCGAAAAGAAGACCCGCCAGAAGGAGGAGCGGGCGAGGCGGAAAGTGAAGCAGGGGGCGAAGGAGAAGAAGGAGAAGGCCCCGAAGCGCTCCCGGAGCCCGTGGATCCTCGCCCTCGCGGGCGTGACCGCGCTTGCCCTCCTGTTCACCTACTCGTCCCTTGCCTATGACGCGCTCTACTCGCAGGGGACCATCATGAACGGGGACTGGAAGGAGTCCCTCGAGTGGATGGGCAACCACACCCCCGATCCCGGCGTCGATTACTACGGGATCTTTGATAAGGCCAATTTCACCTACCCGGCCAGCGCCTACGGCGTGATGTCCTGGTGGGACTACGGCCACCAGATCACCTTCATTGCCCGCCGGATCCCGAACGCAAACCCCTTCCAGGCAGGTGTGGCGGGGCCGACCGGCGCGGCGGCCTACTTCATGACGCAGTCGGAGGACTATGCGAACATGGTCGCTGACAAGCTCGGCACGAGGTATATCGTCACCGATATCGAGATGGACAGCCCCAAGTTCTGGGCGATGGCGACCTGGTTCAATGCCTCGGTGAACGACACCGCCTACAACCCGGCGTACTATGTCCCGTCGCAGACGACGGAAGGCCAGTACGAGGGCGTGAAGCTGAACAACCAGTCGTACTACGAGACGATGGTCTCGAGGCTGCACAACTTCGACGGCTCGATGGCCGTTGCCTCGAAGGTGTACTACATCGAGTACCAGCTCCCCGAGGTGTCGGGCCTCGACGCCCCCCTGATCACAAAGGCGCAGGTCGTCGACGCGGGGGTCGCGAAGAACATGACCGCCTCGTACAACGCGAACGCGGCGCAGGGGACCCTCGCAAACGCCGTCTCCCAGGCCATCTTCCTCCCCGTGCAGGATGTCCCTGCCCTCCGCCATTACCGGCTCGTGCACGAGTCCCCGTCGAGCGTCTTCTCGAACATCACCTCCGACGTCCCTGACATCAAGTACGTCAAGGTCTTCGAGTACGTGAAAGGGGCCCACATCAAGGGGCAGGGCACCATCGCTCTCGACCTCATCACGAACCAGGGCAGGAAGTTCACCTACCGGCAGGAGAGCGTGAACGGCGAGTGGGTGGTCCCGTACTCGACGCAGGGGAACCCGTACGAGGTCATGGCCCTCGGGAAGTACCGGGTCGAGGGATCAACCCGGACCGTGGACGTCCCCGAATCCGCGGTGATGCAGGGAGCCACGGTCTGATCCCGGGTATGCAGTGCGAGGCCATCACCGGCGAGATCTTCTGCCGCCACCACCTGGAAGGGCACCCCGAGAGCAGGGACCGGCTCAGGCGGGCCCTGTCCGGGGTCCCAAGGGCGGCCCGCAGGCTCGACCCCGTGAAGGCCGGGATGGAAGACCTTACGAGGGTACATACGCCGGGGTACCTCGCCTGGCTCCAGGGGATCGCCACTGGCGAATGCTACATAGACTTCAACACCTACATCTGCCCCGACTCCTACGAGGTCGCCCTCCATGCGGCAGGGTCCGCCATGCTCGCCGCGGACGAGGCCCTCGACGGGCATGACTGCTTCGCGCTCGTCCGCCCCCCGGGACACCATGCCGGCCCGGGCCAGGCCCGGGGGTACTGCCTCCTGAACAACGTCGCCGTCGCCGCGGCCCGTGCCCTCGGGTCGCTGGACCGGGTCGCCATCGTCGACTGGGACCTCCACCACGGGAACGGCACCCAGGAGATCTTCTATGCCTCGGACCGCGTCCTCTTCTGCTCCGTCCACCAGGCCGCCGGGTTCCCCGGCTCGGGCGGGCCGGGCGAAACGGGCACGGGACCCGGCAGGGGGTACACCCTGAACGCACCGCTCGAGGCCGGTTGCGGCCCGGCCGATTACCGGCTCGTCTTCTCCGAGGTCTTCTGCCCTGCCCTCGAACGGTTCGGCCCGGACCTCCTCCTCGTCTCGGCGGGCCAGGACTCCCTTGCCGACGACCCGAAGGCGGCGATGCGCCTCCTACCCGGCGACTACGGGACCCTTACCCGGATGCTCCGGGACACGGTGGACCTCCCCCTCGCCCTCGCCCTCGAGGGAGGGTACGGCCCCTCCCTCGGTCCGGCGGTGAGGGCCATCTTCCGGGCCCTGGGAGGGAGGGTGCCGGACGAGGAGCCGGGCCGGTCCCCTGCCCGTTCCACGGAAGAACTGGTGCGGGTCCTGAAACGGGTGCACGTCGGGCAATAAGACGTTTCCCGCCCGGTATCGGAGCCATACCGGGAGAACCGTCCGCCGCCAGCCTCATTCCCTGATCCATGAGGATTGCGTGAAATTTTTCTCATTTATTTTGCGTAATCGCGTCTGATTTATATCAAAAGTATTATAATATATGCACGCGAGTATCCTATGTTGCCAGACATGGACGATCCGGTCAGAGTGAGATCACTTCTCTGCACGCTATCACCTCTCATCCCCTGGGTCTCCCCGGCCTGTGCAACGGCGTCTCAAGTCCCGGATCTCTTTCATCCCTGAAACTCTGGCGTTTCAGGGGTCCGGGATTGGCCCACTGTTTCATGGCGGGAGTGTCGCCGGGTGGTTCAGTGCCGCCGGACCCGCTCCTTGTTGATGGAGGATACCTCGAGCCCCGGGACGACGACCCTGACCACCGGCACCGTCGTACGGGTGAGGTCGCAGACGCAGGCCCGCTCCACCATCCCCCCGAGCTTGGCGAGGATGAGCCGGATGTCGCCGCCGATGGTGGGGGTCGAGATATCGGGGAGGTCTTCCAGCCGGGCTGACGGGGCGGGGGCGAACCATTCCCGGTTCAGGCGCTTCATCCGGTCATAGCCGATGCGCTGGACAAAGGCTTCCCGGTCCTCCGATGCCCCCGCGCCCTGGATCCGGAGGGCACGCCGCTGGGCTACCTCCGTGAGCGCCTGGATGGCGGCCGCCTGCGGGGACGGGTGTGCCCCCGACCCCATCACGAGAAATGCCGGGTCCCGGGTCACCGGGTCGTCGGCCGCCGCGGCGATGGTCGGGACCCCGGTCATGCCGTCGGTGAGCCAGAGGGTGATGTCGATCCCTGCCTGCCCGAACCTCCCGAGCAGGTCCTGGACCGGGCCCGACTCCCCGACGGTGAGCCTCTTCCCCATCGAGTGGTTCCTCTCTGCCCGGGAGAGGGCGTCCCGCTCGATCACCTCGAGGAGCCCGGTGAGGATGGCCTCGTCCCGGGTGTTTCCCGCCGCGAGCCCGTTCGGGTCAGAGGCAAAGAGCCCCTGCGCCTCGCCGAGGGTGTTGTAGGGGAGGAACACGGCGTTGGAGGGGACCCAGACCTCGGCATGTTCCATGAGGTCATAGCCCGGGCTCCAGTGGATCTTCTCCCCGGACACCAGCGGCCGGGAGGGGAACAGCCCGGCGGGGTCGACCGCCCTCTTGAGGCCGATCTCTTCGTAACTCCCGGTTTTCATCGGGTCCCCCCGGTACTCGGCCGAATACCGCTCGATACCGGTCGCGAGGGCAGACGCCATCGCCTCGTCGGCGGTCATCCCCCTCCCGACGTGGACCTGGGGGACCCCCGCCCCTGCCCTCCGCCGGACGAGGGCGAAGCAGGGGATGGCGTGCCGGTCCTTCTCGGTGCACTCCGCGAGGTCGAGGGCCCCGATCTCCCGCATGAGTGGCTCCATCCCGGCGACGGTTTCGGCCGGGTCCCTTGCCCGGTGTGCCCCGAGGAAGAACCGCTTTTCCCCGTCCCCGATGGCGAGCTCCATGCCGGGAGAGAAGGGGGGCTATCCTTTTATAGGTGGCGAAATGGATGATATCCTCATGCAGGCTGGAGAGGCGGCGGTCGGGATGACCGTCCGCTACCCGAGGACGGGGACAACGGGGAAGATCGTGCGGATCGAGCAAATCGAGCGGGACACCTTTGCCGAGCTCGACAGCACCCACCTCCTCTACCGGACCGACCAGCTCATCGCCTTCGAGGCAAAGGGCGTGAAGGAGGAACGGAAGGGCGGCGGGGAGCTCGAGCAGATCGCAAAGGAGCGGGAGACCGCCCGGTCGGTCCAGTCCCAGTGGCTCTCGGCGGACGAGCTCTGCGACGGCGGCGGCTGAGCCGAAGGTATCAGCCCTGCACGGGGATGGTGGTGAGCTTCACCGACTCCACCCCCTTCTGGGACATGAGCCGTTCGGCGACGTGCTTGAGCTCCGTTCCCTCGCCCCGGAGGAGGATGACCTCCAGGCACCGGTCATGGGTGACATGGGAGTGGAGCGAGGCCTGGATCACGTACCCGTAGTCATGCTGGATGTCGAGGAGGGTCTGCATGAGCCCCCGCTGGGTATGGTCGTAGACCATGGTGATGACCCCCTGCCGCTCGCCCTTCACGTCGGACATCCACTCGTAGTGGGTGATGTAGGCCCGGATGGCGTCCCTGATACCTTCCGAGCGGGAGGAGTAGCCCCGGATCGTGATGATCTCGTCGAACTTCTCGAGGAGGAGCTGGGGGAGGGATATCCCGACCCGTGAGAGATCGGTCTCGTGTTCCATCGAACCACTGAACAGGGGATTTGGGTGGGGAGAAGTTCAAGATTTCGGGTACGGCCTGCCATCGTCGATCCACGCGGACTCCGTCGGAACTGGCCACATCCCCCAGTCCAGGGGCGCCCGGGGTCCACCGGGCCCCGCCGCGCCTCTCGGATCAGGTATAAGTATACCGGAGCTATATACGTTAGGGAGGTCTGAAGGCTTTTGCGGGACGTTACCATACCCGGGGTGAACATCGGGGTCGTCGGCCACGTCGATCACGGGAAGACGACGCTCGTTTCAGCACTCACCGGGGTATGGACCGACCGTCACAGCGAGGAGATCAAGCGGGGGATCTCGATCCGGCTCGGGTACGCCGACGCCACCTTCTTCAGGTGCGACGGGACGGATAACCCCGAAGGGTACTCGACGAGCGCCGCGAACCCCGCCTGCGGCGACAAGGCGGCCCCCTTCCGGACCGTCTCCTTCGTCGATGCACCCGGCCACGAGACCCTGATGGCCACGATGCTTTCGGGCTCGGCCCTCATGGACGGGGCGATGCTCGTGATCGCTGCGAACGAGCCATGCCCCCAGCCCCAGACCAAGGAGCACCTGATGGCCCTCTCGATGGTGGGGATCAGGAAGATCGTCATCGTCCAGAACAAGATCGATGTCGTCACCCAGAAGGAGGCAATGGTCCACTTCGAGCAGATCCGGGCCTTCATCAGGGGGACCGTCGCCGACGGAGCCCCGATCGTGCCCGTCTCGGCCCAGAAGAGGATCAATATCGGGGCGCTGATCCAGGCCCTCGATACCACCATCCCCGAGCCCGAGCGGGACCCGTCTGCATCGCCCGTGATGCTCATTGCCCGGTCCTTCGACGTGAACAAGCCCGGCTCGAGCCTGAAGGACCTGCGGGGCGGCGTCATCGGAGGCTCCCTGATCCGGGGAGTGCTCCACGAAGGAGACGACTTCGAGATCCGGCCAGGGATCTCGATGCAGGTGGAGAACCGGACGAAGTGGGAGCCCATCGTGACCCAGGTCACCTCCATCCAGACGGGATCGAAGCGGGTGGCAGAGGCGACCCCCGGGGGGCTTCTCGGCGTCGGGACGAAGCTCGACCCGGCCCTCGCGAAGAGCGACGCCCTCGCGGGCCAAGTGGCGGGCCTCCCCGGGAAGCTCCCTCCGGTCCGGGACCGGCTCCAGTTCCAGGTGACGCTCATGGAGCGGGTCGTCGGGTCCGAGAGCGAGGTGAACGTCGAGCCCCTGAAGATCAAGGAGCCCCTCATGCTCTCGGTGGGGACGGCGGTCACGGTCGGGCTCGTGGCGAACGTGAGAAAGGACCAGGTCGAGGCGGTCCTGAAGCGGCCCGTCTGCGCCGAGGCAGGGGCCCGGATCGCCATCAGCCGGCAGGTGGGCGGCAGGTGGCGGCTCATCGGGATGGGAGTGCTGGGCGAGTGAAGGTCCTCCTCGACACGAACGCCTTCCTCATCCCGGTCCAGTTCGGGGTCGACCTGGTCCGGGAGCTGGAAGGGATATTCGGCGCCTGCGAGCTCCTCACCCTGGAAGGGGTGGTGCGTGAGCTCCGGGGCATCGGCTCCGGGAAGGGCCGGGACGCACCGGCGGCGCGGGTGGGGCTCGGCCTCGCCGGCCGCTGCACCGTCCTCCCCTCCCCAGAGGGCGGCCCCCGGGACGTGGACAGCGAGGTAATCCGGGTGGCGGAGGATGCGGGGTGTGTCGTCGTGACGAACGACCGGGCGCTGCGGAACTCCCTCCTTGAAAAGGGACTCGGGGTTGTGACCCTCAGGGGCCGGAAACGGCTCGAATTCATCCGTGGGTGAGGTTGGAAGCCATGTATTTCAAGATGAAGCTCGTGGACAAGGTGCGGGTGCCCCCGAACCGGCTGGGGGAGCCCCTGAACGCGGTGGTGTTAAACGTCCTCCAGCAGCAGCTCGAGGGGGCCATCGACCGGGAGATCGGCATCTTCATCGCCGTGACGAAGATCCTCTCCGTCGGAGAGGGGGAGCTCATCCCCGGCGACGGGGCGGTCTACTACGACGTGACCTTCGAGGCGCTCGTGCTCCGGCTCGCCCTCCAGGAGGTCATCGAGGGGGACGTGGTCGAGACCACCACCTTCGGGTGCTTCGTCTCGCTCGGCCCCATCGACGCGATGCTCCACGTGAGCCAGATCTCGGACGACTTCATCAACTACGACGAGAAGAACGGCCGGCTCATCTGCCAGGAGTCCAAGCGGTACATCGGCGTGGGGGACGCGGTGCGGGCCCGGGTCGTCACCCTCTCGCTGAACGAGCGGGAGCCCCGGGAGAGTAAGATTGGCCTCACGATGCGCCAGGCGGGCCTCGGGACCCAGCGCTGGCTCGCCGAGGACCTCGAGAAGGAGCAGGAGAAGGTGAAGAGCCATGGTGGTGCGTAAGAAGCAGGCCAACGTCTGCCGGCAGTGCCACCGGGTGGTGGAGGGGGAGGCCTGCGCCGTCTGCGGGTCGCCGCTCCTCACCCAGGACTGGGCAGGCTACCTCGTCATCATCGACCCGGAGCACTCCGAGATGGCGAGGCGGCTCAATATCAAGCTCGCCGGACGCTACGCCCTGAAGGTCCGCTGATGCACCGGCGCCTCCCCGAGGCCGAGCGGTCGTCCCTCCGGAGGCCCTTCGGGGAGGTGTATCCCGACATCCGTTCCCTCCTCCCGAGGATCCGGGGGAGGACAGTCTATGCCGTCGGCGACGTGGTCACCCACAACCTGGTGAAGGAGGGCATCTCCCCCCGGGTCGCGATCATCGACGGCCACACGATGCGGGCGCCCTGCACCAGGGTGCCGGAGCTTCCCTTCCGGCGGATCCTCGCCCGCAACCCGGCCGGCACCATCTCCGACGAGCTCGTCCGGGCCATCCGGGACGCCGTGGAGAACCCCCCGGCCCTCATCTTCGTCGAGGGAGAGGAGGACCTCGCGGTCCTCCCCCTCGTGCTCGCCGCCCCGCAGGGAGCGGTGATCCTCTACGGGCAGCCGAAGGAGGGGGTGGTCCTCCGGGAGGTCGACCGGGAGGCGAAAGCCCTTGCGACGGCCTTCGTGGAGAGGTTCGTCCACGAGGAGAATTCCGGGCCGGCAGGAGAGGCACCACCCTTTAAATAAACAGGGAGCAAATGTATGGAGGATACCGATGATACCAACGGCTGATCTCAAGGTCACGGGGGACCGGAGGAACGAGCTCCTCAAGCGCAGGGAGCTCACCTTCACCCTGGGATACACGGGGAGCACCCCCTCCCGGAGCGAGGTGATGGGCAAGGTCTGCGCCATCCTGAACCTCGACGAGAAAAAGGTGGTGCTCGATTCGGTGAAGACCCGGTTCGGGGAGAGGACGATGCTCGGCTCCGCGAGGGTGTACGACGACGAGGCGAGCCTTGCGCGGACCGAGCAGCCTTACCTCTCGGCCCGGGGCAAACCGAAGGCAAAGGAGGGGGCAGAGGCCGAGCCGGCACAGGCGGCCCCGAAGGAGGCCGCAGCGGCCGCCGCACCAAAGGAGGCGGCAAAGGAAGCTCCCAAAGAGGCCCCGAAGGAGGCCCATAAGCCCGCGCCGAAGCCTGCAAAGGAGCCTGCGAAGGAGGCGGGTGCCTGATGGCAGCGAAGCGGTCGTCCTACTATACCCTGCAGGACGGGAAGGCGGTCCCCACGAGGAAGCACTGCCCCCGGTGTGGCCCCGGAGTCCTCATGGCCGAGCACAAGGACCGGGTCTCCTGCGGCCGGTGCGGGTACACCGAGTTCAAGAAAAAGGAATAAGAAAGAACTGCGAAATTACCAGTGATGCAGAAAGGGCCAGTGCTGGGGATCGAGGGCACGGCCTGGAACCTCTCTGCCTCGGTCTTCGATGAAGACCTGGTCACCCTTTTTTCCAATGCCTATAAGCCCCCGCAGGGCGGCATCCATCCCCGGGAGGCCGCCCAGCACCATGCCCAGGTTATGAAGGAGGTGGTCGCCCGGGCACTGGAGGGAGTTCCCTCCATCTCGGGCGTGGCCTTCTCGCAGGGGCCCGGCCTCGGCCCCTGCCTCCGGACGACCGCGACCGCCGCACGGGCGCTCGCCCTCGGCCGGGGAGTCCCCCTCGTCGGGGTGAACCACTGCGTCGCCCACGTCGAGATCGGCCGGTTCGCAACGGGCTTCAACGATCCCATTGTTCTCTACGTGAGCGGTGCGAACACGCAGGTCCTCGGGTTCCTGAACCGGAGGTACCGGATTTTCGGCGAGACCCTCGATATCGGCCTCGGGAACGCCCTCGACAAGTTCGCCCGGACCATGGACCTCCCCCACCCCGGCGGGCCTGCCATCGAGGCCCTCGCCGCGAAGGGGGAGCCGGTCGCGCTTCCCTACACCGTGAAGGGGATGGACCTTGCCTTTTCGGGCATCGTCTCGGCGGCAAAGGAGGCGAAGGCCCCCGTCGGGGATGTCTGCGCCGGCCTGCAGGAAACCGCCTTTGCGATGTGCGTCGAGGTGACCGAGCGGGCCCTCGCTCACGCCGGGAAGGAGGAGGTAATCCTCGTCGGCGGGGTCGGGGCAAACCGCCGGCTCCAGCAGATGGTCCGGGAGATGTGCGAGGACCGGGGGGCACGGTTCGCGGTGCCCGAGCCCCGTTACCTGGGGGACAACGGCGCCATGATCGCCTACACCGGGAGGCTCATGCTCGCCTCGGGCCGGTCGCTCCCGATCGAGGAGTCCCACATCATCCCCGGCTACCGGGCCGACGATGTCGAGGTGACCTGGCGGGCGCCCGGCGAGGGGATGGTCATCCGGCACAACGTCAGGGAGGACGGGACCGAGGAGGCACGCGGGGCGGAGGCGGTGGTCACCATCGGGAAGGACGCGGTGGAGAAGCGCCGGTGCGGCAAGCGGTACCGGGTCCCGTCACTCGATGCCCGGCTCATCGCCGAGCGGACCCGGGCCGAGTCACGGATCATCTCCCAGGCCCGGAGGAGCGGGGTCCCGACCCCGGTCATCAGGGACGTCACGGGAGATACCCTCGTGATGGAGCGGGTGCAGGGGCCGCTCCTCAAGGAGGCGCTTACCCCCGGAACCGTCCGGGAGGCAGGGAGGATGGTGGGGAGGCTCCATTCGGCGGGGATCATCCACGGGGACCTCACCACGAGTAACATCATCGTCCGGGGAGAGGGCTGCGTGCTCATCGATTTCGGCCTCGCGCTCGTTTCTTCCGATGTCGAAGCCCGCGGGGTGGACCTCCATGTCTTCTTCCAGACGCTGGAAAGCACCACAGCGGACCATGCGGCACTCCAGGAGGCCTTCACCGAGGGGTACGCCGAGGAGTTCCCCGGGTACGAGGACGTGCTCGCGAGGGAGCGGGAGATCGAGCACCGGGGGCGATACCTGTGAGGCTCGCGGTGGTCACCTCGAATGCCCACAAGGCTCGGGAGGTGGAGGCCTTCTTCGGGGGCAACCCCGCCGTCGAGCACGTTAAGCTCGAGTGCCCCGAGTTCCGGAATTCCGACGTGGGGGAGATCGCCGGGGGAAAGGCGAAGTTTGCCTGGGAACATCTGGACCGCCCCCTGATCGTTGACGATACGGCGTTTTCGGTGCAGGCCCTGAAGGGGTTCCCCGGGCCATACGCGGCGTTCGTCCTCGACACGATCGGGTACCAGGGGATCCTCCGGCTTCTTGAGGACGCGGATGAGCGGGGGGCTTTTTTTGAAACGGCGATCGGGTATGCCGATGAGTCGGGTATCCGCATCTTCCGGGGCCGGATCGACGGGGTCATCACCAGCTCACCGAGGGGCCGGGAGGGGTTTGGGTACGACCCGATCTTCGAAGTGGACGGGCGGACACTCGCCGAACACTCCCTCGAAGAGAAGAGCCGGATCTCCCACCGGGCCCGGGCGCTCGGGGCTTTCAGGGACTGGTGGCGGGCAGGCCACCGGTAACTTTATCAGGGACCGGGCGCGTAGTGGAGAAATCATGGGAAAGATCGGTTCGTTCACCCACGTGTCTCTCGACGGGTTCTTCGCCGGTCCGAACGGTGAGATCGACTGGTTCAAGGGCGGGGACGAGGAGGACCGTGAATTTTCGGCGCGGGCATCGGGAGGGTCAGGGACCCTGATCTTCGGTCGCACGACGTACGAGATGATGGCCTCGTACTGGCCGACCCCGGAGGCGATGAAGATGGACCCTGACGTGGCCCGGGTGATGAACACAACGCCGAAGATGGTTTTCTCGAGGACCATGAAACCCGTGATGGACGGTCGAGTCTGGAAAAACGTGCAGGTCATCAACGAGATCAGGCGGGACGAGATCATGAAAATGAAGCGGGAAGCGGATCGGGACTTCGTCATCCTCGGGAGCGGCTCCATTGTCCAGCAGTTCGCCCGGCTCGGCCTCATCGATGAATACCAGCTCATGGTCAACCCGGTCATCCTCGGGGCCGGGAAGTACCTTTTCAGAGACGTGGACCGGATGAACCTGGAACTCCTCGAAACGAGACCCTTCAGGAACGGGAAGGTGTTTCTGAGGTACCGGCCGGCATAACCCTTATCACCGCCGGCCTCCATTTATTACAGGCTGAACGAGGAGGATCTCGAGTCATGGCACGGTTTCCCGAGGCGGAGGCGCGTCTCCTGAATGTGCAGATCTGCATGCGCTGCAATGCAAGGAACGCCCCCCGCGCCACGCACTGCCGCAAGTGCAACTACACGCACCTGCGCCCGAAGAACAAGGAACGGAAAGACTGAGAAAATCTTTTTTTCCCGGTTTCTTTTTTCGTCCCGGTATTTCGGATTTTCCCATTGGTCACGCGCTGTAATAGGTGACCTTCTTTCCCTTCTCCGAGTATTCGCCGGCGAAGGTCTCGATGTTCCGCTTGTACCCGATCCGCTCGATGACCCCCATCTCCCTGAGCCGTTCCCTGACCCGCATGACGTCTGCCTCGTCTGCCCAGTCCTTCGTGTACACGTAGATCACCTTGCGCGTGTCGCGGGACTCGGGGTTCGGCTTGGCTGTCGAGACCTTTGCCGAGATCCCGAGTTCGCCTGCCGCGGTGGCGTTCCTGATCTTCTGCCAGAGCTCCTCGACCCCGGCATCCTCCCGGAAGACGAGCCACTTGCCCGCCGTCTCGGCGTCGATGGCCCCGGCCGCCGTATCAGGGGCGTCCTGGACGATCCAGTACATGAGGGTGGTCTTCGTCGGGACTACCCCTTCGCCCTGCGTGAGCAGGGTGTAGAGCGCGTCGGTTGACCCGAACCGTGCGGCGAGCGCCTCTGCAAGCGACGGGTAGTCGGCCGCGAACCGTGAGAAGATGGCGGTGAAGTCGGGCCGGAAATCGGTGCCGGCCTCGACGAGCCCGAAGAGGGAGCGGCCCTGCTCCCGGAGGCCCCGCGAGAGGAGGATCTCGAAGAGGCCGTAGGCGACATCAGACAGGTCCCCTTCCCCTTCCTCCTCCCCGGCCATACAAACCAGTGTCAGATCGCCGCGAGTTAAAAGGATTCCCCTTCGCAGGAACCCCTGCGGGCCGCCCCGGTTCCCCCCTGCGCGATACCCGTGAATCGCCGTTCGTTTCCCCAGGGAAGCCGCAAAAACGCTCCAATTCGGGCGCGGTCGAATGTATTAAGAGGAGGATTCCCTTATAATTAGGATACTATGAAGTGGCAGCGCGACTTCGGACTTACCGTGCGGGTATGGTTCACGATGTTTCTCCTCCTCATCGTGTACCTCATCTTCATCGCCGTGCTCTCGGCCCTCGGGGTGGGGGTCGCCGGGCTCATCCTCGTCGCAGGGGGCCTCGCATTCGTCCAGTACTTCTTCTCGGACAAGCTCGTCCTCTGGACGACGAGGGCACGCATCGTCGGGGACCAGGAGTTCCCCGAGCTCCATGCCATGGTCGCCCGGCTCGCCGCCGAGGCGGACCTCCCGACGCCGAAGGTCGCCGTCATGCAGACGCCGGTGCCGAACGCCTTTGCCACCGGCCGGAGCCCGAGCCACGCCGTCGTCGCGGTGACCGATTCCATCATGCGGGTCCTCCAGCCGAAGGAGCTCGAGGCGGTCATCGCCCACGAGCTCACCCACGTGAAGAACCGGGACGTCCTCACCCTCACCATCGCCTCCTTCCTCGCCATGGTCGCGGCCATCATCATGCAGAACGCCTGGCTCTTCTCCCTCGGCAACCGCAGGGACCAGGGAAATCCCTGGCTCATCGCCTGGATCGTGGCCATCGTCGTCTGGCTCGTTTCGACGCTCCTCATCCGGTCCCTCTCCCGGTACCGGGAATTCGCCGCCGACCGGGGGAGTGCCCTCATCACGAGACGCCCGCATGACCTGATCACCGCGCTTGAGAAGATCAGCCAGCGGATGGACTATGTCCCGCCCGAGCAGAAGCAGGCCGTCGAGGGTGCGAACATGTTCTACATCATCCCGGCCATCTCGGGAAGGAGCATCCTGGAGCTCTTCTCCACCCACCCGCCCCTCGAAAAGAGGGTCGCGGCTCTGGAGAGAATCGAGGCCGAGCTGGCATCCGGGGCCGGGGTATAATCCACTTCTTTTCCTGCCAGGGGTGCCCGATGGGGGATGAGGACAGGCCGGTCGTCGCCGTCGACCTCGGGGCCACGACCACCCGGGTCGCCCTCTTCGGACCGGGCGGAAAAATCCTTGCGCAAAACGCCGCTCCTACCCCGTCTACCGGCGATTCGCCGGAGGTGATCGCCCGCCGCCTGGCAACACTCATCCGGAGGCTCCTCCCTTCCATCCCGGGGTCCTCCCCCGCGGCCCTCGGGATATCGGCTGCCGGGCCCATCGACCATCGCCGGGGGTCGATCGTACGGCCCCCCAACCTGCCCTTCGGAGAAATTCCCCTCGCGGACCCCCTCGGTGAGGAGTTCGGCCTTCCTGTCCGGCTCGCGAATGACTGCCATGCCGGGGTCCTCGGGGAGGTGGTCTTCGGGGCCGGAGCAGGCTGCCCGGACCTCGTGTACGTCACCCTCTCGACCGGCATCGGCGGCGGGGTCGTCTCGAACGGGAGGCTCGTCCTCGGGAGGGACGGGAACGCTGCCGAGATCGGGCATTTCCACGTCGACAGCTCCTGGAACCTCCCCTGCGGCTGCGGCGGAACGGGCCACTGGGAGGGATATGCATCGGGCCGGTTCATCCCCCGGTTCTTCGGGGAGTGGTGCCGGTCGTCCGGCCTGGATCCGGCGGGAATCGACGGATCATCGGCAGCGGGCATCTTCGCGGCGGCCGGGAAAGGAGACCGGGTGGCCCTCGGGTTCATGGAAGCCCTCGGGAAGATCAACGGGAGGGGCATCTCGGACGTCATCGTCGCCTACGACCCTTCGCGGATCATCCTGGACGGCTCGGTCGTCCTCCGGAACGAGGACCTCGTCCTCGCGCCCCTCATCGCCCACGTCGACCGGTTCCTCCCCCTCCCGGAGATACGGCTCACCGCCCTCGACGGCCTCGCGCCCCTGTACGGGGCTTCAGTTCTCGCGAGGGGCTATGATACCGTGATCGGGACACTCCTCCCCGGTTAGCATCCGCGAAGGCTTTAATCCCGGTCGGGCCTACCCTCAACGATCAACGCATGGCGCATCCCCCGCTCCCGGTACCGGAACTCCAGGGCAGGATCCGGGACATAAGGAAACGGTACGAGGAGGACCTCGCCCTCCTTGTCGGTATCCCGAGCGTGAGCTCCGAGCCGGGACATGCCCCCGATGTCCAGCGGTGCGCAGAGGCAGCGGCCGGCCTCCTCACGGGCATCGGTGCCCGGGTTGAGATTATGCCCACCGGGGGACACCCCGTCATATCCGGTGCCCTCGCCGCCCGTCCCGGTAACCCCACGGTGGCCCTCTACAACCATCTCGACGTCCAGCCTGCCGATCCGGCTGAATGGGACACGGACCCCTTCTCACTCACCCTTGCCCGGGGCCGGTATTATGGACGGGGCGCAACGGATGACAAGGGACCTGCCCTCGCGGCAATGACCGCGGTATCCCTCGCGGTGGACGCCGGGATCCCGCTGAACTTCCGGTTCATCTGGGAGCTCGAGGAGGAGATCGGCAGCCCCCACTTTCCCTCCTTCCTCAGGAAAAACAGGCCGAAGGTCCGGGCAGACTCGGTGATCGTCTCGGACACCATCTGGGTGGCCCGCGGGACCCCTTCCATCCCCTACGGGCTCCGCGGGCTGCTCCCCGCCACCCTCTCCCTCGAAACCGCGAAGGCCGATGTCCACTCCGGGGTGGCCGGGGGGGTCGCGAGGAACCCGCTCCTCGAGATCTCGCAGCTCCTCGCCGCCTGCTGCGATGCGGCGACCGGGGAGGTGAAGATCCCGGGGTTTTACGACGGGATCCGGAGGCCCGATCCGAAGGAGCTGAAGCGGTTCGTCTCTGCCTCGGGATTCACGGCACAGGGATTCGCCCGTGACCTCGGGCTTGGCTCCGTCCGCCGGAACATCCGGACGGGAATCGACGCGGTCAGGGCGTTTTCCTCGATGCCGACCTTCGAGGTGCACGGCATTACCGGCGGGTACACCGGCCCGGGGGCAAAGGCCATCGTCCCCCACCGGGCCGGGGCAAAGGTCTCGATGCGCCTCGTCCCCGGCCAGGACCCGGCCCGGGTCGCACGGCTCTTCCGGGCGTTCGTGAAGCGGGTGAACCCCGATGTCAGGGTGACCTTCGCCCCTGCTCTCCAGCCGTACCTCGGAGACCACCGTGGCCCGTACGCCCTCGCGGCCCGGGCAGCGATGCGGGCCGGGTTCGGAAAGGACCCGGTCTTCTCACGGGAAGGGGGGTCCATCGGGGCGGTGACCGCCCTGGACGGGATTCTCGGGGTCCCGATCAGCTTCCTCGGCCTCTCCCTCCCGTCGCATGGCTACCACTCGGCCAACGAGCACTTCGACTGGCGGCAGGCCTCGGGAGGGATCCGGATGTTCCTCAATTATTTTGAGGCCATTTCACGGATCAGGCCCCGGAGCGGGTAGAAATCCCGGACCCCGGTAGTCCCTCACCTGGTATCCCGATGCCCGATTGATCTTCCCCGGGTCCCGTTTTCACCCTCCCTTTCTATGGTGTCGATCCAGACGCCCCAAAGGCTTTCGCGGCCTGGGCCCTGGCCTCTTCTGCGGCCGTGGCTGCACGCTTGGTGATCTGCTCGGAGAACACGTCAAAGATGCTGTCAAGGGAATACCCGCTCGCAAGAGCCATCTGCCAGGATATCGATGTCTGGGTGAAGACAAGCCCGACGAAAACGGCCATGAGCATCAGCCAGGACCTGAACACCGCCGATTCCCTGCTGTGGACATACCTGAGCATTTCGCCGAAGGCGGAACTTGCTATGCCACTTCCGGCACGCTCATCCTTCAGGAGGTCGATGGCCCCGTGCCCGATGGCGCCGATCACCAGGAACGTGTAGACCGTAATCAGGTTCAGGGACATGGTACTTGGAATCGGCCATCCAGGGCCGACCAGTCTGCTGAACACCGAGCTCAGCAACCATGGGGCGAGGTAACCGACAAGGAATAATCCGGCAAAGATGGCAAGACTCCCGGCCTGTCTCACCCTGTTCGGCGAGACCGCGATAATGACCCCCTGTGACGTGTCAACGATACCATCTACCCGCATGGGTTGATCATGCATCCATTCCAGGAGTTCCTTCTCCTGATCCGGGCAGACCACGTCCTTGAACACGTCGTGGAAGACCAGCCGCCCTCCGGTCCACTGGTTGTGCAGGTATTCATTCACCTGGCGGGGAATTACCATCCGGTTACAGAGCAGGATCGCCCGGCAGAGTTTCGGGTTGATGTCCCTGATCTTATCAGGAATATCCTTCTCGAGGTTCGTTGACCCCGCCAGGTTCTTCAGCTGGCCCAGTTCGCTCCCGACCTCCTCCCAGACGCAACTCAACCGTTCCATCGTTCCAGCCGATTTCTCCATCACGTTGCAATCGGCCTTCAGGAGGACCCCCGATTCCGTGAACAGTGTGTCGATCTTCCCCAGGTATTCTTTGAAATTAAATTCCTCGATCATGGAACCCGCGTTATGGGAATCATCCGCCCAGCTGTCGAGGAGCCCCTTGAGTTCCATCAGCCTCGCTCTCAGGGCCCTGACACTCGCGTCCGCCCTCTTCTCCGCATCCCCGCCCTTGTCATCTCCCTGTTTCAGAAAACCAAAAGCCATCCCTCTCCCTCGTATGAATGAGCCATACCTTCCGGTCTTTATTTATATATTTGCAAGGCGGAGTATGGTGGCATATACGGAAACAAAACAAAGGCACTGTCCAGCCTTCCCGTTGATCAGCCCTCCGGGCGCGGGAGCTCTCACCAGGGCCTTCCCGGTACCGGATGCTTTCCTTTCATGGAATAAACCCCAACCCGGTTTTCCCACCGTCGACGGCGGACAGGGAAAGGCTAAAGGCTCCAGAGAGAATATTCATGGGATGCTGCATCGATGATCTAGAGGCATGATATTGGCCTTCCAAGCCAATAGCCCGGGTTCGAATCCCGGTCGATGCATGGGGCTCGTGGTCTAGTCGGCTATGACGTCGCTTTCACACGGCGAAGATCCTGAGTTCGAATCTCAGCGGGCCCATTCGGTTCAGGGGGACGACGGCTGTTCCCGGCTCATGGAATGAGATAGCCGGGGCAGAACCATCCTGTCCACGAGGTGTTTCGTGACCGGTTTTCCTGACGAAGGTTTTCACATGGACAGGCGAACCGCTGGAGACTGCCCCTGAACTCCCGGGTCTTCACGGCTCACCCTTTGTAACCGGATGCAAGCCTTATCAACAGGGAGGACGCAGCGGCTCCCGGAAGTGGTAAAAATGCAGCACATGGACGAGGACCTCCTGGTCGCCATCATCGAGAAGGCAAGCCCCAGCGTCGTGAACATCAACACGGTCATGCTGGTCCACGATGCGTACATGAATGTCGTGCCACTCCAGGGCGTTGGTTCGGGCATTGTCATCGACCCGAAGGGGTACATCCTGACGAACCACCACATCGCGGGTGCGGCCCAGGGCATGATGGTGAGCATGTTCGATGGCACGCGGCTCGAGGGGAAGCCCGTTGGAACCGACCCGACAACCGACGTCGCGGTGATCAAGGTTGACCCGGGGGCACACACGCTCCCGGTCGCGAAGCTCGGGGACTCGGACAATATCCGGGTCGGGCAGACGGCCATCGCGATCGGGAACCCCTTCGGGTTCATGCTCCACGGCCCGACGGTGACCGTGGGCGTGATCAGCGCCCTCAACCGGACCATCCAGGCCGAGGGGGGTGTCTTCGAGAACCTGATCCAGACCGATGCCCATATCAACCCCGGGAACAGCGGAGGTCCCCTTCTCGACGGTGAAGGGAGGGTCGTGGGCATGAACTCGGCGAGCATCCCCTTCGCCCAGGGCATCGGGTTCTCCATCCCCGTCAACCTCGCCATGCGCATCGCGAAGGAACTCATGGAGCACGGCAGGGTGGTTCGTCCCTGGCTCGGGATCTTCGGGGTGGGGGTAACGAAGGAGCTTGCTGAATACTATCACCTCGGGGCAACGGAGGGGATCCTCATCACCCGGAGCTTCGAGGACGGTCCTGCGGGGCAGCAGGGGATCACCGCCGGTGACATCATCCTCACCGTCGACGGGAAAAAGGTCCCCGACATGACGGCCCTCTCGAACATCCTCATCGACAGGAAAATCGGGGACGTCATCACCCTCGTCGTCATGCGGGAAAACCGCAAGGCGGAAGCCAGGGTGAAGCTTGTGGAGACCCCGACCGGGTGATGCACCCTGCCGCCGGTCGCGGGATCCAGGCTGGATCGCCGGTCGGCACCTCCCCGGAGACACACCGGTGGAAAGATGCCTGGCCTGAACGGTACGAAGTTTACGGCGATCCAGACTGCCTTCGGACCGGTGGGAATCGCCTGGACCGGACCAGGATCCGGGCATCCGGTACAGAGAATTATTCTCCCCGGAAATCGCGGGGCGGACATCCCGGTGAACCCTCGTTTTTTCGCCCGGGAGCCGGCAGATCCCCGGCTCCGGGCACTGGCGGAGGGGATCAGGCGGTTTCTCGAGGGTCGTGATGTGCGGTTCGAGCTCGGGGTTCTTGACCTGGAGCAATGCCCACCCTTCCAGCAAAAGGTGCTCCTCGCCGAGGCCGGCATCCCCCGGGGGTACGTGAGCACCTACGGGAGGATCGCCGGGTACATCGGCCACCCGGGTGCCGGGCGGGCGGTTGGGAACGCCCTTGCCCGGAACCCGTTCCCCATCGTCATCCCCTGCCACCGTGCCGTCCGGTCAGACGGAAAGCCCGGCGGGTTCCAGGAAGGGCCCGACATGAAGCGGAGGCTGCTCGAAATGGAGGGGGTCGGGTTTTTCGACGACGGCCGGGTCGCGATGGACCGGGTGTGGTACAGAGGCCTCTCCGGACTTCTGCATTCTTATAACAATCCCGCAAACCGGCCGATGGCCGCCGCCACGGGAAAACGGCCGGCAATCCGGGGTCGTGGTTTCAACCGGACGAACCGGAAAGGAGGGATGCAAAGGATGATATGGAGGATTCAGGCTCTCCTCTTCAAGACAATGACCAGGAACGAAAAGCCGGTCAGGAAGAGCACCGGCAGGATCGCCGTCGGGAATTCGGGGACGCACGGGGTATTCTGGCAGACGGGGGAGAACGCCTCTACCCTCGCATTCCCGGAATCAACGACATATATGGCACCGTTATCGCTGATAACGAAATCCGTGGGGTCCTGGAACTGGCCGTCTCCCGTTCCCACCGATCCCCACTGGGTCACGTAGTGCCCGTCAGGCGTGAATTCCTGGACCCTGTGGTTGAAGGTATCGGCGACAAAGACGTTGCCATACACGTCCACGTCGATACCCGCCGGATAGGCGAACTGCCCGTCACCGGACCCGTACGATCCCCACTGCCTTACATACACGCCGGTCGAGGTGAATTCCTGGATGCGGTGGTTGTTACCATCTGCGACATAGACATCGCCGCTCCCGTCGATCGCCACATCCGTCGGATAGGAGAACTGCCCGTCACCGCTCCCTTCCGATCCCCACTCTCTCACGAAGGCTCCGGTCGATGTAAATTCCTGGATGCGGTGGTTGTAGGAGTCCGCGACATAGACGTTCCCGCTCCCGTCAAGTTCAATGCCGATCGGGTAGTGGAACTGGCCGGTGCCGGATCCGGCGGATCCCCATGCCCTCACGAAAACGTCAGTCGGGGTGAATTCCTCTACCCGGTTGTTGTAGGTATCGGTGACATACACGGTGCCGCTCCCATCCACGACGACGCCGCTGGGCCGCACGAACTGCCCGTCAAGAGCCCCGCTGGTTCCCCATTCCCTCACGAATCCACCAAACGGTGTGAATACCTGGATGCGGTCATTCCCCTGGTCCGCGATATAGACGTTCCCGCTCCCGTCCAGGGCGATGCACCACGGCATGCTGAACTGCATTGCGCCTGACCCATAGGTTCCCCACTGCCCGGAATACACGAATGAACCGGCAACTGCACCGGCTGGCACCAGGCAAAGAAGCAGGCACACGAAGATCAAAGTTCCCCGGTTCGAGCCCCCCGTTATTCCTCTCTCCATCGCTCCTTCACCCCTACCCGTATCACCCGGCCCTCGGTCTCCGGGTGGACCTGGTGGTTATTCAGCAACCTATGCACCATTATATAAAACTATCCTCTATTCTCGAAAAGGAGAAACTGGTCGCGACCCGCGGGAGGAATGGATCGACGGGAAAAACGCGGATATCTGCGTGATCGCAATCCCTGACACGACAATTCACCGGATCCTGCCTGGGGGATTGGACATCCCTGTCCATCCAGGAAGAACCCGAATGTTTTTTTCGTTCCCGGGAAGATGTGCCGGAGATGCAGTGTATCCAGTGCGGGTGGTGCTGCCGGCAGTACCGGGGCTATCACTGGGCAAAGGCCGCGGACCTGCTCAGGTGGCACGGGGAAGGCCGGCGGGATATCCTCAGGTACATCGCTGCAGGGAGGAACACGGACGGGTCATGCCGGACCGCCGCAGACCTCGGGCCAGCCCTGCTCGCAACGATGGAACCCGCTACCGGCTGGACCGACCCGGTATCCGGTGAGAAAATGGAAACCTGCCCGTTTCTCGTCGATGCACGGGACGGGCGGTTCCTGTGCGCCATCCACCCGACGAAACCGGCCGTCTGCCGGGATACGAATACCTGGGAGTGGGGGATCGGGAGATACGGCCCGTGGGCCTGCCCGGCCTCGCCGCCGTGACCCGGCCCTGTCCTGTCTTTTTCAGCCCTTTCCCGCCATCTTCCGGGCGGTTTCGAGGAGCACCCGGTTCGACGCCAGCAGCTCCTCGATGTCGCCACGGTCATAGACGCAGAGGCAGTCGTTCCCCTTTGCGACCTCCCGGCCGTACTCGAAGTCCTCGAGGACCGAGGCAGGGAAGACCTTCTTCTTCACGTAGAACTCCTCCATGGCGTACTTCAGGCAGTCGACCCCTTTCGCCTCGTACCCTTTCATGAAGAGGAGGGCCCGGAAGGCGTGCAGCATGGACCGGTGTGACTGTTTCACCGCCCACTTGTCATTGTCGGCCTTGAAGGAATTCCCGGCCAGTTCCAGGTCGTTTTCGCCCTCCCGCAGTTCCGTCTCGATCATCGCCGGGTCCTTCGGGACCTTCCCGAGGTTCCCCGACTTCGTGCAGCCATCGAATCTCCGTGCCACCTGTACCACCGTCATGACGCCCCCGGCGACTGTCCCGGGGGCTCTCTGTTGGCAGCTGATGGCCCGATCCCCATATTAACCTGCTGGCTGTTCCCGGAAAATGAGGGGTGATGCGGGTGACCTCTCACCGTTTGCCACATGACGATGGGTTCTTATAGGGCCCGGGGGCTCCTCTTTCCAGGAAAGACAGGTGCTGCCATGGTCGATGTTCTGCCAGTTACCCGGTACCGGAACACGTATGACCCGAAGGGGCGGGAATGCCAGCCGACGGACACCGTCGAGCCACTCAGGGAGATCATCGGGCAGGAGCGGGCGCTCCGGGCCCTGACCTTCGGGCTCGAGATCCCCGAGAAGGGGTTCAACATCTATGTCTCGGGTATCCCCGGGACGGGGAGGAAAACGGCGGTCATGGACTTCCTCGCGGTCCTTGCGAAGGGGAAACCCCGGGCCGACGACTGGGTATACGTGAACGACTTCGCGAAGCAATCCGAGCCGAGGGCGATCCGGCTCCCGGCCG
>Ga0335071_10001728_pt1 | contig 23551 bp, 27 predicted proteins | sample Lox_Sample_15_FD_206724 | JGI IMG/M metagenome (GOLD analysis project Ga0335071, IMG submission 206724) | Soil microbial communities from Loxahatchee National Wildlife Refuge, Florida, United States - Lox_Sample_1.5 | ecosystem: Environmental > Terrestrial > Soil > Wetlands | place: USA... | reverse complement strand
GACAGGACTTCCCGGGGGTCAGTACAAGGTCGAGGCCGTCCTCCGCGGCAATGATGCCGGATCGCTCAGTTCGAGCTCGCAGACGTTAAAAATCGTCCAGCTGATCGACCGATCCGCCGAGATACATATTACAAGCCCGATGAACCAGCGCATCCCTAACGCCCTCGCGATCGAAGGGTATCTCGATAATGCAGGTAACTCCGGCGTGCAGATCTACGTGCTCGGGCCAACGGGCGGGGTTTTCGGTCCGGCATTCATCGCCACCCAGACCCAGGGCGGCGGCAAGGCCGGATATTTCTCGAAAACTGTCGCAGTCGACCAGGAAGGGAATTACAAAGTCAGTTTCACCGACAGCCTTGGTAAGTACATCGGCGAAAAAACATTCTCGGTGACCGGTCCGATCGCCACGATCACATCGCCGGTAACGCAGGAGCAGACCACAGCCCCACCGACAACGATCAGAACCTCCACACCGGTTATCACTACGGCGACCCCGGCTCCGACCAAGTCACCAGCTCCGATGACGGGAATCCTTGCAGGACTCTGCGCTGCGGGGTTCCTGGTATCGGCAAGGTTGAGAAAGTAAGGGAACCGGATAACCTGCTTTTTTTTGAAATGAGGATAGTTTTTTTTCAGAATGGGAATATCATAAACATCCATGGGAGTAAATTGACTGGATTCATGTTTAATCACTTCAGGTTTTGTCCGAATTTCTGAATCAATTTTAGGTGTCCTTTTGGCAGGAGGGGTATTCACCCCCCCGTCCTCCTCAGGCCTGATGGTCAGAGGAAAGAGTCAATCTGGATTGAGAATTAAATCGGTCCCTGTGCAGTCTCTATCCCAACCGGGTCGCCACAGCGGCGGGGCGGAGCCCGGGGAGGGTTATATTGTCTCATATTTCGTCTTTGTCGTAAGAAATTAGGAACATATACAAATGAAAATGCAGGGTAAATTCAGGATAATAACAAGCTGAATTTCATGTAATACACAAGAGAAGAAAAAAAGTCGCAAATGAAAAATCAGCGTGAATACAGGATGTCAACAAAGCCTTTTCTGTTGTAATTATTCTTTCCTGCTCTTCCTGTGTCTCTGGTATAATTCCCAGCATACGAGGACGCCGATTACCAGGCAGCCGCCGAGGAAGAAAGCCACAAGGATCTCCCGGACCGGGAACTCGGCAGGGACCTGCATAGTAGCAGAAGGGGCGACTGCCACCTTTTCGAACATATCGTGTGCCGCCTCAAGGGTCTGGGGTGAAGTGATGTTCCTGACCGCCCCGGTAGCGTATCCCGAACCCGATGCATTGTACAGCGGCAGCCCGGCAGGTGCCGGGACCTCCAACGATTCCTGCGCGCCTCGCGAAATTACTGAATTGGAGGTGGCTGGTGAGATCATCTGCAGGATTGCGCCGATCACTGCCGTCACGGCGATTACGATGCCGAAAAGGGATGCGTATTTGATGAGGATCGACCTGACATTTGCGATTCTTGGTGCGACGATCACGAGCTGGTCTTTGAGCCCATAGATCTTCACTTCACGGCCTTTGACACTGTACTTCGTCTTCGTTATTTCGATGAGCCCCGCATCGAGGAGGTTCTCGATATGGTACTTTGCCGTTCCCATCGGGATATGAAGGGTCTCCGTTACTTCTGTCGAGGTTTTGGGCCCCGTCTTCAGGAGCTGAAGGATATCGGCAGCAGTCTGGCTCCCCATCGCTTTTGCGATTTTCTGGGCCTGTTCGTCCCCGGGTTCAAGGATGAGGACATCCTTCCCGGTCCCGGGAATCTCCCCCGGTCCGGGGGAAATACCTGCTGCCGGTCTCCCTTCGTCAGTCATGCGATTTAACCCTGGATCGATGCGGCAATCCTCTCGCGGCCGACCTTCAGGGCAAGTTCTATCTGGTCGGTGTTGCCGCCTCCCCCACGGGCAAGCGAGGCGTTTCCTCCTCCTTTTCCTCCAAGCATCGTCGAGATCTGCCCGATGATATCGCCTGCATTCACCTGGGGGATACCTGAAGTGATAATAGCCTCGGCGCGTTCTCCATTCTTTGAAAGAAGCAGTGCCACACCTCCATGTCCCGAGACCCGGTTCGCAATCGTCGTAAGGTCCTTTGCCGGGAGGTCAATCCTCCTGACGACGACAGCGATTCCCTTGATGATCTCTGGTTTGATCTGTGCTATTTCAAGATCCACAAGCGATTTCGAAAGTTTCTCGTTCTCTTTTTTTAAGTCCTTCCATTCACTGAAAAAACGGACGCAAGTCTGGGGGAGGTTTTCCTGCTGGACCGAAAAGACGCCGGAGGACTGCCGGACGAGTTCATCAAGGTGCTGAGCGTATCCGAGGGCAGCAAGGCCAGCTGAAAATTCGATCCTTTCAATTCCGTCCTGGATGTGTTCAACCCTGATGATCTTGATCATGCCTATCTGTCCGGTCGTAATGCAATGCGTCCCGGCACATGCTTCGATATCCCCTCCGACCGATACAATACGGAGAACTCTCCCGGGCGGCACACCTCCCTGGTAGAGTGAGAAACCATACGTCTGTTCTGCCTTGCTCCGTTCTTCGAATTTTATATCGACGCACTGGTCTGCAAGCACCATCCTGTTTGCCGCCATCTCGATCCGGTGCAGTTCCTCCGGAGAGATATGACGGAAGTGCCTGATGTCGATCCTGGAAGTATCGACACCCTTCTGTGCCCCGGCCTGGTGGACATGGGCGCCCAGCACGTCTTTCGATGCCCGGAGAAGGAGGTGCGTTGCCGTATGGTGGCGCATGAGGGACCAGCGGCGTTCATCGTCGATAATACCCTTCACCCTGTCGCCCCTGCGGAGCACGCCCCCTTCAATTTTATGGAGTATGACATCTCCGATCTTCGAGACACCGGTGATCCTGACCATGTTCTCCTGGGTGATCAGCATACCGGTATCTGCGGGCTGACCGCCTCCTTCGGGGTAAAAGAGGGTCTGGTCCATCACAACGAATCCGTCAAAAAAATCGATGACTACCGCCTCGAATTCCGTATCACACGGCTGTTCATAGAATAATTTTCTCGTTGCCGGTAGACCCCTGATACGGGCCTGATACTGGGAAAAAGCATCTTCTTCTCCTGCCGTTTCTGATTCAGAATGCATATCGGCAATTAATGAATAGAAATTATCGGGCAGGTCGACGACCGCTCCTTCTTTTGTCGCAATGTCCCGGATCATATCGGGCGGGATCCCGTGGGAGTCATAGAGAGTGATTATTTCCTTTAATGGCACGCGCTGGGTCTTGGCCTTATAGGTCCTCGCGACCTTCTGGACTATTTTTGTCCCCCGCTGGAGTGTCTGGGCATATTTTTCCACCTCGCGATCGATTATTTCCCTTGTTACGAGGATGTCCTGCTCAAATGCACCGGGGCCGATGATTGCGGATTGCGCTTCGACAAGGTCGGCGAGGCTTTCTGTTAGTTTCAGGTCGTTCATCATCCGCAGCGTCCTCCTGATCACGAGCCTTGCCAGGTAGCCTTCACGGACATTCGAGGGCACGATCAGGTCCCCGAGCATGTAGGCAAGGCAGCGCGTATGGTCGACAACCGCATAGACCTTCTCGATCGGCGAGATCATCCTGTCAAGCTTTTCCGGTGAGATGTTGATCGCCTGGGCGACCTTGTTCCTGAGCTGGAAGAGGTTTGCACCCGAGATGTCACCAAGGAGCCCGGCATACTTCGCATTGAGGGCGAGTAATTTTGCGTATTCGGAATCCTCAAGCATATGCTCGAGGCCGGCCCCCTCCATCACCCGCGAGACCATTTCCGGGAATACCGCGTCGTATATGGTCGGGGAACCTCTCGACGCCCAGACGAATCGTTCCAGCCCGTATCCGGTATCCACAATCCGGCTCTGCAAGGGGTAATACATTGCCCCGCCCAGTTCTATGCCCGGCCCTTCGGTTTTCTGCCTGCCGAGGTTCATGAACACGAGCGTGGCCACTTCCAGGCCCCCAACGAGGACTTCAACGCTCGGCCCCGCATTTCCCCCTCCGATCCATGGGTGCTCTTTGTAGGTAACTCCCTGCAGGTTCCCCCCAATCGACCTGATAAATTCGTCGCAGAGCTCTACAGTCCTGTCTTTCCAATAAATCTCATGCTCCGCGGTATTGAAGGCGTGGTGTGCCATCATCTCGAACATTGTCAGGTGCCTGCCTGAACGACCTACCGAGTCAAGGTCGTTTAACCTGATGCAGGGCTGCGATATGGTCAGGGGGTTTGCAGGCGGGGGCACGACCCCGGACGTCACGAAGGGCTGGAAATCAGCAATGGACGCAATAGTGAGGTATATATCGTCGCGCCACCGGGCGGCGACCGGATACCGGTCGATGCGGGTATGTCCGTTCTTCTCAAAAAAAGAAAGATATGCTTCCCGCATCTCGTCGACCGAATGTTTCCGGAAGACCGGGTTGCCGATAAAATTGTAGGTCTCGCAAGGAGCATCTCCGCATATCTCCCGGTCGGGGTCCCGGGTCCAGAAAGCCGACCCGCACTTGGTGCAGGTCTTCCTTACAAGCCCGTTTTGTTTGAAATAATCGAGCTGATATTCCTGTTCGAGCATGCAAAACCACGTTTCTCTTTAAATATAGGGGTTTTTCATTAAAAACTGTGTGGAATTATGGGTCCGGCCTGCGGACATATTGTTAGCGGATGGTATCTCCGGTAAGTCTCCCGGGTGATCCCTTATTCTTTCCATGTGTCAAGGTACCATTCGTCGATCTCTTCAAATTTTTTTGTTATCCCTGCGATCTTTGCTGCAATGACGTGCCAGCAGAACCCCAGAAAAACCTGGCCCCGGCACGTACAGAACTCCTCCTCGACAACATACTCGTCACTCCTGCCAACGACAACAAAAAAATCAAGATATTTTTTTACCTGACCTTTTTCGACCGCGAGCAGTGCTGTCCGCCCCCGCTCTGCGAAGAGGCGGATGATCTCGTCCCGTAGTTCCGGAGTCAGCTCCCGCGCCTCCCGGAGTTTTTCCCATAGCCGGGTCTCTTCTTCCGGGGGGTCACTCATGGGACGACTACCATCGGAGGGGGGTCGTCGATCCAGGTCCAGCTCATCCGTCCTGCAAGTGCCTTCATCGCCGGTGCCTCGAGTGCATAGTGCGTTGCCTGTATCAGGGGGATTGGAGAGTCCCTGATCACCGAATGTTTCGGTTCGGCAGAGAGGAATGCCTCCGCTCCGAGTCCCACGGCTTCTTCAATGAGATCCGGGTCGAAACCACTGCCGCCGACGACCGCAAGGCGACAGGGAGCCCTTACCTGACCAAAGACCAGTAATTCGCAACCAAGAATCTCCCTGATCTCCCTGACCGAACGATTGCAGTCACCGACAATGCCGAGCTTCATCGGGACGGCTTTGCAGAGGCCCAGCATCCCGGCAAGTGTGTCATTTACACCACGGGGGGCACGGTCGAAATTCGTATGCATTACATAGATATTCAAACCCGAGGAGAGCACAGCGAGGAGGAGTGGTGCAAGATGTCCCCTGACCGAAGTTACGGGATGAAAAAGCGGGGTATGGTGGACCACAAGCGCATCGGCATGCCCACGGACGGCTTCACCGACTGCATGGGGAGTTGCGTCGAGCGAACAGAAAACACGGCCGATATCCTTCCTGCCTTCGACAACGAGTCCTATTCTCCCCAGATCAAACTCATCGGCCAGCGCGGGAGGTGCTATCTCCTCCATTCCAGAGATGAATTCGCGGATATCCATACACCGGTATACGCACCGGGGTTAAAATACCCTGCCGTGCTGCAATAGAATCCTTATCTATAAGTCCACAGGGTGCGATATCCTCTCACATGAAAAAGTCCATCGACCTGATCAACGAACGGATCCGGGATGGCAATGCCAGGGTGGTCACCGCTGAAGAGATGCCCGGTATTGTCGCGGAACTCGGGGAAGAGGCTGCACTCCGTGAGGTGGATGTCGTAACCACCGGGACATTCGGGGCGATGTGCTCATCGGGGGCATTTTTTAACTTTGGTCATGCGGAACCTCCCATACGCATGGAGCGTATCTGGCTGAACGACGTCGAGGGATACGGTGGCCTCGCGGCAGTCGATACCTATGTCGGTGCGACGCAGCAGTCGGACACGCGGGAGGACCAGTACGGCGGTGCCCACGTCATCGAGGACTTTATCGCCGGGAAATCGGTCGAACTCCGGGCAATGTCCCGCGGGACTGACTGCTACCCGAGAAGGACGATAACCACCGATCTCCTGCTCGAGAACTTAAACCAGGCGATCATGTGCAACCCGAGAAATGCCTACCAGCGGTATAATGCAGCGAGCAATACGACTGACCGCATCCTTCATACCTACATGGGCATGCTCCTCCCGAACACCGGCAACGTAACGTTCTCGGGCGCAGGCTGTCTGAACCCTATCTCGAACGACCCGGGTTTCCATGTAATCGGCAGCGGCGTCCCTATATTTCTCGGCGGTGCGCAGGGGATGGTAGTCGGCGAAGGGACGCAACACTCTCCTGCCGCAGGGTTCGGGACACTGATGGTTACCGGGGACATGAAACAGATGTCGACCGATTACGTGCGTGCGGCCACGATGAACGGGTACGGTGTTACCCTCTATGTGGGAGTCGGCATACCGATCCCCGTTATCGATACGCAGGTTGTCAGAAGTACCGCGGTCCGGGACGAGGATATCGAAATCGACATCCTTGATTACGGGGTGCCAAGCAGGAACAGGCCGACAATCAGGAAGGTAAATTATGCAGAGCTCCGGAGCGGGTCGGTTCAGATCAACGGCGATGATGTCAGGACGTCTTCACTATCGAGTTACCGCAAGGCCAGAGAGATTGCCATGACGCTGCGACAATGGGTGGAACAGGGAAAGATGGAACTCTTCCTCCCGACACGGCCGATAAATCCCAGGGCGCAGGTAAAACCGATGCACGAGAGTGTCCGGGGCCCCCGTGTGCTCGAGATCATGGACCGCCAGGTGTTTTCGGTCGGGGAAGGCGATGAGATCAGGACCGCTGCAAAGATCCTCCTGAAAGGAGAGACCAATCACCTGCCGGTCGTCAACCAGGAAGGGATCCTGGTCGGCATCGTTACAACTTTCGACATCTCAAAAGCGGTCGCGAACCCGGGAAAAGCGGGGTACGTCAAAGATATCATGCGCAAAAAGGTTGTCACGACCACCCCCGATGAGGCGGTCGATATTGCCGTTCAGAAACTGGAACGCCACAATATCAGTGCACTTCCGGTTGTCGACCCCGATATGCACGTGGTAGCAATGCTGACTGCAACCGATCTCGGGAAACTTTTCGGAGGAAGGTGGCTGAAATGAAACTTCTCGTGACATTTTCAAGGAAATCTGGCAGGAAACCGGTCATTGCCCAGGTAGTGAAGGATACGGGCGTCCTGATCAACGTAGAACGGGCGATCATCGACTCGTCCGAAGGAGAAGCCTTGATCGATATTCCCGACGACACCTGCCAGGTGATCAGGGAAAAACTGGCCGAACTCGGCGCCAGCGTACGGGTGCTCGACCGCGGAATAATCCTTGACGAAAGCGAATGCGTGGACTGCGGCGCCTGCATCAGCGTGTGCCCCCAGGAGGTGTTTTATCTCGGTCCCGACTGGAAGATATCCCTCCAGGAAGGTCGCTGTGTCCTGTGCGGCCGCTGTATCGAGGCGTGCCCGCACAATGCCCTTTCAAAGCAGGAAGAAAATTCTTAAGAATTCAATCTTTTTTTCACATCTCATTGGTAGTAGATGGTAGGAGGTCTATCCTTGCGCGTTGCCCCTTACGAGCTATGTATCCGAGGATTGTCGATAGGGAAACCGGGCGGTAACCCGTCATTTCGATACTGACATTCACCCGCCGGTGAATGAAATCGATGAACGGATATTCCCGGATATTGTTGTTGTGGGCGTGTCCGTGAATGATCCAGCCGTCATAGTCAGGAGGGGCTCCTGCCGGGTCGTGGATAAACAGAAGATCGAGACCGCCTGTCTTCTTCTCAACAGACGATACCTGACCTGGAGTATCTTCATCGTGGTTTCCCCGGATGTAGGTGATCCTGCCGGCCAGTTTTCCAAGATATTCAGCAGGAGGTGCGGCAGTTGGACCGTACCTGAGGTCGCCGAGGAATAACACTTCATCGTTGCTCCCGACGACCCGGTTCCAGTTGTTGATCAGCACCTCGTCCATCTCGGCAGCCGAAGAAAACGGCCTCCTGCAGTATTTGATGATATTTTCGTGGCCGAGGTGAAGGTCAGATACCACGAAGGGCGGGGCTTTTGGGGATTTCGGGGGACCGACAAGTTCTATCCCCGATATATGCCGGTACTGCTTCAGCGAGATCACGGCTCTTTCATGGCGATAGGCCAGGGGGCGGGTCAGCCAGTCCCCGGACGGCATATCGAATTCTGCCCTGACACTCCCATTTTTCAGGAGTGCGATCCGAAACACCGTGAGAGGGGCATATTCGGGCATGAAGACCTCATGATTGCCGTCTGCCCGGTTTTCCCCCTTTTCTGTTGATCCTGCCGTAGTAACGGCACCCATCTCTATCATCCGGCGGATTCTTTCGCATACGGATTCCGCATCCCGGGTCCTCATGTTGTACGAATGAGTGATGTGAAACAGCCGTTGCAGCGGATCGCGGTCTATCCAGCTCAGGCTCTCGGTCAGTGGGGCGATCGAATGCCAGAGTACGTCATAAAATTCCCTGAATGCAGATGAGACCTCGATATCGTGCGCAATTGCAAGTCCTCTCCGTCCCCGCAACCTGATCCATCCGGAGAGCTCCAGGATAAATCCAGGACACTTTCTGCAGGCTGATTCGATTGCCTGGCACAGTACACCCGGATGGAGGCCTTCACGGAGGAAGAACGGCCCGTACAGAGTGACATGCTGGAACGGGGGGAAAAGGTACTGGTCAGGTACCAGATGGCTGATAAATTCTGTTTTTTTCGACAATTTCCAGTCGTTTACCCGGATCATGAGAAAGTATTCGTCGCTACCCCGGGCTCTTCTGTTCTGCCATGTCCTGAAGTGGTGTTGCCTGCGGGATACTGTCATCTCGGTTAAAAGACGTTCACCTTCCTGGTATATACACCCTGTTCAATTCCCGTACCAGAGCCGTCCCCTGGAACACCATTGGTCCCTGATGCGGGACACATTTTAGCATTGGGACATACCAGATGTACTATACCGGGACCCGCATGATCAGGCATCACTTCGAGATGAGAGAGACGATTGCCACCATAATTGCCGATGAACAGTCCTACATCGACGAAGCCTGCCTGGCAATGATCAGGGCACGCCAGGAGTTGGAGCGGTATATCTTCAGGGATCCCTTTTTCCGGAACACCTTCGATCCGTACTGTCCTGACTCGTCAGGACCGACCGTAACCCGGATGGCCGGGGCGGCCGCCCGGGCCGGTGTCGGACCGATGGCGGCGGTAGCCGGCACCATTGCCCTAACCGGTGTCGAGGCGATGGTGAAAACCGGTGCAACATTTGGCATCGTCGATAACGGGGGGGATATCGCACTGATTTCAGACCGGGAAGTCCTGATTGGTATTCACGCCGGGACGTCCCCGTTAAGCGACAGGTTCGCGTTCGTTGTCCCCCCGGTCGACGGGATATACGGCATCTGTACTTCTTCGGCAACCGTAGGGCCTTCGATCTCGTTTGGTATTGCCGATGCCGTCACCGTTTTCTCCAGAGACGTAAGCCTGGCCGACGCCTGGGCTACGGCGATCTGCAACGAGATAAGGGAGGATGACACTTCGGTGTTCTCGCGTCTTTTACCAGGAGATGTGGACGGTGTTTTTGCAATCATCGGCGAAAATAGTCTCAAATGGGGAACGATACCACCTATTGTGCAGGCAAAGGTTAACAGGGATCGCATTACCGCCGGCATCAGGTTTTAAGACAATATCCTGGCTTTGTTGATATCCTGTTTTTTTTTTACTTTAATTTCCAGTTGAGGCTGCCCTTCAATTCTGATGAATTGAAATGAATTTGAGACTTTCTGACGCTTCAGGGGCTCCGCCCACCAGGCTGGGGCGACCCCGGCCGGATAGGGATTACGAATGAACTGATTAATTCTCAATCCTTATTGTCTCCCGGCTCTCATGCACAGGAGGTGACATAAAGGGGAGGTGAAATCTCCCCCGCCAAGCGATACGTTACGTTTAAATGAGGAATGCATCCATACCCGGATACCGGCTGTCCCAAAAGGGAACAATCAGATTCATGGGATCCGGGCTTTCAGAGGCTCTCGTCGATAAACTGCATTGCGTCCCGGTAAGCTGTCTTTCCCCGGTAATGACCAAGGACCTGTGAATCGTCCATGACCGTGATAAGCGGATCGTCGCCATCCATCGAGAATATCACGACCAGATAGTCTACTTCGCGGAGAGCCACGCCCTTGACGAGCATGGATGCAGGAGTCAGTATCATCCGTTCTTTTTCAAGGTCCCCGGGCGATTCGCGGAAAAAATAATAGAATACCTGGTACGCGTTCAGGAGGTCGGACCCGAGCAGCTCCCTGAGAAGTTCCGGGCTGATGGTATCGAGGTGGGATGCCAGGCGCTCCTCGTCATCCCCGCTGGCTTTAAAGAGCGATTCCGCAATCTTCGCGAGCTCCCGGTATGGTGTTCGCCTGGAAACGTCAGTCATGGCATATCATTTGCAGGCTGTCGCAAAAAATGTCATGGTTGCAGTTCCGGAAAAGGTATAACGTTTTAAAAGAGCTATATTTGCCCGTGAAACCTGAAGACCTCGACTGGATCGTCTATCACCTCATCCTTGACGGGAAGGCATCAGACAGGGATGCAATTATCGGGGCGACGGGATGTACCCCCGACGAAGGGGATGGATCGATACGACGCCTGGTCTCCTATTTCCTCATCGATACCGATGGGGACCGGTTCCATGCACTTTCCGTGCCTGATATGTTCCTCCGTTCGCAGTGCAAGTACGACGGGGATATGCCGATCGTTATCGAAAACGGGGTCGTAAAAAGAAAGAAACCGGTGCAGTAGGATGGAGATCGTTGTTTTGCGGCTAGGTCACCGTCCCGAACGTGACCAGAGGGTCACGACCCATGTCGGTCTTCTTTCCCGCGCCCTCGGGGCCAGAGGCATGTTCCTCGCCGCTGACGACAAGGGGATCGTGCAGAGTATCGAACGCGTCGTCGATCAATGGGGAGGAGACTTCTTTATCGAGAACCGGGTGAGATGGCGGCGCTGCATCGACGAATGGAAACGGTCGGGGGGCGTGGTCGTCCACCTTACCATGTACGGCATGCCGGTCAGGGACTATGAAACAGAGATTAAGACCCATGAGAAGATCATGGTGATCGTCGGCGCTGAAAAAGTACCTGGTGAGATATACGGGCTTTCAGATTACAATATCTCAGTTACGGGGCAGCCCCATTCGGAGATTGCCAGCCTTGCGGTTTTCCTCGACCGCATCTTTGGAGGCGAGGAACTCGCCCTGGAATTCCCTGGCGCAAAGATCAGGGTCATACCATGCATGCAGGGGAAAAAGACGGAATTGAAATGAGCAGCCGGGTCCTCATCGCGGGATTTGCAACCAGGCACGTGGCCCGTTCAGCCCGGGCTGCCGGATACCGGGTCTGTTGTGTCGACCATTTCTGCGACCAGGACCTCGTCGCAGTCGCGGACGAATGCCGATGTTTTTCCGACCTTGAGGCCCTCCCGGTGGCAATCAGCGACATGGCTGAACGATACAGGTTCGACCTGTTCGTGCCGACCTCTGGTGCCGAACTATTGGATGTTCCGATCCCGAGGTTTGCACCGGCACCCGAAACTGCAGCCCCATTTATGGATAAGCTGTGTATGGCGGGATATCTGTCCGGTCTTGGCGTGCCGGTCCCGGCGACGCTCCCGGAAGGGACATTTCCTGCGATGCTCAAGCCGTCCGAAGGATCGGGCGGTTGGCGAAATACCGTCGTCAGAAACCGGGACGACTGGGTCGCGTGGAAAGAAATGATGGAGGACCCTCCGGTGATCTGGCAGGAGGTGGTTTCCGGGATCCCGGCAAGTGTCTGTTGCGTTTGTAACGGCACTGCTGCCAGGGCTGTCGCCGTCAATGAACAGATCCTCAGGGGGGGTACCGAAGCCAGGTACGGATTTTCGGGTTCGATTACCCCGTTCGTTCATCCTCTTGCGGGCGAAATGGTGAGATATGCCGAGAAAATCGCATCCGGATCAGGGTGTGTCGGCACACTTGGGGTGGATTTTGTTGTCGGAGACCGCCCTTATGTCATTGAAGTGAACCCCCGGTTCCAGGGAACGGTCGACACGGTAGAGATGGCGACTGGTGTGAACCTGTTTTCCCTTCACGTAAGCGCATGCGAAGGACAACTGCCTGAAACGAATTTTACACCACGCCAGTTTGCCGCCCGGAAAATCCTTTTTGCGGAAGAAGACCTAATCGTGGATAAAAACCTGATGCACTATTCACGCTTCATCTCGGACATCCCCTGGCCCGGGGCATCGTTTGAAAAAGGAGAAGCAGTCGTAAGCGTATATGGTACCGGGCCCGACAGGCATTCGGCATTGGAGGTGCTGGATAAACATATTAGCACCGTTCGACAATATATAAAGGGGTCGTCGTGATGGATGAATTATTGAACAACCAGGCAATCAGGGCTTACATCCTGCGTCTGATCGGAGAGGAAGGGCTTGCACTTCTGGAGAAATATCCCGAAGATGGGGAATACAGCGATGAAGAGCTTGCTGCAAAAACAGGGATCAATCTGAATTCCGTCCGCCATACACTCTATACTCTTTATGAGAAGCGGCTCGCCGAATACCGCCGGATTAAGAATAACGAGACAGGCTGGCTCACCTACCTGTGGCAGCTTCGTCTCGATACAATATACGAAGCGATAAAAGAAGACCTCGAACGGGTGCTGGAAAAGCTTGAGACCAGGGAACGTTTCGAGGAAGAAAACGACTTTTATATCTGCAAACAGTGCGGGATCATCTGCACATTCAACCAGGCGATGGATTTCAATTTTATTTGCCAGGACTGCAACCAGCAGATGGACCATTTTGACAACGATATACTGCTCAAGGCGCTGAAACGTCGGATTGATACGATCAGGCAGACGCTCGGGCATGCCTGATACCATCGGGAAATACCGTGACCTCCTGGTCTCGGCAGGGTGCAGCAGGAAGGTCATCGCCCATTGCGAGGCCGTTACTGCCGTCGCCATGCAGTATGTGAACTCAGGGGATGGTGCAGATCGCGAACTCGTCCTTGCCGGAGCGATGCTCCACGATATCGGACGTTCCGCGACCCACGGGATTGGCCACGCCCAGACCGGGGCCGGGCTCTGCAGAAGCCTGGGACTGCCAGAAGGCGTGGCGAGAATTGTTGAATGTCATACCGGGGCAGGTCTGACTGCCGACGAATGCAGCCTGCTGGGACTCATGCCAATCGACTGTGTACCGAAAACTCTTGAGGAAAAAATTGTCACCAATGCGGACAACCTTGTCGGAGGTGGACACGAAATATCGATCGAGCGGGACCTGATGGAGTCATACGCCCTGAAGAGGAGATCCAGGAAAAGGATTTACCGCCTCTGGCTTGAGATGGAAATGTATCGACGTTGATGGGCCTTCGTACCGGTAAATTGCAGTTATGGCAGGAGATAAAATTCAGGCTCTGTTGAATTCCTCATTCATTTTTAAGGTGTTAAATCGACATGGGGGATTTGCATCTCTCAATGTTACACGCCCCGGGAGGCCAGCAAAGGCACAGGATCATTCTGGATTGAGAATTAATGGCTTCCAGTAAAGTCCCGATCGCGACCGGGGTCGCCACAGCGGCAGGGCGGAGCCTCGGGAGCGTCAGATTCTCAATTTTTCATTTATCTGCACCAGAAATGAAGAACATGAGGAAATGAATGGTGAGTGACCACAGGATGTCAACAAATCCATCCTCTTATAACGTAAAAAAATATCATGGGTAATGCAGGATTCGTACGTTACTCTTTTTGAATAGTGTCTTATTGTACGAGAACACTCATTTTCTGGAGGCAAATGCCCTTTTGAGGTTAAGGGATGCCGCCTTATCGCGGTAATAACCGAATACATACTCACCCCACGCTATAGCACGGGGGTCCCGGCTGAACAGATCTGAGGAACAGTCGTAGCGGTCGCTGTTAAGCTTATAAAGGCCAAGGGACAGGTGTTCATTCGTTACGGTGATTCCCAGCCTCAATGGCTCTTCCAATAAAAATACCTTGAAATTGGGGAATTTCGCTAACCGCTTCACCTGGCTTAAATAGGGTTCCCTGCGAATGGTTGACAGTACTTCATCATTGATGACGATCTCCACTTCAGTGCCTCCGCTGATGCGGGCAGCGACAACATCTGCAATTCCCGGGCTCATTATTGAAGAAATGCCGTGGATATACTCACCTTCCTTTACAATTTTTAGGAAACGGGAATATACATGCAAAATATCGACCTGGGTATTCGATTCCACTTCCGAATTCCGGAGATCTCCGATCATCTTCAGACTCCCGGCCGGCAGGCCCGACAAATCATGAGTTCTCCAGAACTCACGATGTTTGTCGATTCCTGCCATAATATGGACATAGTTTGCAATATTATCTGCCACCGCCATTCCCAGGGGGGTGAGAGAAAATGAGTAATTTTTTGAATTGATGAGCATCTGGCTTTCGAGTAAACGGATTTTCGGGATTAATGCCTGCGAAGTACTCCCGGTAATTTCGCGAAGTTCGGAAAGGGATGACTGACTGTTGAGAAGAGCCAGTAATATCTGGACTTTGAGACGTGAGCTGTAAACGGAATGAATTATTTTCTGATGGTCATTGTATGATTCGAGATAGGTAAACGTCATAATACTGAGTCATTTAATTGTTTCTCAGGTGTAAAAAAATGATGTGGTTAACAAATAAAGGAAAGCAAATGCATTAGTCTTTTGAACCGGAATCCTACAACTCTTGATAGTCCATGGTTTAGTGCGGCCGTAAATGAGAAATTATGAGGGTTCATGTAAAAATTATTTATGGGTGATTTTTTCGGATCGTGTCAGCCTCTGCAACGGTCCGGCCTTCCATGTTTCCCGACAATTGTCGACCGAGTGGACGAAGCGGAACACATATGACGACCCTTGCTATGCGATATTTTTTAAGATTTCAACGTTGATACAATATAGAGTTTGGTGAATCTATGGACAAGATGGGTTTAGCAGCACTTATTGGCGGACTTATACTCGTAATCGTTGGGATTTATGCAATCGTTGTCTTCCAGAGCGAGGTAATAATCGCTTTAAAAGGGGCAGGTGGGATCATCCTCGTAATCGTAGGAATCTTCCTCTTTATTTTTGGAATCCTGCTCATTAAAGACTGATTAATTTTTTTCCGTTATATTCCGGACCCTGATGATAATCAGAGAAATTGAATCCCGGGATGTTTTCCAGGAACCAAAAGCATGTCATTTTTAAAATCGTCACCTTCCAGCAATCTTTTCACTTTCATCGGGCTGTTATCGGATGCAGGTTATCGTGGATCGTCAGGGTTTTAGTTCGGGAAGGATCGACATCGATTCGCATTAGTGTGCATTTTTCCATGCAGGATGAGAACAACAGGGAATAAAGAGGTGTGCAAATTCAGAAAGAGGTGATTTTTTTACAGGTTAAGCAGCCATGAGATTACCAGTGCAATGGCAATAATGATAATAAGCCATTTTAACAGGGTCCAGGCGATTTTTCCGATAATCCAGAGAATTCCTATAACGATAAGAATTATCAGGAGGATAACCAATAGAGAGAAAATCATAGCATCTACCAGACAGGATCAATGCAGGCTGACATCATAAACCTGATGAAAACGAATCCCTGATAATATAAAAAAAGAAACGACAGGATTCAATGATATCAGATCCGGAATATCCAGGCCGTATCCCGCGAAAGACATGGGAGGTTGGAAAATACAAAATGCATATTGTTTTATCGATTATTGCCCCAATGCAATGCAACGATGAACGATCCCGAATTTAAGGACGCAGTGAGAACGGTCTGGGATCTCGCTTCTCCTGCCTATGATCTAGTCCCGGGCCACCAGATCGGGTCCAGGGAAGAGTGGAATGCGTGGGAACGGGAACTGAGCGGCGATCTGCCTTCAGCACCAGGGAAAGTCCTTGATATCGGATGCGGAACGGGCGCGATGGCCCTCGTGCTTGCCCGAATGGGGTACCAGGTTACCGGTATCGACCTTTCAGGGGAAATGATCGCAATGGCGCGTAACAAGGCGGTAGAGGACGGGATCGCTATCGGACTGATTTCCGGTGACGCCGAAAAGTTACCATTCGATGACGGGTCCTTTGACATCATTGTTACCCGCCACCTCCTCTGGACTGTACCCCACCCGGAAATCGCCCTTCGGGAGTGGTACCGGGTCCTCGCCCCCAATGGCCGTGTGCTTATCATCGATGGGGTCTGGAATGATGGTTCCCCAGGTACCCGGATCAGAATAGGTATCAGTTCGCGGATGGCCCGGCTCTTCGACCCAAAATCCACTCACCCGGCATCGTACAACAACGACATCAGGATACGGCTTCCTCACCATGGCGGAGTGCCCGGGGAGGCGATGCTCGATTATCTCAATCAGGCAGGATTTGTTGACATAAAAGAAAAAGATCTGATGTATATCAGGTCATTACAACAATCGCAACTCTCTTGGTATCGGAGACTGGCCCAGGGTGAGAGTTACTATCTTATTGCAGCGATAAAACCTGAAATGTGCATTTATTAAAAAATGCATCGGCCAGGTTTTCCAATCGGAAAAGATATTCTATCGACCAACATCCTCCAGTACAGATTCAATCCATGAGTTTTGGGGGAAAAAAGATCAGTCCTGAAGGTTCGGACCCAAAGATTCGGATGCCTTAAGTGTCGGAAGGAATAGATAGGTGTCTTTGGAGAAGGCCTTGGCTATGGCAAAGATCCGTATTGTTCGTTCGCACGATGCGCCTGTCGGAAAGCAGCCGGTAGAGTATGTTGAACGCAAAGGAAAGGGCCATCCGGACAGTTTAATGGACGGGATCTGTGAAAGGGCATCGGTTGAATTATCCAGGTATTACCTCGACAATTTTGGTGTCATCCTCCATCATAACCTTGACAAGGGCCTGCTCGTCGGCGGAGCCGCCGATGTCGGGCCGGGTTTTGGAACCATAACAAAACCAATCGAGATAATTATCGCCGGAAGGGCAACGGGAAACTTTCAGTCAGAGTCCATTCCTGTGGATGATGTGGTAATCGAATCGGCAAAGAAGTATCTGAAGGAGAACACCCGGTTTCTCGACGTAGAAAGCGATGTGTCGATCTCGACGAAAATACGGGGAGGGTCTTCGGATTTGACCCGCCTGTTTGCCAGGGGGCAGGGGGTGCCCCTTGCAAACGATACTTCCATCGGCGTGGGTTACGCTCCGATGACCGGGACCGAGAAACTGACCCTGGAAACCGAACATTTTCTGAACAGCGCAGCATATAAAAAGAAGATGCCCGCCGTCGGGGAAGACATAAAGATCATGTGCCTGCGGGAAAAGAAAAAAATCAGCATCAACGTAGCTGTCGCATTCGTGGCTCATCTCATTCCAGGAATTGAGCGTTACATCGATTACAAAGAAAAAGTTATTGCCGATGTCTCGGAATTTGCGAGGAATATGACCGATGAAGAGATTGACGTATCAGTCAATACCGCAGATTCAACCAAAGAGGGCGAGATCTATATCACAAAGTCAGGGCTGAGCTGCGAAGCAGGAGATGACGGCCAGGCTGGCAGGGGTAACCGTGCGAACGGCCTCAATACCCCTTTTCGGAGCATGTCGCTCGAAGCCGTGGCAGGGAAAAATCCCGTCAGCCACACGGGAAAGATCTACAATATCCTCTCTAAAGAGATTGCAGAACGTACAGTTTTTGGTTCGCCCGGGATCGAAGACTGCTTGGTGACGATGGTCTCGTATGTCGGGCGTAACGTAGATGACCCGAAAAGCATGACGGCGAAGGTCGTCCTGGGAAAAGGGATGGGGCTGGAGGCTGTCAGGCAGGAGATAAAAAAGTGTGCAGGAGACGTTCTCAACGAAACCGGTACCATCTCCGGACGAATTATTGCAGGGGCTTATACGATTTTCTAACGGGCGTGCCGAAAAAGGGTTGCATATTTTTTGGGTATTATTCACCGAGGTGGGTATTGCCGGCAACAAATTTCTCGCTGAATAAAAATTTATCAATTTTCCATGATCCGTCCTGTTTTAACAGGTGCAGGGTATAACTCCCGACGAATACTTTTGTGTTCCTGTTAGACCGCTCGGGAAGGTAATGATAGGCGATCCCGTAACAGAATACCGAAGCACCGTCGGGTTCCCATGTGACGAGAAAGTTGCCGACCTGGTGGTGGATGGCCTGGAGGTCCCGGAGACCGTCCTCCCAGGCCTCTGCAATTCGTTCCTTTGCGATCATCACCGGTTCCCAGTTTGTCAGACCGGTATTGAAAAGGACCGTGTCGGTAAAGCATGACTGCACGGCATCCCAGTCCCTGTTGTCAGTGGACACAAACAGGGTTATGACCGCTTCGATAACGTTTTCTCGTTCAGATTTTTGTATCGTTGGTTCAGGCATCGCAAATCCCTATCAGTGTAATCGTCTTACAAGATTTAAAAAAGGTCGCAGGGATTGCAATAATTCCGATATGCCCAGTGAGCATTGCGGCCCGGGCTGGGTCTGTCATCGAATGGATAGATGACCCTTTACCGCGGCATGGCCTCCCTGCGACTTCAGCGATCCCACACTTAAACATTCAGACTGAACCTTTTTCTTCCGGAAACGCCCTCATTATAACGACCACCTATGGTGCAGGTGCATAGGAATTACCAGAAATCGCTTCGGATTGCACTGTTCATTACGGCCTTATTTTTTGTCGTCGAGCTCGCCGGAGGATTCCTTTCGGGGTCGCTTGCACTGGTTAGCGACGCCGGCCATATGTTCTCCGACATCCTCGCCCTCATCCTCTCTCTCGGGGCAATGGCCCTTGCATCTCGGCTTCCCACGAAGGATCAGACATACGGGTTTCACCGGGCTGAGATTTTTGCGGCATTCATCAATTCGGTCCTCCTTATCGGGATCAGTTTGGTAATCATCTGGGAAGCCTACATAAGGGCGCTGTATCCGGAGCCGATCCAGGGGGGATTGATGGCATTGGTCGCCGTTGCGGGCCTCGTTGCAAATGGTTGTGTGGTGCTGCTGCTCCATGGGAGCCACGATCTCAATATCAGAAGCGTCTTCCTCCACGTAGTCGGCGACACAATCTCCTCGGTAGCGGTAATTATCGCGGCGGTCTGGATTTCATTCACCGGTTTCACGATTATCGATCCGGTCCTTTCAGTTTTTATCGCCGTGCTGATCGTCATATCGGCACTGAGGATCCTTAAAGAGACGGTAATGGTACTCCTGCAGTTTACACCGTCGTCGGTCGACTTTGACACGGTTATTGCCGATATGTCTTCAGTCCCGGGAGTGAGCGGTGTACATCATGTCCACATCTGGAGCCTGTGTTCCGAGATATTCGTCCTCGATGCCCACGTTTACTCCTGCGAACAGGGTATGAAACAGATCGAGACCATAAAGGCAGAGATTAAGGAAAGGCTGAAAAAATACAAGATACTTCACTCTACCCTGGAATTCGAATGCGAGGAGTGCAGGGATTGCCAGGTCGTCGATCCTGGAAAGTCCCATGCCTGATACCAGTCATTCCGCTGACAAAGAAAGAAAAAAATTATCACGTCGCTACCGTATACTCCGGGTATGAATCCGAAAACGGCAATGATCCTGACAATGTTAGGCATTGTTATCCTGGTCACCGGATGTATTAACCAGGTGCCCACCCCGGTTCCTGCGACCACAGCACCACAGACTCGGACGATCGTTCCGGTTACCAGCACGGTAAGTACGACATCCATGCCATGCGGGGATTGCAGCTCTGTGAACAACACGACAGTAAATAATACGACGTTGCCCACCTCTTTTGCAACCGTCGTTGCGACATCCCCGGCCATTACCCAGCCACCCACACCCGGAAGCGGACCAAGACCGAATGCACAATTTACTGCCAGTCCGGTATCGGGAAAAGTCCCGCTCCCGGTGATGTTTACCGATTTAAGCACAGGATTCCCGGATAGCTGGAACTGGTCGTTCGGGGATGGGAATACATCGGCCCTGGAGAATCCGACATACGTGTACACGACATCGGGAACATTTACCGTCAGGTTAGAGGTTTCCAACAGTGCAGGCAGCGATTCGGAGACAAAGTCGTATTACATCATGGCAAATCCTGCATTCGTTTCACCGGGTGCCGGCTGGGATGTAATCCCGCCGACGCCCACTCAGCCGACGACCGTTGAATTCATCGACCGGTCTTCAGGCCCCCCCACAAGCTGGGACTGGAATTTCGGGGACGGGGGAACCTCAACCCTGCAGAATCCGGTCCATACCTATTCCGGTCCGGGAGTATACCTGGTCTCGCTGAATGTATCTAACGAAGTCGGATACGGAGTCGCTTCCGGATATGTTTCAATATGATTTCCTGCCTCCGTGATCACCCATGACCCTGTCGCCCTGCCCTATGACGCGTTTACCAATCCCGTATCCCAAATACTTTTTTACCAGATAATGCCAATATTATACCCATGTATCAATCAGCACTTACCACCGTAACTCGATCGGTACGGGTAGTACCTGGTAAGCGGCTGCTGTTTTTCGTATATTAAACGAATTACAAAGCTACTGAAGATTCTGACCGTTTCCGGTAAGAATCGGATCCTGTCCTTCGGGATTAATTATTGAAATTCCGGGAACATCGCTCACATTGCATTGCCCTGTACCATCGAACAAAGAGGAATAAAAAAGGAACTAAAAAATGGCCCAGATTTCGGAATCATCGGACAACGAATGGTTCAACCGGTTTGCAAGCACCTCCCTGATATACGGCATCCTGGACAGAGCCGTTTCAGGAGGAGCTGATGAAAGGACAAGGGCGATACAGTCCCTGGGGGAACGCGGAGACCCAAGGGCAGTCATGACCCTGACAGCATGCTGTCTCGATAAGGAACCTGCGATTCGCTTGAACGCGATCGATGCCCTGGCAAGGCTTAAGAGCGGGCGGGCGGTTCCGACCCTTGCCGGTCGCCTGGGGGACGCGGAGGAGCTCCTGGAAAACAGGTGTCATGCAGCAAAGGCCCTTGCCGGGACGAGAACGAATACTTCAATCGCAGGGCTTAAGGCACTGGTAGACGACGATAAGGAGGACCCCGCACTCAGGGAATATATCGCTGTGCTGCTGAATTCGACGGACCTGTAAATCCCGGGAGAAAAGTATTATTCAATCGGCTTATTTCTTTTCTTCCATAAAAATCGAGTTGTAACATAAGAACAGCAGTTCCTGATACTTGCCGGCAGACAATGTACCGGGGAGAAGATCTTTTTTCAGCCTGAAAAGGGGCAGATGAAGGCTGTTATGCAGTTCCAATAATTTCCGGTATTTTTTCTTCCTGATCGTCCCCCCGATAAGGCTGTTTTTCCGGGTGGAAATTCGTTTCAGCGATTGTCCGCAGATGTTTATCCAGTTTTTATATACTTCGAAAATAATCCGCTGATTTGCCTGTTTATTCGCCGGCCCCATGACAAATCTTCCACCAGGTTCCTTGTACAGTGAAAGGATGAGTACTTCCCGCGCTTTTATCCTCTGTTTACAGGTCCGGTCTCCAAAGATGACCGGACAATTGTCGCCATGATCGGGGGTCAGGTCCTGGCCACACCATTCGCAATAGGGATTATTTGCGTGCGGGTAGGTGATATCCTCATCAATCTCGCGCTCAACATCGAAGCAAAAATCCGATTCATCGGTCCTCCCGAGTTTTTTAAGGACCAGGCCAAGGTTATGCCAGGCAGGAGAATATCTGAAATTCAGGTCTATCGCATTTTTATAGTATTCCATCCCTTTCCGGTAATCCTTGGATTTAACCGCCGCATTTCCCCTGTTTTTCCAATATTCGGGAGTGTTCTCGACCATCCAATCAATTTTATCTTACTTGGATATTATAAAGGTATCAGTAAATCCAATATTTCTTACATAACTATTTGTCAGGTATCTGGTCTTCAGATTCTAAAAATGAATGTGCTAATCATTGAATTAACTGGCCAAAGGCTCTCGAAGCTTTCCCAACCAGGATAAACCTGAACATTTACCTTTTACACTTTAAAAATCATATCCATGGGGTCCAAAAGTTCTGTTCTGATTTACGAGCGGCCCTCCAGGATATGGCGCAAATTTTTATCTTGTGCGAACCGACCTCGGCGAGTCGGCGCTCTGGGAACGCCATTGGCGATACCAGTTTCGGAACTCGTCACGGATCTGTAGAAACCCTGATAATGAACGAGATGGGACTATCTGCCCAGTGAAGTTCTGACGAAGGAGCATATACAATCAATCCCGCAAATCACAAGTCATGAGCACTATTCATCTGATAAAAATTGCCTTAGTTAATGTCTCGACCGACGGAGTCCCTATCGGAGTTGCTCCGGTAATCGGAGCAATTATCTGTTTGCTCTGGTTGGAAGTATGGATTAAAATAGCGTTTTTTATGAAGGTTTGCCACTCATACCATTAAACGAACTGACTCTCATGAACAGCACGACCTATGACCTTAAGTCCTGATTTCAGAATGATAGAAAATATTATCCGATATATCACGCCGGCATGACCCGCATTTGCCTCAATACAGCAAACGTGAAATATACAAAAACAAGAGCTCTCGCTCTTCATATCAAATTTCATAAAATTGCAGAATTGTTTTCGATGCAATAAGAAGGGTAATAGCAGCGAGGTATAGTTCCCGAGGACTCGCGTACCTCAGTACAGTATACTACGTGAGTTGGCTTAACTGCTGGGTTCGGAATGGGTCCAGGTGTTTCCCAACTGCTATGGCCGCTATTACCCAAAGCCAAGGTCCGGATTTGAACCGGAGTGTAGCTGATCTGCAGTCAGCCGCGTGGCCGCTCCGCCACCTTGGCAGCCGTGTAAGGCGCCAAATACATATGGTGTGTATTTGAATTATAGGTTTGCACTTCAGGATTTCGTCTGGGTTTGACGTGGTGAGCACTAGTGATTGGACGTTAGTACTTGCGGACTGAACACGTCGTTGCCTTCGTGCGTACATCCCAAGCCTATCAAACGAGTCTTTTACTCATGTCCTCAACGGAGTCTCTTTTTAGGCCGGGTTTCAAGCTTAGATGCTTTCAGCTTTTATCCCTTATCGCGTAGCTGCTCGGCATTGCCCTGTCGGACAACCGATCGACCAGAGGCGACGAATGAAAGTTCCTCTCGTACTATTTCACTCTTACCCTCAGACTCCAGACACTCCTATTAGATAGTAACCGACCTGTCTCACGACGGTCTAAACCCAGCTCACGATCCC
>Ga0335071_10001727_pt1 | contig 23552 bp, 15 predicted proteins | sample Lox_Sample_15_FD_206724 | JGI IMG/M metagenome (GOLD analysis project Ga0335071, IMG submission 206724) | Soil microbial communities from Loxahatchee National Wildlife Refuge, Florida, United States - Lox_Sample_1.5 | ecosystem: Environmental > Terrestrial > Soil > Wetlands | place: USA... | reverse complement strand
GCGCATGCCCTCGAGGCGGCGTTTCCGGGGGCATACCAGGCCGCCGTGGAGGCCAACGTCGCCCGCTATTTCCGCCCGATCGTCACGTCGCCGGATCCCGAGCAGGGCGACACGAGGAGGTTCCGCGCGCTCATTCGATGGGTCCGCAGGACCTTGATGTTGAGGACACACGACGGGACCTCGTGGACCATCGTGCTCGGGGTTGTGCTCGCTGCGCTCGCGCCCGTGTGGTTTCTCGGACGATGGCTGCGGATCGTGTCCCGCGTGGGCTGGCGCGCGGCGCGGGTGCCGAGCACCGCCTGCGTCGCCGCCTTCGCCGCCGCGACGGTGCTTTCGGCCGCCCTGGTGGTGATCCTGTACTCGCCCGGAGACCACGACCGCTACCGCGCCGAGGTGGTCATGCTCGGATACCTGGTCGCGGCCGCCACGCTCGCGGCGCTGTCACGGTTCGCACGGCTCGCTTGGCGGCGGCGCATCGGCCGCGTTGTCGCAGCCTCGGGGCCGCCGTTGTAGACTCGAATCAATCCATGTCCGTCCTGGAGTCGCGCCTCGACCCGACGTCGGCCGAGTTCCGCGACAACGCGGCGCACATGGACTCGCTGGTCGCCGAGCTGCGCGAGCGGCTGGCGGTGGCGCGGCAGGGCGGCGGCGAGGAGGCCCTGAGCCGCCAGCGCGAGCAGGGCAAGTGGCCGGTGCGCGAGCGGGTGCAGCGGCTGCTCGACGCCGACACGCCGTTCCTCGAGATCGGCGCGCTCGCCGGCTACGGTCTCCCCGACGGCCAGGCGCCTTCCGCCGGGATCGTCTGCGGCATAGGCCGCGTGCGTGGCCGCGAGGTGATGGCGGTCGCCAACGACACCACCGTGAAGGGCGGCACCTACTTCCCGATCACCGTCAAGAAGCACCTGCGCGCGCAGGAGATCGCGCTCGAGAACCGGCTGCCCTGTGTCTACCTGGTCGACTCCGGCGGGGCCTTCCTGCCGCTGCAGGCCGAGGTCTTTCCCGACCGCGACCACTTCGGCCGCATCTTCTACAACCAGGCCCGCATGAGCGCGGCCGGCATCGCCCAGATCAGCGTCGTGCTCGGCTCCTGCACCGCCGGCGGGGCGTACGTCCCGGCCATGAGCGACGAGACGGTGATCGTGAAGGGGCGCGGCACCATCTTCCTGGGCGGCCCGCCGCTGGTGAAGGCGGCGACCGGCGAGGAGGTGAGCGCCGAGGAACTGGGCGGGGCGGAGGTGCACACGCGGACCAGCGGGGTGGCCGACCACTACGCGCTCGACGAGGAGGACGCGCTGCAGCGGGCGCGGGAGGTGGTCGGCGCGCTGACCACCCGCAAGCAGCCGCCCTGGGACGTCGCCGCGCCGGAGGACCCGCTCTACGACCCGTCCGGGATGGGGGGCGTGGTGCCGCGCAACCCGCGCCGGGCCTACGACGTGCGCGAGGTGATCGCGCGGCTGGTCGACGGCAGCCGGCTGTCCGAGTTCAAGGCCCTCTACGGCCCGACCCTGGTGACCGGCTTCGCCCGCATCATGGGCTACCCGGTGGGCATCCTGGCCAACAACGGCGTGCTCTTCTCGGAGAGCGCGCTCAAGGCCACCCACTTCGTCACCATGTGCTGCCAGAGGCGGATCCCCCTGGTGTTCCTGCAGAACATCACCGGCTTCATCGTGGGCCGCGAGTACGAGCAGCGGGGCATCGCCAAGGACGGGGCCAAGATGGTGCACGCGGTCGCCAACGCGGAGGTGCCGAAGTTCACGGTGGTGATCGGCGGCAGCTTCGGCGCCGGCAACTACGGCATGTGCGGCCGGGCCTATCAGCCCCGGCAGCTGTGGATGTGGCCGAACGCGCGGATCGGCGTGATGGGTGGCGAGCAGGCGGCCTCGGTGCTCACCCAGGTGAAGCAGGAGCAGCGGGCGCGGCAGGGCCGGCCCATGGACGAGGCGGAGGTCGAGGCGCTGCGGGCGCCCATCCTGGCCAAGTACGAGGAGGAGGGCAGTCCCTACTACTCGACCGCGCGACTGTGGGACGACGGCGTCATCCCGCCCCAGGACACGCGGACCGTCCTCGGCCTCGGCATCTCCGCGGCGCTGAACGCGCCCATCCCGGAGTCGAGGTTCGGGGTCTTCCGCTTCTGACGATGCACTCATCGAGACGAAGTCTCGATGAGTCTCGCCGCTCTCGTGGAGCGGCGGAGGGGCATTCTCGCGATCGTGGACCATCGGGGCCACGTCCGGCCGGGCTTCCTTTGTTCTGGGGGGCCCCGCCCCCCAGACCCCCCGTCCCGGTCCGGACGGCAGCATGACGGGACGGCCTTACCGGGTCCTCCGCCACCGGGACTTCCGGTTGCTCTGGCTGTCGCAGTTGGTGTCGCTCACCGGCTCGCAGATGCAGACGGTGGCCCTGCACTGGCACGTCTACCTGCTGACGCGCTCGCCGCTGGCTCTCGGCGCGATGGGGCTCACCCGCGTGGTCCCCATCATCGTCTTCTCGCTCTTCGGCGGCGTCACCGCCGACCGCTACGACCGGCGCAAGGTGATGTTCCGCGCGCAGGCGGTGATGCTGCTGGGCTCGGCCGTGCTCTCGGCGCTCACCTTCGCCGGGCGGGAGAACCTGCTGCTGCTCTATGCGGCCAACGCGCTGCTGGCGGCGGCCACCGCCTTCGACAACCCGGCGCGCAACGCGCTCGTCCCGCGGCTGGTCCCGCTGGCCGAGCTGCCGGCGGCGCTCTCTCTCAACCTCACCATGTTCCACGCCGCCTTCATCGGCGGCCCGGCGGCGGCGGGGCTGATCATCGCCGGCGTCGGCATGCCGGCGGCCGGGCTCTCCGTGCTGCAGGGGGCCTCGGCCTCCGCCGACACCGCGCGGCTCGCCTTCATCTACGCGCTGAACGCCGCCTCCTTCGTGGGCGTGCTGCTGGCGCTGCTCCTGATGCACGCCTCGGGCGCGGTGGTGGCCGGCGACCGTCCGCTCCAGCCGCCTCTGCGGGCCCTGCGCGACGGTCTGCGTTTCGTCTTTCGCACCCCGATCATGGTCTGGACCATGGGGCTCGACTTCGTGGCCACCTTCTTCGCTGGCTCGCTTTCGCTGCTGCCGATCTTCGCGGACCAGGTGCTGAGGGTGGGGCCGGCGGGCTACGGCTGGCTGGTGGCGGCGCCGGCGGTCGGCGCCCTCGCCGGCTCGATCTACGTCTCCATTCGCCAGCTTCCCGACCGCCAGGGTCGCATCCTGGTGGCCTCGGTCGCGGCCTACGGCGCGGCCACCGTCGTCTACGGGCTCTCCCGCAGCTACTGGCTGACCTTTTTGGCCCTCGCCCTCTCCGGGCTGGCCGACCTCGTCTCCACCGTGATCCGGCAGACCGTGCGGCAGATGATCACGCCCGACGCCCTGCGCGGGCGGATGACCTCGGTCAACATGATCTTCTTCATGGGCGGCCCGCAGCTCGGCGAGATGGAGGCCGGGCTCGTGGCCTCGCTGTTCGCGCAGGCGGCGCTCGGGGCCACCGTGTCCGTGGTCTCCGGCGGCCTGGCCACCGTCTTGGCCGCCGGCGTGGTGGCGGCGGCGGCGCCGGTGGTCCGCCACTACGTGCAGCGGCACGAGGTCCCCGCCTGACCCCCGTGCCATACTGCGGGCCATGGCCGCTCCGCGGATCGACACCACCGTCGACGGCCCGGTCGCGCGCGTGTTCCTGGCGCGGCCGGAGGTGCGCAACGCCTTCGACGGCGAGACCGTCCGCGAGCTGACCGCGGCCTTCACCGCGGTCGCCGCGCGAGAGGACGTCCGCGTGGTGGTCCTGGGCGGGCACGGCAAGGTCTTCAGCGCCGGCGCCGATCTCGAGTGGATGCGGACGGTGGCCGGCTTCAGCCGCGAGCAGAACCTGGAGGACGCCCGCGCCCTCTGGGCGCTCTTCGACGCCATCGACCGCTGCCCACGGCCGGTGGTCGCCCGGGTGCAGGGCGCGGCGCTCGGAGGCGGCGCCGGGCTGGTGGCAGCGGCGGACATCGCCGTCGCCGCCGAGGATGCCCAGTTCGGGTTCAGCGAGGTCCGCCTCGGCATCGCGCCGGCGGTCATCTCGCCCTGGGTGGTGCGGCGGATCGGGCTCTCCGCCGCACGCGAGCTGTTCCTGACCGGCGAGCGTTTCCCCGCGCACAAGGCGCTCGCGATCGGCCTCGTCCGCCACCTGGTGCCCGCCGGCGAGCTGGACGGGGCGGTGGCCGGCCGCGTGGCCGAGCTGCTGCAGGCGGCGCCGGGCGCCGTCGCCGCGGTGAAGGCCCTGCTGCGCGCCGTCGCCGGCCGCACACCCGAGGAGGTCCGCGAGACCACCGCCGAGGTGATCGCCGCGCGGCGGGCGTGCGGGGAGGGACAGGAGGGCCTGCGGGCATTCCTGGAGAAGCGCCGGCCCGACTGGGCGCGGTAGACGGCCCCGCCGCGGCGCGTGGTACGCTGTCGTGACGACGAACTCCCAGTGCCGTCCGGCCCTGGTCTTCCCCTCGAGGTGACGATGTCGCAGCCCGCGTGGTTGGCACCGCTGTTCCAGGCGATCGACGCCAAGGATGCGGACAAGTTCGCGTCCTTCCTGACGGACGACGCCGTGTTCCGCTTCGGCAACGCCGCTCCCGCCCGCGGCAAGGCGGGGGTGCAGCAGGCAGTGGCCGGGTTCTTCACCAGCATCGCCGCGCTGCGCCACACGCTGGGGGATGCCTGGGCCCACCCCGACGCCGTCGTCCTCCACGGCGAGGTGACCTACACGCGTCACGATGGCAGCCAGCTCACGGTGCCGTTCGCGAACGTCTTCAAGATGCGGGGCTCGCTCATCCGCGAGTACCTCGTGTTCGCGGACGTTTCGGCGCTCTGGACGGCGCAGTCCTGAGGACCGACCGACAGGAGACGCCGTCCTGCGAGCGGCGCCACCCCGCCGCTTTTGCGCCGCCAGCAGCGGCGTGCTGAACTAGGCCGGTGCCCCTCTTCCGCAAGCTGCTGGTCGCCAACCGCGGCGAGATCGCGGTGCGGGTGATGCGCACCTGCCGGGTGCTGGGCATACCCACGGTGGCCGTCTACTCCGCGGCGGATCGCCACGCGCGCCACGTCCAGGAGGCGGACGAGGCGGTGCCGATCGGACCGGCGGAGGCGACGCGGTCGTACCTGTCGATCGCGGCGATCGTCGACGCGGCGCGGCGGGTGGGGGCGGACGCGGTCCACCCGGGTTACGGGTTCCTGAGCCAGAACGGCGACTTCGCCGACGCCGTGGCCGAGGCGGGAATCACCTTCGTGGGACCGCCCGGCGACGTCCACCGGCGCATGGGAGACAAGAGGGCGGCCCGCCGGCTGATGGCCGCGGCCGGGGTCCCCGTGCTGCCCGGATACGACGGCGACGACCAGGCCGACCCCGCGCTGGCGGCGGCGGCGCTGAAGGTGGGCTGGCCGGTGGTGCTCAAGCCGGCGCGCGGCGGCGGCGGCAAGGGCATGCGCGTCGTCACCCGCGACGGGGACTTCCTGCCGGCGCTGGAGTCGGCGCGACGGGAGGCGCGCGCCGCCTTCGGCGACGACTCCATGGTGCTCGAGCGCTACCTGGAGAGGCCGCGCCACGTCGAGGTGCAGGTGATCGCCGACTCCCAGGGCCGCGTGCTGCACCTGGGCGAGCGCGAGTGCTCGGTGCAGCGGCGCCACCAGAAGGTGGTGGAGGAGACGCCCAGCCCGGCGCTCGACGCCGCGGGGCGCCGTTCGTTGTGCGAGGCGGGGAAGGCCGCCGCCGAAGCCGCCGGCTACCGCAACGCCGGCACCGTCGAGTTCCTGCTGGCTCCGGACGGCCGCTTCTACTTCCTGGAGATGAACACACGGCTGCAGGTCGAGCACCCGGTCACCGAAGCCGTCACCGGCCTCGACCTGGTGCGGCTGCAGCTGGAGGTCGCCGCCGGGCGCCCGCTGCCCTTCGCGCAGGACGAGCTGGTGGCCGGCGGCCATGCGCTCGAGTGCCGGCTCTACGCGGAGGACCCGGAGAACGACGACCTGCCGTCGCCCGGGCGCGTCCTGCACCTGTCGGAGCCCGACGGCCCGGGCGTGCGGGTGGACTCGGGCCTGGCCGAGGGCTCCGACGTGAGCGTGCACTACGACCCGCTGCTGGCGAAGGTGGTGACCTGGGGACGCGACCGGCCCCTCGCGATCGAGAGGATGCGTGATGCGCTGCGGCGGACGGTGGTGCTGGGGGTGGTCACGAACCTGGCGCGGCTGCGGGCGATCGTCGAGCACCCTGCCTTCCTCCGCGGTGAGCTGCACACCGGCTTCATCGAGGAGCACCTGGGCGAGCTGACGCCTCACCCGTGTCCGCCGCTGCCGGCGATCGCGGCCGCCGCGGCGGCGCTGGAGGCGGCACCACCCGCTGCGGTGAGCGCCTCGGCGGGGACGGCAGCCGACCCCTGGTCGGCCCTCGGCGGCTGGCGGCTGGGCGAGGCGGCGCGGTGAGACGGCTGCGCTGCGGCGACCAGGTGTTCGAACCGCGGGTGCGGCCGACCGGCGGCGGCGTCGAGGTGACCGTCGGCGGCCAGACCCTGCTCCTGCAGCTCGAGCCGGCCGGCCCCGGCGTCGCGCTGGTCCGCGAGGCGTCCGGGACCACGCGCCGCCTGCACCTCGCGCGCGAGGGGGAACGGGTGCACCTCTTCTGGGAGGGCGTCGTCTACACCCTCACCGAGGAACGCGAGGGCGCGCGGCCCTTGCCGCGCCCGGACGGTGACGCGCTGGAGGCGCCGATGCCGGGGCGGGTGGCGGCGGTGAAGGTGTCGCCCGGGCAGCCGGTGGGCCGGGGGGACGAGCTGCTGGTGGTCGAGGCCATGAAGATGGAGAACGCGCTGCGCTCGCCGCGGGACGGGCGCGTGCGGGCGGTGCACGCCGCCGTCGGCGACATGGTGGGGCCGGGGCGCGTGCTGGTGGAGCTGGAGCCGTGAGGCTGCCGCGGCGCGTCACCGTGGTCGAGGTCGGTCCGCGCGACGGCCTGCAGAACGAGACGGCTGCGCTCGCGGTCGAGGAGCGGGTGGCCTTCTGCGAGCGCCTGATCGCCGCCGGCCTGGCCGTGGTCGAGGCGGGGGCGTTCGTGTCCCCGAAGTGGGTCCCGCAGATGGCGGGCTCCGAGGAGGTGCTGCGTCGCCTGGGCCGTCCGCCCGGCGTGCGGCTGCCGGTGCTGGTGCCGAACCGAACGGGCTTCGAGCGCGCGCGGTCGGCCGGGGCCCGCGAGATCGCCGTGTTCACCGCGGCCAGCGAGAGCTTCAGCCGCCGCAACACGAACGCCACCATCGACGAGACCTTCGCCCGCTTCCGCGAGTTCGTGCCGGAGGCGAAGGCCGGGGGGATGTGGGTGCGGGGCTACGTCTCGACGGCGTTCGCCTGTCCCTACGAGGGGGAGGTGAGCCCGCAGCGCGTGGTCGAGGTGGCGAGGCGGCTCGTCGACGAGGGCTGCGACGAGGTCTCCATCGGAGACACCATCGGCGTGGCGGTGCCCACCCGCGCCGCCGAGCTGTTCGGCCGGCTGGCCGAGGCGGTCCCGCGCGAGCGTCTGGCCGCCCACTTCCACGACACGCGCGGCACCGCCCTCGCCAACGTGCTGGCGGTGCTCGGCGAGGGCGTCTGCGTCGTCGACAGCTCCGCCGGCGGCATCGGCGGCTGCCCCTACGCCCCCGGGGCCGCCGGCAACCTGGCCACCGAGGACCTCCTCCACATGCTGCACGGCATGGGCGTGACGACCGGCGTCGACCTCGAGGCGGTGGCCGTGGCCTCCCGCGCGCTCGCTGCGCGGCTGGGGCGGCCGCTGCCCTCGCGCTGGCTGCAGGCAGGTGCCTTCGCGCCGCGTGGCGCGGCCTGAGAACGCCCGTAGAATGGCGTCTTCGCGCAATCCCCTGGAGCTAGGGCGGGTCGCTATCGGCGGGGTCCATCGATGAAGCCAGTCGAGCGCTGGGTGGAGCAGGTGGAGGGCACGCTGCGGCCGGAGCGCGTCGTGTGGTGCGACGGTTCCGAGGCCGAGAACCAGCGGCTGATCGAGCTGATGCTCGCCAGCGGCGCGCTGACGCGGCTCGCCCCGAAAGCGGCGCCGGGCTGCTACCTGCACCGCAGCCACCCCTCCGACGTCGCGCGGACCGAGCACCTCACCTTCATCGCCAGCCGCACCCGCGAGCAGGCCGGCGCCACCAACAACTGGATGTCCCCGGAGGAGGCGAGGCAGCGGGTCTGGCCGCTGTTCGCGGGCGCGATGCAGGGCCGGACGCTGTACGTCGTCCCGTACGTGATGGGCCCGCTCGGCTCGCCCTTCAGCAAAGTGGGCGTGGAGGTCACCGACAGCCCCTACGTGGTCGCCAACATGCGGCTGATGACGCGCATGGGGAAGGCTGCGCTGGAGCAGCTCGGCGACCGCGAGGACTTCGTCCCCGGGCTGCACTCGCTGGGCGACCTCTCGCCGGACCGGCGCTTCATCGTCCACTTCCCGGAGGAGCGGGCCATCTGGAGCATCGGCTCGGGCTACGGCGGCAACGCCCTCCTCGGCAAGAAGTGCTTCGCCCTGCGCATCGCCTCCACCATGGGCCGCGACCAGGGCTGGCTGGCCGAGCACATGCTGGTGCTCGAGCTCGGGCTCCCCGGCGGGGAGGCCCACTACATCGCCGCGGCGTTCCCCTCGGCCTGCGGCAAGACCAACCTGGCCATGCTCGTCTCGCCGCTCGAGGCGCAGGGCTACCGCGTGCGCACGGTGGGAGACGACATCGCCTGGCTGCGGCCCGGCACCGACGGCCGGCTGTGGGCGGTCAACCCGGAGGCGGGCTTCTTCGGCGTCGTGCCGGGGACGGGTCCCGACACGAACCCCAACGCCCTCGCCACCATCAGCCACGACACCCTCTTCACGAACGTCGCCGTCACCCGGGACGGCGTGCCGTGGTGGGAGGGCAAGGACCGGAACCCGCCGGCGGGCCTCGTCGACTGGCAGGGCCGACCCTGGGACCCTGCCGCCGGCAAGGCCGCCCACCCGAACTCGCGCTTCACGGTCGCCGCGCGGCAGTGCCCGTCGATGTCGCCGCGCTGGGAGGACCCGCAGGGCGTGCCGCTGTCGGCGATCGTCTTCGGCGGCCGGCGCGCGCGCCTCGCTCCGCTCGTCTTCCAGGGCCGGGACTGGGAGCACGGCGTCTTCGTCGGCGCCACCATGGGCTCGGAGACGACCGCTGCCGCCACCGGCCAGGTCGGCGTGGTGCGCCGCGACCCGATGGCCATGCTTCCCTTCTGTGGCTACAACATGGGCGACTACTTCGCCCACTGGCTGCGCCTCGGCCGCTCGCTCGCCCGTCCCCCGGCCATCTTCCAGGTCAACTGGTTCCGCACGGACGCGGACGGCCGCTTCGTGTGGCCTGGCTTCGGCGAGAACCTGCGCGTGCTGCTGTGGATGGTCGACCGCGTCAACGGGCGCGGCTCTGCCACCGAGACGCCGATCGGCCTGGTCCCCACCCGGTCCTCGCTGAACTGGGACGGGCTGTCCCTGGGCCCCGCCCAGCAGCAGGCCCTCTTGCAGGTCGACCGCAGCGAGTGGGCCGCCGAGGTCCCGCAGATCCGGGCCTTCTTCGAGCGCTTCGGCAGCCACCTGCCGACCGAGCTGGCGCACTCGCTCGACAGCCTCGAGCAGGACCTCTCGACCGTCCCCGCCTAGCCCGTCCTCTCCCCCCGAGCACGCGTCGCGCCGCCTCTGGGAGACTGGATGTCCGCACGGCCACGGTCCGGGCGCTTGGATCGGATCCGTCCATGGGGCCGGATCGCGTGCCTTGGTGGCCCGCGTCCGCCTTCCCCATCAGTGGCTTACGGCTGCACCCCCGCGCGGCGCGGTGGGCACGCGCGTTGCTGAAATTGACAACCGACAACAAGCGCTCGCATCAGTGTCTCGACCCGTCACGAGGCGGGCCGTCCGAGTCGAAGGCATTCGCATCCAAACCAGAGCATTCGAGTCGGGCGAGGCGGCGTGGTGCCTGCGCTCGGGGGCCGTGCTTTCTTGTGAGGTGAGCATGAGAGTGTTGCGATGGCTGTCCGCGACGGCCGCACTGGCGGCGCTCGGCAGCCTGGCGTTCCCGGTGCCTGCGCTCGCTCAGGCGACCAGCGGGACGATCGACGGCCGCGTCGTGGACGAGAGCCAGGCGGTCGTGCCCGGCGTCACCATCACCGCGCGCAACGAGGCCACCGGGCTCACCCGGTCGGTGACGGTGAGCCAGATCGGCACCTACCGCATCCCGTCTCTGCCGACCGGCAGCTACGAGGTCACGGCGGCCGTGAACGGCTTCGCCACCCAGGTCCGCAAGGGCGTGCAGGTGCAGGTGGCGACCACCACCACGGCGGACTTCACCATGAAGGTGGCTTCCGTGGCGGAGACCGTCCAGGTGCAGGGCGAGACGCCGCTGGTCGCGACGACCACCTCCGACGTCGGCCAGGTGATCACCACCCGGATGGTGGAGAACATCCCGCTGAACGGCCGCAAGTTCCAGGACCTGTCGCTACTGGTGCCCGGCACCCGGCCCGCCAACTACTACGACCCCACCAAGACCGAGGTGGGCGGGATCAGCTACGGCGCCGGTGGCGGCCGCAACGTCATCATCAGCGTCGACGGCGCCGACGACAACGACGGCGTGGTGCGCGGGATCCTGCAGCAGTTCTCGGCGGACGCCATCGAGGAGTACAAGGTGACCACCCAGCACTACAGCGCCGAGTACGGCCGCTCCACCGGCGGCCTGGTCGACGTGGTCACCAAGAGCGGGACCAACGACTTCCACGGCACCTTCTTCGGCTTCGGCCGCAACGAGAACCTGAACTCCAAGACCTTCTTCCAGGAGAAGCAGGACATCGCCAAGCCGCCCTTCAAGCAGTACCAGTACGGCGGCACCGTCGGCGGGCCCATCCAGAAGGACAAGGCGTTCTTCTTCGTCTCCTACGAGCGCAACCAGCGGGACGACTACCAGACGGTCGACACCAACGGGCTGCTGCCGAGCCAGGAGGGCAACTTCCCTCAGCCCTTCACCAACAACCTGCTGACGGCGAAGCTGAACGCCGAGCTGGGCAGCAACAACTCGCTGGTCGCCCGCTACGCCCTCGAGGACAACAAGCGCACCCACGACTTCATCGGCGGCAACACGCTGGCGTCGGCGGGCGCGCTGAACACCAACAAGATCCACTCGGGCGTCGTCAAGGACACCACCGTCCTCTCCAACAACAAGCTGAACGAGTTCGTGGTCACCTACCAGCACTTCGAGAACAACATCACCGCCGAGAACAACACCGAGCCCGGCATCACCACCCCGGACTTCGTGTTCGGCGCCAACCTCAACACCCCGCAGCAGACGATCCAGCAACGGATCCAGCTGCGCGACGACTTCTCCTTCCGCAAGGAGGGCTGGGGCGGCGTCCACGACTTCAAGGTGGGGGCGGAGATGCTGCGCTCGCACTACGGCGGCTACTTCACGCCGACGCTGTACGGCGAGTTCATCTTCAACCACTCGCTGGGGTCGGACCTCAACACCTACCTGAACTCGATCGCCGACACCTTCACGGGCTCGGCGGGCACGAACAGCTTCGACGACAACTGGACCTACGTGGCGGGGTACGTGCAGGACGACTGGAAGCCCAACCGCAAGCTCACCATCAACCTGGGCCTGCGCTACGAGATCCAGTACGGGCCCTACGAGAACCGCTTCGTCACCCCGGCCAACCAGACGCTGAGCGCGCTCGGCTACGACACCCAGAAGAAGAACGACCTCAACAACATCGGCCCGCGGGTGGGCTTCGCCTACGACGTCCGGGGCGACGGCAAAGCGGTCATCCGTGGCGGCTACGGCCGCTACTACGACGAGATCTTCCAGAACATCACGCTGTACGAGTACTGGAGCCAGATCTCGAGCCCGACCAACTTCATCTCGCTCTCGCCGCCGCCGTTCACGCCGGCGCAGTACGCGGCGAACCGCGACGCCTTCCGCGAGTCGCTGCTCGACCCGACCTTCAAGGGACAGCAGATCCGCTACACGGCCCCCGACCTCAAGCAGCCTTCTGCCGACCAGTTCAACGCCGGATTCTCGATCCAGCCGGCGAACCATCTGGCCTTCGACGTCGACTACGTCCACACCACGGGCCACGACGAGATCGCGCGCTGGCGCATCAACACCGCGCAGAACGTCAGCACCCGGCTTTCGCCAGCCGGCATCTTCGACCCGCTGCACGGGCCGTACATCGTCGAGGGCAACCGCGGGCACTCGCAGTACGATGGCGTCTACCTCACCGCCAAGTGGCGAGCGCCCAAGCAGACGCTGATCGCGACCTACGCCTGGTCGAGGGCCTACAACCTGGCGGACGACTTCAACACACTGCCTTCGGACATCACCAACGCCAACTGGGAGCAGGACTGGGGACCGACCCCCAACGACATCACCCACCGTTTCACGGCGGCGGCGGTCTTCGACCTTCCTGCACACTTCCAGTTCGCCACCTCGCTGCAGGGCAACACCGGCAAGCCGGTGAACGCGCTGGCGGGGCTGGGCGGTCTCAGTGCCCAGGTCCGCGCCATCGACCCGGCGACGAACGAGATGTTCCCGCGCAATGCCTTCCGCGCCGGTCCGGAGTCGATCTGCGCGCTCAACCCGGACGGGACGGTGGACAAGGCGGCGTGCCCGCAGGGCGGCACCGGCGGCCTGGCGTTCCTTAGCTGGGACGCGCGGCTGTCGTACCTGCTGAAGCTGGGCGGGGCGCGCAACCTCGAGTTCCTGTTCGAGGTGTTCAACCTGACGAACCACGTCAACTTCAACACCACCAACCCGGGCGGTTACATCAACCGCTACCCGTCGGCCAGCTTCGGCACGCCGACGGACATCGTGTCGAACACCAACCGGCAGGCGGAGTTCGGGGTGCGCTTCCGGTTCTGATTTCCTTCTGGGGGGTGCTGCGTCGCACCCCCCAGACCCCCCCCTCCGCTGCGCGGGAGTGAATCCCGCTTCGCTCCGAGCCCGTTGCCTGGAGGCGGTGCTGCGTCGCACCCCCCAGACCCCCCCCCTCCGCTACGCGGGAGTGAATCCCGCTTCGTCAGCGTGAAGCCGACGCGAGCGCCTGCCGGGCCCGGGCGCGGACCGCGGGTGAGCTGGAGTCCGCGAGCCGCCGGTACTCGGCCAGCGCCTCGCCGCGGCGGCCGGTGCGCTCGAGCACCTGCGCCAGGTCGGCGCGGGCCTCGTCGAGATCGGGCTCGATCGCCAGGGCGCGGCGGAGGCCGCGTTCGGCCGCGGCGAGGTCGCCGGCGGAGGCGTCGAGCGCGGCCCGGCCGGTGAGCGCGGCGGCGTCGTTCGGGTGCGTCGCCAGGAGCGCGGCATACTCCTTCCTGGCCTCGTCCGGGTGTCCGGCCTCCGCCAGGACGCGGGCCAGGTCGAGACGGATCGCGGGCTTGCCAGGGTCGGTCTCGACCGCCTGCCGCAGCTCCGCGACCGCCTCGTCGTAGGCGCCGCGGGTCGCCAGCACGCCGGCCTTCAGGATGCGGGCGTCGCTGAAGTGGGGATCGATGGCCAGCGTGGCCTCGGCCTCGCGCAGTGCGGCCTCCTTGTCCCCGCTCCGCAGCGCGCAGATGGCGATCCAGTGGTGGGCGTAGGCGCTGGTCGGCACCAGCTCGAGGTACCGGCGGAAGAAGGCGACGGCCTCGCGCCAGTGCCCCATGCCCATCTGCGCGCTGCCGCTCACCAGGGTGGCGAAGGCGTTGCGGGGATCGCGCGCGAGCACCTCGCGCAGCACGGGGACCGCCTCCGCGAAGCGCCGCTCGCGGACGGCGCTGTTCGCCCGGCGGAGGCGGTTGAAGACGGCGATCATCTCCTGGGGTTCGGGCCGGGCGGCGCCCGAGACCACATCGCTGCCCGCATGCTCCGCGCCCAGGTAGCCGAGGGAGGCCAGCTTCTCGGCCGTCTCGCGGTCGAGCCGGCCCACCTCCATGGCGCCCTGGCCACCGGCGGTCAGGCGGTCGAGGGCGCTCCGCAGTGAGGCGGCCGCCGGGTTGGCGGCGGCGTAGAGGTTCTGCTGCTCGCCGGGATCGCGCTCGAGGTCGTAGAGCTCGGGCCGCGGCGCGTCGATGAGCTTGAAGCGCGCGTCGCGGATGGCGCGCAGCGGCGCCCAGTTCATGTAGAAGAGCGGCAGGTAGGTCTCGGCGTAGACCGGGGGGGTTCTCGCCAGGCTTCGCCCCTCGATCAGCGGCAGCAGGCTGACCCCGTCGTTCGTTCGCAGCGCCGGAGCGCCGAGCAGCTCCAGCAGCGTGGGGGCGAGATCGGTGGCACGCACGGGCTCCTGCAGCACCCGGCCGGCAGGCAGGCGTCCCGGCCGCCACAGGATCAGCGGCACCCGCAGGGCGCTCTCGTAGACGAACATCGAGTGCGTCTCCTCGCCGTGGTCCCCCAGGCTCTCGCCGTGGTCGCCGATCACCGCCACCACCGTGCGGTCCAGTGCGCCCGTGCGCTGCAGGGTGTCGAGCACCGAAGCGACGACCGCGTCGTCGAAGACGATCTCGCCCTGGTAGGGGTCGCTCGCGAAGAGGTCGCGGAACGGTGGTGGCGGGCGGTAGGGCTCGTGCGGGTCGTAGAGGTGCAGCCAGGCGAAGAAGGGCCGCTCCGCGGTGGCCGTCTGCTCGAGCCAGCGGGAGAGCGCGAGCGCCGTGCGGTCGCCGCGCCGCTCCGCCTCGAGCGCCACCACCTGGCTCTGCGCGCCTTCCATCGCGTCGTCGTAGGTGTCGAAGCCGCGGGCAAGGCCGTAGCGGCGGTCGAGGATGAAGGAGCTGACGAAGGCCGCCGTGCGGTAGCCCTGCGCCTTCAGCACGGTGGCGAGCGTGGGGAAGCGGTCCGCCAGATAGAAGTTGCCGTTGTTGCGCACGCCGTGGGCGAAGGGGTACAGGCCGGTCAGGATCGAGGAGTGCGCCGGCAGCGTGATCGGCGCCGGGCTCGACGCCTGCTGGAAGCGCACGCCCTCGGCGGCGAGCTGGTCGAGGTAGCGAGTGCGCCCTGCAGCGTACCCGTAACACCCCAGCCGGTCGGCCCGGGTGGTATCGAGGGTGACCAGGAGCAGGTTGAGCCGCGCCTGCGCGGCGGGCCGCGGGGTGGCGCGGCGGAGCGCCAGCCAGGAGGAGGCTGCCGCCAGCACGACGACGGCCGCAGCCACCGCCCACCACGCGAGGCGCGACGGCCGGGCGGTGGGCGGACCCTCAGCGGCCCGCGTGCGGCGCCGCGAACGGGCGCTCATGGGTGCGTCCCCCCCGGCGCGCGGCCGGCAGCGAGGTCGGCCGCCGCGGAGGCGACCTGCGGCTGGCGCGGGTCGAGCGCCAGCGAGGCCCGCAGCGCCTCGAGCGCGCCCCTCGGGTCGCCCGACTCCAGCCGGGCGAAGCCGAGGCTGTTGAGCGCGACCGGCGTGCGCGGGCCCACCTGCAGCGCGCGCTCCAGGTAGGGCACCGCCTCTGCCGGCCTCCCGCTGCGGGCGAGCGCGCCGCCGAGGTCGAGCAGGGCCTCGGGATGCTGCGGCTGCAGCGCCAGCGCCTGGCGGAAGTCGGCGATCGCCTGCTCCACCCGCCCGTCGCGCATCGCCACCACCCCGAGCTTCACCAGCGCGCCGACGTCGGCCGGATCGGCGCGGCGGATCCGCTCGTAGAGCGCCGCCGCCCCTGCCGCATCGCCTTGAGCCAGGGCGAGGTCCGCGAGCCCGCGCAGCGCTTCGGGCTGCTCGGGGACGCGGTCGAGGATCTGCCGGTAGGTCGCCGCGGCGTCGGCGTCCCGGCCGAGGCCGCGCAGCGCGCGCGCGCGTCCCAGCAGCGGCTCGGGCGACCCCGGCAGGACGGCGGCGGCGCGGTCGAGCACCGGCAGCGCTTCCTGCGCCTGCCCGGTTCGCCAGAGACACTCGGCCAGCAGGACCAGGTCGTCGTCGGAGCTGCGGCCGTCGGCCTCCAGCCGCCGCAGGTCGGCGATGGCGGCCGCGTAGTCCTTGCGCTCGGCCTCGGCGATGGCGCGGTAGCGCCAGGCGAGCGCCATCCGCGGGTCCTCCTCGATCGCCGCCGTGAGCTCGCGGATCGCCCGCTCCGGATCAGAGCGCGCCTCGGCGAGCCCCGTCTCCACCCGCCGCAGCAGGGCGATCGCGTCCTTGGGGTCGCGCCGGCCGGCCGACTCGGCGTCGGCAGCGGCCGCTGGCCCGTTGCCGACGTAGCCGAGCGTGCGCAGCCGCTCCAGGGTCTCCCGGTCGGCGCCTCGCGCCGCGTCGGGCGTGGGCAGCGCGAGGGCAGCCTGCAGCGCCGCCTGCAGCCGTGCCGCCGTCTCTCGCTCGGCAGCGATGCGGTTCGCGGTCTCGCGCGGGTCGGCGTCGAGGGCATACAGCTCCCGCCGCGGGGCGTCGATGAGCTTGTAGCGCGCGGTGCGCCACCCCGCGAGCGGCGCCCAGCCGAGCTGGAGGAACGCGAAGCGCGACTCCACGTATGCCGGGGCGTCGGCCAGCTCCTGCGACGGCGCCGCGCGCAGGGAACGTCCCTCCATCGACGAGGGTGCCGTCCGCCCCGCCAGGTCGAGGAGCGTGGGCGTCACGTCGATGCCGCGGGCGACGGTCTGCGCCACGCGCCCGGGCGGCACGCCGGGCCCCGCCATGATCCAGGGCACGCGCAGGGTGGAGTCGTAGACGAAGACGCCGTGCGTGTCCTCGCCGTGCTCGCCCAGGCTCTCGCCGTGATCGGAGGTCGCCAGCACCACGGTGCGGCTGGTCAGGCCGTGGCCGTCCAGCCAGCGCAGCAGCCGCCCCAGCTGCGCGTCGACGAAGGCGATCTCGCCGTCGTACGGGTGCTCCGCGAAGCGGCTGCGGTACTCGGCCGGCGGGTCGTACGGCGCGTGCGGGTCGAAGTAGTGGACGAAGGCCAGCCAGGGCCGGCGGTCGCGCGGGTCGAGGCCCTCCAACCAGCGCAGCGCCGCGTCCGTGGTGGCATCCGCGCGCCTCTCGACGTAGGCGGCGCGGCGGGGATCGTCGCCGTAGGGGAGGCGGTCGTCGTAGGTCTCGAAGCCGCGGTCGAGGCCGAAGCGGCGGTCGAGCGGGAAGCCGGAGACGAACGCCGCCGTGCGATAGCCGGCGTCCTTCATCACCGTGGCGAGCGTCGGCAGCCCGGCGGGAAGCGCGAAGCCGCCGTTGTCGCGGAGGCCGTGGCGCAGGGGGGTGAGGCCGGTGAGGATCGAGGCGTGGGACGGTGTGGTGAGCGGGACGTGGGCGACCGCGGTCGCGAAGCGGGTGCCGCGCGCGGCGAGCGCGTCGAGGACGGGCGTCGCCGCCTGGCGGTCGCCGTAGCAGCCGACGTGGTCGGCTCGCAGCGTGTCGATGGTGACCAGCAGCAGGTTCGGGGGCGTCCGCCGGCGGGCGAGGGACCAGGCTCCGCCCAGGGCGGCGAGCACCAGCAGCAGCCAACCGGCGGTGACGAGCCCCGTCCGCCGTTGCGGCGCGGCCGGGGCCGGTGGCTTCGGCGCCGCAGCCGGACGCGGTCGCTTCGCCACGGTCAGCGCCCCTGCCCCTGGATCTCCGCCAGCAGCTTGCGGATGTCCGGCTGGCCGGGCTGCAGCGCCAGCGAGCGGGTGAGCAGGCGGACCGCCTCGGGCCTTTGCCCCAGCTGCACGCGCGCCCAGCCGAGCGCGTTCAGCAGGTCCGGCGTGGCGGGGCCGGCCGCCAGCGCCCGCTCGTAGGCCGCCGCCGCCGGGGCCCACTCGCGCCGGGTCGAGTAGGCGGCGCCGCGGAGCGCATCCGCCTCGGCGGACGCGGTGACCGTGGCCAGCGTCGCCAGCGCAGCCTCCGCGTGGCCCTGGGTGAGCTGGGCGCGCGCCAGCTCCTCTCGCACCGACGACGCGTCGGGCGCCAGGGCGGCGGCCCGCGCCAACCGCTGCTCGGCCGCGCGTCCGTCTCCCGAGGCGAGCAGCGCCATCCCCGCGAGCGCCTGGTGCCGCGGCGAGCGCGGGAGGCGGTCGGCCGCCGCGGTCAGGGGAGCGACGGCGTCCGCCGCGCGGCGGGTGGCGACGCAGACGTCCAGCAGGCGCTCGAGGGCGGGCAGGAACGTCGGGTCGGTGGAGAGAGCGAGCCGCAGCTCGCGCTCCGCCGCCTCGGCATGGCCGCCCAGTCGAGCGGCGATGGCGCGGCCGACGGCGGCCGCGGCCGTCGCCCGACCCGAGGGCCCGGCGGCGGCGAGCATGCGCTGCGCCTCGTCGGGGAGCTTCGCCTCCGCGGCCAGCTCCACGGCCGCGACCAGCGCGTCGCCGCTGTCGCCCGGCAGCGCGAGGGCGCGGGCATAGACGTCGAGGGCGGAGCGGGCGCGGCCTTGCGCGGCCACCGCCTTGGCCAGCCACAGCAGCGCGGAGAGGTTCGTGGGCTGGGTCTCGAGCACCGCCCGCAGCTCGCGCTCGGCCCCGTCCAGGTCGCCGCGGCGGTAGAGGATCTCGCCCAGGTTGAGCCGGGCCAGGGAGGTGGTCGCCGCGCCGACGTAGCCGAGCGCCCGCAGCCGCTCGCGCGCGGAGGGGTCGGGTGCGAGCGTCACCGCCTCCGCGGCCCGCCGTGGGCGCTCCAGGGTGTCGACGCGTGTCACCGGCCGGGCCGCGGCCTCTTCCGGCAGCAGGGCCGTCACCACCCTGCCCGGCAACTCGCGGCTGGTCGGCAGGCCGGCGGCGTGCAGCACAGTCGGAGCGATGTCGAGCGGCGTCACCAAGCCCGGTTGCCGCGGGCGGGACGGCGCAGGCCCGCCCTCCAGCAGCTCTCGTGCCTCCGCCGCCGCGGCGATGCCGTACGGCCGATGCCAGGCAGTCGCCGGGCCGGCGAGGTCCGCGGGGTCCTCGCGGATGCCCGCCGCGGTGCCGTAGAACCCGTGGTCCGAGACCACCAGCACCCAGGTGTCGGGTGCCACCCGTGCGGCGAGGCGGCCGAGGAGCGCGTCCGCGTCCTCGTAGGCGCGGGCGATCGCGCGCGGGCCGCGCCGGTCGTCCCTGGCGAACAGGTGCGACACCGAGTCGATCGTCTCCAGGTACACGAGCAGCAGGTCGGGCTGCCCTGCCGCCACCAGGCCTTCCGCGATCCGCCCGTAGCTACGGGTGCTGGCGACGATCGCAGCCAGGTGCGCGAGCGGGTCGCGGTAGAGGCGTCCCCCGGCGCTGCGCAGCGCCTCCCGGGCCGCGCCGTACTCGGTCACGCTGAGCGGAACGTAGGCGGCCAGGTCCTCGCGGCGGACATCGGTCGCGCGCACCAGCCAGCCCGCGACCTCTCCGGCCCGCGCCGGTGGCGAGACGGAGCCCGCCTCGATCGCCGGGTCGGAGCGAAGCAGCTGCGGCGCCACGCGATCCGCGACCACCGTACCTCTCACCGCCTCGGCCGGCCAGGTCGCCCACCAGCCGACCACGCCCACGCTGCGGCCGGCATCGGAGAAGACGTTCCACAGCGCTGCCGTCTTCCGCTCGCTCGAGGGAACCGGGGCCTGCCCGCCTCCGGGCAGGTCGACCATGAAGTCGAGCACGCGGTGATCCTCGGGCCGGCGACCCGTGGCGATCGTGGTCCAGATGATGGGGGAGACGAGGGGAGGCGTCGCCACCAGGGTGAGGGCGCGACCGCAGGCCGCCAGCCGGCCCAGCACCGGCAGCCGCCCCGCGGCGACCAGCGGGTCGATCGCCTGCCAGTCCGCCGCGTCGAGGCCCAGGACCACGATCCGTCGCGCGCTCGCAGCGGAGGCGGTTCGGGGGACGCCGAGAGCGGCCAGCGCCGCCAGGGTGACGACCAGGCACCGGCCCGCTCGTCCGGGGATCATCCCCCGCGATGATAGCGCAGCGCCGCCTATAATCGCGGAGGCCATGTCGCTCGCCCTGGGGGTCGTGCTCGCAGCCGCGATCGACGGCGAGGCGGCGCTGCGGCACGCCTCGGCCCTGGCCGCTCTCGGCCCCCACCCCTGGGGCTCCACGCGCAACGAGGCGGCCGCGCTCTATGTGGCGGCGCAGATGCGCAACGCCGGGCTCGACGCCGTCGAGCTGCAGCGTTTCGAGCGCGGGGGCACGGTCGGCACCAACGTGGTCGGCACGCTGCGCGGACGCGGCGGGGAGCTGATCGTCATCGGCGCCCACCACGACACGGTCCCGGGCTCGCCGGGCGCCTACGACGACTCGGCGGGCGTCGCCCTCCTGCTGGAGGTGGCGCGGGCACTCGCCGCCACGCCGTCGCGTGAACGCACGGTGATGCTGGCCTCCTTCGACGGCGAGGAGGCGGGGGCCAGCGGCAAGGGGACCACCGCCGGATCGCGCGCGTTCCTGGAGCACCTGGGGCCTCGCACGCGCGACCTGGTGGCCGCGTTCGTGATCGAGATGTGCGGCTGGAAGGGCGGGACGCCGGTCCTGCACCCGATCCAGTACGGCGACCCGCGGCGGCCCGGGCTGGCGGTGATCGCCCCCGGCTGGCTCGTCGCCGCCGCTCTCGACGGCTCGTGGCGGGCGGGCGCCCCGCTGGGCGTCGGCGACCCGTACCTGTCCTGGCTGTACCAGCCGGCGGTGCGCAGCTTCCGCGTCCGGCTCTATGGCGACGACCTGTCGCTGCTGCAGGCCGGCCGGCCGGCCCTCTTCGCCTCCGACTCGTCCTTCTCGGCCTTCTACCCCGACTACCACAAGGCCACGGACACCGCCGAGCGGCTGAGCGCCGCCGCCCTCGGACGCATGGGCCAGGCCGTCCTCGGCGTCGCCCGCGCGCTCGACCGCGTGGCGCGCGGGCCGGCCGAACAGCCGCAGTGGTTCGCGGCCTTCGGCCACGTGGTCGACGGCCCCTGGCTGGTCGCCCTGGGCCTGCTCAGCCTCCTGCCCGGCCTGTACGCCGGCGCCCGTGGCACGCTCCTCACCCTGCTCGAGCGCCTGCTCGAGGCGGGGTTCTTCGCCGTGCTCCTCTGGTGGCAGCCGGTGCCGGCGCTCTTCGTGTTCCTGCTCGCCCACCTGCTGCTGCCGCACGCGCGCCGCCCCTGGGCGGTGCTGCTCTCGCTGCTGCCGCTGGTCGCGCTGCTGGCGATGGGCGTTTCGGCCTGGCTGCGCGGAGCCGTCGACGGCATCTGGCTGACGCCAACGGAGCTCGGTCTGGCGGCGATCGCGTTCGCGCTGGCGTTCACCGGCCTGTCCGGGCGCCCTCCCGCGCGCCAGCCGTACCGCGAGCGTCTGCAGCGCCGCGCCGGCCCGCGCCGGCTCTAGGGGGGGACCCGGGCGCTGCGGTCGCGAGTCACCCGCCGTCTGGCGTGAGCGGGCGACGGACGTCCTCGACGCGGTAGCCGGCGGGCACCTCGAAGAGAGACGCCTCCGGCTCCCGGCGGTCGATGCGCCGAAGCACGAACCGCGTCTCGCCGAAGCGCGGGTCGACGTAGCGTGCCTCCAGCACGACGTCGAGATCGGCTGAGTACCAGCGCTCGGTGACGATGGTGAGCGGCTTCGCGTTCCCAGCCCGGCTGGCCGCCAGCACCAGGATGGAGCGCGTGCCCTCGGCGGCGAGGGACTCGATCTCGCGCGTGCCGAGGGCTTCGGCCGGCGCCTTCGCGGCGACGGGTTCTCCCGGCACCGGTGACGCGCCCGCCGGCCGGGGGAGCGGCGGCGGCCCGCCGCGCGGGGCGTCCTCCCGCCAGCGGAGGCGGCGGGCGGTCTTCGTCGCCGCGTCGAGGAGGAGGGTGACGCGCGCGACGGGGTCGTGGATGACGATCACTCGCGGTGCGCCGGGGCCGACGACGAGCGACCCGATCGCCGCGATCGGCTGCTCGTGCCGGGTGCGCCCCTCGGAGTCGCGCGCCACGAAGCCCGTCGAGCGGGTGGCGATGAAGTTGCCGTCGGCCAGCGCCTGGGTGATCTCCGTCTCGGTCGCCGCCGTGTAGGGCAGGCTCCTGACGGTCCTCGTCTCGAAGGCGCTCTCGGCGCCGAGGAAGACGAACGGCGGCGGCGCACCCGGCAAACCGAACGCGGGACCGAGACCGAGCGTGGCTGTCTGGGCGGCCGTGGGCGACGCCGGGATGAGGCCGCAAACCGCGATGGCGAGTGCGTACCTCGTGGCCGTCCTCATGGTCGTGGCCTCGCCGGTCGGATCGCGCGCGCGACGCCGTCCAGGCCGACCGCCGGCAGTCGGCTGGCATGGTCCCGGAACGCTCCCCGGAGCGCCGCCTCGACGGCCGGCGCGGGCTCGGCGGCTTCCACGAGTGCCTGCGCCAGCCGGGCCGTGGCGGCACGGGCACGCCGCTGACGTGCCGCCCACTCGCGACAGGTGGGGCAGCTCTCAGCGTGGCGACCAAGGTCCGCCTCGCTGCCGTGCTTCCGCAGGCGCGAGCAACTCACGGCTCGACCCTCGCGAGCGCGCGCACGGCATGAGCCTGCTGGCGCTCGAGGCGGCGCGCGAGCGCCTCGCGCGCCCTCGAGAGCCTCGAGCGCACGGTTCCGATGGGCACCGCGAGGACCGCGGCAGCTTCGGCGTAGCTGAGGTCGTCCAGGTCGCACAGCACGAGCACCTCCCGCAGCCGCGGGCTGAGGCGCAGCAGCGCGGCCTGCACCGCCTGCTCCTCTTCGCGGCGGATCAGCGTCTCGGCGGGATCGGGCGAGCGCGGCGCATCTCGGCCCTGGACCGACTCCAGCGCGTCGGCCAGCCCGTCCGCGAAGGCCACGAAACGGGAATCGCGGCGGATCCGGCGCAGCACCAGGTGCCGCGCCACGCCGCGGAGGTAGGCGCTGACCGGGCCGCGGCGCGGGTCGTAGCGTGCGCCCTCGCGGATCAGGACCACGAACGTCTCCTGCATGACGTCCTCGGCGGCGTGGGGTGAGCCGGTCATGGCCAGCGCGAATCTCTGCACCGGCATCTGCCAGCGGCGGTACAGCGACACGAGAGCCTCTTCATCTCCTTTCACAAAACGCTCGACCAGCTCGAGGTCCAACGCGTCCGCTTCCTCCACTTCCTCTCCGCGGTCTCCAGAAGTCGCCCCATATTGCCGCAGCGGCTGCGCAGAGTTCCAGGAAATGAGCGCGGCGCTGACACGAGCGCCTCTGCAATTTACGGTGGCTTACACGGGCTTGATGACCTTGGCAGCGAGGGTGCCTAGGTTATTGTGCGTGCGCGTGACGGTCGTCGTCCTGCTGGCCGCGGCCCTCCAGGTCGCGCTCGGCTCGGCGTCCGCCAACGCCCAGGAGTCGCCGACGCCGGAAGGCCGAGCCCCGGTAGTGGCGCAGATCGAGGTCGTCGGCAACCAGTTCCTGCAGCGCGAGACGCTGCTCTACTACGTGCAGGCCAGGCCCGGCGATGCGTACGACGAGAAGAAGCTGCGCGACGACTTCAAGCGGCTGTGGGACACCGGCTTCCTCGACGACCTGGTGGTGGAGTCCTTCGACACGCCCGAAGGCAAGCTCGTGCGCTTCAGGGTGACCGAGCGCAAGCGCATCCAGATCGTCGACTTCCGCGGCAGCAAGGACCTCACCACCAGCAACATCGAGGACGAGCTCAAGAAGCGCGACTCCCAGATCAAGATCGACACCTTCTACGACCCGGTGAAGGCGCGCAAGGTGGAG
>Ga0335071_10001725_pt1 | contig 23568 bp, 18 predicted proteins | sample Lox_Sample_15_FD_206724 | JGI IMG/M metagenome (GOLD analysis project Ga0335071, IMG submission 206724) | Soil microbial communities from Loxahatchee National Wildlife Refuge, Florida, United States - Lox_Sample_1.5 | ecosystem: Environmental > Terrestrial > Soil > Wetlands | place: USA... | reverse complement strand
TCCCACCTGAGGTCCATTGCCATGGCCGATGGCCACGTCCCACCCCGCTGCGATCATATCCGTAATATGGTGAGCCGTTTCGACCAGAGCCTGTTCCTGGTCCTCGACTGTGACCCGCTTGGGGTCTTTGATCAGTGAGTTCCCTCCCACGGCAACGACAGCGACCTTCTTACTCATTGGCTTTCCTCCTAACCCATCGTGAGGGCCATGACGGCCTTCTGGGCATGCAAGCGATTTTCGGCCTCGTCGTAGACGACCGACTGCGGCCCGTCCATCACGCCGTCCGTGACCTCGATGTTGCGGTCGGCGGGCAGCGGATGCATGTAGATGGCGTCTTCCTTGGCAAGGGCCATCTTCTTCTCATCCGTGATCCACTTGGAATACTTCTTGATGATCTTGGCGCCTTCGTCGGGATCCGGGGTATGGACCATCGCGCCCCAGGATTTGGCGTAGATGACATCGGCGTCCTTGAAGGCAGCTTCCATGTCGTCGGCCACTTCGAAGCCGACCCCGAATTTCCGGGCCTGCTCCTTGGCCTGGTCCATGATCTCGGGCATCAGGCGGAATTCCGGCGGGTGCGCCAGGACCACGTCCATGCCGAAGCGCGGCATCTGCAGGATGAGCGACTGCGGCACCGACATGGGCTTCTGGTAGGAAGCCGCATACGCCCACGAGACGACCATCTTCTTGCGGCGCAGGTCGCGGCCCTTCTTTTCCATGATCGTCATCAGATCGGCCAGGCACTGGAAGGGATGGTAGATGTCGCACTGCATGTTGAGGACCGGGACGCGTGAGTACTTGGCTACCTCGTTCAGGTAACCGTTGCCGACGCCCCAATCCACGTGGCGGACGGCGATGCCGTCGAAGTAGCGGCCGAAGATCTCGCCGATCTCCTTGGGCGTATCGCCGTGGGAGATCTGGGTGGTCTTGCTGTCGATGAAGGCGCCGTGCCCGCCCAACTGGGCGATGCCGGCTTCGAACGAACCGCGCGTGCGGGTGGAAGAGAAGAAGAACAGCATCGCCAGCACCTTGTCACGCAGGTAGGCGTGCGGTTCGTTGAGGGCGCGCTTGCGCTTCAGGTCGAAGGCCACATCCAGGACGGTCTCGACCTCCTCTTTGGTAAAGTCCAGGTCGCCAATCAGGTCGCGACCGTGAAGGAATGTTTGCATAGGTTTCTCTCCAGAAGGTAGGGGCGACGCATGCGTCGCCCTTACGAATTATTCCATCGCACCCAGGACCAACGCGAGCAGGGCCATGCGCATGACCACGCCGTTGAAGGCTTCCTGCCAGTAGCGCGACCAGCGGGTGATGTCCACGTCGGTCGGGATCTCGTCCATGCGGGGCAGCGAGTGAAGCAGGATCGCGTCGGACTTGGCCTTGGTGCCAAGCAGTTCGCGGGTGATCTTGTAGTTGGCGGGCGTCAGGCCGACGTCCTTGCCGGCGCGCTCGTCGCGACTCTTGGTGTAATCCGGCTGGACGACTGGCTCGACCAGGATGACGTCCGCTTCGGCGATGGCCTGCTCGACATGCTCGACTTCGCGGAAGTTTACGCTGAACTGCTTCAGCTCGGCCTTGTACTCCTCGGTCATCGACATGTCCGGCGGGGAGACGAAGGTGACCGGGCAGTCGAACTGGCTGAGGGCATAGCCGAGCGAGTGCATGGTGCGCATGCGCATGTCGCCGACCGCCAGCCAGGTCAGGCCGTCGATGGTGCCCTTTTCCTTCAGGACAGTATACAGGTCGGTCAGAATCTGGGTGGGGTGCTCGCCCCAGCCGTCGCCGCCGTTGATGATCGGCACAGAGGCCCACTTGGCGGCCTCGTGCGGGGCGCCCTGCTGGAAGTGACGCATGACGATCACGTCGCCGTAGAACTCCAGCATCTTGACGGTGTCCTTAATCGACTCCTGATAGAAGTCGCCGGCGCGGGTCATCTTGGCATCCGAGAAACCGGTCACATGGCCGCCCAGGCGGTGCATGGCGGCTTCGTGGGCCAGGCGGGTGCGGGTGGACGGCTGGTAGAAGGCTGTCACCAGAGTCTTTTCGGCCAGCAGGTCGTCGTTGCGGCGGCTGACTGCGATCGGCTCGAGCTCGGCCGCCACGTCGAAGACGTGGAAGAATTCTTGTCTTTCGAAATCCTTGAGGGACAGGATGTCCCGACCAGCAAAACTACGCATTTTTACCTCCGAGAGCTAATAAAGGGATGAGTGAGTAGACTTGATCTACTCCTGTTAACCGACTTTCCTGACGACATGGAAGCGGAAATAACCGGGCAGGAAATAACTGAAGGAATAATCCACCACGCGGCCATCCGTGGTGTAGAGAGACGCGACGAAGTGCAGCAACACGTCGTCCCGCTGGATCTGCAGGGCGCGGGCCACTTCCGAAGAGGCGCCGATGGCGCGGATGTCCGTTCGGGATTGGACCAGCTTCGGGTCGCCTCGGCGCATCAACAAATCCAGGACCGACCCGGTAAAGCCCGACTCGATCTCGGCCATGGACAGGACATCCGACGGGACCATATCCACCAGGTAGGCGATTGGGCGGTTGTCGGTATATATGACCCGGCTGACCCGCGTCAGGGTCGTCCCGACCGGGATGTTCAGGGCGGACGCCTGGTCCTCGTCGGCCGGAACCTGCTCGACATGCAGCTCACCCATGTTGACCGGCAGGTTGGTCCGTTGGGCCAATGTCTCGATGCTTTCGAGGACTTCCAGCCCGGTATCGATGACCGGGACCTTGGCCACGACGAATGTGCCCACGCCCTGGCGGCGGCGGATCAAGCCCTGGCCCTCGAAAGAACGCATGGCCTCGCGCAATGTGGCTCGCGAGACCCCCATCCGCCGCGCCAGCTCCGGCTCGGACGGCAAGCGGCTCTCGGCCGGGAGCGAACCGATCAGGTTCGCCAATTCGGCCTGTAAACGTCTGAATGGATACTGTCCCATAATTCTCCTCCTCCTATTGGGCCGGTCCTTCAACGACCGGCAAAAATGTGAATTTCGTTACGTCCACCAGGCCCTTATCCGACAGGCGCAGCTCGGGAATGACGACCAGAGCCAGCAGGGATAATTGCATGTTTGGATTGTTGAGGGTGCAGCCGCAAGCCCGGAAACCATCCAGGATCGTCCCGGCCTTGCGGGCCACGATATCGGCTTTCTCGGTGGACATCAAACCGCCGATGTTCAGCTCCACCAGGCCGATGACCTTGCCTTCTTTTACCACCACCTGTCCGCCGCCGACTTCCGCCAGCTTGTTGACAGCCAGGGCCATGTCCTGCTCGTCTGTACCGACCACGATCAACTGGTGACAATCGTGAGCGACCGTCGAGGCGATCGCACAGCGGGATTTGAATCCGAATCCGCTAACCAGCCCGACCTGGACCGCCCCCGTCCCGTGATGGCGCTCCACCAGGGCGGCTTTGGCGAGGTCACGTGGGATGTCCGTGTGGACCTGCTCGTCGTTGACAGGGACATCCAGCAGCAGGCGGCGGGTGGGAGCCTGGTTCTCGATCACCCCGATCACATTCACCCTCACCCCGCCCCCTCTCCCGCTGGGAGAGGGGCTGGGGGTGAGGGCCGGTATACGGAAATCTTCCGCCTGCAACGGTTTCTTCAGGTGGACCGAGTTCTTCGCCCATTCCGGGTGATCGACTTTCAGCAATTCCACCAGCAGTTCGCCCTTTTCGGCCACGACCCTTCCTTGTGACAGGACCAGTTCGGCCCGGAAATCCTTCAAGTCGCTCACCAGGACGATATCCGCCCAGCGGCCGGGAGCGATCATCCCGATCTCGCGGGTCAGGCCGAAGTGTTCGGCCGTATTGAGCGTGGCCATCTGCAGGGCAGTCATGGGGGACAGCCCCTGCCCGATGGCATGCCGGAGGACCCGGTCGATGTGGCCCTCGCCCACCAGCGTTCCGGCGTGACAGTCATCGGTGCAAAGGATGAAGCGGCGCGGATCGAGGTGCTGCTCGGTAATGGCCTTCATGCCTTCGGCCACGTCCTGCCAGGCCGAGCCGTAGCGCAGCATGGCCTTCATGCCCTGGCGAACGCGCGCCACGGCGTCCTCCGGGCGGGTCCCTTCGTGGTCGTCCTCGGGCCCGCCAGCGACGTAGGCATGGAAGGCCGGACCCAGGTCGGGGGAGGGATAATGCCCACCGATGACCTTGCCGGCCTGGCGGGTGGCGGCCAGTTCCGCCAACATCTTGCCATCGCCGGCGGCCACGCCCGGGTAGTTCATCATCTCGCCCAGGCCGATCACACCTGGCCAGGTAAGCGCCTCGGCCACATCTTCGGGATCGAGCTCCGCGCCGGGGGTTTCCAGCCCGGGGGCGGACGGCACGCAGGACGGCACCTGCACCCAGACGTGAATGGGCTGCCGGGCAGCCTCATCCACCATCAGCTGGATGCCCGGCAAGCCGAACACATTGGCGATCTCGTGGGGGTCGGCAAACAGCCCGGTCGTGCCATGCGGGATGACCGCCCGCACATACTCGGTGACGGTCAGCATGCCCGACTCGACGTGCATATGCCCGTCCAGCAAGCCCGGCACCAGGTAGCGGCCCCCGGCGTCGATGACCCGGGTCTCCCGGCCGATCGTGTGGGAGGCATCCGGGCCGACGTAAGCGATGCGGCCTTCCTTGACGGCCACGTCGGTCTCCGGGACGAACTCGCCGGACTGGACGCACGCCCAGATACCCTTGCGGAGCACCAGGTCCGCCTTCTGGCGGCCCATGGCAACGTCGATGAGAATATGGGTAAGTTCGAGGGTGGTTGGCATAGGTTTAGTTCTTATGCAGTTCCCGGATCGCCCGGATGTCTGCGGTATGCTGGTCCATGTGACGGAGGTGGGTCAGGACGATATCGCGTACGCTCAAAACAGTCTCCTTTTGGTCGCCCGGCCAGGTGATCCGGCCGGAGCGGTCCCAGGCATCCGGAACGCAGCGCAGGAACGCAACCAGGTTGCACGTGCTGCCCCGGAAGAGGGCCAGGGCCGCCTCGACCGGACGCCGGTCGTATGCCCAACGTTCGGCCCAGGTATCCTGCCCCTGGCTGAAGTACCAGGCCATCGGGAACTCGATCCCGTCAGAGCCGGCGGCTGCCCGCAGGTTGACTTCCCAGATCAACTCGCCCTCCACTGTATGATGGACATAGGACCGGATCGACCAGCCTTCCTTGCCTTTCCAATCCAGGCCGGTCTCATCCAGCCCGGCGATGGCGGCTTCCAGCCGGTCGGGGAGCTGAAGGTATTTCTTCAAGAGGAAGTCGTGTTTGTCGCCCATCAAGGTTCGAGCAATCGTTTGGCGGCTTTATTGTGCTTCTCGACCAGCTTGCGCTCATCCAGGGTGACCAGCTGTCCCGCGCGGACGACGAACTTCCCGCCGACCACGGTATAGTCTGCCCGGACCGGCTGGCAGAAGATGGCCGCCGCGACCGGATCGTGCAGCGCCCCGGCAAAATCGAGGCGGTTCAGGTCGATGGCGAAAAAGTCGGCGCATTTGCCGGGCTCGAGTGAGCCGATGTCTTTTCGGCCCAGGACCTCCGCCCCGCCGCGCGTCCCCAGGCGCAGGGCTTCGCGGGCGGTCATCAGCTTGCGGGTCGGGTCGTTCGAAAGCGAGAAGCCGGTGAGGCCTTCCTTGACCCGCGCCACCAGCATCGCCTGGCGGACCTCCGCCAGCATATGCGAACCGTCGTTGGAAGCCGAGCCGTCCACGCCCAGGCCGACCTTCACACCGGCTGCCAGGTATTCGCGGATCGGGGCGATGCCAGACGCCAGGCGCATGTTCGAGGTCGGGCAGTGGGCCACCCCGCAGCCCTGGCGGGCGAAGGTTTTTACTTCTTCGTTATCGACGTAGACAGCGTGGGCAAACCAGACGTCCTCGCCGACCCAGTCCAGCGACTGCATATAGGCCACCGGCCGATGGCCGAATTTCTCCAGGCAAAACTGTTCCTCGTCCTCGGTCTCGGCCAGGTGGGTGTGCAGGTGAACGCCGTACTGGCGGGCCAGGGCAGCGGATTGTTTCATCAGCTCGCCGGTCACGGAAAAGGGCGAGCAGGGCGCCAGGACGATCTGCACGAAGGACCCGGGTTCCGGGTCGTGGTACTTTTCGATCAGGCGCTGGCTGTCCGCCAGGATCTTCTCTTCGCTGTCGACCACCGAATCCGGCGGCAGCCCGCCCTTGGATTCGCCCAGGCTCATCGAACCGCGCGAAGCCTGCAGGCGGACGCCCACTTCCCTGGCCGCAGCAATCTCGTCGTCCAGGCGGGAGCCGTTCGGGAAAAGGTACAGGTGGTCGGAGGCGGTCGTGCAGCCGGAGATGGCCAGCTCCGCCAGGGCAGTCTGGGTGGAAACCCGGATGTCGTCAGGGTTCATCCGCGCCCAGATCGGGTAGAGCGTCTTGAGCCAATTGAACAGGTTGGCATCCTGGGCAGCCGGGACAGCGCGTGTCAGGGTCTGGTAGAAATGATGGTGGGTGTTGACCAGCCCGGGCAGGAGCAGGTGGCCGGACAAGTCGAGCACCTCGTCGGCGGCCTGCGGCAGGGCACTGGAACTGCCGACCTGCTCGATGAAACCGTCGCGGATAAAAAGACCACCCCCGGGAATCTCCCGCTGGTGGTCATCCATGGTCACTAAGATTGTTGCATTTTTGATCAGGAGGGTGGGCATAATGGATCAGGCAGTCGACTATATGTCTGACAACTATGCCCCTAGTGTAGCAAAAAAAGGAGGGAATGTCAATTGTCGGACAAGTATCTTCGATACAATCTCATTACAATGCAAGTCGCCAGCCGGCCACTTGACAATGAGACAATTAGGAGCTAATATATCCATAATTACGCGGGACTTGACTATACCTTATATCGTCCCTTCGTAATTTATGCGGCTTCTTAAAAATTATTTTGTCCTGACTAGTGGAGGAATATTCATGCATACCCAGAAACGCATCATATGGTTTTCCCTGGCGGCGCTTTTTGCTCTGGTGATTAACTTTGCTGCGCCGATTGCGGCTTTGGCGGATGACGGGACGAGCGGCGGCGGCACGTCCGATCCGGCGCCCAGTTCCACTCCGACGACCGATCCACAAGCGACCACCACCTCGGGAATCTCGCCCACTGATACGACTGATCCCCAGGCGACTGCCACCCCGGTAGCCTCGCCCACAGTCACGACCGACTCCCAGGCAACCGACACCTCCGTTGCCGCGCCCACGGCGACGGACGATCCCACTTCGACCGTGACGGCGGACCCTTCGGCCATGCCTGCACCTGATTCCACGGCGACGCCCTCCCTGCCCGATATACTCAGCCAATCCCCGGCCGGAACGCAGGTGGTCGTCCTCGATTCGAACGGCCAGCCCGTCTCGCTGGCGACCCAACAGGGCGCAAGCATCCTAACGAACGGCGATCCGATGTGGTGCCCGGGGACGGCCCTGCCGGGCGACTCGAGTTGTACCACTTCATTCGACGTCTTCAGCACGAACGGCGCGGATACCGGCCTGCTCGACTACCTGGCGGCCAACTCGGCCATCTACAACGGCGCAGGCACCATTTACGTCGCCTCGACTTACGACAGCAGCCTGGAACCGGGCGATGTGGTCATCGACGGCAGCAGCCTGGCCGGCCTAACCGACCTGACCTTGCAAGGCGGCTGGGACTTTGGCTTGAACGCTGTCTCGGGCGGCAACTCGGTCTTCAACGGGACCTCCCTGACGGTCACCAATTGGAACAATGGGAATATCACCATCAACAATGTGGACGTGACGGGCAGCACCGGCGGCCTCCAGGTGGATACGACCAACGACGCCACCTTGAACGATGTCAACGTCAGCGGCACGACCGACAACAACGGGATCACGGTCAACGCCCTTGGAAAGGCGACCATGAATTCGGTTACCTCCAACGACAACAGCGGGACCGGCGCGACCGTGAGCGCCGGGGGCGACATCGCTGTCAACGACAGCCAGTTCAACGGCAACGGGACCAGTGCATCCACCACCTCCAGCACTGTGGGCGGCACCCATACCGAGAGCGCGGCCGGCTTCTCCGGCCTGCAGGCCAGCTCCGACAGCAACGTCACGCTGCAACAGGTCTGGGCTTCCTGCAACGGCCTGGATGGGGCCAACCTGGACGGCTACGATGTCTCCGTCACGGACGGCCAGTTCTTTGGGAACGGTTTTACCGGCTACTATTCCTATTCCACGGTCGACGATCTCACCAATACGGAAACGCACGAGTTCTTCCAGGCCGGCAACGGTTTGACCGTCTACGCCGGCGATACTGCCACCTTGAGCGGCGTGGAGGCGAGCGGGAACGCCGGGAATGGGGCGGATATCTCCCATTCCGCCAATCTGTCCGTCACGGACAGCCTCGCCAATACCAGCCAGTTCAACGACAACGGTTTCGGGGCCGACTTCTCACCCTACACATCCCTGCCCGTGCTTGGATCGATCGACACGGCGGCATACTATGCCTATAACGAGACGAAGAGCGACACCACCACCCAGGATTTCCTCGACGCGCACGTATCCGCCGGCACCGGCCTCGTCACGAACAGCACCTCGGACTCCACGTTGGTAGATGTGACCGCCGAGGGCAACGCCGGCTCGGGCGGAAACTCCTACTCCAGCGGAGGGGACGTCAACGTCATCGGCGGTCTGTTCAACGGCAATGGCGAGAACGGTTCCCTGGACATCTACTTGGCCAACAACGCCGACAGCACGAACACCAGCATCAGTGGGTCGCTCGTCCAGGGAAGCGGCTTCGAACTTAACGCCCTTGGCACCGGGAGTGCCTTCCTCTCGGACGTCAGCGCCGAAGGAAACAGTTTCTACGGCGCGTACGTCGACACCAACGCCGGTCCCATCATCGTCTCCGGCGGCAATTTCAACGGGAACGGCTATGGCTCGTTCGACGGATTCTCCAGCGTCTCGCTGGGCCTGACGATGAGCACGGATCCCGGCTTCAGCCAGAACAGCGATTTCAACTGGGATCTTTCCAGCGGCGGCGGCCTGTATGCCTATACCTCCTCGGGCGGGATCGACCTCCTGAACGTGATCGCCGACGGGAATGCCGGCAACGGCGCACATGCCTTCGCGGCTGAGACGCCCCTGACCGTTTCGAGCAGCACCTTCGAAGGGAACGGCTCGGTCGGCGAGACCTACGGCGACGTTACCACTAACCAGAATTTGGTCACCAGCGCCGAAAGCACCACGATGTACCAATACCAGAACAGCCAGTCCGGCTTGTACGGTTCCGGCGGCTCGGTCACTCTCTTGAATGTCGTCGCCAATGGCAACTCGTTCGACGGTGCGGAAGTGTACGCCGTGACGGGCAACGCCTCGGTCGCTGGCGGCAGTTTCGTTGACAACGGCTACACCGGCCAGACCTATTCCTTCGATATCGTCAGCACCGACGATGGACCGGATTCCGGCACATTCAATTATTATGGATCCGGTTTGTATGCCTCCTCTGACCACGGTTCGATCAGCCTGAACGCGGTTACCGCATCGGATAACAGCGTTAACGGTGCGGACCTGTTCACTGTTCCCAACGACACCAGCGTGGTCTGTAGCACCATGGATGACAATGGTGCTTATGGCGTCCAGACGTATTCCGCCACAACAGAACTGCTCGGCACCGAATTACTCGGGAATGGTAGCGGACCCTACAACGTGGAATCCGGGGTTCCTGTCATCAGCACCGACTGCAATCCCGCTTCCGGCCCCCAGCCGGGCGGCAATCCCTCCCCGCTGCCGATCCACCAGATCCCGGTCACGGGCGATGGTGCGGGGCAAACCGCCGACCTGAACTGCGTCAGCTTCAGCGGCACCCTGATTAGCCTGCCGGACAGGGACCACGTCTTGTTCTACTGCAAGACGATCGGCCAAGGAACGCTGGATCAGATCAAGGCCACCGATCCCCTGCCGGCCGACCTGCCCCAAGGCGATACCTTCGTCTCCGGCATGGATGCACACGTGACTTTGAACGGCCAGAATCTGGATCTGCTGCCCTCCCCGATGACGGTGGCCTTCAACCTGACCGACGACCTCAAGAACGCCACCTTGGCGATCCTGTACTGGGATCCGACGGCCAAGAACGGCGTCGGGGACTGGGTGGAACTGCCCGAGCGGGCCTTCGTCTCCCCCGCTGTGGATAAGATCTTCTCCCTGCACACCCCCACAGACGGCAAGCTCATCCTGGTGGGCACCCACCAGACACCCGAAGGCTACTTCCAGGCAAACGTCAACTTCACCGGCACTTTCATCCTGGTGAAGAAGTAAACCAAACTCACTCTCCAATCCGAAACGGGACGACGCAAGCCGTCCCGTTTTCATTCTCCAGAAGCCAGTGCTCGCCTGCATTTGAAAGTAAAATATCCCCATGAGCGATCTGACTTGGGACACCCTCTATACCGACCACGCCGACGCTTACGAGACGCTCGTCTCCCACGAAGATTACGAAGGCAACCTGCCGCGTGCCATCGAAACCATCCAACCCCTGGCCGGGGGCGTGGCGGCCGAGTTCGGCTGCGGGACCGGTCGGGTCACCGGCCTGCTGACCGGACGGGTCCGCCGCATCCACAGCTTCGACCTGACCCTGTCCATGCTGCGGATGGCCCAGCAGAACCAGGCCCGCAAGGGCTGGGAAAACGCCACACTGGCGCAAGCCGACAGCCGGTGCATGCCGGTCCGTTCGGGCTGGGCGGACTTCGCCATCCAGGGCTGGGCCTTCCTGCAAATCGCCGTCTGGCACTGGGACGATTGGCAAATCCAGCTCGGCCGGGCGCTGGACGAGATGGGCCGCCTGGTCCGCCCAGGCGGCAAGCTGATCCTGATCGAGACACTCGGCACCGGCGAGTTGACCCCCAATCCGGCGGCCCAATTCCGGACCATCTACGATTTCCTCGAGCAGGAGCGCGGGTTTCGACCGCAGGCCATCCGCACCGATTATCGCTTCGAGAACATGGGCCAGATCGACGAAGTGGTGCTTCCCCTCTTCGGGATCGAAATGCTCGAACGGCTGATCCGCACCCCGGATGGCATCGTCGTTCCGGAGTGCACCGGCTTATGGTGGAAGGATAACCCGGCCCATGATGAAGCCGCGAGATCCGCGCCAACGTCCCATGGATAGTTTCGAAGGCAGGCAAATATGACCAAACTGACCGTCGCCCCTTACGGGAGCTGGAAATCCCCGATCACGACCGAGCTGATGACCGCCAAATCCATCGGCCTGGGCCAGGCCGCCGTCGACGGCCAGGACATCTACTGGCTGGAAGGCCGTCCGCTGGAAGGCGGGCGCAACGTCCTGGTGCGCCTGGTCCCGGGCGGCAGGCCGTTGGAGGTCCTGCCAGCCGAGATCAACGTGCGGACGCGCGTTCACGAATACGGCGGGGCAGCCTATCTGGTCCACGCCGGGACGGTCTATTTCGTGGATTTCAAGGACCAGCATCTCTACCGCCAGAAACCCGGCGGGATGCTGGAGGTGCTCACCCCGACCGACGGGATGCGCTACGCCGATTTCATCCTGGATGAGCGACGTGAGCGCCTGATCTCCGTGCGGGAAGATCACACCGGCGCTGGCGAGGCCGTCAACACCCTGGTCGCCGTCCCGCTCAGCGGCGGCGACGGGCAGGTGCTGGCCGCCGGGTACGACTTCTACTCCAACCCGCGCCTCAGCCCGGACGGCTCCCGGCTGGCCTGGCTGTGCTGGAACCATCCCAACATGCCCTGGGACTGCTGCGAGCTGTGGACCGCCGCGATCCGGGCGGACGGCAGCCTGGCGGACCAAAGCAAGGTCGCCGGTGGGGTGGACGAGTCGCTCTTCCAACCCGAGTGGTCGCCGGCGGGCGTGCTCCATTTCGTGTCGGATCGAACCGGCTGGTGGAACCTCTATCGCCTGGGCGAGGCGGCCGAAGCGCTCTGCCCGCTGGAGGCCGAGTTCGGTGAACCGCAGTGGGTCTTCGGCCTGCGGACGTATGACTTTATCGGTGCGGATGAGATTCTGTGCACTTACAGCCAGGGCGGCGCCTGGCATCTGGCCCGTCTGGATGCCAAGACCGGGAAACTCGCTCCGCTCGACCTGCCCTTCACGGATTACGGCAGCCCCCATATTGGGGAAGGATTCGCCGTCCTGAGCGCCGGTTCCCCGGCGGATCCGCCCGTACTGCTCAAGCTGGACCTCGCAACCGGTCGAACCGAGGTTCTGCGGCGCGCCTTCGAGCCGACCATCGACCGGGCTTATTTCTCGCTCCCGCAGCCGCTCGAGTTCCCCACCGAAAACGGACTGGCCGCCCGGGGTTACTTCTATCCGCCCGCCAACCGCGATTTTACGGCCCCGCAAGGCGAGCTCCCGCCTCTGCTGGTCTTCAGCCACGGCGGGCCGACGGATGCGGCCAGCACCGCCCTGCGCTACGGCATCCAGTTCTGGACCAGCCGGGGCTTCGCCATCCTGGACGTGGACTACGGCGGCTCGTCCGGCTACGGTCGGGCCTACCGCATGCGTCTCAACGGCAATTGGGGCATTGTGGATGTGGAGGATTGCTGCAACGGGGCGCTCTGGCTGGCGGAGCAGGGAAGGGTGGACCCAAAGCGCCTGGCCATCCGGGGCGGGAGCGCCGGCGGATTCACCACCCTGGCCGCGCTCGTCTTTAAGAATGTCTTCAGCGCCGGAGCCAGCCTGTACGGCGTCTCCGACCTGGAAGCCCTGGCAACCGACACGCACAAGTTCGAGAGCCGCTACCTGGACAATCTCGTCGGTCCCTACCGCGCCCGCAAGGATCTGTACGTGGCGCGCTCGCCCATCCATCACACCGACCGGCTGGCCACCCCGCTGATCCTCCTCCAGGGCGATGAGGACCGGGTTGTCCCACCCAGCCAGTCCCAAAAGATGTACGAAGCCGTCAAGGCCAAGGGATTGCCGGTGGCCTACCTGCTCTTCGCCGGGGAACAACACGGCTTCCGCCAGGCCAAGAACATCCAGCGCGCTTACGAGGCGGAGCTGTACTTCTACTCGAAGATCTTCAGGTTCGACCTGGCCGATCCGGTCGAACCGGTCCGGATCGAGAATCTATAAACCGCAGGGGTGGATCGCGATCCGCCCTTATACTTGGACCATTCCCCATTTTCAGGACTCTCTCGAAATTTCGGATTGACAAGATTAATCGCGAAGCAACGAAGCTCGCGAAGAATAGAAAGGGTCCTTCGCGTTCGTTGTATCTTCACGGTTCAATCTTTCCTGCCTGACGAAGCAAATCTCGACCCGAGAAGGTCTTGTCCCTTCTGTTCGCCATCCGGCACGCAGGAAGCTTGTGTGTTATACTCTTTTTGACAGTTTTGAATTGGATAACTGGTCTTGTGTGGTGCACTGGCCGCCGACCCTGTTATGGGCTGGTGGTCATTTTTTACCGGCTGTGCCGGAGAGAGCAGTACAAAATGGAAGTACGATTGTACGTAGGGAACCTCGCCAAATCGACCACCGCGGACGAACTCAAGACCCTGTTTGGCGGGGCCGGGACCGTCAATGCGGCCGAAGTCATCAAGGACCGCGATAACGGCGAGTCGAAGGGCTTCGCCTTCGTCACGATGAATGACCAGGCGGAGAGCGAAAAGGCCATCAGCATGTTCAACGCTTACAAGCTGAGCGAACACGAGCTCAAAGTGAACGTGGCCAAGCCGAGGATCGAGCGCTAGCCTGCTGCGCCTCGTCTGAGACGAACAGAACTAGATAGGCCCTGCCATCCGGCGGGGCCTTTTTGATTCGGATTGTGATCGTGCTGTACTGCCCTTCGTTATTTTTCCGGACGCAGCAGGTGGTAGCGTTCCCATAAACCGGTCAGCCCGCCCCAGTACACCACCAAGGATTGGCCGGCGCGGGTATTCCAATCCCGTTCCAGGTCGGCATGGCAGCGCGGCCCGAGCCCAACCCGTTCGTGGTGGCAGAAACGGCACTCAAGCGGCTGGAAACCCGTCCCGTGCAGTTCACACAGGTTGTCCTTCAGGAAATTGCAGCCAGCGGGGGCGGCCTGCTGCGTGGCGAAACCCATCTCATTGCCACGGAAAGCCGGAGAGAGCACCCCGAACGACCGGTCGGGGGAGAACTCCAGCATCATCCGGTGGGCGTACCCGCCATCGACGGCACGACCGGCCTCCTCCACTGACCACCAGCCCGGGCGATTGCAATATCCCAGGCAGACCGCGCATCCGCACGGCTCGGAGGGCGGATACTTCTTCGCCAGGGTCAATGGTCGTTTACGCCGGGAATGGGCCATGGGTTCAGTGGGAGGACTTTGCCAGATTCGCCACCACCATAATGACGATCAGGACCGCCAGGACCAGGTAGATGATGATGCTGACGCGATTGCGGACGAACCAGGATGGCCCGGCTTTCGCGCCCGGAGCTTTGACGATCGAAATGGAAACCAGCTCGCGGAAAGCTGATAATTCGGCATCCGAGGCGAAGGCCCGCTTCGGCACGATCTGGTACTTGCGCTTGTCACCGGAATACGTCAGCAGGAAATATTCCCTGGTTTCCACCAGGGCCTGGAAACTGCGCCAATCCATCTGCACCTGGGCGAACTTCGACGCCAGATGGACGCCTTGCGCGTCCACCGTCCAGGTCACCTCGGTCCGCAGGCGCTCGTTCGCATCCACCTGCCGCCCGATCATCCTCGGGTTCATGACGAAGATGACCAGGAGGTACAAGGGCAACCAGAGCATGGTGAACAAGGGTCCCAGGGACAGGTTGAGCCTGAAGACGATGGACCCGATGGCCCCCATGAGAAACAGGAAGGAAAAAATCACCAGCAATGTGCGCGTTTCCGTTCGCCTCAATTGGTAGGCCCGGGTGGTTTTGATGAAATCCTCTTTCGTGGGGATAAAGCGAAAACTCAGGGATGGTTCCATGACTGCCTCCGGTGATTCCCTTGCTCATCCAAGTATAGGATAAATACCCGTCAGTGGCAACTCTGACAAATTATACGTTTCCCGGGCTCCGTTCTTCCCCGCAATGCGATATTTCAGATATACTTGGGCAATTAACCCGGTCATCCAACCATGGACCTCTCCCAGATCATCCACCTGCTCGGCGACCAACTCGGGGCCATCCTGTCGGAGCTGGAATCGCCGGCCATCTTCGCCACGGAGGAGCGCATCCGGGCGGAGGCCAAGGCCCGGCGCAGCGGGGATCGCGGGGCAGCCAGGAAGCTGAAAAAGGAAGTCTCCGCCCTGCCGGCCGACGAAGCCCGGGCCGTGGCGGCCGCTTTTGCCACCTACTTCGACCTGGTCAATCTGGCGGAGGAAAACCAGCGCGTCCACCGGCTCCGCCAGCGCCTCGACGAAAAATACCCGGAGCCGGACAGCGAATCGGTCGGGGAAGCCATCGCCCTCTTGAAAGCCCGGGGGGTGTCACCTGCGCAACTCCAAACCCTGCTCGACGACCTGTCGATCGAACTGGTACTAACCGCCCACCCCACCGAAGCCCGCCGGCGGACGGTCCTCTCCAAGCTCCAGCGCATCTCCGACCTGCTGCGCCAGCTTAGTCCGAATCAGCTTCCCCGGCGCGAGCTGGATGAGATCCAAGCCGCCCTACACGGTGAAATTTCCATGCTGTGGCTGACCGAACGCGCCCGCACGGTCACGCCGGCCGCCAGCGATGAGGTCCGCACCGGGATGTATTTCGTCGAGTCCGTCTTCTGGAACACCCTGCCAGTTATCTACGACGACCTCGACCAGGCCCTGGAACGCCACTACCCCGGCGTGCGGACCGGCCGGGCCTGGTTGAGCCTGGGGTCCTGGATCGGCGGCGACCGGGACGGGAACCCCAACGTGACCAGCGAGGTGACCGCCGAGACCCTGCATCTGCACCGCGGCCTGGCTATCGAGAGCCACCGCCGCACCCTGCAGGAGCTGTCCCGCCGCTTGAGCATCAGCTCGCGCCGCTACCTGCCATCCGCCAAGCTGGCCGACTGGATCGAAAGCCGGCGCCCCTTCCCGCCCCATGCTGTCTTCATCGAAGGTCGATATTCCGACGAGCCCTACCGGCTGGCGCTGGCCCTGCTGGCCGCCGACCTGGCGCACGCCTCCAGCGATAACATGAAGGCCCACCTGCTCAGCCGGGAGCCTCACGAGGCGCGCATCCACATCGAGGATCTGCAGCGGCCCATCGAGATCATCGCCAACACCCTGCCGCCCGAGCTCGCCCGGATCGAGCTCCAGACCATCCGCCGGCAGTTGCAAATCTTTGGCCTGCGCGCCGTCCGCCTGGACTTGCGCGAGGATTCGGTCCGGCTGAATGCCGCCCTGGCCGAGGTCCTGCGAACCCTGGGCATCGCCGCGGATTTCGAACGGCTGCCCGAACCGGAACGGATTGCCTTGCTGACCCGCCTGCTGGGCCAACCCCGCCCGGAGTTTCCCGCCCATCCTGATTTTTCCGCTGCCACGGCCGAAACCTGGGCGCTTTTCCAGTTGATCGGTCGGGTTTGCGAGGTATACGGTTTCGAGATGCTCGGGGCGTTCGTCATCTCGATGACCCATTCCGTCGCCGACGTGCTGGCCGTTCAACTGCTGGCGCGGTGGGTCGGCTGTGCGGACGGTCTACCGATCACGCCGCTCTTCGAATCGATCCAGGACCTGTATTCGGCCGCGGATATGCTGGAGGCGCTTTTCAGCTCGCCGATCTACCGCGCCCACCTGGCCACCTGCCGGGACGAGCAGATGGTCATGATCGGCTATTCCGACAGCAACAAGGACGGCGGCTACCTGATGGCCAATTGGGCGCTCTACCAGGCCCAGGAAGGGATCAGCCGGGTCGCCCGCGAGCACGCCATCCGCCTGACCATCTTCCACGGGCGGGGCGGAACCGTGGCACGCGGCGGCGGCCCGGCCAACCGGGCCATCCGGGCCCAGCCGGCCGGGAGCATCGACGGGCGTTTTCGCCTGACCGAACAGGGCGAAGTGATCGCCTCGCGCTACTCCAATCCCGAGCTGGCCCACCGGCACCTGGAACAGATCGTGCACGCCGTGTTGCTGGCTTCGGCGCCGGCAGCCGGGGAGGCGGCAGACATCCCTGCGGGCTGGCGCCAGGCCATCGACCAGATGGCGGCGGCCGGCCAGCAGGCTTACCGGCAGCTTGTCCACGAGACGCCCGGCTTCCTCTCCTTCTGGCAAGAAGTCACCCCGATCGACGAGATCAAACGCCTCCACCTGGGTTCCCGGCCGGCAGCCCGCGCCCGCACCGGCACGCTCGACCAGATCCGCGCCATCCCATGGGTCTTCTCCTGGATGCAGAGCCGCTTCAACCTGCCGGGCTGGTACAGCCTGGGCAGCGGCCTGTCCGCCTTTCCGGACCAGGAATTGCTGCGGGACATGTACGCTGGCTGGCCATTCTTCAAGACCCTGTTGGACAATACGGAAGCTTCGCTTCTGAAAGCAGATATGGAGATTGCCGCCCTGTACGTCGATCTCGTCTCGGATAAGAAGCTGGCTGCCCGTATGTTCGCCGTCATTCGTGAAGAGTACGAACGCACCTGCAGCGCGATCCTGGCGATCAGCGGGCACAAGGCTTTAATGGAACTCGAGCCGGTCACCCAGACGGCTGTCCAGCTGCGCAATCCCTATGTGGATCCGTTGAACTACATCCAGGTGGAGATGCTGGGCCGCCTGCGCCGCCTGTCCGACCAGGAAGGCGCAGAGGCGCAGGCCCTGCGGGAGGTGGTCATCCTGACGATCAATGGGATCGCGGCCGGACTGAAGAACACCGGCTGAACCCATTCCTTATCTGGAGAACAGACCTGCGAAACAGGGACGGGGTGACAGGAGGGTCAGAATCGCATTCGGCGAATATGCTATATAATGATTTGGTAAGGATCGTATTGCCCATGGCATCCAAGCCAACCTGGTCCGTTCGAATATGACTCGCAAATCGACTTCCCTGACCATTCGCGACATCGCCAAGTATGCCGGGGTTTCAGTAGCCACCGTCAGCCGCTACATGAACAACAGCGGGCCCGTCTCACAGGAAGTGGGTGAGCGGATCTCCCAGGTGATGCTGGATCTGAATTACACGCCCCATGTCATCGCCCGCCAGCTGGCTACCGAGCGTACCCGCGCCGTCGGCCTGGTGATCACGAACGTCATGAACGACTTCTTCGCCCCGCTGGTCAATGGGGTTTTCTCCGTGACGACCGAAAACAACTACAACCTGCTGGTGGCAGTGGCGAAACCGGGAAGCCAGGAACAAAAGGACCCTTCCCCCATCGGCCCGCATAACACGGACGGCACCCTGGTTTTCGCCAATGGCCTGTCGGATGAGCAATTGGCTGACCTGTGCAAATTCCGTTTCCCGATCGTCCTCCTTTACCGCACCCCGCCCCCCAACCTGAGAATCCCGTGCGTCGTCGTGGAAAACAAGGCCTCGACCCAAAAGCTCATCGATCACCTCATCGATGTGCACGGCAGGAAACGGATCCTGTTCTTCCGCGGCATGCCCGATCAGGAAGACTCCCACTGGCGTGAGCTGGGCTACCGCAAATCCCTGGCCGCCCACGGACTGCCGATCGACGAACGCCTGATCCTGTGCGGCGAATTCGAACATAAAGTGGCTTACCGGACGATGCAGGAATATCTGGCCGCCGGGAACCGGGATTTCGATGGGGTATTCACCGGCAACGACGATGCCGCAGTGGGCATCCTGACCGCCCTGCGGGAGGCCGGCGTCCGGGTGCCCGAAGACGTCTCCGTGGCCGGCTTCGACGACTTTCGCCTTTCACGATTTCTCAACCCGCCTCTGACCACCGTCCAGGCGCCGACCGAAAAAGTGGGGTACACTGCCGCCGAACAACTGTCGAAAATATTCCAGGGGGAGCCCATCAAGGAAAAAATCCTCCTGCCGACGGAGTTGGTCTTGCGCCGGTCGTGCGGATGCGATTACCAATCCTCCAGCCTGTTGAACCTGCCCTGAGCGGACATTTGATCCCACCCTGAACTTCCCCGGCCTACGCGACCCGCGGAGGGTTTTTGCGTTGACTCTTCATCCCAACACCTCTATAATGCCATAGATGTCGCACTACGACCTGTGCCTGGCCTGGAACTGGGAGTACGATGCCGACTTCGTCCGCTTGATCGACGCCGGTTGTACGGCACGCGGGATTTCGCTTCTGCAGATCACCTCTCAGACCTTTGGGCAGGCGATGGCTGGGCTGGAAAACGGGGAAATCAGCTTCGACGTCCTTTTCGATCGCGCTTCCGAGTCCGACCCGAACTTCCAGCCGCTGGTGGATTGGTCCACCCGGCACAGGAAATTTTGCATCAACCCGCAAAAACAGACCAGCTGGTCATGGGACAAAGCCACCATGCACCTGGAATTCATCAGCCACGGCCTGTACACGCCCTACACCATCATCCTGTCGCCGCATTCCAAACACCCGCACCTGCACCCGCACGACCTCCAGCCGCTTGGGGGCAGCTTCGCCATCAAGCCGGCCTGCGAGGGCGGCGGGGATGGCGTCATCCTGGAAGCCTCCAGCTGGGATCAGGTGCTGGCGGCTCGCCAGCAATATCCGGACGAAAAATATCTCCTCCAGGCCCACGTCAAGCCGCGCCTCCTGGAGGGACGCCCGGCCTGGTTCCGCATCCTGGTCTGCAGCGGAGCCGTCTACGCCTGCTGGTGGGACCAGCACACGCACGTCTACCGGCGGGTCACCGCCGAGGAACGCGCCCGCTTCGGTTTTCGCAGCCTGTACGAGGTCCCAGCGCGCATCGCCCAGATCTGCCGCCTGCACCTGTTTTCCACCGAGATCGCCCTTACGGAAACCGGCCAGTTCCTAGCAGTGGATTACGTCAACGACCCGGTAGACCTGCGGCTTCAATCGAGGGCCGCGGACGGCGTCCCGGATATCTATGTGGAGAGTATCGCCTCGCGGTTGGTGAGGCTGGTCGACAGCCATCGCACCGGCCGTTAGGTCCGGCAGTTTTTCAACGGCTGCACTCGCCTCGCCGGATCGTCTGACGAAGAAGGATTGTATAATCAAGATCATGAACACGGCATCCTCGGATTTTGCAAGACTGGCAAAATGGTTCAAGAAGAACACGGAAGGCGAGAAGATCCTGCACTGGATCAGTTACTTCATGATCTTTTCCGTGCTGGTGATCTTTATCCTCGAATACCCAACCGGGGACAAGCTCGATTGGCGGTTCTACGGCACGGTGCTTACATTAGGGGTACTGCTGGTAATGAATATCCTGTGGTTCCAATCCCACAAGCAGCTATTTTTCCATCGCAACAAACTCTTTTTTCTCTGGGCCTTCAATATTGGTACCAACTTGCTGATCCTGGCAGCGTTTGCGTTCACCGGGCGCAGCGAAGTGGTGTATCTGTTGTTTATGCAAACCGCCCAATTCGCCAGCATGTTCGAAGTCTGGCCAAAGGGGACCATTTACTCTGCCATCTCACTAGGCATTGCCCTGGTGATCATCAAATTCTACGGTGAATCGAATGCCGGGCTGATCCAGACCGCGGCGGAATTTCTGACCGGAATTATTTTTGTGCTGGTATTCGTTTTGCTTGAAGAGCGGTCTTCCCAGGCGACCCGGCGAGCGGAAAACCTTTTGAAAGACCTCCAAGCCGCCAACATTGAGCTGAAAACCGCCCAGCAGAAAGAAAAAGAACTGGCGATCGCCGAAGAACGCATGCGCCTGGCGCGCGACATTCACGACGGGCTGGGCCATCACCTGACCGTCCTGAGCATCCAGCTCCAGGCCGCCGACAAGTTGGTGGAGCGCAATCCACAGGCCGCCGCGGAAGCCATCCGGACATCCCGCGCGGAAGCCCAGGCGGCGCTCGAGGAAGTCCGCCGCAGCGTGGGCGTGATGCGTCAATTGCCCGCCGAGAGCCAGCCGCTGCCGGAGATGCTCGCAAACCTGGTTCACGATTTCAGCGAACACACCGGCCTGCAGGCGAATTTCGAGGTCATCGGGACACCGGTCGAGTTGTCAGCTTTTGCGGGCCAGACCCTCTTCCGGACCGTGCAGGAAAGCCTGACGAACGTCCAGAAACATGGCCAGGATGTCAAGCACATCCAAGTGAAGCTGGAATATACGCCCGAGGCGATCCGTTTGATCGTAAGCGACGACGGACGACAACCCGACCGGCCCTCCGACGAGCAACCCGGCTACGGGCTGAAGGGGCTGCAGGAGCGGGTGGATCAGCTCGGAGGGAAGTTCTGCTGCGGACCCGATTCACACGGTGGTTTCCAGGTCGATGTGACGATCCCTTTGCAGGAGGTCACCCATGATCAAAGTCCTGCTGGCCGATGACCAGACCCTCATCCGCCAGGGCATTCGCCTGCTCCTGGAGATCGAAACCGACATCCAGGTGATCGGCCAGGCGGCCGACGGAGCGGAAGCGCTTCGCCAGGTAGAGCAGCTTCGCCCTGACGTGGTCCTGATGGACGTGCGCATGCCCGGGATGGATGGGGTGGCTGCCACGCGTGAGATCACCCAGCGCTTCCCGGATGTCAAAGTCATCATCCTGACCACCTTCGAGGACGACGAGACCGTCTTCGAAGGGTTGAAAGCCGGGGCGCACGGTTACCTCTTGAAAGATATCAGCAGCGAGGACATGGCCGCGGCGGTCCGCAAGGTGGCTGCCGGCGAAGCCCTGATCGAGCCGCGCCTGACCCGAAAGGTGCTGGCCGAGTTTTCCCGGCTCGCCTCGGCCCGCGCGCCATCCGTCCCGGGTGCCGCCGCCGCGACGGGCAGCCTGCCGGCGCCGCTGACCGAACGGGAGCAGCAGGTGCTCCAGGCGCTCGCCCACGGCCTCTCGAACCGTGAAATTGCCGAACAACTGGTCATCACCGAAGGGACAGTCAAGAACCATGTCTCCAACCTGATCGACAAGCTGGGGGTGCGCGACCGCACCCAGGCAGTCCTGAAAGGCCAGGAACTCCGCTTGATCTCCTGAAAGCCTCCCCCAAACAGGGATGCTTTCTTCTATTCCTCGGCCGTCTGCGGGGAATCCCGGCCTCTATCCAAAGTCATAGGCGAACCACCCTTTTTCCCCCTAAAGTCACGCGAAAAATCTACCCGAAGAATGGCCGGGGTTCTACCCACCGGCACTGTCTGCCGTTTGCCTCCCGGGGTATCCTTGCCGCATAGAAAAAATGGAGGCAGCCATGCAAAACGAACCTGGAAATAAAACCAACACCCGCCATAACCACCTCATCGCGGTGGGCGTCGTTCTGATCTTGTTGGGCCTTGGCACGCTGTTGCAAACCTGGTTGGACATCGGCAATTATGTCGTCCTGCTGCTCGGCTTGGCAATGCTCGCCTGGGGCTCATACTCACGCCGGACTGGATGGATCATTCCGGGCGGCGTCCTGACCGGCATCGGCCTGGGCATTCTGGCCACCGAAGGCCCCTGGCACTTCCCGGCCGCCGACCAGAGCGGTATCTTCCTGCTGTGCTTCGCTTTTGGCTGGTTCCTGATCGCCCTGTTGAGCGGCCTGTTCACCTGCCTGCAATGGTGGGCGCTCATCCCCGGCGGGATCATGGCCCTGATCGGCGGCAGCGTCGTCGTAACCAACGGGATGATCCGCTTGGAGGACCTCAACGTGGTCTATGCGATCATCCTGATCGTCATCGGCGGAACCCTGCTGGTCTATCGCGGCCGACCAAAGAAGAACGAGTAATCAATCCATTCGACGAGGTCCGCATCCAGACCAATCCGAATGTCCTATAAACCATTGTCTGGCTGTCGATCTTTGTTCATCAAATCATCAAGAAGTTTCTGGAGGAGCTATGAATACCATTCTCGAAGTCAAGGACCTTAAGAAGAGCTACGGAGAATTTGCGGCCGTCAAAGGGATTTCGTTCCAGATCCAGGAAGGCGAGATCTTCAGCCTGCTCGGTCCGAACGGGGCCGGCAAGACGACCACGATCTCCATGCTTTCCACCCTGTTCGCGCCCACTGGAGGCGACGCAACCATCGGCGGACACTCGGTCACGAAAGAACCCATGGCCGTGCGCAACCTGATCGGCGTTGTGCCGCAGGAGCTGGCCCTCTACGATGACCTGAGCGCCCGCGAGAACCTGGTCTTCTGGGGCCAGATGTACGGCCTGTCGGGCAGGTCCCTCAAGACCCGCGTCGATGAGGTGCTCGAGCAAATCGGTCTGACCGACAAGGCAAAAAACCGGGTCAAGACCTATTCCGGAGGAATGAAGCGGCGCGTCAACATCGGCGTCGGCCTGCTGCACAAACCCCGGGTGCTCTTCATGGACGAACCCACCGTGGGCATCGATCCACAGTCCCGGCGGGCCATTCTGGACTCGGTCAAATCCCTCAACCAACAGGGGATGACCGTCCTCTACACCACTCACTATATGGAAGAGGCCGAGGAGCTTTCGGACCGGGTCGGGATCATCGACCACGGCGAGCTGATCGCCCTGGGCAGCCAGGCCGAGCTGAACCGCCAGGTGGGCGAGAACGATACGCTCATCCTGCACATCGACGAAAGCCAGAACGGCGAGGCCCTGGCCGTGGCCGTCCGCAAGATCCGCAGTGTCTTGAAGGCCGACATCACCGA
>Ga0335071_10001724_pt1 | contig 23571 bp, 12 predicted proteins | sample Lox_Sample_15_FD_206724 | JGI IMG/M metagenome (GOLD analysis project Ga0335071, IMG submission 206724) | Soil microbial communities from Loxahatchee National Wildlife Refuge, Florida, United States - Lox_Sample_1.5 | ecosystem: Environmental > Terrestrial > Soil > Wetlands | place: USA... | reverse complement strand
CTCCGCGGAGAGGACGCGTGACTTCCTGAAATCGCTGCTGGTGGAACGAGGCACTTCTTATTTCCAGCTATGCCTCGAACCCTCGCTGAAGGCATGACCACATCGAGAAGAGGCTGCGCCGGTCAGTCTGGCGGAGGGCGAACGATGCGGTGCGCGAACCTCATCGGCAGGCCGAAAGCGGCGTTTCCCAAGCCGGCCATCATAGAAGAGTCCAGTGGTTTCGGTTCCCGTTACGGCGCTCCTTTCACGGTTTCCACGGCTGAATCCTCTGTAAGTAATTGAAAGCAAATATATGATAGGACGAGTCTGGGGTTGTCGTGAGCGATTGCCTACAAGGGGGAGAGACGATGAAGGTTGTTCTGCTTTGTGTTGCCTTGATGGTGTCTTTGCTATGCCACGCTGAGCCTGCCGACAAAACAGTGTGGCGTGTTGGAGTCTTCGACGGGTCTTCCGCGGAGTTTGCGGAGAACGATCCGCACGGGGCGGTCAATTTCCAGATTGGCCAGGACCAGACGCGCACAGCCTGGTATGGCTCTGCTCCGGTCGCGCCCGCGGGCAAGCCAGACGACCCTGCGGCCGCACCACGCGCAATCAGCTTCGCCGTTGCCGGCCGGCATGCACATGCCTATCGGCTCAAGGTTTCGCTGCTCATTGAGAACTCCAGCGTTCCCGCATTGAAGGTGGGGATCAACGGGCGCGTGGGTGCCTTCTATCTCCATCCCAAGTTGGACTACAACATGGGCGACATGGGCGCGGCGTTCTATCCGGCATTCGCGCGCGCCGAGGTCGAGGCGGATTTTCCAGGATCGTGGCTGAAGACAGGGAAGAACAGCATCACTCTTCAAGCCGTCTCCACGGGCGACAAGGCTGTTCCAGACGCGGGCTTCAACTACGACGCCATCGAGTTGCAGGAGGCGGAGGAACTTCCGCAGGTGCTTAGCGCACACGCGGAGCCGACCATCTTCTTTCAGAAGCGTGGCGCATCGTTCGATGAACGAGTCGATGTCTTCGTGCGGTATGGTCAGCGGCCACGCTCCGGGCATGTTCAGCTTGCGCTTCCGGGCCATACTCTAAGCAGTCCTCTTCGTGGAGATCAAGATTTTGGAGAAGAACGTGTCTCCTTCAAGGTCCCCGAGTTTGCGAAGGACACGCCCGCTGAACTCACTGTCGAATTGAACGGACACACCGCACGCATTCAGGAAAAGCTGCAGCCCCAGAAGAAATGGACGCTCTTCCTGGTGCCTCACGTGCATCTCGACGTGGGCTATACCGATTACCAGGCGAAGGTCTCGGCGATCCAGAGTCGCATTCTCGATGAGGCCATGGACCTGACTGCACAACACCCTGCCTTCCGGTTCAGCACCGATGGCGAGTGGAATCTGGAGCAGTTTCTGCAATCGAGGACACCGGAGGAGAGAGACCGGATTGTTCAGGCGATTCAGCAGCAGAAGATCTATCTCCCCGCGCAATCCAGCAATCTTCTGACGGGGTTTCCTACGGCGGAAGCTCTGATCCGCTCGCTGTACCCGAGCGCGGACTTCAGCCGTGTTCACGGCACGCCACTGAACTACGCCAACATCACCGACGTGCCTTCTTACTCCTGGTCGTATGCATCGATTCTCGCGGCGGCCAACATCCCGTACTTCTTTGCGGGAAGCAACAACGATCGCGCACCGGTGTTGCTACAGGGGCACTTGAACGAAAACACGCCCTTCTGGTGGGAGGGGCCCGATGGCGGCAAGGTGCTGATGTGGTATTCGCGGCACTACATGCAGATGCAGTTCATGTTCGGCTTGCCGCCGCTCACGCAAACCGGCGAAGAGGTTCTGCCACTGTTCCTTCAGATGTATCAGCATCCCAGTTATCTCGCGAATGCGGCGATCCTGTTCGGCACGCAGGTTGAGAATACTGACTTGTTCCCGCAGCAGGCCGAGTTGGCCGATCAATGGAATGCACTCTACGCCTACCCGCACATTGAGTACTCGGGCTTTCATAATGCGCTCGCGAGTATTGCGGGGCAGTTCGGCAATTCGATTCCGACTGTGCGCGGCGATGGCGGCCCGTACTGGGAGGATGGCATCGGCTCGGATGCGTTGTATGCAGCGATGGAGAGGGAGAACGAGAGCCGTGGGCCCTCGGCCGAAAAGCTGGCGACGCTGAGCGTGCTGGTGAATCCGCGCCTTGCCGTGAATCGGGACGAGATGAACGCGATGTGGGCGAATATGGTCCTGTTTGACGAGCACACGTGGACCTCGTGGAACAGCGTCTCCGATCCCGATAGCGATGAGGCCAAAGAGCAATTACGGGTGAAGGATTCGCGTGCAACGACGGCAGCGGATCAGCGCAACGACCTGCTCCGCAGCGGCATGGCAGCCCTGGCTGATTCGATTGCCACTGGCGTTGACAGCCTGATCGTCTTCAATCCTCTGAACTGGAAGCGGGATGGTGAAGTCACTATCGATCTCGACAAAGGGATGGAGATTGCCGATCACGCGACGAAAGAGGCTATTCCGTTCGTTGTTCTTCACGAGGGCCCGAACTTCCGCGAGGTAGAGTTCCGTGCGACCGAGGTTCCGCCTGTGGGATACAAGGTCTACGAACTGCGCGCCGCGCACGCAGCTGCGCCGGCTCCGCAGCGGACCACGACATCCACAATCGAGAGCCCGTTCTATCGCGTCGAGCTCGATCCCGCTTCGGGCAGCATCCGCAGCATCTGGGACAAGCAGCTGAACAAGGAACTGGTCGACACCGGGAGTGCCTGGCGCTTCGGTCAATACCTCTACGTGTCCGGCGGCGATAAGGAGCCGAACAGCGTCCTGCAATATCGTGCCGTGTCGCCCAAGCCGGAGCTGCATACCCATGGGGCTTCGGATGGACGGATGATCTCTGTCGAACAAACTCCATGGGGATGGAGGGCGCAGCTTGAATCTTCAGCGGAGAACACACCGGTGATTCATACGGAGATTCGGGTGTTCAACGGCGAAAAGAAGATCGAGTTGATCGAGGATGTCGAGAAGAAGCCTGAGCTGAAGAAGGAGGCGGTCTATTTCGCCTTTCCGTTTGCGATGACGCACCCGCAGTTCCAGTACGAGATCCAGAACGGAGTTGTGGATCCTGCGCGCGATATGTATCCGGGAGCCGGTCACGAGTGGTTTTCGATCCAGCATTGGATTTCAGTCCAGCAGGACGGGGTATCGGCGACTCTGATGCCGCTCGATGCTCCGTTGGCTACGTTCGGGGATATCAATCGGGGCGCATGGCCGACTGAATTCGGACAACGGCCCGGAAACATCTTCTCGTATGTGATGAACAACTATTGGCACACGAACTATCGGGCTGCGCAGGGAGGTCAGTTCCGCTTCCGCTATGTGATTACCAGCGCGGCAAGCACGGATGCGCCGGCACTGAGCCGCATGGGATGGGAAGAAGCGACGCCGCTGGAAGTCGACCAGATCCGCTCGCAGGACAAGGCGCTCGATCTGCCGCGCCCACTCGATGGGCACGAGGCGAGTTTTCTCAGTGTCGACGATCCCGATCTGCTCCTCGACACTTGGAAGCCGGCTGAAGATTCAAATGGCACGATTCTGCGATTCATCGATCTGGGCGGTCCGGAGCGGACGGTCGCTATCCATATCCCGCTGTTGTCGATCGGGAAGGTCGTTTCGACGGATGCCGTCGAGCGCGATCAGACGCCGATCGCTGTGGATGATTCCCACAGTTTCAGAATCTCAATCCAACCGCACCAGATTGCTACGATTCGTGTGATCGGCCGACCGATGTAGATGCGTTGCTCAGTCTGGATCAATGCTATCGAGCGCTTATAGTGAATGGTGGGAATTCGATCGCGCAAGCATGTCACGATGCATTGCATTGTTTCGGAACGGAGATGGATCCGCAGAGACCACTCCTTCGAACAAGAGAATGAGCAAGGAGATTGCATGATCAGCCGGCTGTCTTGGAACGGACTCAATTATCGCTGCTGCATTCAGGCAGTTCTTTTTGCATCTCTCCTGTTTGGAGCGCATGCAACGGCGCAGGATCGGCTGCCGGCTGTTCCGCTGATTACGCACAATCCGTATTTCAGCATCTGGTCAATGACGGATGCGTTGACGGGCAGCCCGACTCGTCATTGGACTGGAGCACCTCAGCCGATCACCGGCATTGCGAGGGTGGATGGCGTCGCGTATCGGTTCATGGGGAATGATCCTGAAGAACTGCCTGCGCTGCAACAGAAATCCTGCCGTGTAACTCCCACGCACACGATCTACCAATTTGAGGGCGCGGGCATACGCCTCGACCTCGAGTTCTTCACGCCGGCATTTGCCGGCGATCTCGACCTGCTGTCGCGTCCAGTCACGTATGTCTCCTTCAGCGTTCAGTCGGCGGATGCGAGTTCGCATCATGTCTCCCTGTTGATCGATGTGGATCCGGTGATCGCGGTCAATGATCCGAGCCAGTTGGTGGTCCCGTCGCGCCATCAGACGGAGTTGCTCGATCTCATGTCAGTTGGTTCGCGCGATCAGAATGTGCTGAACCGTTCCGGCGACGATGTGCGCATCGACTGGGGCTATTTCCATCTGGCCGTGCCGAAAGACGAGCACGCCGTCACCAGCGCGGCCGAGGGTGCCGAAGAACTCTTTGTTCAGAAAGGCCGGCTGCCGGGCCGTGACGAGATCGGCATGCCTTCCCCAGCGAATCACTCGGCGCCCCACCTGGACGCGGTGCTCGATTATGAAGGGGTCTCGTCTCATCCGGTCACGCAGCACATTCTTGTGTCGTACACCGAGGGATTTGCCATTCAGTATTTCCAGCGGAACCTGCGACCCTACTGGCAAAGGAACAATCTTCCGGTGGAGCAGATGCTGGATGAGGCCGAAAGCCAATACGCTGCTCTGGAAGCGAGGGGCGCCAAGTTCGATGCCGATTTGACCAGCGATCTGACGAAGGCTGGCGGCGAGAAGTATGCGGCAATCGCGATTGCCGCGTATCGACAGACGCTTGCAGCGCACGAACTGGTTGCCGACGTGAACGGCGATCCGATGCTGTTCGCGAAGGAGAATTTCTCCAACGGGTGCATCGCCACGGTCGATGTTCTGTATCCTTCGGCGCCGTTCTTTCTTTTCTTTCAGCCGCAGCTACTCGAAGCGCAGCTTCTTCCGGTTCTCCAGTACTCAGTGTTGCCGCGCTGGAAGTTCCCATTCGCGCCGCACGATCTTGGGCAGTACCCGCTGGCGAACGGGCAGGTTTATGGTGGGGGCGAAACGAGCGAAGAGGATCAGATGCCGGTGGAAGAGAGCGGCAACATGCTGATCCTCATCGATGCGCTGGCCCGAGCCGAAGGCAATGCCCATCTCGCAGAAAGATACTGGCCCCAACTGACGCGGTGGGCCGAATATCTCAAAGCCAAGGGGCTCGATCCGGAGAATCAGCTTACGACGGACGATTTCGCCGGACATGTCGCGCACAATGCAAATCTCTCGATCAAAGCCATCGAGGCGCTCGCGGCTTATGCAGATCTAGCGCGCCTGCTCCATCACGACCCGAGTGCAAGCGACTACGATGCAGCCGCGAAAGACATGGCGAAGAAATGGGTTGAAATGGCGCGCGAAGGCGACCACTACAAGCTGGCCTTCAATAGTCCTGGAACCTGGAGCCAGAAATACAACCTTATCTGGGACAAGATTCTCGGATATGGCTTGTTTCCTCCCGAGGTCCGTGAAGCAGAGATTGCCCATTACCTTGGGAAATTGAACCGCTATGGTCTGCCTCTGGATATTCGTGCGGACTATACCAAGCTCGATTGGTCTATCTGGACCGCGACCCTAGCGTCAACTCCAGACCAGTTTGAGAGGATCATCGATCCGATCTACCGTTGGATGGTCGAAACACCGAGCCGTGTACCACTCACCGACTGGTACGACACCAAGACTGGAAAGCAGGTCGGCTTCCAGGCCAGAAGTGTGGTCGGCGGTGTCTACATCAAAGCGCTTGCCGATCCGTCGCTCGTTCGAAAGTGGCGAGCCATGGCCGTCGGGGCCCACTAAGGTAGATCACGGAAGTCAATAGGGGCATTCAAGCCCCTTTTGACAGCCGACAAACCACGAAGCTTAGGGAACCGTGATCACGACCCCGCCGATCTGCTGGTTCGACTCGAGGTACTTGTACGCCTCGACCGTTTGCTGTGGGAGGATTCAAGGAGAATAGGCCAAGCAGACGGAACGCAAAGCGACTATAACTTTGGGAGGGAGATAGCTGCGCCATTTGGATGTGAGCAGTCCAGTGACTCAGATGCATTCCTGCCGCAACGACGGCGATGGCACTTTCACCGACAAAGCATGACGACGATTTTCCTGCATTTTGCGGATTTTCTGCGCTCGGCGCGTAGAACTCCGATTCATGGCTTTCTGTTGCTCCTCATGGTTTGTGGAGTCTATCCGGCAGCAGCGCAGTCATCGCCGAACTTCGGTGACACCACACTTCTGCTCTCGGCTGCGCACACCGCCGGCCATAATGTGGCGCAAGCGGCTAGCCAAGGACCACCGCCAGTGCCAACAGGCAACCAGGTGGGCATGGCGAGCCAGATGGACCAGACACGCGTCGATCTGCCCAGCCAGGACGCAGTGGCCGACGTGCCGATTATCCGCGGAGCGCCACTGGCCCACGGCGAGGGCGCGCGCCGGATGGGTGAACGACTGCACGCGATTTTCGCTGGGAACGACTGGCGTGCCGATCCGGCCAAGCCGTTCGAGCGCATTCCATACTACGAGATGCTTCTGACGCACAAGCTCAGGCTGGCCGATGACATGATGGTGCGGATGGAACTGGGCAACGAGGAGATGCGTGCCGGATTCGCCTCGCGGGCCATCGATACTCTTGAGGATCTGGTGAAAGAGGTCAACGCCAATCTGGACAAGGTGCCGATTCCAATTCAGGCGCAGGTGCACCAGGAGCTGGCGTTGGCCTATCTGCGGCTTGGTGAGCAGGAGAACTGTCTTGGTATGCACAATCAGGATTCCTGCATCTTTCCTCTCCATGGCGGAGCCCTGCACAAGAAGACCCGCGGCGCCGAGGGGGCAATCCGCGAGTACACGAAGACGCTCGAACTGAATCCGACGAGCTACACCTCGATGTGGCTGATGAACATCGCCTATCAGCAAGTGGGCCGATGGCCGCAGGATGTGCCCAAGCAGTGGCTGGCCAACCCGGATTGGTACAAGTCCGAGTACGATATCGGATACTTTCCGGACATGGCCGGGCTGGCCGGGTTGCAGGTGATCGAGCACGCCGGTGGAGCGATTGTGGAGGATTTCGACGGCGATGGCCTGCTCGACATTCTGGTCAGTTCGCAGGGGCCGCTCGATCATCTTCATTTCTTCCACAACAACGGCGATGGAACGTTTGTGGACCGGACAAAAGAGGCGGGTCTGGAGGACGAGATCGGCGGGCTCAACATCGTTGAAGGCGACTACAACAACGACGGCAAGCCGGACTTTCTGATTTTGCGCGGCGCCTGGTGGCGGCAGTTCGGAGCCTACCCTCTGAGCCTGATGCGCAACAACGGCGATGGAACCTTCGAGGACGTCACCGAGGAGGCGGGCCTGTTGACGTATGGGCCTACGCAGACCGCTGCCTTTGCCGACTACGACAACGACGGCTGGCAGGACCTGTTTGTGGGGCATGAGACTGTGGGTGGAGCGACCTACGCCTGCCAGCTCTTCCACAACAATCACGATGGCACGTTCACGCAGGTCAAGGCGCCTGGTGCAGGCAGCGGCAAACTGGGCTCGAACCTGGGGTTCGTCAAGGGCGTTACCTGGGGCGACTACAACAACGATGGCCGGCAGGATCTGTATGTTTCGACCATGAGCGGCCGGTCGTTCTTGTTCCGCAATGACGGCCCTGCCAACCCGGCGCATCCCGACCCCACGCATTGGAAGTTCACCGACGTGACCGAGCAGGCCGGGTTAGCCGGGGCGCGGTTCACTTTTCCGACATGGTTCTTCGATTACGATAACGACGGCTGGCTCGATATCTTCGCTGGAGGATTTGCCACGGGCGGCAACGAGGACTATGGCGCCTTCCAGTTCGGCAAGCCGAACCATGGGGCGCACACGTTTCTGTTCCACAACAACCACGACGGCACCTTCAGAGCAGTGCCGCAGGCGGGCGGTTTGGATCGCGTGATCACGGTCATGGCGGCCAACTTTGGCGACCTGGACAACGACGGCTGGCCGGATGTGTATCTGGGACTGGGAGACAGCTTTTATGAATCGCTCCTGCCCAAGCGTATGTTCCGCAACAACCAAGGCGAGAGTTTTCAGGATGTGACGACGGCAGGCGGGTTCGGCAATCTGCAGAAGGGCCACGGAATTGCCTTTGCGGATATCGAGAACAACGGCAACGAGGATGTGTTTGAGGAGCTGGGCGGGGCATTCCAGGGCGATCGCTTTATGCCCGTGCTCTACCGCAATCCCGGGCATGGAAATCACTGGGTCACTCTGGAGTTGGAAGGCGTCCAGACGAACAAGATGGCGTTTGGAGCGCGCATTCGCGTCTCGTTCCGTGAGAACGGCCACGAGCGTTCTGTCTATCGCGCCGTCGGCTCTCTGTCGAGCTTTGGCGGCAACCCAGCACGCCAGCACATTGGGATTGGCAAAGCAACGAAAGTCCGCGAGATCGAGATTTTTTGGCCGGTCTCGGGTAAGCGGCAAATCTTTCGCAATGTCCAGGCAGACCGGAACTACCATGTAGTCGAAGGGCGAGACCGGCTGGAGCCTGTTCATTGGAAGCAGTTCGAAATTGGCAAGACCAAGATCGCGCCGATGATGCACGAGCCGATGCAATGACGGAGACCACGGCCCCCTCTCAGCCTGGATGACTCCATTTCGTCTTCTTCCAGCAACCTCAATTCTCATTCTGCAAGAAAGTGAGTTCGCCAATGCGCTTGTCTGCTTCGAAGTGGATCTCAGGAATGTGGGGAAGCCTCCTGACACTGGCAATACTTGCAGCGCCGCAGATTCAGGCCGAGGCGTCTCAGGCCTTGTTGATGCCGGAGAGTCAGCTGCCTGCGCAGAAAACGGCCTTGGTGTTTGGGCAGCGGATCGCCTACTACGATCTCGGGACCGGGCCAACGCTGGTGCTTGTCCACGGCTACGGCAGCCAGGCACGATTCGATTGGGGCAATGTCCTCTTGCCTCTGAGCAAGCACTATCACGTCCTGGCTCTGGATCAGATTGGGTGGGGACACTCGGACAAGCCGGCGATCGACTACAGCATTCAGACATTCGTCGATTTCCTCGGCGAGTTTCTCCGCGAACTCAAGGTTGACCGTTTTTCATTGGCCGGTGAATCGATGGGCGGATGGGTTGTTGCCGATTATGCGATACAGGCGCTGGCACCGTCGAATACTGGAACCTATGCTTTGCCGAAGCCAGAAAAGCTGATTCTATCCGATGCCGCAGGACTTGAGTCTATGCGCACAAATGGACCTGAGTCTGTGCAGGGAACGCTTGCCGATGCTGCGGGTGTTGCTATCGTGTTCCATGACAAGTCGCGTGTGACGCCGGAATTTGTGCGGGAGACGTGGGCCATGAAGCTGAAGGCCAACGACGGCATGACACAGCGCCTGCTTCGCTCCAATCCGGTTCTCGATCGTGAGACGGTCGGCGCCAAGCTCGCCGGCATCACGATTCCGGCGCTCGTGGTGTGGGGCGCGGACGATGAGTTGGTTCCTCTTGCGGATGGGCGCGAATATGCTGCGAAGATTCCGCACGCGAGGCTCGTGGTTGTGCCGGAAAGCGGGCACTGCCCAGCCCTGGAAAAGCCGGATGCATTCCTGTCGGCGGTCAACGGCTTCTTGCAATAAACGGAACTCTGCGTTCCTGATTGGTGCCTGGTCCTCTCAGGCCAGATTCGTTATCAGCGGATAGCAGGTGAACTCTTCCTCTGAAATCTGCCAGTACGGTGCGAATTTCTGGTCTGCGTGCCCGCGCACGGCGAAACGTAAGGGCGATCCTTCGATGGGCTGGAGCATTTCGGCGAGAGCCTCCGGATCATGGGCATCAATTGACAAAGTTGCGTTCGATGACCCGACGGCCGCTAGAAGAATCGGTCCGTACTCCACTGAGCAACGCGTGTGCCCTGCAACCTGGTCCGATCCGGCGTAGCGTTTGACCCGGATGGTTGCGGGCAGCGAGAACTCGATCCTGTCGCCGTCCGCCCACTGCCGTTCAATTGCTAGATACGTTCCAGGCTGGCCAGAGCCAGCTGCCTGGCCATTGATGGATACGGCCATCTCTTTCGCAGCCCAGGACGGCACACGTATGCGGATATTCGCATTGACCGGCATCGCGGTCTTCACGGTGGCTTTAACGTTTGTCGCGAATGGGAACTGCGTCGTCATGGTGAGTTCGATGGGGTGGCCGTTCTGTGTCCAGCGCACTGTGGACGGCTCGAAGAGGTGAACGAACAGGCCATCCGGCGCGATGGAATAGATGTGCTCAGGCAGGGAGCCGAGGAGACGAGTTCCCTGCCCTTCGCAGCACGTGTTCTCGTGGGTCGACTTCTCTTTCTTGCCCTCGAGGATGGTGTGATAACGAAGCCCGGTTCCGTGGTCCTGATTCGCGAGGGCGACGTTGTAGATGGATTTCTCGATTTCCGTCGCGAAGCGTTCGTCTTCGGGATTCAGTTGCTGGAATCGCTGGCTAAGAAACACCCAGAAACTGTTGCCGCATAGTTCGCCGAGCTTTTGCGACAAATAGTTGCTGTCGGGCGGGTCCTTCTCGAATTCAATGATGGAGATGCTGCCGCCCGCCTGTTGCCAATGCGCGCGATACAGCTCCCAGGCTCCGAGAACGGCATCGAAATAGAGTGGCTCGCCGGTGATGAGGAAAAGGTCGAGATAGGCCTCGAGATTCGTGAGCAGATAACAGTGGGGGCGGTCATAGGGGTACTGCCACACCTGATCTTTCTCTCGCAGGGCGAGGCCCTTCAGCCACGCATCTTCCTGGTAGTACTGCTGGATGACCTGAGCATCTTCGGGCACACCTACGGGGCTCAGACCGACACGCGTGTTGGCCACCATGCCCTGTCCGCCCTGGATGGCACCGCGCAGCATCTCGGGCAGGAAGGCTTGGCGATTGAACCAGTCGTAGTAGCCGCGAAGGAGGGGCAGAGCCTTTGCATTGCCGCTGTACGCGGCTTCGAGAAGTCCATGCGTCAACCAGGCGCGTGTGTATGCAGCACGTTCGGAATAGAAGATCGTGTCTTCGGGATATGCCATGATGTAGCCGTTGGGCTGGCGGCACGCAGCGATGCCGTCGACAACGGCATCGAGACGGCGCTGGAGCTCGGGATCGTGGATCCAGCGCAAGGTGTTGCCAGCACCCATGAGGAAGCGGCCGGCATTCGATCCGGCGAGGTCCTCCTCCCAAAAAACCTGGGAGCCGGTGGGCTTGAACCCCTTCACCTTCCCCGTGCGCTCATAGAACTGACGCAGGAGGTCATCTGCTGAATAGGAGCTCAGCAGATATTGAATGTTGTTCTCCATCGCAGTCTGAAAGACGCCTCCGTGAAGAGTCACGCCGGACTTGGGAGCGGTTGCCTTGAATTTCGGCGGCGTCCAGGTGGACGGAGCAGTGACCGCCTGAGGATTATCGCGGCGGATCACCTCACCATCCTGACGGTAGGGGCGGGTCAGCTGTGAGGTGAGTTCCACATTGCCGTGTTCTGCATCGGCCGTGACGGCACAACCGATAGCAACGTCTGTGCCGCGGGAAATTACGGCGATCTTGGCGAGGGTCAGTGTGTAGTCGGGACTGTCGGCTGGCTCGCCACCCATGGGAACCTCGTTCGGCGGATTGATCTTGACTGCGCGGAGATGCGTTGCCGTCAGTCGCACAAAACGCCCGTGCACATGGGGCGCTGAGTATTCAGTGATGTTGTCCCAGGGATCGGGAAAGTCCGCGTCGCGAAAATCCGCAATCGTGACCGGAGAGGAGAACACTTCGTCCTCTGCGGCTTCGATCGCGAACCGAAGGGGGAAGCCTTCGCCCGCGTAGTACTGGTCTCGTCCGGGATACATCCGCTCCGACGCGGGAAATAGCTTGATCGCATCAATGGGGACACTCTTCCCAAGGTCAACCTGTACCCATGTTTTGATGTCGGGAGTCTGGGCCACCTTCGATCGATAAGCCCGATATTTTGTTGCCGGTGTAGCTGCCATGCGCATGCCGGTCGTGTACGGGGCGAGTCCGGCAGGCGTTGTCGCCGCAAGCGCGGAAATTGGACGGATCGCTTTGGTCAAGGCAAGGCCGGCACCGGCATAGGTAGTGCCGACAAGAAAATTGCGCCGCGTCACGTTCATGGATTTCTCCCGAGGTTAAAGGCCAGCATGCAAAAGTGCGCAAGATGGTCCGGTGCCATTGTAGTTCTCGTCTGACTCCTGGAAACTCCGAATCTCGGCGCTATGCTTTCAGGACGAGATCCACCGTTTCTATATCGACCAGGCCCATGCAGCCGTAGATGGCCGGAAGCACGCGTTCCGCAGAGTGACTGCGGCGGAGCTGTGCGACCTTGTCGGTACCGCAGCGATACGCGGGCAGATACATGCGGCCCAGCAAGGGATGACGCCCCCAAGCGCCTGAGAGCTTGTCCGCACGCTCTTCGCTCACGAGGAAGTCGCGGCGCAGCGCCGTGGCCACTTCGGCCTGCGGACGTCCTTCACCCCAGGTCATGTACGAGGACTGGTTCTTCGCATCGTCCTGCAAGAGCGCGAGGAGCACGCCGATCTGGAGGTCCTCATCAGGAAGCTGCTCCACTTCGGTCACTCCATGAGCGATGAGGATAGCGTTGTTGGCAATCCCCTCAAAGAGTGTCGCCGCGCGCGTGTTCATGGTGAGGACCGTTGCTTCGAAGCCGGCCTTACCGCGGACATAGAGATTCTGGAGGTACGCGAAGGTGGTGACATGCCCGGGGACAACTTCGTGACTGACGAGCTGCTCGAACTCGGGATAGGAGATTTGCAGTGAAGCATTGATCTCGTAGCTGGCTTCGTACTGCGGAGCGCCGGAGCTGGTGCGCGCCCTGCCGAGATAATTCATCGAACCGGAAAACCAAGCGTCCTTGATCGGCAGGAAGTCGATGTTGGCGCGTGGGACCTCGGCTAGCTCCTTGGGGAGATACGGAAGCAGATTCTTGGCGCTGAGCGCGTCAAAGTGTGAAATCACGGCGGCGCCGAGAGCCTTGACGGATGCCAGAGGCGTGATGCGATCGCGCCGCCACGCATCGACAGCGGCGAGAACTCCTCCAGCTTGCGAGCAGGGATAGCCGGCACGTTCCAGTAGTTCGCGGACACGATCGCGCTTGGCCTCGGGGCGGGAGGGTTCGGGCGGCTTGCCGGTAGAGGCTTCGACGGCTCGCGCATAGGGTACGGCCTCGCCTTTGCCGAGGACTTCCATCGCCATATCCCACATGGTGTCGAGGCTGAGAGCTAGTCCGATGAGATAGGAGCGCCGTGGCTCGCTGCAGCCGGCAGCCTCACTTCGAACGCCCGCAATCGCGGCAGGAAGGTCCACCTCGCGCAGATAGATTTCCGTGGCCTCGCGGTCGATTGCCTTGGCACATACGCCGCCGGATTGACGAAGGCGGGCAGCGGCCGGGTGGGTGTACGCCGCGGGCAGCGATTCGTCGGAGAACCACGAGTCGGCGATGAAGCGGCCCGTCCCCGAGGGGCACATCACGTCGCCGCCCCAAAGCGTGTCGATGCCCAATACAGCGTCGGCGATATTTAGATCAAGTTGATTCATGATTGCTTCTCCCTTCGCAAAGAGCCTCGCCAGACATAGAGGCACAGGCAGATGAACAGCAGCGCGGACACCGGTTGCGCGATGGAGTCGTTGGAATAGAACGGTGTTTGGATGAAGTCCTCCCGGAAAGAGGGCAACAAGCGTAGGGCTGCGCCCAGGACGCCACCCAATGCACCACCCGCCATCAGGCCCGATGCCAGAATGACGCCGCGCTCACGAATGCGCCGGCCGGGCTCGCCGCCTTCCTTTTCTGAGCGACGATTCACCAGATGTGACAAGAAGCCACCGGTGAGAATCGGCGTAGTGAGGCCCAGAGGAAGGTAGATGCCGAGAGCAAAGACGAGGGAGGATTTGCCGAGCATCTCCATGACGAGGGTGATGAGAGCGCCAATGCCAAAGAGGAGGTAGGTGACAGGCTGGCGGCTCATGAATCCCACCACAAGCGCCCTCATGATCGAAGCCTGAGGCGCGACAAGCACTGGGCGCAGGTCGCCTGGGGCAGCTTCTCCGAATTGAAATGTGTGGGCCAGCAGAACAATTGTCAGACCGGCCGCACCCGCCGCAGCCGCGATGCCGATGAACTTCGCTTTCTCCTGGGCCGCCGGGGTATTGCCCAGCCAATATCCGGTCTTGAGATCGGTGATGAACTGGCCGGAGACGCAGAGCGCCGTGCAAACCATTCCAGCAATGGCCATGACGAAAAACATTCCGGTCGTTCCAGAGAGGCCAAACCGCAAGAGCACTACCGAAGAGATAATCACGGTCAGCATAGTCATACCGGAGGCGGGATTATTCGCGGTTGTGGCGATGGCGTTGGCGGCCACGGAGGCGAAGAAGAAAGCAAAAAGCAGCGTCAGAAGAACTCCCATGAGGAGCACGGTCCAAGACACCTGGAGACTTCCAAAAAAGATGCCTACCGCGATGGCCCCGGCTACGATGCCCAGCAGAATCGCGAGGATGGGAATGTCCCGATCGGTGCGATCCGATTGGCTCACTTCGCTGCGATGAAATGCGCGCAACGCGATGCTGAAGGAGCCGGCAATCACGCGCAGTGACTTGACGACACCCACGATGCCGGCCGTAGCAATCGCTCCTACACCGATAAACCTCACGTAGCCGCTATAAATCTGCCCCGCAGTCATGGCGGAAAGAGGCACCACGCCCGGATAGACAGGCATATTGAGGTGGTTGCCGAAAAACCAGACCAACGGAACAAGCACGAAGTTGGCGAAGACGCCGCCTGCGCAAAAGACCATGGCGCTGCGCAGGCCCATCACATAGCCGAGGCCAAGAATGAATCCAATAGCATCGAAGCTGAAGACCATGCGCCCACGATCGGCCAGTGTGCGCATGACTGGAATGAACTGCAGGTTCAGGTATTCGCGCCAGACGTGAAACGTGGTCGCGAAGAAATCGAAGACACCGGCGATCGCCGTTGCCTGCAGCAGGAGCTTGGCCTGCGAACCGCCCCGTTCGCCGGTGACCAGAACCTCCGTAATGGCAGTTGCCTCTGGGAAGGGGAACTGTCCGTGCATCTCGCGTACAAAATAGCGCCGTAGAGGGATGACGAAGAGGACTCCGAGACAGCCGCCGGCAAGGCAGATGAATACGGTTTCGATCGGGTGCGGGTTGAGGTGAAGAATGTAGAGGGCTGGCAGTGTGAAAACCGCCCCGGCCACGACGGCAGCGGACGCCCCGCCCATGCCGGTGATGATGACATTCTCGAGGAGGCTCGATCGGCGCCGGTGTGCGCGAGCCAGGCCGATGGCGAGAATCGAGATGGGAATGGCAGCTTCCATTCCCTGGCCAACCTTCAGCGTCGAATAGGCTGAAGCGATCGTAAACACAGTGCAGAGAAAAGCGCCCCACAGGATTGCCCGGGCTGTCGATTCGGGCACGGTCACCCCGGCCTGGATGATTGGGTTGTAGATTTCGCCGGACTTCAAGGGATGGTAGGCGTTTTCAGGAAGAGACTTCGTTTCTGGCTCGCTCATCGTTTGCATTCCTCGATCGATCTAGAACGCAGCACACGGAGCGAGGTCAGGCAGGTCGGATTCTCCGGGCAAATAGAGACGCGGCTGACGACTTCTAGTCGCGCGCTCCCCGGAATCAACTTGAGGCCGAGATTTGACCTGTTCCGAATGGCATCAAGAGTCTACCGCTGAGGGCAGCCTACCTGTAAACCTGTGCCCTCAGGGCGGCACGAACGACTCAATCGAGGCGGCCCCGGCGGGCGTTGCCGATCGGTCCGCGCAGAGCCGCCTGGACCACGGTCACACGTTGTTGGCAAGACGATACGCGAAGACGGCTGTTGGCGCTGTTTCCTGTGGTCCGATGACGATGGCGGCAAGAATTGCATCACGAGCACTTCTGAAAGAGGCTTCGTCGCGTGCGTAGAGCGTGCACAGTGGTTGTCCGGCTGTGACGCGGTCGCCGATGTGCACCATGCCGGCAAGACCTACATTGTGGTCCAGTGGTTGACCTGGCCTTGTGCGTCCGGCGCCGAGGGCGACCATGGCGAGACCAATGCGACGGGCGTCGACGTCCTGGATGAAGCCAGCCTCAGGCGCGAGAACCGGCTGTACAAACGGCGCGGCGGGAAGCAACGCTTCGATGCGATCGAGGAAGGCAGTTGGTCCGCCGAACGCCTCAACCATCGCGGAGAATTTCGCTGCTGCAGTGCCGTCCTCCAGGCAATGTGCGGCCAACCGGCGCGCCTCGTCAATGGAAGGGGCGATTTTCGCCATGACGAGAACCTCAGCAGAGAGTTGGAGGACGATTTCAAGCAGTCGAGGTTCGCGACGGATGCCGCGGAAGAATGCGGCGATCTCGCGAAGCTGCGGACGGCTCCCAATCGCGTCGCCGACGACATCCTCCATATAGCCGAGAAAGATGACGGCGGGAATGCCGGCTCCGGTAGCGACCTCAAGCATGGACTCGGCGAGTTGCTGTGCCTGCTCGCGAGTGGACATGAAGGCGCCGCGACCGAAGTTGACGCTCATGACGAGGCCTCGCGTACCCGTGGCAAGCTTCTTGGACATGACGGAGGCTGTGATGAGCGGGATGGACTCGACGGTAGCGGTGACATCGCGGATACGGAAGATTTCCGCATCCGCGGGCGCGAGGCTCGGTGTCGGTCCGATGAGCCCGCAACCAGTGCGGCTTACAGTGGCAATAAAGTGCTGGAGCGGCGGCGCAACATTGTAGCCGTCGATCGCTTCCAGCAGGTCGATCTCACCACCGGTGTGGCCCAGGCCGCGCGCGGAGATCATTGGCATATGAACGCCGCAGGCTGCGACGATAGGGACAATCAGAAGGCTTGCTTTCTCATCGCCCACTCCGCCGGTGGAGTGCTTATCAACGAGCGTGGTCGGCGGGATGGCGGTTCCAGACCAGTCACAGACAGTGCCTGAGTCGCGCATGGCCAAGGTGAGGGCTGCGCGCTCTTCTGCGCTCATCCCACGCAGGAAAGTTGCCATGCAGAATGCCCCAATCTGCCCTTCGGAGATGGAACCTTGCGCGATACCGGCAACGAAGCTGCGAATCTGCTCGACGGAAAGAGAACCGCCATCGCGCTTGATGCGAATGATCTCCTGGGGCAGGAACGTTGGACCGGAATTGATAGGCATGCAGGGGTTCTCTTCCTCGATCGATTGAAGGCGCGGAACGACGCGCCAGGTCTGAGATGGAAAGTGCGGCGAGGCATGGTTGATCGAAGGATATCTCAAGACGGGCAGATCCTCTCTGCCTCGTGGCCGGTCCGGGCACCGCCATGATTGACGCGGTACGCTGGTTGTGAGCGAAGTGCGGCCTGCCGCACGCTCGCCATGTGGAGCAACGTCAGATCGACCGGAGAACACACGTGAACCCAAAGAGGAATCAATCCTGGAAGCTATCGCTCCTCGTCTGCACGCTCATGCTGGCGGCATCGCTCCATGCGCAACAATCTCGTTACGCTCTTTCTGGAACTCTTGTCACGCCCGGCGGCATCGTTCCTCATGGGACTGTCCTGATCCATGGCGGTGCGATTGAAGCCGTCGGCGCCGGCATCGATGTTCCGCCGGGAACGCCGGTTGTTGACACCGACGGCGTCATCTTCCCAGGACTCATCGACACGCACAATCACCTGATTTGGAATGTATTCCCGCACTGGCAGCCCGATTCCCCCGTGGGTGATCGCTACGACTGGCAGGCCATGAGCGATTACATCGCCAAGCTCACTGAGCCTGAAAGCGTGATGGTCGATCGCGGCAACGTCTGTGCTATGGAGCGCTTCGCTGAAGTGAAGGCGATGCTGGGCGGTGCGACTTCAGTGGTCGGCAGTTACCAACCAACGGAAGCCGATCCACACGCAAATGAGTGCGTCCGCGGGCTGGCGCGGAATCTCGACGCATTCTCCGGTCTCTATTCGCTGGAGCTGAATGCCGAACGGGTCGCTTATGAGATTTTCCCGTTTGAGATGCCTTATCTCAAGGCCCAAGCCATTCGCGATGCAATGGCATCGGGAAGGCTGAGAGCTTTGTTGGTTCACGTATCGGAAGGCAAGGATGCGAGCGCAGCGCGAGAGTTTCAAATGTTGAAGGCCGACGGCTTTCTGCGCTCCGGCGTGAGTATCATTCACGGCGTAGCGCTGGACGATGCGGCTTTTCACGAGATGGCTCGCAACAGCGTTGGTCTGATCTGGTCACCACACAGCAACTTTTCGCTTTACGGAGTCACGGCGAAGGTCGCAGAAGCCAAGGCCGCAGGAGTGACTATCGCCATTGCCCCCGACTGGAGCCCCAGCGGTAGTAATGGAATGACGGAAGAGCTTCGCTATGCCTATGAATGGAACGCCAGACAGAAGCCGCCAGTTTTCTCGCCCTCTGAATTTGTCTCGATGGCGACCGGGAATCCGGCGATGCTTGCAGCCGCGAGCGATAGGATTGGCGCTCTCGCTGCAGGTTATGCAGCGGACATTGTAGTGTTTCCTCGCAGAGGGGATTCCCCGTTTACGGCTTTGCTTGATGCAGAACCTGCCAGTATCGAGCTAGCGATAGTCGGCGGAAAGCCCATGCTCGGGGACCCTGCACTGATGAGCGCTCTTGTGCCAGGGAAGGGCCTCGAGTCCCTCAGCCTCTGTCATCGCGAGAAGAGTCTGAATATCAAAGACGATCTTGGTGGGCAATCCTGGGATGATTTAGTGAATCACCTTACCAACGAGCTCCACCGGTTGAACCTTTCGCTTTCAGAGCTCGCCGATTGTGGCAACGCGCCGTGAGCTTCTCAACGGAACTGTCGGATTCCTTCGACTAGGGCGCCGGAACCCGTACCACGTTGGCGCGGCAGCTTCGAATGCCGCTGCATGCTGTCGGGCGCAGGCTTTTGTCCAGGCACACCTCCACGGCGGTCAGGAAGTTGTGGCCGCAGCTGAGCGCCAGGCTTGCGCGGGGAATGCCCGGGTTGCTCTCGGTGAAGAGGCCCAGGATGTCGTCCGGCGTCATCGACGTCTGCGCCTTGAGATTCGCCAGTGCCGGCGGAATCTTGACTGACATATACGCAGTCCGCATTGTTGCAAAATATGTATCTGCGTCGAGTCCCGAGCACGTCCCGTGCGTGTGCCATTCATGTTCGAGCAGTCCCTGATCGGGGTAGAGGTCGCCGTAGCTTTCGGGATTGGCAGGCCCCGGCGCATTCGAGCAGTTTTCGGGATAACTGCCATCGTTGTTTTCTGGCCACAATCCGTGGAGGACAAATGCGTCGTGTGCTGAGCACTCGGCTGCCGATGGATGCGAGTAGCAGAACTCCGGCGACCAGGAGAGATTCAACAGGTAGTAGTCAAAACCGGTCCCGGTGGCGAGAGCGGCTTGTCTCGCAGGTTCCGTCACCTCGGTCTTCGGCGCTGCTGTTTGGGACCGGCATCCCGCAAGAAGAGCCAAAAGGAGTACAAGGCGTGGTGTAGACACTTGCTGCTTCATGCGCGCAGCATAGCAGGTCCGGTTGCGGGTAACTGCTAGACCTGCTCAACCGCGGCGCATATGATCGATGGACGAGAAAATGAAGCTGCTCGAAGGTCAAGCTCGAACCGGAATCAGGATTTCGCCAGGCGCGCGCATGCGTGCCGCGCTCGTGTTGGCGATTGCCGCCGATGTCGCCCAGATGATCGCCTTTCCATTGTTCTTGGAGGGCGCTGCATCGATGGCCGACGATGTGCTCGATCTCTGCATGGCGGGCGCTCTCAGCGCACTTCTTGGCTGGCATTGGGAGTTTCTGCCCTCGTTTGCCGGCAAACTCGTGCCTGGGGTCGATCTCGTGCCGCTGTGGACACTGGCGGTTGCTAACGTCTATCGCAAGTCGAAGCGTTTAGTGGTAGCCACTGAATCCGGTCACGCATCAAGTGCAAAAGGGCAGGGCCATTGACGCCCCTTCGAGAATGCCTCCTGCTGGACCGTGACGCGCCGGTTTTGCTGTGCCTCTGCCGGTAGCCCGGCCCGCATCGGCTCGGGGTGGCCGGAGGACGCTCCGGTATCAGTACATTTTCGCAGTTCCTCTTCTTGAGCAGGATTGCTCTTATACTGAAGCGGGCTTCCGTCCGCCTCCAATAGCAAAGGACAAATTCCATGCGCTCTCTTTTGCTCGGTTTCACTCTTCTCGCGTCGGCTCTCTACGGCCAATCGTTTGTGCAGCGCAGCGGGACGCACCTCGTCCTCGACAAGAAGGTTTTCCGCTTTAGCGGCCCCAACGTCGAATGGCTCGGCCTTGAAGGGTACGGCCCTCACGACCCCCAGGGCCCTCGCTACCCATCGCACTTTGAGATTGACGATGTTTTTGCAACTGCTGCCGAGATGGGCGCCAGGGTCGTCCGCTCCCAAACGATGGGCGACACCGTGGGGTGCTCGCGCTGTATCGAGCCGGAAGAGGGCCAATTCAACGAAGGCGCCTTCGAGGCATCCGACTACGCTCTCTCCGTCGCCGCCCGGTACCACATGAAGGTGATTATCGCGCTCATTGGAGACTGTGCGACGTGTTCCGGAGGCGGCATTGGCCAATACCTTGCATGGCACAAAAAGGCCAACTTTCAGAATTTTTTTACGGACTCCGCCCTCATCGCAGCCTACGAGCGCCACATCGATGCTGTCCTGAATCACCGCAACGCGATCACCGGCGTCGTCTACCGCGACGACCCGACGATTCTGGCATGGGAGAACTGCAACATGTGCGGCATCCTGTCCATGTTTTCCCATGGAAACCTCGCCGATGTGGCGCACTGGTCTGAGGCGATTGGCGTGCATATCAAGTCGATCGATCACCGTCACCTCTACCTGGACACGACCGGAATCTTCCGCAACGAACCGGGAATTCTCGACAACCCGAGCGTGGACCTATTTGCCTTCGAGGAATATCCGCACTGGGATGCATTCCTCGGCGACCCTACGAAACACACGACTGCAGAAACGATTGCCCATGATGCGGCTGCTGTGGTCCAGCACAACAAAGTCTTCATCGTGAATGAATTCGGCTGGGACAAGACCGACTGGGCCACTTCCACAGACCTCCAGCATGTGCTCGACAGCTTTGCCAGTAATCCCGATATTTCCGGCGATGGCTTCTGGGCACTGCAAGCACACCTCGATAATTTCGGATTTCAGCCGATCCCGGCAGATACCGCCGATCCAGAATTTGCCTTGAAAGGCGAGTCCGGTGAGTGGTGGGCCTTGTACTACCCAGGGCGAAAGACACTGGTCATGTCCGCGGAGGACATGGCCAACCGCGCTCAGCAGTTGCGCGCGCACGCCTACCGGATGTCGGGGCTAGACGTTCCGCAACATGCTGCGCCGCCTTCACCCGTGATGAGTTCGGTCGTGTTTGGTGGTCTTGTCGCGTGGCGAGGCTCCGCCGACGCAACGCGCTATTCGATTGAGAGCCAGACTCCTGGATCAACCCAGTGGAAACTGATCTGCGATCGTTGCGCCACGGACGAGCAGGATCCGTGGATCGATCCTCATCCAGTGCTGGGCACACGCTACCGTGTGACCGCCTACAATGCCGACAACGTGGCCAGTGCTCCGTCGGCGCCCCAATAGGGGCACGCTGAAGAACTGGCATTTCCGGATAGAACTGCTCAGGTCGGCATATATCCGGCGGGAGTTCCGAGGGAAGGGCGATGACAAAATCGGCGAAATCGACCCGCCGGGATTTTCTGAAGGCGACGTCTTCAGCAGCGCTCGCGGCGGCTGCGACCGGGGTTGCTGGATCTTCGACCGCGGAAGAAGCGAGCAAAGATGCAGCGGCATTCTCAGCTGGGGATCTCTACAGGACCGAACCGCAGAGGATATTCAGAAGCGACCGTACGACCCAGATTGCCATGCCCATCGGTGGGATCGGTGCGGGCGCAATTTGCATGAATGGCTACGGCGGGCTACAGGATTTCTCCATTCGCACGCGGCCGGAGACGACTGCACTGCCGGAGGGCTTCGCGGCGGATTCTCCGGAAGCCGCATTTGCGATCCTGCACGTGAAAGGTGAGCCCGGCGTCACCAAACTTGTCGAGGGACCCTTTCCGCCTTTCAAGATCTTCGATCAGGGGCTGCAGGGACAGGGCCTGCGCCGCGGCGGGTTTGAAGGCTTTCCGCGATTCCAGAATTGCGTCTTCAAGGGCGAGTATCCGTTTGGCGAAGCTACGCTGAGCGATGGCTCCGTCCCGCTCGCAGTGAAGGTCGCCGGGTGGAATCCATTTATCCCGCTCGACGACAAGAATTCGGGGATTCCGTGTGTGATTCTCGAATACACGTTGCGGAACACGGCAGCGCATCCAGTCGATTACGAGTTCTCGTATCATCTCTCGCACCTGGCGCCGGGATGCAAGCCGGATCAGGCAGGGAGCACGAACGAGTTGATTCCGGGCAAGGGTGTGTACATGTGCAATCGCGAGGAGCCGCATGCGGAGGCATTCGGGAGTGCGGCGCTGGTCGCACTGGACGTAGAGTCGCCCGATGCACTGCGTATCAAGGCGATGTGGCTGCGCAGTCCGGGATGGGATTTCGACGCGCTGTCGGCTTTGTGGCGTGAAGTCTCCAGCGGAGAATTCACCGCGAACAATGGCACGAACATCGTCGACAATGCGGGACGAAATGGCGGGTCGATCCTGATCGGAGGCCGGCTGGAAGCAGGCGCGTCACACACGTATCCGATCGTGATTGCATGGCACTTCCCGAACAGTTATCTGCGCGAGGGTGCACCGGAAGACACGGCGAGTGCACTCCAGGGACCTGCGGGGTGCCGCAGCACGGCGGATGGAAGTGGTCCGCTCTGGAGACCCTTTTATGCAGGGCAGTGGAACAATGCGCGCGAGGTGGCCGAATATGTGGAGCAGAACTATGCCTCGTTACGCGCCCGGACGGTGCGGTTCAAGGAGGCGTTGTTCGCGTCGACGTTACCGGCCTACGTGGTGGATGCGGTGTCGGCCAATCTTGGGATTCTGAAAGCTCCCACGGTCTTGCGGGAGGAAAACGGAAACCTCTGGGGATGGGAAGGCTGCTTCCCAGACAATGGCTGTTGTCATGGTTCGTGTACGCATGTTTGGAACTACGCGCAGGCCTTTCCGAACCTGTTTCCGCAATTGGAGAGAACGCTGCGCGATCTGGAATTGAATCGATCCATGGATGAGCGTGGACATGTCACGTTCCGCGGTGCAATTCCTGACGGGCCAGTCGATCATAGCTTTCACGCTGCAGCCGACGGGCAGCTTGGTGGCATCATGAAAGTCTTTCGCGACTGGCAGATCAGC
>Ga0335071_10001723_pt1 | contig 23577 bp, 20 predicted proteins | sample Lox_Sample_15_FD_206724 | JGI IMG/M metagenome (GOLD analysis project Ga0335071, IMG submission 206724) | Soil microbial communities from Loxahatchee National Wildlife Refuge, Florida, United States - Lox_Sample_1.5 | ecosystem: Environmental > Terrestrial > Soil > Wetlands | place: USA... | reverse complement strand
CTGCCGATCCGTCAGCATCGGTCCGCCACGTGGCATGTGCAGGCCCTCCTGCCACGTTATCCCCCGCGATTAACCATCCTCCAAGTCCCCTTCTCGATTCCGAATCAGGTTATGAAACAGCTTGTAGTCAAAGTGCGATTGGTGAATAACTTCGGCGACGGAGCTGCAAGCGACCATTGGCAGTGCGTGGCGGCCCTCAGTGTCAAGGGCGAAGGGATCCTTTTTCTCACTCAAAGTGCGATTGGTGAAAAAAATCTATTGACGATTATGATTCCAAGTCAAGGCCGAATCATCGCAGCCGGGGATGCCAGACCCTTGCTGCAAGAGCGGTATGAGCTAAAAACTCCCGTATCATCTGTCGTCGCACATGCAAGCCCACGTGAAATCACCCTTGGGAGCCAGCGCGCGCTCTCTCACTCCGTTTGACGAACACGCGATTTGAGGCTAACTACATCGCTTGAGAGCGGGTCTCAACGCGGCTTCAAGAAGACTTTTTGCGAAATCAGAACGCAGAAGAAAAGCCGGAAGTCGATGCTGAAATAGGCGAACGAACGTTGAAAGCAATGCGGACAAACTGCCGGCGGAATGAGACTCTCGCCGCGAGGCAAGAAGAAGCAGCACCAACTCTGCGGGAGATGCCGGAGACGATTTCACATGTTATGCGAATGCTACTTCGGTTCCACCGTCGTGGGCTTTGAAAAACACCATGCGGCGTGCATCTGATGGGGAGTTTCATCAAAGTCAGCGCCGTCCACATGAATTCAAGAATTACGGCAGGTCTACGATGTCAATGCAAACCAGTACGATCCCATCACCCGTCTACTTGGAGCCGGAATACTATGTCTGTTCCGAAGAAGCTGCGAGGTTTCTCAAGCTGAACCTGCGCACCATTCAGCGACTGGCTCGCGAAGGAGCGATTCCGGCCCACCCTTTCGGCGAGGGAAGCCGCAAGAGTTGGCGATTCCTTTTGTCGGAGTTGGACGCCTGGATGAAAGCCAAGGTAAACTCACCGCGTCGTCCGTGCCGTTCCATCGGGAGGTAATACCAACCAATGGGAAGGACACGGTATCAAGAAGGAAGCCTGCGTCTTGAAAGTCGCAAGGGAGGCAAGGTATGGCGGCTTCGTTTCCGCATCACTCGTGCCGACGGCAAGCGGGTCGAGCACGCTATCGTGATCGGAACCAAGAAGGAGTTGCCGAACCGAGCCGCCGCACGCGAATTCGTCAAGTCGCTTTACCTGCCAATCAATCACCCAGGCTCGAACCACAGTGGACGTCCGCTGACGTTCGGGGATATCGCCGCACACTACCTGCAAGAAGAACTGGCCGACGACCAGAGTCAGGCATCGATTCCCAAAGCGCATTCCACGACCGAGACCTACCGACGTTATCTCCAGAAGTGGGTGTTGCCACGCTGGGGCGAACAGACAGCTTTGCTGATCCAGCCATTGGATCTGGAGAACTGGCTGAAAGAGTTGGGCAGGACAAGCGGCCTGGAAAACCAAACCCGATCGAAGATCCGACAGGTCATCGGTCTGGTGTACAAGCATGCCCAGCGGGTGGGATTTCTGCCTCGAACCGAACAGGCCAATCCGATTCGCTTTGTCCGCCAGTCGAGTGCCAGCAACTTCGATCCGATCATTCTGACTCCGGCACAGGCCTTTGCCATCATCGACCAACTGGGGTTGATGCTGCGTACGCTTGTGCTGGTCACCGCCGCGACAGCCCTACGAATCTCCGAGATCCTGGCGCTGCAGTGGAAGGATATCGATGTCGAAAATCAATGCATCTACGTGCGTCGAGCTTGGGTGTACGGAAAATTCGGCAAGCCCAAGTCGAAAGCGTCGAAGCGCCCCGTTCCGCTACATGCCGTGCTAGCGGCTCATCTGCTCAACTGGCGGCGGGAAACGCCCTACAGCAAGGGAGAGGATCTGGTGTTTCCCTCCTTCAAGTTAAGGGGCAGGAAACCGCCGCGGGCCAACATGCTGCTGTCCGATCATCTTCGGCCAGCGGCACGCAAGGTCGGAGTGGTAGCCCCGCCCCGGGCATTCGGGTTTCACACCTTCCGGCGCACCCTGGCGTCGGTCCTGGTGGCGAACAACTACGACCCAAAACTGGTGCAAGAACTGCTTCGCCACTCCAACATCAAGACCACCCTGGACATCTACGCCCAAGCCATTACGTCGGCCAAGCTGGAAGCGCAGGGGATGTTTTTGGGCGAGCTGCTGAAGGTCCCATGGACGGAGAAAAAGCCGTCGACAACCCTGGTGGTTTAGCGCCAGCACGCATTTTGTGGGCATATTGTGGGCTGGAGCAATCCAGGAAATTTCGTATTAAGTGCTTTGGAATGATGGTGGCCAGGGACGGAATCGAACCGCCGACGCCAGCCTTTTCAGGGCTGCGCTCTACCATCTGAGCTACCTGGCCACGTGCGCGTTACGGCGCCGGGAAGTGCTGCGGTATGTAGATTATAGCAACCCTTTTTCCCAATCGACAATCGCCAGATGCTCTCGATCATTCGGGACGCTTCACTCCTCGCCCTCCACAAATTGACGGCACCAGAGCACAAATGTGCTCGGCTCGCATGAAATCTCGACAAAGCAAAAAGCAGGATGCAACTCGCATCCTGCCTGCCGAAATTGCAACGAATCTGAAGCCGAGCTCACTGCCCGCCGTGATACATCATCGATTCCGGCGACACAACATCCACCCGTCGGTTCTGCTGGAAGCACTTATCGTCCTTAAGCTCGCACGTCTGATACAGCTTGCCCCATCCCGTTGCGAACTCGACGCGCGATGCATCCACGCCGCGTTTCACTAACTGCGCCTTTACCCATTGCGCGCGACGATAGGAAAGCACGAGGTTATAAACGATGTCGCCGCGTGGATCGGCGTACCCCTGGATCCACATCTTCGCGTCCGGATTTTGCTTAAGGTATGTGGCGTTCGCGTCCAGCGTCGCCGGGGCGATGATCCTGTTGTAGATGTTGAACGGGAAATAGACCTCTTTAACATTTCCGCCGAAGCTCTGCGCGGAAGCCGACGGCACGATAAAAGCCGATGCGATCACGGCGCACACCGCAAACCGGATCACCAAAGAGAGATTTCTGCTATGCGCGTTCTTGCCCATATTGCATGTCCTCGAAGTTAGGTTGGAACTTGCGCCGGGGATGGCGTACGACACACTTATACAGCATAGCCGCGCGGGCCGCCAGAGCATAGTGAAAAGCCGATAAACGCTTTAATACGTTGCATTTTTGATGCCTCTGGCTGTTCGTTGAACTTTCACTCTGTATTCACAATTCCTTAACACCGGCCACCTACGATTTCCGTGAACTTGTAACCGGGGGAGCGGGGTTGTTGCCGTAGAGACCACGTTTGTGCACTAGTTTGCGGTTCATCGTGCCACCGATTTTCAGGAGAGAAGATGAAACTAACAAAGGTTCTAGCTCTGATCCTTGCGATGACGGCTGGCGCATTTGCGCAAAGTACGTCGTCCGAACTGAAAGAACTCAAAGATGCAATCGCTGCGCAGCAGCAGCAGATCCAGCAACTACAACAGCAGGTGCAGTCGCGTGACGCGGCCATCCAGCAGTTGCAGCAACAAGTAGGTGCGGCAACTGCAGCGGCAAACTCCGCCAACTCTGCCGCGCAGTCTGCGCTTAGCGGCGAAAAGAAGGAAGGGGCGCTGAGTGCGGAAGACTACGCCAACCTCCAGCATGAAGTCACCGACCTGAAGGCCGTTCAGACCAATACGGTCGAGGGTCTGCAGGACACCCAGAAGCGAGTTAGCGATCTGGAGAGCCCCCTGGCCATGCACTTCAAAGGAATCACCCTCACGCCAGGAGGCTTCTTCGCGGCTGAAACCGTGTGGCGTCCTCATGCGACGTTTAGCGACATCAACACGCCCTTGAGCAGTATTCCGTTCTCGGGAGCCTCTCAAGCGCGGTTCTCCGAGTTCTACGGCTCTGGCCGTCAGTCCAGAATCTCCATGCTGGCCCAGGGCAAGTGGGGCACGACGAACCTGACCGGCTACTACGAGATGGACTTCCTCGGTGCCGGTACCACATCCAACAACAACCAGAGCAACAGCTACGTGCTGCGCCAGCGGCAAATCTGGGGCCAGGCCGCCTTCCACAGCGGCTGGACCATCACTGGCGGCCAGATGTGGAGCTTGGTGACGGAAACCAAGAAAGGACTCGATCCGCGCACCGAGGCCACCCCGCTGCAGATTGACGCGCAGTACACCGCAGGTTTCAGCTGGGCACGCCAGTACGGGTTCCGCGTCGTCAAGAATTGGAACAACAAGGTCTGGACCGGGTTCTCGATTGAAAACAACCAGACTATCTTGAGCGCAACGGGGGCTCTTTCTAACTTCGTGATCGGCGGTCCCGGAACCGGCGCTGGGCTGTACAACTCTCTTGCGAACTACTCCTCGAACGTGTCGCCTGACTACATCATAAAAGTAGCTTGGGAGCCGGGTTTTGGCCACTATGAGGCATTCGGCCTCTTCAGCCCCTTCCGCACCCGCATCTACCCGACCACATTTCCTGCTGCCACGATCTCGACGACCGGAGCCAACAATCAGACGGTTTGGGGAGCTGGTTGGGGTGCAAACGCACGCTGGCTCTTCTACGAGAAGCACGTCGAGGTTGCCCTGCACGGTCTCGGCGGCAAGGGCGTAGGCCGCTACGGCGACTCTGGCCTGCCGGATGTGACGGTCAACCCTTACGGCCAGGAAAAGCAACTGCAGAATTACCAGATACTGGCTACGCTTGAGTGGCACTCACCGAAGTGGGATTGGTATGGCTACGGCGGTGGCGAGTATGCCGGTAAGACTTGGTACACGTATGTGAACTCGAAGGGTGTGATCGTTCCGGTAGGCTATGGTTCACCGCTCTTCAACAATACCGGTTGCGGAACCGAGACGCTTCCTTCTTCGAGCAACGGCTACGGTCCAGGCGCACTTTCTGGTTGCGCCGGGAACACCAAGAGCGTGGTCGAAGGTACGACCGGATTCTGGTATAAGCCGTACAACGGACCGAAGGGCCGTCTGCAGATCGGTATGCAGTATTCGTACGTGGTCAGGACCGCGTGGGTGGGCTACGGAACTGCTCCCTACACCATCCCCTATCCTTATCCGAGCGCCACGACTGCTCCCAAGGCGATCGAAAACATGTGGTTCACGTCCTTCCGGTACTACCTGCCGTAAGATCGACGGGAACTAGTATTCAGCAAGAAGTGGCCGGCAGGGAGCCGGCCACTTTCTTTTGGGCTAACGGAATAGACGTACGCTGTGACTCGCTGCAGCGATTTGTTCCGCGATAGCGGCGGCCGCGTCATAATGAAGGGTTGCAGACATTGACAGTCGTGGCGGATCGTAAGAGAAATTCCCATGATCATGCGGTTTCTGGTGAGGTTCACACGAGGCATCATGATGGCGGTCGGTATCACGTTGCCCAAACCAGAGCACGAGAAAGCGGTCGCTCTGGTTTGGGTCGCGGCATTCATTCTGATGGCAGCCATTATTCTGGGATCAGGTTGGGCGGTGCTACAGAGCATCTCGCGTGCGATGAACTAGAAGCGCGGATTCGTCCCTTATCACCTGCCTAGCGCGTTGATCATCAGACTGCCTGCCGCCAAATCTTCTACCGCAAGGCCCAACGACTTGAAGACTACTCTTTTTGCTTCAGGCTTGGGCTTGCCGCCTGCCAAGATCTCACCGAGTTCAGCATAGATCTTTGCGCCGGACATCAGGATTTCGCCGGCTTCGACAGCGGCGGCGTCGCGCGAGTCCACGATCACAGCGCCCTGCATGACGGCGTCGTCCACTTCGCGATTGCTCTGTCCTACAGCACCTACGGCGGCGACCAGCGCACCGGGATTGAGCCAACGGCCGAACAGGACAGGCTCGGATGCATGCGTCACGGTCACAACCACATCAGCCTCGCGAACGGCGGCATCGGCGGCCATCGCTTTGGCGCCGATTTCATGGGCGACCGCACGAGCGTGGTCCGGATTGCGGCTCCAGACACGCACTTCGTCGAACTTGCGCACGCATTGCAGCGCCGCATAGTGCGCTCGCGCCTGCACGCCGCTGCCGAGGATGGCGAGCACCTTGGAGTCGGGCTTCGACAGGTGCTTCACCGCCACTGCAGTCACGGCGGCAGTGCGCATCTCGGTGATGAGCCGCCCGTCCATGACTGCAAGCGGTTCGCCGGTGGTGGCGCGCAGCAGAACGATCACACCTTGATGAGTGGGCAGGGAAGTTCCGGCATTGTTGGGAAACAGCGTGACCAGCTTGGCGCCCATGATGTCGCCGTAAACCGCCGGCATCACGCCGAAGAAACCTTGGTGTTCCTTTACGGGCAGAATGCTGCGAACCGGCTGCAGGACCTTGCCGGTGGAGAACTCCGCCAGCGCGCGCTCCATGGCAGGGATGAGGTCTTCGTAGCGAAGCACGCGGCGGACTGCGGCCTCATCGAGATACGGGATGCCTTGCTGGCTTTGTGGGTTGACGCTCATCTGGCAGAATGAACGGGCATGCTCAAAGTGAAACGACTCTCGCCCGATGCAGTGCTGCCCACAGTAGCACATCCCGGAGAAGACATCGGCTACGACCTCTACGCCTCCGAAGACGTTACGCTTTCGGCCCGGGGAGCAGGCGGAGTACACACCGGGATCGCCATCGAGTTCTCGCCCGCCGCGGGGGGAATCGTGAAGACACGCTCGGGCTTGGCCAAGAAGCGGCTCTTGTGCAACGCCGGCGTCATCGATGCGGGCTATCGCGGCGAGCTGATCGTCCTGATGGAGAACCTCGGCGACGAGCCTTACACCATTCGCAAGGGCGACAAGATCGCCCAGCTTCTGGAGCATCCGTTCCTGGCTGGGGAAGTCGTCGAAGAGGAGCTGTCAGAAGCGGCTCGGGGAGCGAAGGGGTTTGGGTCGAGCGGAGAGTAGGGCGGCTCGTGGTTTACTGGAAAATTACCCATCCAGCAGACTGACTTTACAAATGTTTATCACGTAGTTATAAAAGGTCTTTCTTGCGACCTTGTGAAATCAATGGTTTAGGGAAAAATTGTGCGTAATCGATTGATTCGTCAGGTGGTTATATGTATCCATTAGTGTGCGTTAGGGTTATTGGCTTGTCGGCCATGATTTGCTGACTTGAGTCAGCACCCTTTCGCCAAGCCGAGTATTTACTAGAGATACAACCGGCTTGTCCGCCTCCGTGATTGAAACGAGTTATCAAATAGCCAGCGCCGTGTCGCGGCCGGGGCCGTCACGGGTGGAGCAGACACTACTACCTCCCTCACTTTCCGTTCAATAACTCAGGCGAGGGAAAAGCGCCAGAGGAATCGGCGGGTGCTGGAAACGGAAGTAACCACCAGCGGGATTCGTTTGTAACCAGCAACGCTCAGATCAGGCGAGATTAAGGATGGCGGAGAGGGGGAGATTCGAACTCCCGGAACCCTTTCAGGTTCGTCCGCTTTCGAGGCGGGTGCCTTCAACCACTCGGCCACCTCTCCGCAACGGACTGTTCTTCCAGTCTACCAAAACAAGCGCTGGGGCTTCCTAGGGTGTGTCGTCGGCTTCAAGCCGAGTCGGAGTTTTCATAACAGCCCACCCAGGGTTCCGCTTCCCCGATTCGCCCGGCTGCGGCGAACGAATCGGTAGGGCGTTCCACGCTGGGCTATCATGTCGCCGCCCTCCGGGCTCGCCGTATTGCCGATTCGTGAGCGGATGCGACAGCAGGCAGTTTTATCGCGGAGGCGGTAGCTACGCGCCAGGGCTAAAGCCCGCGGTGAGGGTGATGCGATTTCACCCGGCTGAAGCCGGGCGCTTCCACCGAGCGCGGACTGAAGTCCGCGCGGAGCATGGTTCGACCACGATTCATCTCTTGTTTCGAAAGAATTGCTGCAGCAGGTCCATCGAGCGGGCGGCGAGGACTCCGCTGGTGACTTCGACCTGATGGTTGAGCTTGGGGTGGTTGAGGACCTGCAGCATGGAGTGGACCGCGCCTGCCTTGGGGTCTTCGGCGCCGTAGATCAGGCGGCGGATGCGGGCGTGGGTGATGGCTCCGGCGCACATGGAGCAGGGTTCCACCGTGACATAGAGGTCGCAATCGAGCAGGCGGTAGTTGCCGACGACGTGTCCGGCCTCGCGCAGGGCGATGATCTCGGCATGGGCGGTAGGGTCGTGATCGGTGATGGGGCGGTTGCAGCCGCGTCCTACGATGTGGCCATCGTGGACGACGACGGCTCCGACGGGCACTTCGCCCAGAGCCTGCGCGCGCTGCGCTTCGCGAAGGGCTTCTTCCATGAAAAGTTCGTCGGAGTGGGACATAAGAGCGGTAACTAGCAATTAGCAACTAGTAATTAGTAAAACCTTGAGCCCCACCCTCATGATCTTCAGGGAATGGGCCGATTCGGGCTTCGCGGTGATGCGCATATCTTGCACCTAGGCTAAACCCGATCGTGCAGAAGGCAGGGGCAGCATAGACGAGAGTGGCCAAGCATTCCGTTTCGCCACAACCGTGCGGGAACCCAAACATTTGCGAAAATGCATAGTCCCATCTGCTTAGATGTGACCACTCCGAGCTCCAGCCCGCTGCGCCATCGTAGCCAACGAGACCAATGCAAACCCAGCAGACACCGACCACCCATGCGTAACAAGCTGCCTGGCGGGCGTCGAACTTTGCGACGGCTATATATCCAATTACAGAACTTGTAAGGAGAGAGCCGATTGGCAGGTCAACAACGAAACCGGTATTCGAGAAGGGTGGCGACACGAGTTTTTCCCAAATGACTTGCGGGATGAAGCCAACCAACATGCCGAGGAACATCGCGAGGAAGCCGAGGCCGAGGACGGCGGCCCAACGCCACTGTTTTTCGATATTGATGACTCGTTCCGTCATTCTCGTTGGCCGTTACGCAAGTAAACTGCGCACAACTCAGGGGCTGAAGCCCACATTTACCTTAGCTCGTTGCGGCACGGCTGAAGCCGTGCCCTGATACAAAACCGTCGTGATTGAAACTATGTCAGCAGCACTGCAAACACAATGTTATTTTCGACGCGGTGACGGTACAACCAATACGGATACATGAAGCATGTACAGCAGATTCCTCACGGGCTAGAGTCCGCTCGGAATGCGAATGATAAGCGACTTGGACGCCGGCCTGAAGGCCAGCTCTACCCAGTGCCTGGCGACCTAAAGGCTGGCTCTACCAAGTGCTAAATGCCAAGTGTCAAACGCTTGTGTCATTGCTGACGCAACATGATGCGCTGGATCGAGGTTGCGCGGCCTGTCGCTGGGTCGCAGTCGATCAGCGCTCCGCAGAGGCGAACGTCCTCAGCGGCGGGTTCAAAGCGTGACGGCATGTTGGTCAGGAACTTCTGCAGGATCAGCTCCTTCTGCACGCCAATCACTCCAGCGTAGGGGCCGGTCATGCCGACGTCGGTTTGCACGGCTGTGCCTCCGGGGAGGACCTGTTCGTCAGCGGTGGGCACATGCGTGTGCGTGCCCAACACCGCCGTGACGCGGCCATCGAGATACCAGCCGAGAGCGACTTTTTCGGAGGTGGCCTCAGCGTGCAGATCCACCAAAACGACCTTGGCGGTGACTTTTTTCAGCAGGTCGTCGGCGACGCGAAACGGGTCATCGTTGGTGGCCATAAAGACGCGGCCTTGGACATTGATGACCGCGTAATCAACCCCGCTGCGGCTGCGTCCCTGATACCAGCCGAAGCCGGGAGTGCCGGCAGGGTAGTTGGCGGGGCGCAACACGCGACGCGCGAGCGACGCCTCGTTGCCGTTGGCCGAGTTCAGGTAGTCGATGATCTCGCGCTTGTCCCAGACGTGGTTGCCCGTGGTGATGACATCGATGCCGAGTTCGAACAGTTCTTCGGCAATTTGCGGCGTGATGCCGAAGCCTCCGGCGGCGTTTTCTCCGTTGGCGATGGTGAGCTCGGCGCCAGACTCCTTCTGCAGCTCAGGCAGACGCTCGTGAACGATGGTGCGGCCGGGACGGCCGAAGATGTCACCGATGAAGAGGATGCGCAATGCGGTTGGGGCTCCCAGGGCTTTGAAACCCGATGGTACCACGCGATGCGGAGGCTACTCTGTGATTTGCGCGGTGCGGAGGAAGTCGTAATTGCCGGCGGGATTGATCTGGATATCGCGCACGCGCCGGGTGTGGACGAGCACGTTGTCGAGGTACCAGAGGTTGATGTAGGGAAGGTCCTGGGCAAGGATCTGCTGCAATTCGGCGTAGATGGCCTTGCGCTTTTCCTCGTCGAGGGTGGTGCGGCCTTCGCGGATGAGTTCGTCCACCCGCGGGTTGGAGTAGAAGGTGCGATTGGCGCGCTTGGGCGGGAAGCTGGCGGAGTCGAAGACGTACTCGAAGATGTCGGGGTCCTGATTGCCGCCGATCCAGCGCATGGAATACATCTGGTAGGCGCCCTTGGTAATGTCGCTGAAGAAGGTTGCGAACTCGAAGGTACGGATGTCGAGGGCGATGCCGACTTGACGGAGCTGCTGTTGCAGGACAGCAGCCATGAGGCGCGTGGCGTCGTCGGATGAGGTCTTCATGGTGATGTGGAAACGCACTCCGTTGACGGCGCGATAGCCGGCATCGTCGAGGATTTGGCGTGCGCGGGCGGGATCGCAGGGATAGCGGGCGACATCGCCGTCGTAGGCCCAGTGCTCGGGCGGTAGGATGCTGTAGGCAGGCTGAGCCTGGTCGCGGAGCAGGTAACGAATGATGGGAGCGGTGTCGATGGCGTAGGCGAGGGCGTGACGCACGCGAACGTCTTGGAGTATCGGGTCGCGGAGGTTGAGCGCCATGTAGGCGTAGATGGTGCCGGGAGCTTGCATGACGACGAGGCCGGGATCCTTGCGCAGGGCCAGCACGGTGTCGGCGGTGAGCGAGTTGATGGTGATGTCTCCGCTGTGCTTGCGCAGTTCGAGGGCGCGGGTGGTGGCGTCGGGAATGACTTTGAATTCGACGCGCTGGAGCTTGGCGGGAGTGGCCCAGTAGTTAGGATTGCATTCGATGATGACCTGCTGGTCTTGCGCGGCGCTGACGAAGCGAAACGGGCCGGAGCCGATGGGATGGCGGTTGAAGTCTTCGCCGCTGCCGTAGGGGACGATGCCGATGGCGCCGTCGGAGAGGTTCCAAAGGAGCGAGGCTTGCGGCTCCTTGAGATGAATGATGAGCGTGGCCGGATCGGGGGCGTCGATGCTGGCGACTTTGTTATACGTGGCGGCGCGCGAGCTGCGGATCTTGCCGGTGATGAGGGAGTCGAGCGTCCACTTGACGTCGCGCGAGGTGAGGGGCGCGCGGTTGTGGAACTTGACGTCCTGGCGGAGATGGAAGATGTAGGTGAGCGGGTCGGGGATTTCCCAGCGCTCGGCAATCCAGGGTTGAAGCTGGAAGTGCTCGTCGCGGCGGACGAGGGAGTCGAAGAGAAGCTCGTCGATGCGCTCGGATTGGGCGTCGATGCCGACGCGGGGATCGAGGTTGGTGGGACTGCTTTCAATGAGGACGACGACGGTGTTGGGGTCGGGCTTCTTGGTGCAGGCGAGGACGCAGAAGAGTAGAGAGAGTGCGGCAACGGTTGTGGTTATTGATCGACGCATCACGGGGTGCTATGGGTAGCTTAGCTTACCGAGGATGGCGGGGGCTTTGGCTCCGGTGGCGGCGGGGACGCTGGACGGGAGCTTGCGCCAGGTTTGATAGGCGAGGAGGGCGAAGGCGACGGCTTCTTTCGATTCGGAAGGGAGGCCGAAGTCGTCGGTGGTCTTGACGCGGATCTTGAGCGGCGCGAGTTGTTCGCGAATCATGCGCATGAGCGAGGCGTTGTGGGTGCCTCCGCCGGAGGCAACCAATTCGCGGTAGCGCGAGGGGTAGCGGGAGTTGGCAGGTGTGTTGGCTGTGTCTTTCGGCAGGACAATTTCTTTGATAGCGAGGGCGATGGAGCGCGCGGTGAGCGCGGTGGCGGTGGCGAGGATGTCGTGGTGGCTGGCGCGTCCGCAGAGCTTGAGGAACGCGGCGACGAAATCGCGTCCGAATTGCTCGCGGCCGGCGGTCTTGGGCGCAGGCTGATGAAAGTATGCGCGGCGGAGTAGCTGGCGCAGCACGGATTCGATGGGCGAACCTTTTCCGGCGAGGCGTCCGTTGCGGTCGTAAGGCAGGTCGAAAAGGCGCTCGGCGAGGGCATCGAGGACCATGTTGCCGGGGCCGGTGTCGAAGGCGATGACGTTTTCGGGCAGCGCGCGCGGGGGAATGGCAGTGAGGTTGGCGATGCCTCCGAGGTTCAGGACGATACGTCCGAAGCGGCGGTGGCGGAAGAGAGCGTAGTCGAGGAAGGGAACGAGGGGAGCGCCGTGGCCGCGGGCGGCCATGTCGGCGGGGCGGAAGTCGGAGACGACGGGGACGCCGAGGCGGCGAGCGACGATGGCGCCTTCGCCGGTTTGCCAGGTGCAGGTGAGAGGGTGGCCGAGGTAGGGGGCGGGCGCGGATTGGTGGTAGAGAGTCTGGCCGTGGCATCCGATGAGCGAGCATTCGAGCCTGGCACGGCGTTGCGCCGCGAGCACGGCTTTGGCGTAGAGTTCGCCGAGAGTGAAGTTGAGGCGCGCGAGGTCAGCGACGCGGGCGGATTGGGCGTTCATGGCTTGGAGGACGGCTCGGCGGACGTCGTTGGGATAGGCGAAGTGGTAGTGGGCGAGTAGTTCGAGGCGGGAGCGGAATCCGCGGCCGAGGATGCGGACGAGGGCGACGTCGATGCCGTCGGCGGAAGTGCCGCTCATGACACCGGCGACGATCATTGAGATCGCTCCTCGAGGGCGGCGAGAGTGCTGAGGCGCAACTCTTCGGTGAATTCCCAGATGCGGCGGCGAAGGGATTCGACGGCGGCGGGAATGGGAGTGGGAGATAGGCGCGCGAGGAGTTCAGGCGATTTGCGGGCGAAGGCGGCAACGCGGAGGGCCTTGGCGCTGATGAGTTTCGCGAATGCTGTGTGGAATTCGGCGCGTTTGAGTGCGGCTTCGAAGGCACGGTGGACGTGCTCTTCTTTCTGGCAGACGAGGAACAGGTCGGAGCCGGCTTCGAGGGTGGCGATGGCAGCGTCTTCGATGGAGGCGCCATTGAGCACGCCACCCATGTCGAGGTCGTCGGAGATGACGAGGCCGCGGTAGGCAATTTTTTCGCGGAGCACGCCGGTGATCCAGTGCTGCGAGAGCGAAGCCGGTTGCGTGCCGCGAACGATCTTGGGGTATGAGACGTGTGCCACCATGACGAAGGCAAGCTCGCGCTTCAACTCGCGATAGGGGAGAAGGTCTTCGTTCCAGACCTGCTTCCAGGTGCGGTCGATTACGGGCAGCGCGTGGTGGCTGTCGAGCGAAGCGCCGCCGAGTCCGGGAAAGTGCTTGCCGCAGCCGAGGATTTTGGCGGCGCGGAGGCCGGCGAGAAATTCTCGGGCGGCTTTGGTGACGGCGGCAGAATCGGCGGAGATGGTGCGCGGGCCGAGGGTGGCGCGGGAGGCATCGAGCGAGAGATCGAGGCAGGGAGCGAAGTCGGTGTTGAAGCCGAGCGAGCGGAGTTGGCGTCCGATGAGGAGGCCGTGCTTCTGGAATAGCTTCGGCGATTTCGCGGCGGCGACGTCGGCGGCGGAGGGGATGTGGGCGACGGCGTCACGGAAGCGATCGACGGTGCCACCTTCCATGTCGACGGAGCGGAAGAGCGGACGGCGGAGAAGTTTCTGGATGTCGCGCAGGAGAGTGTGAGTTTGCACAGCGGTTTCGATGTTGCGCTTGAAGAGGATGACGCCGGCGGGTTGCAGCGCGGTAAGCATGGCGCGGAGGCGGTCGTCGAGGGTGGTGCCGTCGAAGCCCGTGATCATGAGCTGGCCGACCTGCTGGCGAAGGCTTCGACTGGATGGGGCGGGCATGAAGGAGAAAGTTTAACGCGGCAAGCAGTCGGGTTTCAGTGGCGGAAGAGGTTCGCGCGATTTCATGGCAATTTCCAATCGAAATTCGCGCAGATAGAAACAGCAGGTCCTTCGACTCCGGCCTCGCAGACAACGCGACGCCTCCGCTCAGGATGACCTTGCTGGTTGTCCGACCGGTCTACTCGATCTGTTTTTTGAGCTCGTGGAGGAGGTTGAGGGCTTCGAGCGGGCTGATGGAGTTGAGGTCGGTTTCCTTGATGCGGTCCAGGATCTTCTGCGAGAGCGGAGTGAAGATGGTGAGCTGGATGGGGCCGGATTGCGCAGAATCGTCTTTGGCGAGATGGGTGACGGCGCTCTGCTCAGCGGATTCGTGTTCGGCGAGGACTTCGCGGGCGCGGTGGACGACTGCGGCGGGAAGTCCGGCTAGCTTGGCGACTTCGATGCCGTAGCTGCGGTCGGCGGCGCCTTCGACGACTTTGCGCAGGAAGACGACGTTGCCGCCGGTTTCTTTCACGGTGACATGGAAGTTTTTGACGCCACTGAGCCGGTCGGCGAGCTCGGTGAGCTCGTGGTAGTGGGTGGCGAAGAGCGTTTTTGCGCGGGTGTTGGTGTGGATGTATTCGATGGCTGCCCAGGCGATGGCAAGGCCGTCGTAGGTGGAGGTGCCGCGGCCGACTTCGTCGAGCAGGATGAGCGAGCGCGGCGTGGCGGTGTTGAGGATGGCGGCGGTTTCGGTCATCTCGACCATGAAAGTAGAGCGGCCGCGAGCGAGGTTGTCGCTGGCGCCGATGCGTGTGAAGATGCGGTCCACGAGGCCAAGGCGCGCGGAACGGGCGGGGACGAACGAGCCCATCTGCGCCATGAGGACCAGCAGCGCGGTCTGGCGGAGATAGGTGGACTTTCCGCCCATGTTGGGCCCGGTGATGACGAGCACGGCGTGCGTCGTGCCATTGAGATAGATATCGTTGGGGATGAAGCGGTCGGAGACGCCGGAGAGGTCGTGCTGCTCGATGACGGGATGGCGGGCGTCCACGGCTTCGATGTCTTGCGAGTCGTCAAAGCGCGGACGGCAGTAGTTGCAGTTCGCGGCTTGGGTGGCGAAGCCGGCGAGCACATCAATCTCGGCCAGGGCGAGCGCGGTTTGACGGATGCGTTTGGCCTCGGCGGCAATCGCCGCGCGCAGCTCGGCAAACAAACGGCGCTCGATCTCGACGATCTTGTCTTGTGCATCGAGAACCTTGGCTTCGTATTCCTTCAACTCAGGTGTGGTGAAGCGTTCGGCGTTGACGAGCGTCTGCTTGCGCTCGTAGTCGGCGGGAGCGTGCTGCAGGTTGGCCTTGGAGATTTCCAGGTAATAACCGAATACGTTGTTGAACTTCACCTTGAGCGAGGCGATTCCGGTGCGCTGGCGTTCACGCTGCTCAATTTCGGCGATGTACTGCTTGCTGTTGCAGCTTAGGTTGCGAAGTTCGTCGAGCGCGGCATCGACTCCTGGGCGTATCACGCCGCCTTCGGTGAGGGTGAGGGGCGGCTCATCTTCGATGGTGTCGGCGATGCGCCGGCGAACGTCGGAGAGTTCGTCGCATTCGGCGTGGAGTTGCTGGAGACGCACGGTATCGAATCGCGCGAGGGCGGAGCGCACACTGGGGAGCCTGGCGAATGAGGCTGCGAGAGTGAGCAGATCGCGCGGGTTGGCGGCTTCGAGGGTGACGCGGCTGAGCAGGCGTTCGAGATCGAGGATACCGTCGAGGGCGCGGCGGAGTTCTTCGCGGGCGACGAGGTCGTGCACCAGGGCTTCGACGGCGTCGAGGCGATGTTTGATTTCGTCGCGCTCGATGGAGGGACGCAGGAGCCACGCACGCAGCAGGCGCTTGCCCATGGGAGTGACGGTGCAGTCGAGTGCGCGGAAGAGCGTTACGCTGTCGCCTGCGCCGGAAAACAGCGGCTCCAGCAACTCAAGGTTGCGGACGGTGACGGCGTCGAGTACGAGGCAGTCCTGGCGCTCGTAGTAGCCGATGCGATCGACGTGGGTGAGCGCGCCGCGTTGGGTGGAACGAACGTAGTGCAGGATCGCGCCGGCGGCGCTGGCAGCGGCGGGGCGTGCGGCGAGGCCGAAGCCTTCGAGGGACAACACGCCGAAATGGTTTTCGACCTGCGGGATGGCGTAGTCGGGGGCGAAGACCCAGTCTTCAAGCGGGGTCTCGGCCCAGGTGGCGCTCTCGACGCCGGCGAGACGGGGAATCGCGCGGTTCACCAGTTGCTGCCGTGGTTGCTCAAACAGAGGAAGGGACGACGCGAAGAGAACTTCTCGGGGGCGAAGGACGAGAAGCTCTTCGCGCACCCGGCGCGGGGCGTCAGGGCCGCGGAATTCGGTAGCGCGAAATTCTCCGGTGGAAAGGTCGAGGACGGCGAGGCCGAGAACGTCACCCTGTTGGGCGACGCAAGCGAGGAAGGTGTTTTCTTCGGCGCCGAGTTGCGCGTCGGCCGCGGTACCCGGCGTAACGACCCGCGTGACCTCACGCTTGACCAGCTTCTTGGCCAAGCGAGGGTCTTCCATCTGCTCGCAGATGGCGACCTTGAAGCCTTTTCGGATGAGTTTGGCAATGTAGTTTTCCGCAGCGTGGTAGGGCACTCCACACATGGGAATGGCGATGCCTTTCTCCTTGTTGCGCGAGGTGAGCGTGATTTGCAGCTCTTTGGCGGCGACCACGGCATCGTCGAAGAAAAGCTCGTAGAAGTCGCCGAGGCGGAAGAAGAGGAGCGCGTTGGGATGCTCTTTTTTAACGGCGGCATACTGCCGCATCAACGGCGTGGACGGCTCACTCATGGAAGAAAAAGTCTACATTAATCTCGGTGAGACAGCCTGGGCGTCGACGCGGGCGATGCTACACTGCGATGTTTCGTAGGGGAGTTCTATGGCATTAGTGGCGTATTTCGAATGCTCCAAATGTGGGGAGCATTTCTCGGCTGATGTGGCACGCAATGTTTGTCCGAAAGACGGCGGACCGCTGTATGTGCGGTATGACCTGGGGGCGTTGAAGCAGTCGGCAGCGTGCGAGGATGTGGCGAAGGGGCCGACTTCGATGTGGCGATACGCGGCGCTGCTGCCCGACGCTAAACCGGTGACGCTGGGCGAGGGCATGACGCCGCTGCTGCCGAGCCGGAAGTATCCCAAGCTGCTGATTAAGGATGAGGGTCTGAATCCGACCGGGTCGTTTAAGGCGCGGGGCATGGCGGCGGCAATCACGATGGCGCGGCACTATGGACTGAAGAAGCTGGCGGCGCCTTCTGCCGGAAATGCAGGTGGAGCACTGGCGGCGTACTCGGCGGCGGCGGGGCTGGAGGCATACATCTTCATGCCGAAGGACGCTCCGCTGGCGAATCGGCTGGAGGTGGAAGCGAGCGGCGCACATCTTACTCTTGTGGAAGGACTTATCTCAGATTGTGGGCGGATGGTGGCGGAGCGGAAAGACGCTGAGGGTTGGTTTGACGTTTCCACGCTGAAGGAGCCATTTCGCGTGGAAGGCAAGAAGACGATGGGGTTGGAGGTGGCGGAGCAATTGGGGTGGCGTCTGCCGGATGCGATCCTCTATCCCACGGGCGGCGGGGTGGGGCTGATTGGAATGTGGAAAGGGTTCGAGGAAATGGAAGAGCTGGGATGGATTCCGGCGGGCAAGCGACCGAAGATGATCTGCGTGCAGGCAAGCGGTTGCGCGCCGATTATTAAAGCGTTGGATGAAGGAAAAGCGGTGTCGGAGATGTGGCAGGATGCGCATACGCTGGCGGCGGGATTGCGGGTTCCGAAGGCGTATGGGGACTTCATCATTTTGGATATCGTGCGGAGGTCGGGAGGGACGGCGGTGGCCGTCACCGACGATGAGACGATGACAGCGGTTCGGCGCATGGCCGAGACGGAGGGGATTTTTGCGGCTCCGGAGGGCGCGGCGGCGCTGGCGGCGTACGAGAAACTGCTGGCGAGCGGGTTCCTGCAGCAGGCGGACGAGGTCGTGCTGTTCAACACCGGGTCGGGATATAAATACCTCGACACCTTCGCGAAATATTGGGGCGTGGAGCCGTTCGCGCTGAAGCTGCCGAAGTCGCGCAACATGGGGGGGATCATCGGGCCGTATTAGGCCCGACGGCGGGGAACGGCCGCTTCCATGCGATATTGAGACTATGGCCGTTGCGCGTCTCCTTCTTGCGCTCTTCATAACGCTGGCGCTGCCCACTGCCGCGCAGACGTACCTCGGGTTCGATCGCAATGACTATCCCGGTGACGCCGCCGTGCGGTCGGTTCGCAAGACATTCGCCTTCACCGGATATTGGCTGAACAATCCTCCGGGAGAGAAGCAGAACACGTGGAGCGGCAAGCGGGCGGAGCTTGCGACGATGGGCTACGGGTTTCTGCTGCTGTTCAATGGGCGCGAGTATGCGGAGTTGAAGGCCTCCGGCGATGCCGCGAAAGTTGGCGCGCGCGATGCGACGGCTGCGGTGCGGGCGGCGGAGGCGGATGGATTTCCGAAGAAGGCCGTCATCTTTCTCGACCAGGAGCAGGGGGGGCGGATGCTGGCGGAGCAGCGCGCGTACATTCATGCGTTCGTAGATGGCGTGACGAAGGCGGGATATCGCGCGGGCGTGTATTGCTCAGGGATTGCGTTTCGCGAGTCGGCCAAAGTTTCGGTGGTGACGGCGCAGGATATCCGCGAGAACGCGAGAGGGCGGGAGATAGAGTTCTTTATCAGCAATGACCAGTGCGGGCCGGCGCCGGGGTGTGTGTTTCCGGCGGCGCCGCCGGCGCCGGCGAAGAGCGGAGTGGCGTTTGCCAAGGTGTGGCAGTATGCGCAGTCGCCGCGCAGGCCGGAGATGACAGCGGCGTGCCGGAAGACCTACAACGCGGATGGGAATTGCTATCCGCCGGGTGTGGCGGCGAGTTCGGGATTGCATATTGATGTGGAGTCGGCGACGTCGGCTGATCCGTCTCACGGGCGGAGCCGGTGATGCGGGACTTCTCGGCGTTCGGAATTTCGCAGGAGCAGATTGCGCACGCGACGCGGTTGTTGCGTGCGGGGAAGCTGGTGGCGTTTCCGACGGAGACGGTTTACGGGCTTGGCGCGAACGCGCTAGATGCGGCGGCGGTGGAGAGGATCTATGAGACGAAAGGAAGGCCGCATTCGAGTCCGATCATTGTGCATGTGAGCGATTATGCGATGGTGCGAAGCGTGGCGTGCGACTGGCCAGAGGCGGCGCAGAAGCTGGCGGAGAAGTTCTGGCCGGGACCGTTGACGCTGGTGCTGACGAAGTCGGACGAAGTGCCGGACGTGGTGACGGCGGGACTGGGGACGGTGGGAGTGCGAATGCCGGCGCATTCGGTGGCGCTGGCGCTAATCGAAGCGGCGGAGGTTCCGGTGGCGGCGCCGAGTGCGAACCGGTTTACGCAAGTTTCTCCTACGACGGCGGAGCATGTGAGGGCGGGGCTCGGCGACCATGTGGATTACATCCTCGATGGAGGGCCGTGCACGGTGGGGATAGAGTCCACGGTGTTGTCGCTTGCGGAGGAGGTGCCGGTGTTGTATCGGCCAGGGGGAGTGTCGCGAGAGCAGATCGAAGAAATGATTGGGCCGGTAGCGGTGAAGTCGGATACTTCGGCGGAGGCGCATGCGTCGCCGGGGCTGCACCCGCGTCACTATAGTCCGCGGACTCGGCTGGTGTTGGTGGAGCGCGGAGAGGTGCCAGGAGAGGGAAGCGGGGCGTATCTGCAACTGACGAATTCGCCGAAGCTCGCGGTGCATGAAGTTGTGGCGATGCCTCTCGATGCCGCGAGCTATGCGGCAAAGCTGTATGGCATGCTGCACGCGCTGGACGGGCGAGGCTTCGATTGGATTGCCGTGGATGCGCCGCCGAAGTTGCCTGAGTGGGAAGCGGTGCTCGACAGGCTGCGGCGGGCGGCGTTCCTCGAGGGTTAAAGTGCGCGTGGTACAGTCACAACTTCATCCCTCATGAGTTCTGACACTCCTCAACTTCTGCGCCGCGTCGGACTGTTTGACGCCACCATGATCGCAATGGGCGGCATTGTTGGGGCGGGGATCTTCATTAATCCCTACGTGGTGGCGCGGCAGGTACACACTCCGGTGCTGATCCTGATGGTGTGGGTGGCGGGCGGCGTGGTGGCCATGCTAGGGGCATTTGTGTATGCGGAACTGGCGGCCCGCATGCCCAATGTGGGCGGACAGTATGCATATCTGCGGGATGCGTTTCATCCGCTGGCTGGATTCCTTTACGGATGGGTGCTGCTGCTGGTGATCCAGACGGGCGGCATGGCGGCGGTGACGATTACGTTCGCACGGTATTTGCTGGAGCTGACAGGCTGGGCAGTTTCGGAGAAGCTGATTGCGGTGTCGACGATTTTCTTGCTGACGCTGGTGAATTGCCTGGGGGTGAAGGCGGGGAGCCGGATGCAGAGCGTGCTGATGCTGCTGAAGATTGGGGCGATTGCGACGCTGATTCTCGCCGGCTTGCTGCTGGTGCGTGAGCCGCGACCGATTTTGCATCCGGTGCTGGATCGCGCGCCGTCGTTCGATTTGCTGACGGCGTTGGGTGCGGCAATGGTTCCGGTACTGTTTGCGTTCGGGGGGTGGCAGACGGCGAACTTTATCGCTACGGAAATCAAGGACCCGCGGCGCAATCTGTCGCGCGCATTGGTGCTGGGAGTGGCGGGTGTGATCGTGCTGTACCTCGGGGTGAACTTTGTTTGCGTGCGGACGCTGGGGGCTGACGGGCTGGCGGCGAGCAAGGTGCCGGCGTCGACGGTGATGCGACTGACGATGGGCGAGTCGGGCGCGCGGCTGATTGCGCTGGGGATTGCGGTTTCGACGCTTGGGTTCTTGAGCCAATCGGTATTGACGGCGCCGCGGGTGTACTTCGCGATGGCGTCGGATGGTCTGTTCTTTCGCGCGGTAGCGAGGGTGAATGAAAAGTCGCACGTGCCGGTGATCGCCATCGTGATGCAGAGCGTGCTGACGCTGGTGATCGCGCTGTCGGGCAGCTACGAGAAAATCTTGAATTACGTGGTGTCGATTGACTTCATCTTCTTTGGGCTGACGGGGGCGAGCCTGTTCGTTTTTCGCCGGAGGGACATCGGGGGCGCGGACGGAGGTGAGTATTGCGTGCCGGGGCATCCATACACAACGGCGGTGTTTGTGGCGGCGTGCTGGCTGGTGGTGATCAACACAATCTATAAGTATCCGGCGAATACTGCGTTGGGGCTGGGCATACTCGCGCTGGGGGTGCCGGTGTACTGGTTGTGGGCGCGGCGGAAAGAAGCCGGCAGTAGCCAGCCGCCAGCTACCAGTGAAGGAATCAACGGCTGAGGCACAGGGCCAGATCAGGATGACAAGGTGAATATTCAACGTTCTCAAATGAGCTCGCCCTACATGCAGTGGGCCAAGCTGCACTCGTCTGCCAAGTACAACCTGGCCACGAGCGGGATCATGAGTTATCCGCTGGCGGAGCTTCCGGTTCGTATCGATGAGCTTGAGATCAACGGCCCTGACTCGTATGGGTACCGCGAGCTGATCGAGAGGCTGGCTCGCTGCAACAAGGTTAAGGCGGAGTGCGTGGTGACTGCCGCAGGTACGTCGCTGGCGAACCATCTGGCGATGGCGGCGACGTTCGATCCGGGCGATGAGGTGCTGATTGAGCATCCGACGTACGAGTTGTTGGAGACGACCGCCGAATATCTCGGTGCGAAGTTGAATCGCTTCGAGCGGCGGTTCGAAGGCGGGTTTCGTATCGTTCCGGCAGAGGTTGAGCGGAACATCACGCCGCAGACGAAGCTGATTGTGCTGACGAACCTGCACAATCCCACTGGAGCCTACGCGGACGAGCAGACCATTCGTGCAGTCGGGGAGATCGCGAAGGCGCATGGGGCGCGGGTGCTGGTGGATGAGGTGTATCTCGAGACGTTCTACGAGGAGCGGCCGAGGACAGCGTTTCATCTGGGCGAGCAATTTCTCGTGACCAGCAGCCTGACCAAGGCATTTGGGTTGAGCGGCGTGCGGTGCGGGTGGGTGCTGGCCAGTCCGGAGCTGTGCCATCGGATGAAGCGCATTCACGACTTCTATGGAGTGAACCCGGCGCATCCGGCGGACCTCATCAGCGTGATAGCGCTCGATCATCTGGACAAAGTGTGGGCACGAGCGGAAAAGATTCTTGCGGCCAACCGGCCAGTTCTGGATGCGTTTCTGAACTCGCGGCACGACCTGGAGTATTTCCATCCGCAGCACGGGACGATTGTGTTTCCGCGACTGACGCGCGGGAGCGTGGAGGAGCTCACCGCCCTGCTGCGGGAGAAATACGAGACTAGCGTCGTGCCTGGGAGCTTCTTCGACATGCCGAAGCATTTTCGTATCGGGATTGGCGGCGAGCCGGAGATGACGCGGGAAGCGCTGCGAAGGCTGGGGTTGGCGATGGATGAATATGGCGCTTCGTACAGGGGCTAAAGCCCGGGTTTCTGTTGTGTGGTTCGGCACGGCTGAAGCCATGCCCTGATACGACGCAGTCGCAAGCCAGAACAGCCGTCCCAAGGCTTACATGACCGAGGTCCAGAGAGACCTCGTGCCGCGATTGTGGGAAGATAGGGGTGTAATTGTGCAATGCAGCATGGAGGCAGAGCGATGAGCGCGGTGGTGATCAAGAAGTATCCGAACCGGCGGCTGTATGACACCTCGGCGAGCCGGTACATCAACCTGGAGGACATTGCCAAGTTCGTGCGTGAGGGCAAGGACGTGCAGGTGGTGGATGCACAGACGGGCGAAGACCTGACGCGGGTGACGCTGACGCAGATCATCATGGAAGACGCCAAGCAGGAGCCGACGGGGCTTCCGGTGGAAATGCTGAAGCAGCTCATTGTTTCGTCGGACCGCATGGGGCGCGAGTTCATCATGTGGTATTTGAAGTCGGCCTATGACGCGTACCAGACGGTGCAGAGCAAGCTGCACACGGGCATCACGGATGTGCAGGCGGCGGCGATTTCGCCGATCAATATGGTGAAAAATTTCCTGCAGAGCCAGATGGCACCTGCTCCGGCGCAAGCTTCCACCGAGAGAGAAGAGTTGCGGCAGATGCGGCAGCGACTGGCCGATTTGGAAGCGCGGATGGCGGCGGCAGCTCCGAGTGGGACCGGCGTAAAGCGCAGGGCTCCGGCGAAGAAGGCGGCGAGGAAGAAGAAGCGCTGAATGGTGGGCTCGGCGATCCGAACGGATGGAAATTCGAGTTTCCTCAGGGGCTAAAGCCCAACGTATTTTCAACGACGTATGACACGGCTGAAGCCGCGCCCTTTCAAAACGAAAGCATGGGGCAGCGTTCAAGCTGTCCCCACTCTGTCCAGTATTTCTGCCTGATCATTCCACGCGGTTTCGGACTTCATCGGAATGAAGCTCATGGCGCGCTCGCTGAGCGCGGTAATGGTGAGGCTCGGATTGACGCCGAGGTTGGCAGACACCACGGAGCCGTCGCAGACGTACATGTTCTTGTAGCCGAAGACGCGGTTGCGGTAATCGACGACGCCGCGGGCGGGGGAGTCGGCCATGACGCATCCGCCGAGGCAGTGGGCGGTGCCGGGAAGGTCGAAG
>Ga0335071_10001722_pt1 | contig 23591 bp, 18 predicted proteins | sample Lox_Sample_15_FD_206724 | JGI IMG/M metagenome (GOLD analysis project Ga0335071, IMG submission 206724) | Soil microbial communities from Loxahatchee National Wildlife Refuge, Florida, United States - Lox_Sample_1.5 | ecosystem: Environmental > Terrestrial > Soil > Wetlands | place: USA... | reverse complement strand
GCCGCCGGTGCTTCCCTGGTTGCGAAGTCTATTCTCCTTGATCCTTCGCCGGCCTTCGCCGCGCCGCGGCCGGTAGCGGCCAGCGACCGCGTGCGCTTCGGCATTGTGGGCATCGGCATGGAAGGCTCTTCCCTGCTGACTACGGCCGTTCAGCTTCCCGGCGTGGAGTGTGTGGCCGCTGCCGATCTCTACGACGGTCGTCACGAGTTGGCGCAGGAAATTGTGGGTAAGCCCATCCGCACAACCCGCCGGTACAAGGAACTTCTCGACGCCAAGGACGTCGATGCCCTGTTGGTAGCCGTGCCCGATCACTGGCACAAGCAAGTGGTGGTGGACGCTCTGGCCGCGGGCAAGGACGTCTATTGCGAAAAGCCCATGTCGCACACCCCGGCCGACGGCTTGGCCATGGTTGCCGCTTACAAGAAGAGCAACCGCATCGTGCAGATCGGAGCGCAACGCACGAGTTCGGTTCTCTGCGCCAAGGCCCACGAAATGATTCAGCAGGGCATGATCGGCGACCTCAGCTTGGTGGAAGCCACTTACGGCCGCAACGATCCCAACGGAGCGTGGGAGTATCCCCCGCCGCCCGATCTCTCGCCCGCCAACTTGGATTGGGACACTTGGCAAGGCACCGCGCCCAAGAAGCCCTTCGACCCTTACGCCTTCGCTCGCTGGCGCTGTTGGAGGGAGTACGGCACGGGCGTGGCCGGCGACCTGCTCGTGCACCTGATCAGCGGTATGCAGCGCGTTTTAGGGATCAATGAATTCCCCAAGCGCGTCTCAGCGTTTGGCGGCATTTATCGCTGGAAAGATGGACGCGATATGCCCGACGTGCATCCGGTCCTGTTCGAGTACGAAAACGTACCGGTGTACATGCGGCTGACGCTGGGGACTTCGTCCACTGAAGTTACCCGCTTCATGGGCTCGAAGGGGATCATCGAGCTGGGCGAGTTCAGCGTGTCCTTCACCCCGCAGCCGGGAATCGACCTCGCTCCCAGTTGGTACGTGGCGTCGTTCCCCGCGCGGTTGCGGAATCCTTACATCAAGAAGTGGCATGACGAGCACGATCCCGTGCCGGGCAAGGAACCCGCGCTTGAGACAGTGACGTACAACGGCGACGACTACGACGACCTGCGTCCGCATCTGTGGAACTTCTTCGAAGCGGTAAGGTCGCGCAAGCCGGTGCTGCAGGATGCGGTCTTCGGTCACAACGCCGCTCTGGGCTGCCACCTGGCGAATGAGTCCTATTTCCGCAAGTCCCCGGTCTATTGGGACCCCGCGGCAGAGGCGATTAAATCGTTGGCGTAAGTTTGTTGGGGAAAGGGAATCGTAGGGGCACTCCTCGTGGGTGCATGGCTATTCGTCCGCGGACGGACGAGGGGGGCAGGCACGAGACCTGCCCCTACACCATAAAAAATAGCAAAGCGCAGCATCAGGCGCCTTCGTTCTTAATCAAATTGCGCATGTAAATCTCCGCCGATTGCGCGCATTCGTCGGCGAATTCCAGGCCTACGGTCTGACCGTTTACCACCGGCAAGGTGTGGCAGAGTTCGTAACCGATGTAACCGCTGTATCCAATCTCCTTCATGGCCTTGACGAAGTAGGCATAGTACTCCGGCCCCTTCACGGTTCCATCCGCCTCGCGTTTGAACTCCCCGCCGAAGTGGGAGAGGGTTTGCAACGAACCCACTTCCTTGGCCGCGGTAGTGATGCCGTTGAGCGACTTGTCATCCATAATCCAGGCGTCGAGCGAGACCTTAAGGTGTGGCGAATTGATTTCCCGCACCATGCGCAACATGTCTTTGTGATTGTTGATGACCGGCTTGTGATTTTGGAGCGCCAGCGTTACGCCCGCATCGGCCGCGTACTTCGTGGCCTGCGTCAGGCCGTCACGGCACCAATCCCAAATCTGTTCCGGCGGAATGCCCTGGTGAATGGTGTCCCAAAGCGGCTCGGAGACGCTGTAGGACGCCAGACCCTTCGTCTCGGTGACCCCGCGCCAGGCCACGAAAACCCGCACCTTCTTGGCGCCCAGTTCCGGCGCAAGCTGAATCAGATCCCGCAGGTAGTTCAGTTGCGCGTCGCGATGTTCCACAATCGGGTTGCTGAAGTCGTTGTTGGCCGCCAGTCCGTAAATGTCAATGCCTTCGCCATCCGCTATCTTGCGCAACTCGCGGGCGTGGGCGCGCGTCAGGCTGAGGGGATGTCCATGGGGGCGCTTGCCGTCCACCTCCACTCCATCGTAGCCATATTTCTTCGCGCGCTTAATTACGTCTTCTAGCGAGAGCGCGTTGCCCCGATACCAGACTCCCAGATAGGTGATGCTATAAAGCCCCACTTTCAATCCCGCCGGCTTTGCCGCGCCCGACGCTTGGCCCGAAAACACAGCCGGCGAAGCTGCCATAAGCCCAGCCCCTGCGGCCAGTGATGTCCCCACAAAGTCACGTCGACTCATTCCCTTGTTGTGCATAAAAGCTTGTTCCCCCCAATGAGTGAAAAAACGATAACGTCCCCTATTACTCAACACACTACTGCCGGTCTGGACCGCGTAAGCATATTCCCGATTGCTCGTCAGCGCAATGGCTGGAAGCCGATTTCACAGGAGTTTTCCGCGTGCGTATCGTGAGGCAGGAGCAACGCTGTCGCCGGCTAGTGCTTGGGCAGCGCTGCCGGCAGCACTCGTCAGAACGGTTTCCGGCGCTCAATCTTGAAGACGTAGGCGTACTCGCAGGGCTTCTTGGGCGGAGTCTCAACTCCAAGTCCGTCAGGCGTAAGGTTCCACTTCAGCTCCCGGCCGTCCCCGAGCATACGCACCGACACGATTTCCGAGGGGTAGAGGCCGTTCCAAAAGTTCTCGTTTGGATTGTCGCCACCCGCCAGACTCTTGATCAGAAACTTCTCGCCCGGCCAGCCGAGAGCTGTGGCGTAGAGGACATTATCTTTGGCGCTGAAACGGATGTCCTGCGCTTCATATCGCAAGGAATCCATTTCGTTGAAAGCGCCTGCCTTGTCGAGCTTGGTCGGGCCTTCCGCCGCGACCGTCCAAGGCGTCGTGCCATAGATAGCCTCGCCATTCACCTGGAGCCACTTACCCAATCCTAACAATCGCTCCTGCACCACCTCGGGAATAGTCCCGTCAGGCCTTGGGCCGACATTCAACAACAGATAGCCATTCTTGCTCACCCGGTCCACGAGGTTGGAAATAAGATTCTCCGTGGTCTTGAAGCCCGCGCCTTCCACGTACCCCCAAGCTCCCTGGTTGTCCACGGAAGAATCTGTAATCCACTCGTGATAAGTGAGGTCCCGTTCCTGCCCCAGTTCGAGGTCGTCGATCCCAACGCCCGGCGGCAGGTCATGCCCCTTATACGTTACGACCACTTCCTTGCCCTCGGCAGCCGCTTGGTTGAAGTAATACGCCAGGACTTCCTGCTTGTAGACCTCAGGCACCATGCCCAAACCGAAATCAAACCAGATAAAGTCGGGGCCGTATTTGTCGATCACCTCGTGGATTTCCGCGCCCCACCTCTCCAGGAACTCCCGGCTGGGTTGCGCCCCCTTCGGGTGGATGGGCCCATAGAGACCGGAGTATTGGGGATTACCGCAGTCGTACCGTTGGTCCCAGGTGGGAAAGAAAAACCAGTTCTCCATGTGATGGAAGGCGGCGACGAACTTCAGATTGCGCGCCTTAATCGCTGTGGCGAGCGCGCCCACCACGTCCCGCTTCGGCCCCATGCGGGCGGCGTTCCACTCCGTGTACTGGGAATCCCACATGGCGAAGCCGTCGTGATGCTGCGCCACCGGCCCGGCAAAACGCGCCCCCGCCTTCTGAAACAGCTCGGCCCACGCGTCGGCGTCGAACTTAGCGCCCGTGAACTTGGGAATGAAGTCCTTGTACCCGAATTTCTCCAGCGCGCCGTAAGTGGCCTCGTGGTGCGCCCTCTCCGGCGAGTTGGGGTCCATGTAAACATGGTGCGCATACCACGTTCCGTTGGGACCAAAGGCCGGAACGGAATAAACACCCCAGTGCGTGTAGATGCCAAATTTTCCATCCCTCAGCCACTGGGGCGGATGGTAATTGCGCAGCGATTTCCACGTAGGCTGATACAGTTCGGTGGAAGGCGACGCCATGGGCAAGGGCTTGCCAGCATCACCCCGGCCCATCTGCGCCCCCAACAGAGAGGCAGCGGACGCAGAGAGTCCGGCCTTCAGAAGATCGCGTCGTACGAGGCTCCTCTCGCTACTCACCCCTTTCGGTGGAAGCTGAATCTCGTGGTGCCCTCTTTGCCGTCGGCGAGAAAGGTCCAGTCTTCGTCGTGATGATTGGCGTTCACGAACGTGATCTTGAGACCCACCATGTGGGGCGTCGTGGGACTGGCGAGGTTGGTGGCGTCCTTGAATTTGAAGGTCACGGTGTTGGCTTGGGGTGACGGCACGAAGCGGAAGCGCGGCTGGTTGTGCACGGCGCAGTAGTGGGTAGCCAATAGATTGCTGTTGTCCAGGTGGAACATCGTCACCATCTCGTGCGGCGTGCCAGCGCCGAGCACATTCATCAGCACCGAACCGTCCGAAACCATGCGGAAAGTCGTGGTGACAGGAAGCACTTGCCCGCCCTTGTTCATGCTTCCTTCCCATTCACCCACCAGGGATTTCAGCAAGTCAAAGCCCGCACTCGCCGTCGCCGGCCGCTGCGCCGGATGGTCCGCCTGCGCCAAGCCTACTCCAGCCAGTACAACCACAGCGACGAACACCCTCAGAATGTTCATGGATAGACCCTCCCATGGCGATTGTACCCACTTGCTGTACTCTGTGGTGATGCTCCCCCTCAATTCGCCGGCACGGCGCGCGACTGGGCCCATTCACGCAAGTCGTCAATCTTCTCCTTCATGGTAACGGACAGCGGATAAGTGGACTGTAGCTCCTTCAGCAGCATCTCTTGCGAAAGCGGCGCCTTCTGCTCGAAGGCCGCGTAGAGCGAGGACTTCACCGCCTGCTCAATTTCGGCCCCGCTCCAGCCGGCGCTGGCTTCGGCGAGCTGAGGCAAATTGAACCGGGTCAGGTCCTGTTGATGCGCGCCAAGATGGATGGAGAAGATCGTCTGGCGGTCGGCGGCATCCGGCAGATCCACGAAGAAGATCTCATCAAACCGGCCCTTGCGCAGGAATTCCGGCGGCAACGCGGAGATGTCATTCGAAGTGGCCACGATGAACACGGGCGATTTGTTCTCCTGCATCCACGTCAGGAAAGCGCCGAACAGCCGCATGGAAAGCCCGCCATCCGCCTCGGAGTGCAGTGCGGCGCTGGGGAACATCTTCTCGATCTCATCCATCCAGAGCACCGCCGGAGCCACGGCTTCCGCCACCCGCAGCGACTGGTGCAGATTCTTCTCCGATTCGCCCACGTATTTCTCCAGCAACCGGCTGGTGTCAAACTTGAGCAGCGCCAGGTTCCACTCGCGCGCCACCGCCTTGGCGCATAGGCTTTTGCCACAGCCCTGCACACCAAAGATCAGGATCCCTTTGGGCGGGTCGAGGCCGAAACGCACCGCCTCCGGCGAGAGAGCTGCACGCCGCTTCTCCAGCCATGCCTTCAGGTGCGCCAAGCCTCCCAGCGACTTGAGCCCAACCTCCGGCTTCACAAATTCCAGCACTCCCTGATCCTTCACCAAATCACACTTCGTCTGGTTGATCACCTCGATGGCGCCGAGATTCAAACCCGAGTTCTGGAGGATAGCTTGCGTCAACGCACGCCGGGCCTCGTCAAGGGTGAGCCCGCGCAACGCCCGCGCCACGGCTGTGGTCTGGTCACCATGCAAGTCGTTTTGCACTCGCCGGCTGGCTTGCAATTCGCGCGCCGTAGTGTTCACCAGCCGGCTAAGTTCTGCCTCGCTCGGCAATCCCAGTGAGTAGTGTGTCGTGTCTTTCTCCAGCTCCACCGGCACGTTCACTACCGGCGCCGAGATGACAATGGCGCGCCGCGCCCTCGCGAAAGTGGCGGCAAGATCACGGACTTTGCGAACGATGACGTCCTGATCGAGGTATTTGTGAAAATCCTTGAGAAGGAAAAGGGCGTCGCCGGTGATGGCACCAATCGAGGTTAGGACCTGCGCCGGCTCGTGGGTGTTGTACATCGGCGCGCCGCCCCAGCGAGCCAAACCGGCGGTGACCGTCCAATTATAGAAGGGCAAGCTCAGATCCTCGGCCACCGCCCCGAGAATCTCTTCACCTCGAGCTTCTTCCCAAGTTTCGAGATAGATGATCGGATAAGCCGAGTTCACCAGCAGGGCAAGGTCATGGCGAGGGTCTTGGTCAGGCATGGCGCGTCGGTACTCCGCGAAGAGTTGCTTCTCTGTGCAGCTCTTTGGATCCTTCGTCCCTGTGCGGAAAACTTGGCTTCCTAGATCAGTTGCTCGTTGCCCCACCCCAACCGCGTCAGCTTGATCTTCGTTGCGTCGCTGGTGCCGAGGTGATAGACCGAGTCCGCCGCGGCCAAGCTGCGTGGCGGAGGAGTGATAAGCCACTCTTCGCCTTTGAACAAGTTCCGCTTCTTTTGGCAGATGCTCAGGCAAACGGTGTCGATGGCTACCGGGTCAGTGCCTACCAGGATGCCCTTATAGTCCCACCGGTGCAGGGGGTTAATCTGCGGTCCGGGGCCGAAGTAGGGGCGCAGCATATCGACCACAATCAGACGAGTCTTACCTTTGACTTCCGGCAACAACCATATCTCGCCCAAGTTCACACTACCGTCGTAGTGATAGGAACTCGGATGGTCAGTAAGGTTGATGTAGTTCTTGATGGACACCGCAATCCCCGTGAGCGCATGGACCTTCACGCTGGGCACATTGATGAGCGCCGTACAATCCTTGGCTTTCACCCGAAGATCGCCATCGTCAGCCGCAACTTGATTCCTTCCGACACCGCTCGTGATCAACCGGTCGGTAATGGCGTCTAGCACCGCCTGATTGACATGGATGCGATGCGACGGACAGCGCGTGTATTTGACCCCTACTCTGTCTTGCGCATGGAAGTAGCGTTGCCATGCCTTCACCGCGTCGCTTTCGCCGGCAAAGGCCTTCATGGCAGTATCCAGCATTTTCAGCACCACCACCGAGTTGATCTGGTGATTTGCATCTACGGCAGCCTCGTCGCGCACCAGCACCACTTGGCTAACGGGCTTTTCGGCAGCAAAGAGCGGACTCTCCGTGGCGCCTTGCAGCAAGGCGGCTGACGGCCCCAACCCTGGCGACACGATTCCCATTGCCAGAGCTAAAGTTCCGTAACCTGTGCCGGCCAAGAAATCCCGGCGTGTAACCCGAAGTGATTTTTCATGAAGACTCATGGCGCGACTCCTTTCATTTTGGCGGCGGCGAGTTCGAGTAGGTGCTCCGCGCTGTCGGGTGAGCCAGCCTCGAAGACGAGCAGCAAAGTGCGGTCCACTTGCCGTCCTCCGACGAAGAGGCCCTTCTCGACGGGACGAAGGATTTCCCTCCCCGTGGGAGTTTCCTTCAAGTAGGCCGTGGTGAATTGATCGAGTGCGGTTCTTGCCTCACCGCTACTCGGATATCGGATGATCAGCAGTCGAGGCTTGTCATTGCTTTGCTGATATTGCGCCAGCAGGGCTTCGGTTCTTGCATTCAGATTGAGCAGGTTCGCATTGTCGATAAAATAGTGGATATTCAGCGAGACGGCCGTATGGAAGTAGTGAACACTCGACGAAATCAACCCTGCCGGCGGCAACGCCTGGAGCAGCGCGGGCGGAGACCCCGCTTGAGGGATTTGCTCGGCAATTTGCTTGCCCAGCGCCATCACGGCCGCTTTCACTTCCGGCGTCTCGTCCTCGGGCTGCAAGCGGACGAAGTACCGGTCCTTCCAGAAGCGTAGCAGGCCGGCAGAGTAGAGCGCCCCTAGACCGATATCTACAGGCTGGCCGTCAGTGTCGTGGCTGAAGATGCCGTAAGCATCTTCCGAGGAACCCATGCTGTAGACTTCCGCGATAATGCGCGGCGCGCCGGGTTTGGCGTACTCGCGCTCATCCAGCCGTCGGAAGTCATAACCGAGGTAGATTTCGCCGCCGCCATCCATGTAATCAAAGATAGTCTGCCGCGTAAAAACCTGGTCCGCACCGTCAGTTTTCCATCCCAGAAATTCTTGAGGAAGCTGCATATTGCCACTCGCGCGAACTGCTCCGGGCAGAAGAAAGATCGAACTCAGAAGAAGTAGGACGGGTCGCCGCAACGCCACCACCCAATGATGCAACTCCACCCGGCTGCCGGGTGCGTCCGAGTATACCACTCGGGAAAGTCGACGGTTCACAATAGGAAATAGGGCGCTATCCCCGAAGGAATGCGGCGGCAGAAGAGCTCACAAGTTCATCGACCTTGCGCCTGATGTTTACCGTATGCGCACACGCAGCGGAGCAATCAGCACACGACCGGCACGCGTCCAGACCTGCATGCGCCGGAACCTCGGCCAGCGCCAGCCTCGCCTGATCGGAGTTCTTGTACTGAAAGGCATACATGTGGGTTCGCATCAGCGCCGGGATGTCAACATGATAAGGGCAGGAAGGCACGCACCGGCCGCATTGTTGGCAGAATTCCAAGCTCGCCCTAATGGCATTGTTCGAGATGAATCGCTGTTCCTCTGGGGTGAATTCCAAGTGCGAGGCCACCGGGATGTCTTCGTCAATCTGCTCGAACTTGGTGAAGCCGGGAATCGCGGTGGTAACGAATGGATGGTGCAGGACCCACTTGAGCACGGCCGATTGCCGGACCGACGGGGAAACGTCGTTGCCCAGAACCTCTCGGCTCGGTGGCTCCGAACCGCCGGCCTGCGTCTTCATCGCCACAATACCAATCCCCTTAGAAGCGCAGAGCTTCATAGCGTCAAGCAATGCCTGGTTCTCGGCCATAGTGTAATTGAATCCCACTAGCGCCACATCCCAGAAGCCGCTCTGCGCGATGGCGTTCAGAACCGCTGCCTGCCCCGAATGAGTGGACACGCCGGCAAAACGAATTTTCCCTTCCTTCTTCAGTTGGGTGATGGCGTCTTGAACGCCCGCGTCGTTCACCGGTGGGCCGTCATTGACGGAATGGAGGTAGAGTATCTCAACATGGTCCATCTGCAATCGCTGAAGGCTCCCCTCGAAGATCCTCAGCATTTCCGCTTTGTTCTCTGCCGGGCTGCTTTTGCCCGCGCCACGAACATGGGCTTTGGTCGAAATGACCACCTGGTCGCGCACGCCGAGTTGGCGGATGACTTGGCCGACCATCTCCTCGTTACGCCCGCCCTGGTAGCCGGCGGCCGTGTCGAAATGACGAATGCCGACCTCGTAGGAGCGCACCAGCAATCCCGGCGCTTCCGCATTCATCACGCCCATGCTGACGATCGGCAGGGTGATGCCCGTTTTTCCCAGCGCACGCGTGATCAGCTTTCCCGTAGGCCCATCGGTCGCCGCCTTCAGCAGTTCGGTTGAGCACACGCCGGCGCCCATGCCCACGAGTGCGGCGGAGGCCAGATAGGTTAATGGCTTGGTCATGAATTCCCGCCGTGTATAGTCTCCGTTACTTGAGTTCATCGATTTTTCTCCCTTGGATTCAGGAAATAAGCTCACGGCTTTCCTTTGTTTCGTTCGCTCCGCCGCCATCCTGACGGCATAGTTGTGCCGGAAAGATGCCGGCGTCATTAACTTGTCTAGAACTCCGCGTCGACTTTGGGACTCGCGAGATGGTCCAGAACTTCTTTCAGAAAAGGCTCCGGCGAGGCGGGCGGGTTGATACAGAGAATGGCGTGCGTTCCCCGCGCGAAAAATACGATTTCACCATCATACGGGTTAGAACCGCGGAATCCGCCGGGCACCACGTCCGGCGCTGGATCGATCTTGCCCGATTTGCGGAAGTAATCGCGAAGCTGATTGACCCTTTCGGTGGCGGCGACCGCATCCGAGGCCTTGGAGATCAGCAACTGCACCGGCTTGCCCTCGATTGAATACGTGGCCTCCATCGCGGGAGACAGGAAATCGTGGCCCAGCGGCGCCTTGTTCACGAACTTTTCCGACTTGGCCACGCGATTCTCAGTGGGAAGAATGGCCAGCGCGGGAGGCAGGGATTTGTCCGATCCGATGCGCGCGGAAATGGCTTGCGCCCAGGGAACAAGGTCCGGGCCCGCGCCCCCACTGTCGCTGAAGGCCGCCAACTTCACGTAGAACTCACCCTGAAAGAAGTTCAGCATGAAGTCGCCTACGTACCCTTCTGCTCCGACCGGGACGAAATGATAGCTGGGCGAACGCTCGGCGGCGTACATGCCGAAGGCGTCGAGCGACGTTCCCATGTCGTAGATGTCCACCGTGACATCAGCGTCTTTGGCCTTGTACTCCTGATGGACCATGGCGGCCAGGTTAAAACCCAGGAATGCGTCCGCGGCACCGTCGATGTATTTATAGAGATCGGTCGAGTAGAACTCCCGTTCACTGGTGGGCTTGGCAGCGGCCGGGGCAGGCTCGGGCAAAAGGCCGGTAAGTCGCTCCCGAACAGTCGCGGGAATGGGCGCGGCTTGGCTGTCGGTCTCCTGGGCGTTAAGGGAAACAGCCACTGCCACTATTGCAACCGTAAACAGAAGGATTCTACGCATCTCGATTTCCTCGAAAATCCAGAAGTCTCCTGTTATGCCCGTCAGTTTCGGAATGCTTCAGGAAATTGCACTCGGCGACTCTTGTGGCGCAACCCTGCCAGCCGTCAATTCAATTCTGTCAACTTGCCTTGAGCGTCCGAGTATATCACTGGACACAGTCTGCAGTTCACTACAAGTATGTGCTAACGCCGAGCAGTTGAGATGAACCTCGTGAAACGTCCATGCTCCCTTCGGTGACGGGTTCGCCCCCTTGGACCAGCCACCATATAGCGCTTTATCGCCGAGGCAGCTATATTTCTATGAGAGCTTAGCCGCAAGCACCGCGGGCGGCCGCCATCAAAGAACCGACGTGCACTCGAACGCAGGGGAGGATCACAGCATGGTATTCGCGCCCGATTGCCTCGAAGGCAAATCCATTTTGATCACCGGCGGGATGGGTGCCATCGGGAAGGTGCTAGTGCAGAGACTGCTGGCGCACGGCGCGCGGGTGGCGGTGAATGACATTATCCCGGATGAGGACGCACGCAAGTGGTTCGACGCGGGCGGCATTACACGCGATCGCTGCATCTACGTCGCCTCGGACGTCACCACCACTGAAGGCGCCCGGCACGCCGTGGAATCAACTGTACAGCGCTTCGGAACCCTCGACGTGGCGCTATGCCATGCCGGCATGGCACAGACCAGCCCTATCCTTGACTATGGCGATCAGGATTGGGACCGCATGATGCGTGTCAACCTGCGTAGCGCGTTTTTGGTGGCGCAAGCGGCGGCCCGGATCATGGTGAAGCGTGAAGCACCGTCCAAGGGTGGCGAGGTCAGGGGCAAGATCATCTTTACCTCTTCCTGGGTGCAGGACACGCCCTGGCCCGATATCACCCCTTACAACGTGAGCAAGAGCGGCATGAAGATGTTGATGCGGGGAATGGCGCGCGAACTGGCGGCGCAAGGCATTCGCGTGAACTCGGTGGCGCCGGGTCCCGTGGCCATTGGAATGGCGAAACGCCAGTGGGATAACGAGCCCGACTACCGCCGCCGGATCGGAAAAGCCATCCCCCTGGGTTTCATGCAGCCGCCCGACTCCGTGGCCGACGCGTTCGTATTCCTGTGCTCGGCCGCATCCGATTACATGACGGGCGCGACGTTGCTGGTGGACGGGGGATGTAGTCTGTATCCGATGGATTAGGCGCGTATGGACTGCGGGAGCAGCAACTCCCTCACCCTAGTGGCCCTCTACGCCGCCTTCTTGCGCGGCGGAGCAGAATGGATTGGCTCGCCCAGCAACGCGTGCGCCGCTTCCATCCAAGCTTCGGCCAATGTCGGATGGGCGTGGATGGTGCGCGCCAGGTCCGCCGTGGTCAGTTCGGCGCGAATCGCCACCGCCGCTTCCGCAATCAGGTCCGTGGCATGGGGGCCGATAGCGTGCGCGCCCAAAAGTTGATCGGTTTCCGCATCCGCCAGCCACTTCACAAATCCCACCGGTTCTCCCATGGCCAGCGCTTTCCCGAGTGAACCCATAAGGTACTTACCGGTCTTCACCTTGCGGCCTTGCTTCTGCGCGTCCTGCTCGCTCAAACCCACCGTGCCGATTTCGGGCGAGGTGAAGACACAATTGGGCACCACCGTTTCGTTCTTGCGCAGGCCGTGGCCGCAGGCGTTCGTCGCTGCCACCAGGCCTTGCGCCGTAGCCACGTGCGCCAGCAGCGGTCCGCCGGTAACGTCGCCAATGGCATAAATCGTCGCGGCGCGCGTTCGGCCGTAGGCGTCAACCTCCAGGAAACCGCGCTCGTTCGTGGCAAGCCCCGCGTTCTCAAGGCGCAACGATTGCGTCACCGGCTTGCGGCCCAGCGATGCCAGCAATAGGTCCGCTTCCAAAGTTTCCTCTCCCACACGCCCGCGCACGCTTTTGTCGTCTGCGGTGATGTCCGCGAGCGTCACGCCCGTCAGGATCCGAATGCCCAGGGATTTCTCCATGTGGCGGCGCAGTTCGCGGCGGACGTCGGCATCGACAACGGCGACGATGTCTTCTAGAAGTTCCACCACGGTCACTTGCACGCCAAGCTGTGCCAACATGCAGGCGAATTCGCAGCCGATGATTCCGCCACCCAAAACCAGCACGGAGGCCGGCAACTGGCGCAAACCCAGAAAACCTCGGCTTTCGACCACGCGCGAGTGCTTGGGCAGGAATCCCGGCATGGCGGAGGTCGATCCCGTGGCAATGATCGTCTTGCCCACCGCCAGCACTTGCGGTTCACCCGAGGCCGGCTCGACGCGCATACGATTGCGGCTCTCGAAAGACGCGGTGCCCGGGAAGAGGGTGACGTCGTTGGCCTTCAATAGTTGCTGGACGCCGTTGCGCAGCTTTTGCACTACCTCGTCCTTACGCTGAGCGATGGCGGCATAATCGAACGAAGCACCGTCCGCGCGCAGCCCCATCGAACCGGCGGACTTGATGCGCTCGAACAACTCCGCCGACGCGATGAGTGTCTTCGTCGGGATGCAGCCCCAGTTCAGGCACGTTCCGCCCAACTGTTCTTTTTCCACCAGCGCCACGGAGGCGCCTAGTTGCGCGGCGCGAATCGCGGCGGGGTAGCCGCCCGGTCCTGCGCCAATCACCACTAAATCAAACGCTGCCACAGGCTTGTCTCCTCTAAAGTCTTGCGAATGGAATTTATGAACCGGGCCGCCAGCGCGCCGTCGATCAGGCGGTGGTCGCTCGACAGCGTCATCTTCATCATCGTCCGGATCACCACTTGGTCGTCTCTCACCACGGCCTGCTTCACGCCCGTCGAAACTGCCAAAATCGCGCTCTCACCGGGATTAATGATAGCCGTGAAATTCTCCACATCCATCATGCCTAAGTTGGAAATAGTAAACGTGCTGCCGGTCATTTCCACAGGAGTGAGCTGCCCTGCCCGCGCTTTGGCCGTCAACTCCTGCGCGCGAGCATGGATTTCCACCAGCGTCAATTCGTTGGCGCGGCGGATGACGGGAACCACCAATCCTTGTTCCAACGCCACCGCCAGCCCAAGGTCAATCGTGCTGTGCCAGCGAGTGCTCTGACCATCGGACACACTGTTGACCGCGGGGAACTCCACCAAAGCCGTGGCCGCCGCGTGCAATACAAAATCCGTCAGCGTGTACGACGTGCCCTGTGCCTTCAGCTCTTTCCGCAGCGCTTCGAGTTCGGTGACATCGGCGGAGACAGTGACGAAGAAGTGCGGTGCGTGCGTGTAACTCTCCGTCAAGCGCTGCGCAATTATCTGGCGCATGCGCGACATGGGCTTGGGGCGCTCCGCCAGTACGCGCTCGATGTCCGCCACCGTAATCTGCCCGCCGTCGTCTTTTGCCGCGAGCGTTAGCAAGTCGATGCCCTCGCGCGCCGCCAGGTTCTTCGCAGTAGGAGTGATACGAATCCGGCTGTAGGCCTTCGCCTCCAAGTAGTCCTTTACATCGCGCTCCACGATGCGACCGTGCGGACCGGTACCCGCAATCGGCGTGGGATCGATGACCGATTCCGTCGCCAGCTTCGCGGCGCGGGGGCTGATGCGGAACAGTTGCGGCTCCGCCGGCGCAGGTGCGGCTACCGGTGCAGCGACGGCGGCACTGGAGGGAGCGGCAGCAGTCGGCGTGGCAGCGGGCGCCTTGCGTTCGGCTCCGGCAGCCGGCACAGCAGGCGCGGCGCCAGCGCGCGCATCCGTCTTCTTGGGCGCAACCGGCGGGGCGACCACGTCCGGCACGGCCTCGCCGGGATCGCCGACAAACGCCACCGTCGTCTGCACCGGTACCGTCACGCCCTCGCCCGCCAGGACCTTCAGCAGCGTGCCCGCGTAGAAGCTTTCGACTTCCAGCGTGGCCTTGTCGGTTTCGATCTCGAAGAGGATGTCGCCCTTCGCCACGCTCTCGCCCACCTTCTTGCGCCACTGGACGATGGTGACCGTCTCTTCCGATTGCCCTAACTTGGGCATGACTACGGCTTTGACCATTGCGGATATCTTCCATTTTCGATTTTGGATTTGCTATTCCCGATTGAGGGTCCGAGGACGCGGCGAGCGCGTCTCGAAGCCAAAATCCAATTCAAAATCCAAAATCAGAGAATTGACTTCGCTGCTGCGATAATGTCGTCCACGTGAGGATAGAACACCGATTCCAGCACGTGCGATTGCGGGGCGATGCCGTTCTTCGCGCCCACGCGGAGCACCGGAGCGTCCAGATAATCGAAAGCTTCTTGTTGTATGGTCGATGCCACTTCGCCGGTGAAGCTTCCCTGGCTCACCGCCTGGCTGATCACCACGCAGCGGCCGGTCTTCTGGACCGACGCCAACACGGTCTCGCGATCGAACGGCACCAGACAGCGCAGGTCGATAACCTCCGCGCTCACCCCCGACTCTGTTTCCAGGCGGGCGGCAGCCTTCAGCGCATCCGGAACCGCCGGCCCGTAAGCGACCAGCGTGATGTCCGATCCTGCGCGCTTCACATCCGCCACCCCCAGCGGAATCAAGTATTCCTCTTGCGGCACGGGACCCTTCTCGTTATACAGGCCCTGCGATTCCACGAACATTATGGGGTTGTTGTCGCGAATGGCAGACTTCATCAGTCCCTTGGCATCATAAGCGGTGGACGGATAGACGATGTAGAGTCCCGGAATGTGCACGACCGACGATTCGATGGTTTGCGAATGCTGCCCGCCGTAGCCTTTCCCGGCGCCGACGGACACGCGAAGCACCATCGGCACTTCCACCTGCGCGCCCGACATGTAGTGCCACTTGGCGGCCTGATTCGAAACCTGGTCGCCGGCCATCAACAGGAAGTCCATGTACATCAGTTCGACCACCGGGCGCAGCCCGATCATCGCCGCTCCCACCGCCGTGCCGCAGATGGCGGCTTCAGAAATGGGAGCATTGAAAACGCGGGCGCGGCCAAACGTCTCCAGCAAACCCTTGGACAGCTTGAACGCCCCACCGTACTCGGCCACGTCTTCGCCGTAGAAGATCACGCGCGAGTCGCGCAGCATCTCTTCGATCACGGCTTCCTTGATGGCGTCGCGGTAAGTGATTTCGCCGTTGACGCGCTTGATGGCGGGAACCGGCTCGATGATCTCCACCTTCTCGAACTCCGGCGGGACCTTGGCCACGAACGTGTCGGTGTACATGTACTTGATAACGTCCGCCGGAGCAGGATCGGCGGCTTTCGCAGCGCGTACCGCCGCCCGTGCGTTGCGATCCTTAACCCGCTGCTTCACGCAGTCGATGCCCGCCTCGTCCAGAACCTCCGCTTCGAGAAGCTGCTTCTCCAGGCGCGCAATAGGATCGACGGCCTTCCACGCCGCTTCTTCCTCACGCGTGCGATATTCGTTTCGCGGATCGCTAAGCGAGTGGCCAAAGTAACGGTAGGTATCCACATCCAGGAAGTAGGGGCCTTGACCCGCGCGGCAACCCTCGGCGGCACGCAGCACCGCGTCGCGGGTGGCCAGCACATCCATACCATTCACCACTTCGGCGTGCATGCGGTTGTCGGCAAATCCCGCGGCACGCTGCGCCAGATGCCGGATGCCGGTTACTTCGTTGTCGGAGCGGCCGGTCATGGCGTAGTGGTTGTTCAATACGAAAAAGATGACCGGTACACCGAACTTCAGCGGGCCGGCAATCTCGTTGGTGAATTGCGCCTGGGCGGCCCAGTTGAGCGATTCGAGCACGACGCCGTTGCAGTAGGCGCCGTCGCCGGCGAAGCAGCACACTACGGAGCCGTTCTGCCGGTAACGCAAACCCATGGCGGCGCCGGTAGCGATCGGCACGCTGCCGCCGACGATAGCATTGGCGCCGAGGTGACCCACGGTGAAGTCGGCAATGTGCATGCCTCCGCCGCGCCCTTTGCAGTACCCATCGTCCTTACCGAACAACTCGGCGATGGTGCGGTAGACGTGGTCTTCCAGCGCCGCTTCGAGCAGCGGTTCGTGCCCGCCCGTCGCGTTGGGTACGCGCTTGCGCAGCAGATCATCGGACATGGCGCGAATCGCGCCACAGCCACGCGCCAGGCTGTCGCCGTGGCCACGGTGCGTGCTGGTGATGTAGTCCTTCAGCAACAGCGCGCTCGACGCGCCTACCGAGGAGCCTTCCTGGCCGATCGAAACGTGCGTGGGGCCGCGATAGTTGAAGCCCACCAGCGGTTCGTAGGCGCCTGACCGCACGGTGACGATCATCTCCTCGAGTTCGCGGATCATCAGCATGTCTTCCAGCAGCGCCACGGCGGTGGCGGCGTCAATGCGCCCAGAGGCCAACTCCGTCCGCAAATTTCCCTGGTAGCAATAGGCGGGAATCTTGCCGCAGTCAATTTCGAAAGGGGTGAAATTAGGTCGCAGGTCCTGCAAATAAACTGGGGTCATCTTCTCTCCAATTAGTGGCGAGCGGTCAGTAGGCAGTGGCGAGTGGTTAGTGGCTGGTGGTTAGAACAAAGCAAAGTGCGCTGCTGACTAGCCACTTGCCACTAAGCACTCGCCACTGCCTTTAAGCGATAACTACTTCCATTCCCCGCCGCTTCAACTGCTGCGCGAATTTGCGGTCGAAGAGACTATCGGTTATCAGCGTGCGCACCTTGTCCAGCTGGCCGGCGCGGGTGAACGAAATCTTGTGGGCCTTGGTGCTGTCCGCCAGCAGAATCACCTCGCGCGCGTGCTCCATCACCAGTTCCTTGGTGTACGCTTCGGTCGGATCGGTGGTAGTCAGGCCTTCATCCAAACTTAGGCCGATCGTTCCCATGAAAGCTTTATCGACGTGCAATTCGTCGAGGATATGGCGGGTCAGCGGTCCCACCGTGGTCTGGGCCAAGCGCCGAAGTTCGCCCCCGACCAGAATCAGGCGCGGTCCACGTCCCGCCAACTCCACCGCCGCACGTAGAGAGTTGGTTACCACCGTTAGGTTCGAACGATCTTTCAGCAGCCGCGCCAATTCCAAGAGAGTGCTGCCGCCGTCCAGGTAAATCGTCTCGTTGGGCTTGATGAATCTCAGCGCGGCCTCGGCAATGCGGCGTTTTTCCTCCGCTGCCACGGACGTCTTATCGTCGAACAGCGGCTCATCCAGGCGGCCACCCGTGCTCACCGCCCCGCCGTAAACTCGCCGCACCTCGCCCAGCTTCTCGAGTTCCCCCAGGTCGCGCCGCACCGTGGCGGAAGAAACGCCCAGTTGCTCGGTGAGCTGTTCGACGCGCACCACGCGGTCTTGGCCAATAATCCCGCGGAGCTGTTCCAGCCTTTGCGGCGCCAGATCCTTGAGTTTCGCACTTTGCATCGTCGTGCTCAATCGTGATTGATTATAGTAACATTTTACGCGAAGTCAATCACATTTGTGCATGACGATTTGTCACCCTAAGGTATGCGGACAAGATGTACTGCGCTCTCGACCCGGAGCGATGGATGCTGCCCATATTCAGGTATGATCAGCGTAGGAGAGCATGCCCATGCGCGAACCATGCTGTGCCCCAGTCCCCTGCTCCAAATTGTTGCTCTTGTGCTTGTTACCGATCGTGCTTGGTGGAACGTCCGGTCTGATGCGGGGCGCCGAGCCACCGGCTCGGATCCAGGCCGTCACCGACCGGCTCACTTACAATGCAGGCGGCCGCGTGCGGCTGCGCATCGTCTCCCCTTTGGTCGAGGAGCAGCGCACGCGGGCGAGCTATGTGTTCTCCATCCGTTTTGCCGGCGAGCAGAAGCCGATCATCGACCGGTTGACTTTGGACGGCCGCGGCGTTTCGGCGACCGATTACACGCCGCTCTGGACCATTCCCAACGACACGCGCACCGGCCGCTATGAAATCGACTTGCGCATCGACGACCCTAAGACCAACCGGGCTGAGTTTGTTCCCCTCTGCTCCTTCGTCGTGCACCGTCAGCTCATGAAAATCGCGGTACACGTCCAGCAGGAGGACTATACCTCGGGAGACTCCGTGGGTTGCGGCGTACAGTTGGAGAACCTCAGCAGCCAGCCACTTGCCGGCCTCCAACTCGAGTTCTCCGAGCGCTACTGGCCATGGATCGCACAGCAGCGGGAGAAGGTGGGCCGGAAGATCGCCACTCTGCGGCGTGACATCACGCTGGAATCCCACGGCAAACTGTCGGAGTCGTTTGCAGAGTGTGGGCAGGCCCAAGGCGCGGATCGGCCGGTAATCAAGGAATATGGCGCGGTGGTTTGGGATCGGGAACGTAAGACCGTTTACGCCATCGCCTTCACTTCCCCGGTCTTCATCAATCCGCCCGGAGTCACCATACCGCGACCTTATCCCGCCTACTACATGTATCCGAATATCGGAGCAGTGAACACCACCAGCTACCGGCAATTTCACTCCGAACCCTACGGCGGCGCCATCCAGTTTGACTTGACCCACACTCAGTTTCCCGTTGGCTCGGGAACTGCGGCCCAGTTCACTTTGACCAACCCCACCGACGCGGCGTGGCGACAGGTCACGGTGCGAGCGCGGTTGCTCGGCCCGGATGGCAAAGAACTGGCCGCGCGGGTGGTGGCCGACCACTTCGATCTCGACCCGCACGCTCCCGCACAAAGAGAAGAGGTCCGCTTCTCCCTGCCGCCGTCTACCGCGGGACTCTACCGGGTTGCCGTAGAGATCAATGCCGCCACGGGCGAATTGCTGGCCACCAATATGATCGAGTGGGGAGTGAACCCGTTGCCGCGTTCGGTCCTGCTTTTCTGCGGGCACGAAGACGATGAGGGAACGCAGTCCGGATTCATCCGCACGCTCATCGAGAATCAGATCCCGCTGCATTTGGTGTACGTCACCAGCGGCGATGCGGGTTCTTGCGATCAGTACTTTGCACGCTCTTGCGGGCCGGAGGAAGCCTTGGATTTCGGCGCGGTCCGCATGCAGGAGGCGCGCGCCGCCATGGGACACTTGGGTGTACCCGCCGAGAACATCATTTTCCTGGGAATGCCCGACGGCGGTTCCGGCCAGATTTGGTACGATCACCCGCACGCCGCTGATCCCCTCCATGCGGTCTTGCTGGCGAGCGATCGCGCTCCATACGCGGGCTTGTTTCGGCCCAACCTGCCATTCGCGCGGGATGCGGTGGTGGATGCGGCCGCAGCCCTCATCAGACAATTTCAGCCCGAAGTCATCTTCACCGTGCATCCCCCGGCCGAGGGCCACATCGACCACATTGTGAACAATTATTTTGTCGTAAAGGCTCTCCAGCAACTGGTTCGGGAGAACGCCATCTCGCCCAACCTCGAATTGCGCGTGGATCGCATCTTCAGTCCCAAGGAGCATCCCGCCACGCCCTACCAGTATGAGGACCATGAATTCTATGTCTCAGGCGCGGCCATGGCCCTGGCACAAGAGGCGGACTGGTACTATCAATCGCAAGGGGGCAATCGGTCGGAGGGGAATCTGCGCACTTGGGACCAATTGCCGCGCACCGAAGGCTATCGCAAAGTGTTAGACTGGAGTCGGCACGAAGGTTGGAACGAACGTTAACTCTCGACATGGATGAAACCAGCAATCCCGAAACCTTGACTACAGGCGCCTCCGCCACCCTCGAGTTCCCCAGCGAGCCCTTTCCTTGTCCCGCCTGCGGCCAATTGCTGGCGCCCACGTGCCGCGTGTGTGTGGCCTGCAAGCGGCCCATCAATCCTGCCGAGATCGTGCCGGTCCCCGCTGTGAATGCGCCGGCCGCCGCACCGAGGGAAACGGAACCGCGACCCGAACCGGTGGGCTATCCTTGGAGAATATTCTTCTTTGTCCTAACGACTTCCTTCGTTCTCGCGCTGGTCTTCGAGCACCTCTGGGGAGAGCAACGGGCGCAGTTAGCGATTGGGGGAGTGCAGGCGCTCGCCGCGGCTTGGGTATTCTTTGACGCGCTGAGCCGCCGTGTCGCGCGGCCCCTGCGTTGGGCGGTGGGATCGCTGCTACTACCGGTCTTTATCTTTCCCTGGTACGTGGCCCGTCGCCGCACTCCTGATCGGCCCGTCCCTTTCGTCGAAGCCCAGATAGGACCGATTACCCGCTTCATCGTTTTTGCTTTACTGTCGTTGATCCTCGCCAGCGCAATTCTCTACCTGGTAAAGGGTCCACCCGCCACCGAGTCACCGAACATCCAGTTTAAGCAGCGCACCACCGACAAGCCGGCCAAGGTTGCGGCGAATCATTTCCTGCTTTAGGTACTCCACTTTCCAATTTTCCTCTTGACACGCATCTCTACCTGTCCTACTGTGCTATGACAGAGAGGCGGTAGAGATGCTACTGCAAATCAACTTCAAGTCCGGCCTGCCGATTTACCTGCAGATTGTCGATCAGGTCAAGGCCGCCGCGGCGTCGGGTTCGCTGCGCCCGGGCGATTCACTGCCCTCCATCCGACTCCTCTCGGAGGAATTGCGCGTCAACCGCAACACGGTGGCGAAGGCGTATTCGGAGCTGGAAAACCTGGGAGTGATCGAGACGCGGCCCGGCCGCGGTTGTTTCCTGCAAGAGAATCAGTCGGCATTAAGAAAGGAAGTCCGGCGCAAGCTGCTGATCGAGGAACTCGACCGGGCCGTGGTGCAGGCGCATCACTTGCAGGTGTCGCGCGAGGAGTTCCTCAAACTGATCCAGGAACGGTTCGACGTGCTGGAGGAAAAACGGCGCGCCCACGACGATCTGAAGGAGGCCTGAACACCATGATTTCTTCCACTCCCGCCGTCTATGTCGAGAAGCTTGCTTATGCCTACGGACACACCGAGGCGGTCCATGATCTGAGCTTCACCGTTGAGCCCGGCCGTTGCTATGGTCTGTTTGGCCGCAACGGCGCGGGCAAGACAACGACAATGAAATGTCTGCTGAACCTGCTTCGGCCGCAGCACGGGCAGGTGCGCGTCTTCGGGCTCGATCCGCAGCAGCGCGAGGTGGAGGTGAAGCGCCTCCTCTCTTACGTGCCGGACCAAGTAGCCTTCTACCCCTGGATGTCGATTCGCGAAACGCTCGATTACCTCGCCTCCTTTCGCGCCCATTGGAACCGGAAAGTCGAGCAGGAATTGTTCGAGCGTTTTGGTCTCGATCCGGCACAGCGGACCGGGCATCTTTCCAAGGGCCAGCGCACGCAGGTGGCATTGATCGCCGCCGTCTGCCCGGAAACGGATCTGCTGGTGCTCGATGAGCCGACGTCGGGACTCGACCCCATCGTGCGCCGCGAATTCATCGAGGCGGTGATCGGCGCTTACCAGCAAGGGGGCAAGCGCACCATCCTGGTGTCCACGCACTTGATCAGCGAGTTCGAGGGATTAATCGACGAGTTCACCCTCATCGATCGTGGCCGCAATGTGCTCACCCTCGGCGCCGACCAGGCCCGCGAGCGCTATCAGCGCATCCGGGCGCGATTTGCGCAAGAACCGCCGGAGATCGACTTGCGGGCGGCTTTGCGCGTGCGGCGCGAGGGACGTGAACTGGAGTTGATCGCCAACGGCTCTGGCCCGGAACTTATCGCGCGCCTCCAGCAGCAGCATCCCGAGGATCTCACCACGGAGTCGCTGACTCTGGAAGAGATCTTTATTGCCACGTTGAAGACGTAGGGGCACCCCTCGTGGGTGCCCTGCGGGATGGCGGTTGTTGCCGCCATTCCCGCCGGCGGGCAGGCACAAGGCCTGCCCCTACCGCGCTCTACTAGGGGGAAACCATGAAATCACCCATCGCGCGTACGACCCTGGTTCTGGCATCTTCGGCACTGCTCGCCACAATGATTTATGCGGCGCAGACGGGCTCAAGCGGCGACGCCACGCATGACCAGGAATCTGCCGTGGGGAGCATCCGCAGCATCAACACGGCGGAGTCCTATTACGCCAAGGAATATGGGAAAGGCTACAGTCCCACCCTCGCCGCGCTGGGCGAAGCGGCCGATGGCGTTAAGCCGTCCGCCGACGCCGCCAGCCTTCTGAGCCATGATCTAACCAACGGCACGAAGGCCAACTATGTTTTCACCTATACCGCCGGAAAGCCCGACACGAGCGCAAAGATCGGCACTTATACACTGAGCGTGCGACCCCTAAAGTGGCGCCCAGGCATGTGGAATTATTTTGACGACGATTCGGCAATTATCCGCGGTACGAAAAAGAATCGGGCAGCGACAGTATCCGATCCACCGCTTCAGTAGCGGAGGTTCAGAGGAACGTAGGGGCACCCCTCGTGGGTGCCCTCAGAATTCGGGATAGTCATCCCGGAGGGCCGAGGGCAGGCACAAGGCCTGCCCCTACGAGAACGGGAGACGCACATGAACGCCCAGCGAATATATAAGGAAGCCCGTCCACTCTTCTGGCCCTGGTGCGCGGTGGTGTGCGCGGGCGCGCTGACGCTGTTTCATCCGCCATACCCAGTCGGTGAGATCAGTCGTTTGGCATTTCTTCTCGGCATACCGCTGTTAGCCACTCTTCCCTTCGGAAACGAATTCCAGAACCAGACTTTTTCCCTGCTGCTTTCTCAACCCGCCAGCCGAATGGAAATCTGGCGTGACAAATTGAGTACTTCAGCCTTCGTGGTCTTCGGCGCTGCCCTAGTTTTTCTCTTCTCCTGGAGAACGAGCAGTGTTGATGCGGGTCAGGAAACCTGGGGGTATGTCTCCGCCGCTGCCATCGTCTTGGTGGCGTCGGCTCCCTTCTGGACTCTGTTCACGCGATCGACCGTCGGCGGCGTGGCTCTTAGTTTTGGGATCTACAATCTCGTCATACTTCTCGGGTATCAGGCCTTGCTTTGGGTTAATGGGTACACCAAACCGTCAGAAACAACCTTCGTCTCAGCGATGGGTGCCGTATTTCTGCTCTATGCAGGCTTTATGCTCTGGCTGGGCTGGCGATCGCTGGCGAGGTTTCAGGCAAGTGAAGATATGGCGGGTGACGATTTCTTCACGAGTGCGCCGAAGGTGTTGCCTGACGCATTTGTTAAGTGGCTGCGTTGCCGCTCCCAAGGAGCGACTCTCAACCTGATTCGCAAAGAAATTCGCTTGTT
>Ga0335071_10001721_pt1 | contig 23593 bp, 16 predicted proteins | sample Lox_Sample_15_FD_206724 | JGI IMG/M metagenome (GOLD analysis project Ga0335071, IMG submission 206724) | Soil microbial communities from Loxahatchee National Wildlife Refuge, Florida, United States - Lox_Sample_1.5 | ecosystem: Environmental > Terrestrial > Soil > Wetlands | place: USA... | reverse complement strand
GCGCCGCCGAGCTCGTGGGCGTGCGCCCGTCGACCTTCAAGTCGCGGATGAAGTCGCTCGGGATCCGGCGAGCTTCCCGCGAGGTGCCCCCCCCGCTTGCGCCGCCCGGAGAGCCGGCGTCGCCCGGTGGTGGACCGAGCGGAGCCGGTCCCTGAGCTGGTCCGAAAGGGAGTTCCGTCTCCGCCGGGGAGCCCGTGACTCGTTGCGCCTAGAACTCCCTCAGCCCGGCGACCTCGTCCAAGGGAAGCTCCTCGCCGGTGCTAGAGTGCCTTCCGTTGGGTCGCGGGAGCTGCCCCTGGAGAAGGGGCGCACCGCTGCCATCCTCGAGGTGCCCAGGCAAGAGGGGCCGGGCGCCGGGTGGCGGCCGTGGCCCGGCAGTCGCTCGCGCCGCCGTCCCCTCGCCCGGGCCGAGAGCCAGCTGGAACCCGGCCACCATCGCCGCCAGCTCCTCCGCCTGGCCCGACAGCTCGCTGGCCGCGGACGATGACTCCTCGGCACTGGCCGCGTTCTGCTGGGTGACCTTGTCCATCTCCCCCACCGAGTGGGTGACCTGTTCGACCCCCTTGCTCTGCTCCCGGGCCGCGGCGGTGATCTCGGCCACGATGTCGCTCACCTTGGTGACGCTGCCGGCGATCTCCCCGAGCTTGCCGGCCACGGCCTCGGCCGCGATCTCGCCTTCGGCAGCCTCCTTCACGGACTGGCGGATTCGCTCCTCGGTCTTGGTGGCGGCTTCCTTGGCGCGCAGGGCGAGCGACCGGACCTCCTCTGCGACGACGGCGAACCCGCGCCCTGCCTCGCCGGCGCGGGCCGCCTCCACGGCCGCGTTCAGGGCCAGGAGGTTGGTCTGGAAGGCGATGTCGTTGATGTCCCGGATGATCTGGGACGTCCCCTCGGCGCTCGCCTTGATCCGGGCCATGGCGCCCTGCATCTGCTCGACCGCCGTGGAGCCTTCGGTGGCCGCCGAGCGAGCGGACCGGGAAAGCGCGTTCGCCTGTTCCGCGCTCTCCGTCGTTTGCCGGGTTGCCGCCGAGACGGCCTCGATGGAGCTGGTCGTCTCCTGCAACGAGGAAGCCTGCTGTGAGGCACCGGAGGCAACCGCCTGAGAGGAGGCAGCGATCTGGGTCGATGCGGAGGAGACCTGATCCACCGCCTGCGCCACCTGCGCCAGGGCCTCCTGGAGGGCAGACGCGGTCCGGTTCACCGACGCCTTGATCCTGGCGTGATCGCCCTGGTACTCGCCGGCCACCCGCGCGCGCAGGTCGCGGCGGGCGAGCCGCTCGAGCACCCCGGCCGCTTCTTCGATGGGGGCGAGGACGGCGTCGAGCATCTGGTTCATGCCCTCGACGATCTTCCGGAAGTCCCCCTGGTGGCTGCCGGTGTCGGCTCGGGTCGAGAGCTGTCCCCGGGCCGCCGCCTCCAACAGCGCGCTGGAGTCGGCGATGACGAGCTTCAAGTTGGATCGGACCTGCTCGACGGTCTCGTTGATGAACGCCTTCTTACCCGGGAACCGCTCGAGCGGCGCCTCGAAGTTGCCCCTCCCGAACTCTGCCACGCAGGCCATCGCCTTCTTCTTCACGGCGATGTGGCCGGCCACCATCCTGTTCACCCCCTCGGCCATGCTGCGGAAATCGCCCTGGAAGCGCGCGGTGTCGATGGCCGCATCGATGTCGCCCTCGTCGTGCTCCCGCGACATCCGGTTCAGCTCGGCGATGAGGCCCTTCAGGTTGCCGCGCACCTCGTCGACGGCCTGGTTGATGAACCGTTTCTTGCCGGGAAGCTCTTCCAGGTTGGCGTCGAAGTGACCCTTCCCGAACTGGGCGAAGACGGCCATGGCCTTCTTCTTCACCGCGATGTGCGCCTCGACCATGTCGTTCACCCCCTCGGCCATGGTCCGGTAGACGCCCGCGAACCTGCCGGCGTCCACTCGGGCGTCGATGTCCCCTTTCTCGTGCTCCGTGCTCATCCGGTTCATCTCGGCGACGAAACCGGAAAGCGAGTCGATGAGGCGGTTGAGGGCCTGCTTGATCCGGTTGAAGTCCCCCTCGTAGGGCTCGGTGATCCGGGGCGGCACGTCCCCGTTCGAGATCCGGTGCACGTAGTCGGCGGTCACCTCGATGGGCATGGTGAAGGCATCCATCATCTCGTTGATGCCCTGCGCGATTGGCCGGAACTCGACCGGGGTCCGCGCCGGGCTGGTACGGGTGCTCAGTCGGCCCGCCTTGACCGCGGCGGTGAGTTCCTGGCTCTCGGCGGTGAGGCGGGCGATCGGCCTCGTGATCGACCGCACGAGCAGCAGGCCCAGGAGCACGCTCGCCACGAGGATCGCCGATACGGTCGACAGGACCGCCCGCGAGGCGTGCCTGGCCGTGTCCTGGGCGTCGGTCCGGGCTTTGGCTCCCTGGGTGATCTGCAGGGCCATCAGCTCATCGAGCGGATCGACCAGCTCGCCCTGGAACCGCTTCGAGAGGTTCCCCTGCAGGAAGATGGCGTTCCCGATGGCCTTGGCCCGGGCCGCCTCGAAGACACGCTGGCTCTCGACCAGGAAGGCCCGCATCCCCGGCTCGACCTTCTTCCAGAGGGCCGTCTCCTGGGGAGACATCGGGGTCGCGGCGTAGGAAGACATCCCGTGCTCGATGCGGGCCCGAGCGCGCTCTCGCTGGTCCCAGAGCTCGGCCATTCGCTGGTCATCCGCCTGCACCACGGCCACGATCGCCTGGCTGGTCCGGAACCCGACGTCGGTAGTGCCCTCCTTGGCCTCGGCCAGTCCCTGCAACGAGGGCAACGCATCGTCTGCCAGGTAGTTCGCGGTCGTCCTCAGCCTCGCCGTCGCAGTCCAGCCTATCGCCCCCGCCAGGACCGAGGCCGCGACGAGGACTGCAAGGGTGACGATGAGCTTCGCTTTGATCGTTCTGTTCTTGAGCATGGTCCCACGACCGAGTTGGAACAGGCCCTCGCCTCCTGGCCAGGGCTGCTCGCGGCGGACGCCGGGCGTGAAAGCGCCACCCGTGCCAACTCCCAGCCGCGGGGGAGGGTCGTGCGGCGGCGCCCGTTCCCGCGGTTGGAGGGGGCGACTCCACCCCGTGCCGGAGCGATTTGATCCCTAAGTACCTGTCCCAGCATTCGAGCCCCCGGCCGGAACGGTCGTCTCGAGCCGCGGCGCCGACGGTGGGCGCTGAGCCCACCGCGGCGGCGCGGGATGGTGCACCGGACACCCTGGGTCGGGGTAGCCCGACTCCCATGGTCGGCGCGGAGCTGACCTCGCCCGGCCATCCGCCGACACCGCCCGCCCCAAGGAGGCAGCGAGCGGTGAACCGACCCGCGCTCCCCTTCGGGGACCGATGATGTCCTCGCCAACCAGCAGCCGATCGCCCAGAGACTCCGGTGAAGTGCGGGCGCGGGGTGCCCACGGGAGGAACAGCGATGGCCACGAGGAAGGGGACCTTTGTCTGGTACGACCACCTGACCAGGGACGTCGGGGCGGCGATCGCCTTCTACTCCGAAGTGGTCGGCTGGAAGGCCGAGCCCTTCGGCGACAGCGGCTACCAGATGTGGGTGGGGAGCCAGGGTCCGCTCGGTGGCGTGATGAAGGTCACCGACAACTCTGGCCAGGGCGGGCACCCTCACTGGATGGCGCACCTGCAGGTGGACGACGTCGATGCGGCGGCCGCGCTCGTCAAGAAGCGCGGCGGCAAGATCTGCCACGCTCCGACCGACATCCCCACCGTCGGACGGTTCGCGGTCATCGCCGATCCGCAAGGTGCTTCCCTCTCCCTCTACCGGCCGAACCAGAACAACATGCCGCCCCACGACCTCGGCGCTGATGGGGAGTTCTGCTGGAACGAATTACTGACGAGCGACAGCGCCGCGGCCTTCCGGTTCTACTCCGAGCTCGCCGGGTGGAAGATCTTGGAGGAGATGGACATGGGCCCGATGGGGACCTATCGGGTCTTCGGGCTCGGCGACACGCGACTCGGCGGAATGATGACCACGTCCAAGGGAGCGCCGACGCCACCGATGTGGCTCTGCTACGCCTCGACGCACGACCTCGATGCCGCCATGGGACGCGCAGTGGGGAAGGGCGCCCGTGTCACGAACGGCCCGGTGGATATACCGGGCGGCGGGCGGGTCGCGCAGCTGACCGATCCGCAGGGGGCCGCCTTCGCGCTCCACCAGGCGCCCCGGGGATAGCGCTCGTCGTCCGGCCCTGGCCCCGCCGAAAGGGAGGCGGCGTCAGCCGGCGGCCAGCGGTGTATCTTCGCCGGCATGCCGGATGGCCCCTGCCACCGTCGCTCTCCAGCCGCGGCCAGTCTCCCGCAGCCGCTTCAGCGACACCCTTCGGCGCATCTCGCTTCTCTCCTCCGACAAACCGGGACCTACGTGCTCCACCTCTCGCTCCGGTCGCGGCGGGTGGTCGTGGTGAGAAGGCCTGGTGGCGCGCGGAGCACAGAATATCGGCTGCGGCCCGGCGACTACCTGTACGTGGGCAGCGCTTTCGGCCCGGGGGGGCTGGCCAGCCGGCTCGGACGCCACCTGTCGATCCGGCCGAAGACCCGCCACTGGGACATCGACTTCTTGGCCAGCCCGGAGGTGGCAGACGAGCGGGCGGCCTGGTTCCTCCCCTCCGCACGAAAGGACGGAGCCGAGTGCCGATGGGCCACGGCCATCTCCCTCGTCCCGGGGGCGACCCCGGTCACCGGCGCCGTAGGGCGGATGAGCGCCCGGCGCGGGTTCGGCGCTGGCGACTGCCGTCGGCGCTGCGGCTGCGCAGCCGGCGTGCCCGATGCCTGCCGGACGCATCTCTTCCGGGTCGACTGGAAGCCAACGCCGCGGCGGCTCGGAGAGTGGCTCGGCGCCCGCCTGATCGCCTTTGGCGCAAGGTGACCGGCTCGGGAGGGGAGGGACGCACGCTCGCTCCGTCTCCGCTCGCCCGGCCGCCGCCCGCGTGATCGCGCGGCCGGGAGTATTGTGGTTCCGCAGCGAGTTCGAGTGGAAGATCACCTCCCATTCCCCGCCATCGACGTCGGATCGAAGCGTTCTCCCTCCGCTGGCGATCGCGGGGGTGAGGTTCTCCTCTGTCCGGGCATGAGCAACGCTCCGAGCGAAAAGACGATGTGGTCACGCCGCGGGTTCCTCCGCGCCACCGCCGGCCTGTGCGCCGCTGCCTGCGTGCGCACGAGCGAGCGAGCCTTGCGCTTCTGGGCCATGGGCCGCGAGGGCGAGGTGGCAACCCAGCTCCTCCGCGTCTTCGAACGTGAGAACCCCGGCCTGCGCGTGGAAGTGGAGCAGCTGCCCTGGAGCGCGGCGCACGAGAAGCTGCTCACCGCCTTCGCGGGGGATGCCACCCCCGACCTCGCCCAGATGGGCAATACCTGGCTCCCGGAGTTCGTGGCCCTCGATGCGCTCGAGCCGCTCGACTCGAGAATCCGGGGGTCGGGCCAGGTCGATCCCGCCGACTATGACCTGGGCATCGTCGACACCAACCAGGTGGACGGGCGGCAATACGGCGTCCCCTGGTACGTGGATACGCGGGTGCTCTTCTATCGCCGCGACCTGCTCGAGCTGGCGGGCTACGGCGCGCCCCCGCGCGACTGGGACGAATGGCTGCGCATGCTGTCCGCCATCGAGGAGCGGGTGGGGCCGGAGCGTTACGCCCTGCTTCTGCCGCTCAATGAGTACGAGCCGATGGTGGCGCTCTGGCTCCAGCAGGGTGAGCCGCTCCTCCGGGACGACGGCCGCTACGGGAACTTCCGCAGCCCCGGCTTCGCTCGTACCCTCGCCTTCTATCTCTCGATGTTCGAGCGACACCTCGCGCCCTCGATCGGGAGCAACGAGCTCTCCAACGTCTGGAACGAGTTCGCCCGCGGGTACTTCAGCTTCTACATCTCCGGCCCCTGGCAGATCGGTGAGTTCAAGCGGCGTCTTCCTCCGGCCCTGGAGCCCCTCTGGGCCACTGCACCCCTGCCTGGGCCCCACGGGCCGGGCGCCTCCATCGCCGGCGGAGCGAGCCTGGCCCTCTTCCGCCGATCGAGGCACAAGCCCGCGGCCTTCCGGCTGGTCGAGTTCCTCTCCCGCCCCGAGGTACAGCAGCAGTTCTATCGGCTCACCGGGAATCTCCCGGCGCGTCGGTCCGCCTGGGCGGCGCCGGGACCGGCGCAGGACCCGCATGCGCTGGCCTTCCGCGACCAGCTCACGCGCGTCCGTTCGGTGCCGAAGGTCCCGGAATGGGAGCGGATCGCCACCGAGCTCCGCCTGGTGATGGAGAAGGTGGTGCGTGGCGAGATTCCTGCCAGCGGCGCGGCCGGGGAGCTCGACGCCCGAGCCGACCGGATCCTGGAGAAGCGGCGCTTCATGCTGGACCGGAGGGCAGGGAGATGAGGCCGTCGCGCGCCGGCTGGCTGTTCGCCGCCCCGGCCCTTGTGGCGATCGCCGTCTTCTTCGTCGTCCCGGTGGTGGCCGCGTTGCTCATGAGCACCACGGACTTCGACATCTACGCCCTCGCCGACCTGCGGAACGTGCGCTTCGTCGGGCTGTTGAACTACCTGCGCCTGCTGGAGCGTCCGCTGTTCTGGCGGGCGCTCTTCAATACGTTCTTCTTCGTGGTCGTCGGGGTACCGCTCTCCATCGCCGTGTCGCTCGGGACTGCCCTGCTCCTCCACTCCCCCCTGGCGCGGCTCAAGGGCTTCTTCCGGACCGCGCTCTTCGCGCCGGTGGTCACCACCCTGGCGGCGGTGGCCGTGGTGTGGATCTTCCTCCTGCACGCCCGCTACGGGCTCTTCAACTACGGGCTGTCCTTCCTGGGCCTGCACCCCATCGACTGGCTGGGCGACCCGCACTGGGCCATGCCCGCCATCGTACTGCTCTCGGTCTGGAAAAATTTCGGCTACAACATGATCATCCTGCTCGCCGGACTGCAGGCCATCCCCGGCGATCTGTACGAAGCCGCGCAGCTCGACGGCGCCGGGGCAGGCGCCATCTTCCGGCACGTCACCATTCCCTCGCTGGCGCCCATGCTCCTCATGGTGAGCCTCCTCACCATGTCCGGACATTTCCAACTCTTCGCCGAGCCCTACGTGATGACGCAGGGCGGACCGGCCGAGCACACCGTCACCGTGCTCTACCTGATGTACGAGGACGGCTTCAAGTGGTGGAGCCTGGGCTCGGCCTCGGCGGTGGCCTTCGTCCTCTTCGCCTTCATGCTCGGGTTCTCGCTCATCCAGGCGCGAGTCGCCCGGCGGGTGGGGGCGCGATGAGGCGGCCGATCGCGTCCCTCATGGTGAACCTGGCCCTCCTGCTCGCCGCCCTGGTCACCCTCTTCCCGCTCGCCTGGATGGTCTCGGCCTCTTTCATGGCGCCCGGCGAGGCCAGCACCTATCCGCCGCCCATGCTGCCGCAGGCCCCCACCCTGGCCAACTACCGGCTGCTCTTCGCCGAGCACGGGATCCTCAGGCAGGTGGCGAACAGCCTCTTCATCTCGCTCCTGGCCACGGCGCTGTCGCTGACCTTCAACCTGAGCGCCGGCTACGCCTTCGCCAAGCTGCGGTTCCGGGGACGCGAGCGCCTATTTCGCCTGCTCCTGGGCGCACTCATCGTCCCCGCCCAGGTCACCATGCTTCCGCTCTTCCTCATGCTCAAGGAGATGGGGCTCGTCAACACCTACGCCGGAGCGCTCGTGCCCTGGCTGGCCAGCGTCTTCGGCATCTACCTCGTCCGGCAGTATGCCCTCACCGTCCCCGGCGAGATCCTCGAGGCAGCGCGCATGGACGGGGCAGGAGAGTTGCGCATCTTCCTCTCGGTGGTGCTGCCCCTGCTCAAGCCCATCATCGTGACCCTGGCGGTGCTCACCTTCCTCGGCTGCTGGAACGACTTCATGTGGCCGCTCATCGTGCTCACCGACCACGCCGTGCAGACGCTCCCGGTGGTCCTGGCCGCCCTCTCGCGCGAGCACGTGCAGGATGTCGAGCTGATGATGGCCGGAGCGGTCATCACCGTGCTCCCGGTGCTGCTGCTCTTCCTCGGACTGCAGCGGTACTACCTGCGCGGCCTCCTGGTGGGGAGCGTCAAGGGATGAGGACCATGGGCCTTCTCCTCGCGACGCTGGCCGTTGGCGCACCGGCCGCTCCCCACGGACGGACGGTGGTGGATGTCGGCGACATGAGCGGATGGCAGGCCGGAGCCTCCGAGCAGGTCGAGTCCACCCTCCGGCGCGAGGCGGACGGCAGCGCCTGCCTCGACTACGACTTCCACTCGGTCTCCGGGTACGCGGTCCTGAGACGTCCTCTGCCCGTGCAGTGGCCGGCCGCCTTTGCCCTCACCCTCCGACTCCACGGACGGGGCGCCGGCAACGACCTTCAGGTCAAGCTCGTCGATGCGAGCGGGGACAACGTCTGGTGGGTGAACCGGCCCGCCTTCCCGCTGCGGCCCTCTCCCGCCGAGGTGACCTTCAGGCGTCGCCACTTCAGTTTCGCCTGGGGGCCGACCGCCGATCGCAACCTGGCCCGCACCGAGTCTCTGGAACTGGTCCTGGCCGCCCGGCAGGGTGGCCGGGGCACGCTGTGCGTCTCGGGTGTGCGGGTCGAGGAGCGCGATCCCGATCCGGCCGTCTGGCCGGAGCCGCTCGTGCGCCGGAGCCGGAACGCCCTCGATCTCGATTACCGGCGTACCCGAGAACTCAACGGAATCGCCCTCCGCTGGCCCGGGCCGGTCCCGGAGCGCTACGCGCTGCTTGCCTCGGTCGATGCTCGGACCTGGACCCCCCTCATGGTGAGGGATCCGACGCTCGACGGTGGCCCCCCACCCGCCGAGGGGGGAGTGGAGCTGAGCTCGGGCGCCTTCGATGCGCTCTTCCTCCCGGAGCGGGAGGCGCGCTACCTCCGGATCCGGGTGCCGCCCGGCCAGGCATTCCCGGCGGTGGAGCTGCGCCAGGCCAGCGAGTGGCCCGACCTCAACGCGGTCCTCTCCGAGGTGGCCGGCCACCTGCCGCGCGGAGAGGTGCCGCGCGCCTTCCTGGGCGAGCAGAACTACTGGACGCTGGTCGGGGTGGACGGCGGCGGTGCGCACTCAGCCCTCCTCTCCGAGGATGGAGCGGTCGAGGTCGGGCGCGGTGGCTACAGCGTGGAGCCTGCCGTACTCGCCGAGGGCGGTCGACTCCTGACCTGGGCCGATGGGCAGATCGACCACTCCCTCCGGGAAGGATACCTCCCCATCCCCGAGGTTCGCTTCCGGGAGGACGGGCTCGTTCTGAGGATCACCGCCGCGGCCGACGGGCCCGCGGCGGCGCCGCAGGTGCTCGTGAAGTACGCGCTCACCAACACCGGTGAGGTGGGCCGCACCTTCACCCTCCTGGCCGCCGTTCGCCCCTGGCAGGTGAACCCGCCCCAGCAGTTCTTGAGCACCCCAGGTGGTGCGCGCCGCATCGACCGCCTGGCCTGGCGGCGGTTGCGGCTGTCCGTGAATGACGCGGCCGGGCCGTGCTTCGCCCCGGCGCCGATCCGGGTCACCGCCCTGCCCGGTGCGAGGGGAATCGATCTGGGTGCCTTGCGCCGGGCGCCCGCGCTCGAGGAGCTCTCCGATGTCCAGGGACAGGCTTCGGCTCTCGTGGAATGGGAATTGCGACTCTCGCCCGGCGAGACAGGCGAGGTGACCTGGACCGCTCCGTTGGCGGCTCTCGCGGCCGCGGAGGACCCCACCTCCACGCCGGAGAGGATCGACGAGCGGCTGGCGCTCGTGGCCTCCAGCTGGCGGGCACGCCTGAACCGGATGGAACTCACCCTGCCGGCGTCCTCGCAGGAGGTGGCCGACACCCTGCGGACCGCCCTGGCACAGATTCTCCTGTCGCGCGACGGGCCGGCGCTCAAGCCCGGCACCCGCTCCTACGCACGGTCGTGGATCCGCGACGGGGCGATGATGGTCGACGGCCTGGTCCGGATGGGCGAGGTCGACGTGGCACGCGAGTTCGTGGACTGGTTCGCCGGTTTCGTCTTCCGCTCGGGGAAGGTACCCTGCTGCGTCGATGCCCGTGGCGCCGATCCCGTGCCCGAGAACGATAGCGACGGGCAATACCTCCACGCCGTGGCCGAGGTCTTCCGCCATTCCCGGGACGCGGCCTTCCTGGCGCGCCACTGGCCGGTGGTGGAACGTGTGGTGGCCCATCTCGAGGGCCTGCGGAGGAGCACGCGGACCGGGGCATTCCGCGCCGGACAGCCTGCCAACCTCTGGGGTCTGCTTCCCCCCTCCATCAGCCACGAGGGCTACTCCGACAAGCCCGCCTACTCCTACTGGGACGATTTCTGGGCGGTGCGCGGGTACAAGGACGCGGTCGAGGTCGCCCTGGCCATGGGCCATTCACAGCTCGCCGCACAGTGGGCGAGTTGGCGGGACGAGCTCGAGGACGATCTGGCGCGCTCGGTGGAAGCGACCGCGGCGCGCTTCGGGATGGACACCATCGCCGGTGCCGCCGACCGCGGCGACTTCGACCCGACCTCGACCACCATGGCCGTGAGCCCCGCCCAGGCGCGGGTGTCGCCGCTCCTCCTGCAACACACCTTCGACAGCTACTCCGAGGGCTGGGAACGGCGTCGCTCGGGCGCACGCGCCTGGACGGACTACACGCCCTACGAGCTGCGCACCGTCGGCGCGCTGGTGCGGCTGGGCCGGCCGGAGAAGGCGCAGGAGATGCTGCGCTGGTTCATGCTCCACCGCCGGCCCGTGCAGTGGAACCAATGGGCGGAGGTGGTGATGGCCAACCCCCGGCAACCGCACTTCCTCGGGGACATGCCCCACGCCTGGGTGGCCTCCGACTACCTGCGCTCTGTGCTCGACATGTTCGCCTACGAACGCGAGGCCGACGATGCGCTGGTGGTGGGCGCTGGAGTGAGCGCGGAGTGGCTCTCGGCCGGCATCGCCGTGAAGGGCCTCTCCACACGCTACGGCCCGCTCAGCTACCGGATCGCGCCCACCCCGGGTGGACACGTTCTGGAGCTCGCCGGGGGGCTCGCACGGCCCGCGGGCGGGGTACGCCTCGCCTGGCCATTGCCGGGCCAGCTACCTCGTGCCACCTGTCAGGGCCGCGAGCTCGCCTGGCTGGACCGCGAGCTGGTCCTCCCCCCCGGGCCCACAACCGTCCGCCTCTTCCAATGACCGGGAACGCGCCATTGCACCTCACCAATGCAGCGGGCCTGTGCCTGGAACTGAACGGCGACGGTGGCATCAGACGGATCCGGTTCGGCGAGGACGTCGTCAACCTCTTCATGGGCAACGGGATCGAGCCCGGGCCTGCCAACCTGTGGCTGCGGCTGCACCGGGGGGCCGGGGTAGAGGCGGTGCAGCTGCTCGGACCGCGATCTCCGCTGTGGCCGCGGCCCGAGCCTACCGTCGGCGGCGGCTTCGAGAGCCAGGGCCAGTGGCACGGACTGGCCATCGCGCTACGGCTCGCGCCTGCGGAACGGGAGCCAGCCTGGTGCATGAAGGTACGGCTCGAGAACCGCTCGAGTGAGGCGCGGGTGGTGGACCTCGTGTACGGCCAGGACCTCGGGCTGGCGAGCCCGGGCGCGGTGCGCCTGAACGAGCACTACGTCAGCCACTACATCGACTTCACACCCCTCGCCCATCCGCGCTGCGGCTGGGTCCTGGCGGCTCGCCAGAACCAGGAGCAAGGCGGACGCCACCCCTGGGCCCTGGTCGGATCGCTCCGGCGAGCGGTCTCCTTCTCGACCGATGGCCTCCAGCTCTTCGGGCTCGCCGGGCGGCTGGGCGACATGCCCACCGGGGTGCGCTGCGGACTGCCTGCCAAGAGACTCCAGCACGAGCATGCCATGGCTGCCCTCCAGGACGAGAAGGTCACCCTCGCCCCCGGTGCCTCGTGGGATGGCGGGTTCTTCGTTGCCCTGGCGAGGGATCACCCCCGGGCCACCTCGATCGAGGACCTCCCGGCAGTGGACAGCGCCTGCTCCTTGCCGATCTCCCTGCCGAAGCCCCCCCTCGGCGCCCCCGAGCTCGCCGAGGGTGGCACCCCCGAGCGCACCCTGTTCGCCGCTGCCCCCATGCTCGGGTGCCGGGACCTGACCGAGCCGGAACTCCGGCAGCTCTTTCCCTCCGCCTGGCGACACGAGGAGCGACACGGCGGACAGCTCCTCTCCTTCTTCTGCGGCGAATGGAGCCATGTGGTGCTCCGGGCCAAGGAGGTGCGTACCCAGCGACCTCACGGCCACATCCTCCGCACCGGCCAGGCACCGGAGCCGGAGGAAGCCGCGCTCACATCGACCGTCTGGATGTCCGGGGTCTTTCACTCCATGGTCACCCAGGGCCACGTGAGCATCAACCGATTCCTGTCCACGGTGCACAGCTACCTGGGGATGTTCCGCTCGCACGGCCTGCGGGTCTTCGTCGAGATGGACGGGCGCTTGCAGCTCCTGGGGGTCCCCTCGGCCTTCGAGATGCGGCCGGGATCCTGCCGGTGGATCTACCGGCATGCCCACGGGGCCCTGGAGATCGAGAGTGCGGTGCGCGATGGCGCCCATGTCTTGAGCTTGCGCGGCCGCGTGCTCGAGGGCCCCTCGCTGCCGTGGCTCGTGTCGCTGCACGTGGCGCTGGCTGGCGAGGACAGCGATAGCCCGCCTCCGCTATCCGTTCGCCTCGAGGGAAAGGACATCCTCGTCGCCGTCCCCGAGCAGAGCGAGCTGCACGCCCGTTTCCCGGAGGGCGCATTCGTGGTCTCGCCCCATGCCGACACACAGCTCGCCGAGGTACACGGCGACAGCCGTCTGTTCACCGACCAGGAGCCGAGAGGAATGCCGTTCCTCGTCCTGGAAGGCATTGCCTCCCCCACCTTCGGCCTGGACATTCTCGGCAGGCTGGTCCCGGACACGCACTCGCGGGCGTCTCGCCCGGCCCTGCCCAGGCTCCTTGCTCGGGGCGAAGGTGCCGCCTCGGCCGAGGTGGGGCGGCTGGAGGAGATGCTCCCCTGGCTCCTGCACGATGCCCAGGTGCACCATCTGTCACCCCGCGGGCTGGAGCAGTACTCGGGCGGGGGCTGGGGCACCCGCGACGTCTGCCAGGGGCCGCTGGAGATGCTCCTGGCGCTCGACTGCCCCCAGGCCGCGCGCGACCTCCTCCTGCGGATCTTCGCAGCACAGGACGAGGACGGCGGGTGGCCGCAATGGTTCCAGTTCATCGAGCGCGAGCGGGAGCACCGGGCAGCGGACGCACACGGCGACGTCGTCCTCTGGCCTCTGCTCGCTGCTGCGCGCTACGTCCTCGGGACCGGCGATGCCTCGCTCCTCGACGCCCGGGTCCCGTTCCACGGCCCGCCGACCCGGCACCGCCAGCCGGCCACGGTGTCCACGCACCTTCACCGGGCGCTGGACGTCGTCGATCGGCACCGCGTCGAAGGCACCCCGCTCGTCGCCTACGGCCACGGAGACTGGAACGACTCCCTGCAGCCCGCCGACCCGGCCCTGCGCGAGCGGCTGTGCAGCACCTGGACGGTGATCCTGCACCACCAGACCCTCGCCGAACTGGCCCGAGCGCTGCGGTTCGCCGGGCACGCCGGGCAGGCGGCCGCGCTCGAGTCCGATGCCGGGTGCGTCCGCCGCGCCCTTCGTGAGGTCCTGATGCCGGATGGGGTGCTGGCCGGCTACGTCGAGTTCCCCATGGAGGGGGCGCCCGAGCCCTTGCTCCACCCGCGCGACCGCCGGACCGGCGTACGCTACAGCCTCCTTCCGATGATGCACGCGGTCCTCGACGATCTGCTCTCCCCGGACGAAGCCGCCGTCCATCTCGCCCTGATGCGAGAACACCTCTGGGCGCCGGACGGGGCACGCTTGTTCGATCGCCCCATGCGCTACCGTGGCGGGGTCGAGCGGCTCTTCAAGCGTGCCGAGACGAGCGCCTTCTTCGGGCGCGAGATCGGCCTCATGTACACCCATGCCCACCTCCGCTACGCGGAGATGCAGGCGCACGTGGGCGATGCCCGCGGCCTGCTCCGTTCGCTGGGCCTTTCTCACCCGGTCCAACTGAAGGATCGGCTGCCGCAGGCTGGCCTGCGGCAGTCGAACTGCTACTTCTCCAGCTCCGATGCCGCCTTCCCCGACCGCTATGAGGCGGAGGAGCGGTACCGGGAAGTCGCCGCCGGTACCATCCCCCTGGACGGTGGCTGGCGGGTGTACTCGAGCGGTCCGGGCATCGCCCTGTCGCTCGTCGTGACCAGGCTCCTCGGGATTCGTCGGTGCGGGAACGAACTGGTCGTCGACCCGGTGATCGCCCCCGAGCTGGGTGGGCTCCGCGCCGAAGTCTCCCTGATGGGGCGGCGGGTGGAGGTGGAGTGCTCGGCCGGCGATCGTGGGTACGCGCCCCGGGCGGTCTTCCTCAACGAACGGCCCCTACCTTTCAGCCGCATGGCGAACCCGTACCGAACCGGCGGCGTGGCCATCCCCGTGGTGGCGTGGAACGCGCAGCTGCGGGATCATCCGCCGGACGTCATGCGCGTGGAGATGAGCTGACCGATGGATCACGACCGACCGTTTCCACGGGACTTCCTCTGGGGCGCCGCGACCTCGGCCTACCAGGTCGAGGGCTCACCGTTGGCCGACGGGGCCGGACCCAGCATCTGGCATCGCTTTGCGCACACGCCAGGGCGGATCCGCGGCGGGGATACCGGAGACGTGGCCTGCGACCACTACCGGCGCTACCGGGAGGACGTCGTCCTCATGCGGGAGCTGGGGCTCGGGGCGTACCGCTTCAGCATCGCCTGGCCGCGGGTGCTCCCCCAGGGTATCGGCCCGATCAACTCCCTGGGGCTCGACCACTACGAACGCCTGGTGGACGAGTTGCTCGCCGCCCGGATCCAGCCGCTCGTCACCCTCTACCACTGGGACCTTCCCGCCGCCCTGGACGAACGTGGTGGCTGGCTCAACCCCGACGTCGCCCACTGGTTCGCCGAGTACGCACGCGTGGTGTTCCGGCGCCTCGACGATCGCGTGGGGTTGTGGGCGACCCTGAACGAGCCCTGGGTTGTGGCCGACGGCGGCTACCTGTACGGCGTGCACGCGCCGGGCCACCGCAGCGCCTACGAGGCCCCGCGGGCCGCCCACAACCTGCTCCGCGCACACGCGGCCTCGGTGGCCGCGTACCGGGCCGAGGGTCGGCATCTTATCGGCCTCGTGGTCAACCTCGAGCCCAAGACCCCCGCCTCGGCCAGCCCCGAGGACACCGCGGCCACGCAGCGCGCCGATGCGTACATGAACCGCCAGTACCTCGATCCGGCCCTCCTGGGCCGGTACCCGGACGAACTGGAGGAGATCTTCGGCGAGGCCTGGCCCGGCTTTTCAGCGGCCGATGCGGCGGCCCTCCGCGCACCGGTCGACTTCCTGGGAGTGAACTACTACACCCGTGGTGTCACGCACGCCGACCCGCAGTCGTGGCCGTTGCGGGCGTCGAACGTGCGCCAGCCTGGGGCAACCTACACGGAGGCCGGCTGGGAGGTGTACCCCCGGGGACTCGCAGACGCGCTCCGATGGGTGAAGGAGCGTTACGGCGACCTGCCGCTGTACGTCACCGAAAACGGCGCGGCCTTTGCCGACCCGGCCCAGGCGCCGAGGGGCGGCCTGGATGATCGCCCACGGGTCACCTACCTGCGCGAGCACCTGAGGGCCGTGCGCGATGCCCTGGCAGCCGGCTGCAAGGTGCGTGGGTACTTCGCCTGGTCCCTGCTCGACAACCTGGAGTGGGCGGAGGGCTTTTCGAAGCGATTCGGGATCGTACACGTCGACTTCACAACGCAGCGGCGAACCCCGAAGGCCAGCGCCCGGTTCTATTCGAGCGTCATCGCCTCGAACGGGCGCACGCTCTGATCCCGGAAGCTGTCGTTACCGGAGCCATTCGTCGGTGATCTCCTCGGCCACCGCGGGGAGCAGGCCCGTCACCCAGCCGAGATCGATCGACGTGAATCGTCCGCGGATGGCCCCGCAGTGGCGCACCGCGCAAAGGAATCGCTCCCGCGTACAGCCGATGTCGGCAATCCGGTGAGCGGCGCCGGAGCGCGACAGGCAGTCCTTGATCCGGCCGGGGCTGCGCAGGATGGGCGAGAGCTCCGCCCGGAGCGCGCTCCACCGCCCCGGGGCAGCCAGTGCGGAGCGCGCTGCCTCGGCACTGGCCCGCTTCTTGGCGTGCTCGCCTGCCACCGCCTCGGCGATCGGCCCCCACAGCCTGAGGTCGAGCGGCACCATGGCCGGACATAGCTCCAGGGCCTCGCGCGCGCAGATCCGCTGGTACAGCGCGGCAGCGAAGATGGTGGCCACTCCCACCTGCCGGCCGTGAAGGTCGTGCCTCGTTCCCTCGACGTGGGCGAGCATGTCCAGGGTATGGCTCACGAGGTGCTCGCCCCCCGAGGCGGGGACGCTCGACCCCTGCAAGGTCATGGCGCAGCCGGAGAAGACGAGCGCCTCGAACAGTGCACGGACAGCCCCCGGATCGCGGTGGAGAAGCCGCTCCGGCTCGCCCACGTAAGACGTCTCGATCCGGTCGATGATCTGGGCGACCGGTGGGGAGTACTCCTCGCCGAAGAGTCGGTGGTTCATGAGCCAGTCGGCCGTGCTCACCGGCTTGGCGATGGCGTCACCGAGGCCCGAGGCGGTGAGCTCGAAGGGAGCGGCTTCGATCACTGCCGGATCGGCACCGATGGCCAGGGGCGCACGTGCCCGGAAGAGGCTCTTCACCCCCCGGATGCTGGGCGCGACGTTCGCAGCCGAGTAACCGTTCATCGAGGCGGCGGTGGCATAGACCGCGTACCGGACCCCCCGCTCGCCGGCGATCCACTTGGTGAGGTCGTTCACCACCCCACTTCCCACCGCCACCAACAGATCCGCTCCGGGGATCTCGGCCGCGAGCTCCTCCTTCGCCACCTCGTCGCACACCGGGGACCCGCCGCCGGGCGGGTCCTTGAGGATCCGCTCCGCCACCGTGAAGCCGGCCGACCGGAGCGCCCTGGCGCATCGACCTCCGGCCACCGCCCAGGTCCGCTGGTCGGCCACGGCGACCACGGAACGGCCGGCCACCTGCACCGCCAGCAGGCGTGCCAGCTCTTCGGCCGAGTCCGCGGAATAGAAGAGCGCCAGCGGGATGGTGTCGCGGCGCGGGGCGAAGGCCTGGCGGATGGGTTCACCCAAGGCTTCGAAGAGATCCATGCGGTCGGTTGCTCCAGGTCTGGTGCGCCGCCGCTCGGCGGCCGTGGTGCCTTCTGCCGGGGCGCCGGCGGGCTGACGGCACCTTCCATTATCCACGATTCCGGGGCGCGCACCGGCCGCGCGTGTCGCAACTCCTCCCGGCCCGACTGCCACTGGCTCGCTCCTGGGCATCGTCTCCGTACCCCGGAGGCGGCCGGCCTCCGACAGCGCACCGGTGCTCGCTGCGTCGGACCGAGCCGGCTGTGCTCGGTTGCTGGGGTTGCACTCGAGCCGTGGGCGCCCGGCGCTACCGTGACGCACCCGCTCGGGGCGAGAGCGCCTTCCGTTGCGGCGGCCGGCGGGACCGGATAGCGTCCCACGACTGCGACGAGGGCGGTGGAGTCCGCCGAAACCGCCGTCCCGCGACGGCCAATGACTCCTGCGAGGTGCACTGCGCCGGCAGGAGTCGCCCCGGCGAAACGCCGAGGAGAAGAACGTGACTCGACTCTTGCTCGTCTGCCTTGGCGGCGCCCTCGGGACAGGCGCTCGCTATCTATTGGCGACGTGGATGGCGCAGGCCTTCGGACCCGGGTTTCCGCGGGGCACCATCCTCATCAACATCACCGGGTCGTTTCTCATCGCCGTGATCCTGGAGCTGTCGCTCACTACCGGTGTGATCTCGCCGGCGACCCGTGCCTTCTTGACCACCGGGGTGATGGGCGGGTACACGACCTACTCCTCCTTCAATCACGAGACCATCCGCCTCGCGGAGCAGGGGACCTGGTCCCTGGCAGCGCTCAACCTGGGAATCACCGTGCTGGGCTGCCTGGCAGCGGGCGTGGCCGGTGTCTTCGCGGCTCGGCTTCTGGCGCGAGCGGGCTTCGGAGCGGTGGGGTGAGGTCGCGCCCGGCGCGACGAAGCGCGCCTTCGCCCTGGCCGGCCCGTGTGGTGGACGAGGCCCGCCCTGCGCCCTCCGCTATACTCGTTGCGACCAAGAGAGGTGGGAGATGCCAGAGATCGTCATCCTCGGTGCCGGGGTCATGGGCTCGGCCATGGCCTTCCCGGCGACCGCCAACCGGAACTCGGTCACCCTGGTCGGGACGCATCTCGACCGCGCCATCATCGACAGCGTCTCCGCCACCGGCCGTCACCCGCGTCTCGGGGTGACCATGCCGGCGGGGGTGGTGGCGCTCCACCACGACCGCTTCGCCTCGGCGCTGACCGAGCGGACGGCGCTCGTCATCCTCGGCGTGTCCTCGGCGGGCGTGGACTGGGCCATCGACAAGCTGGGCCAGGACCTGAAGCGTGCCATCCCGATCCTGATGATCACCAAGGGGCTCGCCACCCGCGGAGGCTCGATCGAGATCCTGCCGATCAAGGTATCGCGCGGGCTGGAGGAGCGACTCGGCTTCCGTGTGCCGGTGATGGCCGTGGGGGGACCGTGCATCGCCGGCGAGCTGGCGGCGCGACGGCCGTCCTCGGTCGTATTCACCGGTGGTCCGGGCACACCGCTCGAGGAGACGGTCCACCTCATGGCCACGGACTTCTACTTCGCACGGCCGGCACGGGACCTCGTCGGTGTGGAGGCCGCCGTCGCCCTGAAGAACCTCTTTGTCATCGGCGTCACCTCGGTGGCCGGTAGGCTGGAGCGGGAGGGACGAGCCGAGAACGATGCGGTCATGCACAACCTCGCGGCCAGCCTCTTCGCCGAGTCGGTCCGGGAAATCGCCTACCTCGTGCAGACGCTCGGGGGTGACCCCCTGACCGCCTATGGCCTTCCCGGGGTCGGTGATCTGTACGTGACCAGCCAAGGGGGCCGGACGGCCCTGCTGGGCCGCTACCTCGGCATGGGCCTCACGTACCGGCAGGCGCGGGAACAGCACCTGGCCGGGATCACCATCGAAGCCGCGGAGCTGGCGGCCGCGGTGGGACCCACCCTGCAGGCCATGACCCAGGACGGCCGGCTGGACGCGGCCCGGATTCCCCTCGCCCTGGCCATCGTCGACGCGGTGATCTCGGACAGGCCGCTGGTCACGGACTGGCAGGCCTTCCACCACCCTTAGGCAGCCGCCGGGCGCCTAGCCCGACCCAGAGGAGCGGCACGAGTGCCGCGGCGGCGAAAAGGAAGCCGACGCGCAGCGAGCTCACGCCGGCGATGGCGCCGAGGAGCAAGGGCGCGCCCAGCACCGCCATCCCCGAGGCCGCCGTTCCCAGCGAGGCCCCGCGCCGGGAGCTGGCGCTGGCCTCCATGACCCGTGCCAGCATGAGTGGGAAGAGCGGCGCGATCCCCAACCCGGCTCCGGCCAGCGCCCCGATGACCAGAGCCGGCGAGGCGGGCGCGGCTGCCACGAGGCAGCTGCCAATGCCCAGCGCCGCGCCCAGAAAGACCACCGGCGCTCGGTCGGCGATCGCCGGGGCGAACAGCCGGCCCGTGCCCATCCCCACCGGGAAGGCGACCGCTCCGGCCGCGGCGGCACTCGGGGAGAGTCCGCATGCCTGGAGCCTTGCGGCTCCCCAGACCACGAAGGCGAACTCGGCGGAGACGGCCGCCACCACGCAGGCCGCGCGAGCGGCCAGGGAGGCCAAGGAACGGGGCCTCACCACGACCTCGTCCGGCGGCGGCACCACCGAGCCCTCCCGGTCTGCACGCCACGAGGAGAGGGCCAGCCAAACGAGCGGTGGCAGCGAGAGGAGCAGCGCCATCCGGCCGCGTCCGGTCACGGCGTCGAGTGCCCCGATGAGCGGCGGTGCCCCGATGCCGGCGAGACTCGAGGCGGCGTTGGCGTAGGTCAGCCGCCGGGCCGCACCAGGGCCCGAGAGCAGCGCCCAGCTGGCGAGCACCACCCCTGCCCCACCGAGCCCCAGCGAGAGCGCCCCGGCCTGGGCCGTCACCATCCACCGGGCGGTGGCCAAGAGAACGGCCCCCAGGGCGAGGCCAGCGGCGGAGGCGGAGAGGACGCGCCCGGCGCCGAGCCGGAGCACCGACCGGCCGGTGGTGCCGAAGAGAAGCAACCCAACGCCGAACCCGGCCGACACCCAGGAGAGCGCGCGCAAGGGAACTGCCAGGTCGCGGGACAGAAGGATGAGGCACGGGCCCAAGCTGGCCAAGAGGAAGCCTATTCCACCCTGGGCCACCCCCACGGCCAGCTCCGGGGGCGGCCTCTTCCAGATCGAGGGCCGCACCCGCTCCACGTCGCAGGAGGGGCCGGCACTGTCAAGGTGCGCCAGCGCGCATCCCGTACCGCCCTTGGGGAGCAAAGGTCGCGAACGGGGTGTGCCTCACCGACCCCCGCGCTTCCGTCCCATGGCTCGCCGCGCGGCGGCCACGATCGACTCCACCGACAAACCGAAGGCATCCATCAGGGCCTCGGGGCTGGGGCCGGTGTGGGTGAACCGGTCGGCGATCCCTACCCGTTCGAGCGGAGCGGGGTAGCCCTCGGAGAGCACCTCGGCGACGGCTCCTCCCAGTCCACCGACCACCGAGTGCTCCTCGGCCGAGACCAGGGCCCCGGTCTCCTCGGCGGCTCGACAGATCAGGTCGGCGTCGATGGGTTTCAGCGTGTGGATCTCCAGCACCCGGGCCTCCGCCCCCATCTTGCGCAGTTCGTCGGCAGCCTTGAGGCACCGTCCGACCATGGTGCCGGTCGCGACCAGGGTGACGTCCCGCCCCGCCCGCAGCACCAGGCCCCGCCCCACCTCGAGCGGCAGCCCCTCGTTGCCGGCCGGCAGGGCCGAGCCGCGGCTCACCCGCATGAACACCGGACCGTCCAGGGCGGCGACGATCGGCACCCAGCGGGCCGCCTCGGTCGCGTCGGCGGGCACGATCACCGTCATCCCCGGCAGCGCGCGCATGATGGCCAGGTCGGTGATCGAGTGGTGTGTCGGGCCGTCCTTGAAGTCGGACACTCCGGCGAACCCGCCCACCAGCTTGACGTTGGCCCGGGCATAGCAGACGCAGGTCCGGACCTGCTCGAGCGCCCGGAGGGAGAGGAGGGCCGCAAAGGCGTTCACGAACGGCACCTTGCCGCCCAGGGCGAAGCCGACGGCCATGTCCACCATGCAAGGCTCGGCGATCCCCACGTTGAAGAAGCGGTCGGGGAACCGCTCCGCGAAGTAGCAGGAGAAGGTGGAGGAAGCGGTGTCCGCGTCCAGCACCACCACCTTGGCATCGACCGCCCCGTACTCGGCCAGCGCCCGGCCGTACCCCTCGCGGATGGCCACGGCGGCGCTCATGGCTTCCCCCGTAGCTCGGCCTCGGCCTGCTTCATCTGGGCCTCGTTGGGGACTCCCCCGTGCCAGTAGGCGCGGTTCTCCATGAAGGACACGCCCTTGCCCTTGGTGGTATGGGCGATGATCACGGTCGGGCGGCCGTGGATCTCGCAGGCCGTGTCGAGCGCCTCCAGTACCTGGCGGAGGTTGTGGCCGTTCACCTCCAGGACGTGCCAGTTGAAGGCGTGCCACTTCTCCACGAGCGGCTCGAGGGGCATGATCTCGTGCACCGCTCCGTCCAGCTGGACGTCGTTGTAGTCGACGATGGCGGTCACCGTCGAGAGCTGGTACTTGGCGGCGGCCATGGCTGCCTCCCAGAGCACGCCGCCCTGGCACTCCCCGTCGCCCAGGAGCACGTAGATGCGGTACGCCTGCCCCTGCATCCGGGCGGCGAGCGCCATCCCCACCCCCACCGGAAGGCCGTGGCCGAGGAAGCCGGCGGTCATGTCCACGCCCGGGGTCTTGGTGCGGTCGGGGTGGCCCCCCAGATGGCAGTCCACCGCCCCCCAGCGTTCGAGATCCTCGCGGGGGAAGAAGCCGCGCCGGGCCAGGGCCGCGTAAAGTACCGCAGCGGCGTGGCCCTTGGAGAGGACGAAGCGGTCTCGCTCCGGCCAGTCGGGTCGGGCCGGGTCGATCCGCAGCTTGTGGAAGTAGAGGGCGGCCACGATCTCCGCCGCCGAGAGCGAGCCCCCCGGGTGCCCGGCGCCGCGCCGATGGATCATGGCCAGGCTTTCCAGCCGCAGTGCCCGGGCGTGCTCGGCCAGCTCGGCCAGCAGGGACTCGGGGTGAAACGAGGTCGCGCCGGCCATGTTCAGCGCCTCCCCACCGGGGCGCGGCGGAGCAGGGCCGTTCGCAGCGCCGGGTCGGGCACCGCCTCGAGGCCCAGAAGATCCCCGAAGCCGGGGTAGGCGAGCGCCGGGTCCAGGACCTCGGCGGGGAGCGCCGAGACGATCTCCGCCCAGGAGCGATGCGTCTGAGTGGAGATGAGCGCCAGCCGCTGCCGCGAAGCGCGCTGGGGCTCCTGGCGATGGGGCGGGTAGCCGCGCCCGCGCTCGACCGCGAAGTAGGCATCGAAGAGCAGCCGCAGGTTGACGCCGGAGGCCCAGCCGTACCCCTGGTTGAGCATGAGGGAGATGCAGTTGCCGTCGTTGATCTGGGCGAACAGCCAGGCGTCGAGCGGGGTGAGCAGGTGACCGCAGAAGACCCCGGGGTACTGCATCACCGCGTTGAGAAAGCCCTGGCCGGTGCCGCAGCCGCCCACCACCAGGTCGACCCTTCCCAGGTGGAGGAGGAGGCCGGCCATGAGTCCGGTGTGGACGTACTGCAGCTCCGGCGCCTCGCCGTTGTGGCGCATGCCCGCGTTCAGGAGCTCGTGCCCGCGCCCCTCGAGCGCCGCCAGGATGTCGCCGTTACGGTCGGCGGCGCTGGTCTCGTTCAACACTGCGATTCGCATCCTTCGCTCCCGGTCCGGCTAGAGGGACTGCCGGTGATACAGTGCCTGCACTCGCTCGCACCAGTTGCCCACGTTCCAGTCGCCGTACGCTCCCATTCCCCCCTCGGGGTCGTCCCCGCAGTAGACCGGCACGTGCACCAGGGAGAGGCCGGGGTGGGCGTGGGCCCGCTCCAGCGCCTGGCGGAGCGAGGCCCTGGTGGTGCCGGCCCAGACCCCCAGCACTCCGCGCACCGCGCTGGCCATGGCAGCGTAGTCCACCGCCACCGAATCGTTGGTCCGGTACTCCTGGCCGTACTGGGCGAGCTGGAGCCCGGTGATGGCGGCCATGCGCCGGTTGTCGAAGACCACGATCATGCCTCGCGCCCGGTGCTCGACGGCATCGAGGAGCACCTGCGGGTTCATGAGGAAGGAGCCGTCGCCGGAGAAGGCGATGGGGTAGCTGGGCCGCTCGGCCAGGGCTCCGGCCAGAACGGCGTTGGCGGCGAACCCCATGTACGAGGCGCCCGACTCGGTGAAGGTCTCGAAGGGCTGGTCGTCCTCCACCAGCTGGAAGCCGTTGGCCTGGACGTCGCCGGCGTCGAAGAGCTTCACCGCGCCGCGCTCCTTGGCGAAGGCGGCCACGGCAGCGATGGCCGCCGGCTGGGTGAGCACCGGCTCGCCCCAGGCGGCGTCGGGTCGCGGCCCGGCCGCCGCCCCGGCCCCCGGGGACGCCATG
>Ga0335071_10001720_pt1 | contig 23600 bp, 24 predicted proteins | sample Lox_Sample_15_FD_206724 | JGI IMG/M metagenome (GOLD analysis project Ga0335071, IMG submission 206724) | Soil microbial communities from Loxahatchee National Wildlife Refuge, Florida, United States - Lox_Sample_1.5 | ecosystem: Environmental > Terrestrial > Soil > Wetlands | place: USA... | reverse complement strand
TAAAATCGAAACTGTACCACTACTGCGTATTCCGTTGAAGGTGGGCGGTGATTCCGATTTGAATCCGGTCGCTGATTCCGAGGTGAAGCTGGGCGTTTTCGGAGCGCAGCGACGCTGGCGTTCTTATGGTGCTTGAAGTGACCGGAATCGGTCAACTGGAATTGGGTTTTCTCTGCATCTTTTCTTGGCTCCTTTCGTATAAATAAATCCGCCGCCGGCGCTGTGGAAATGTGGGAATCCGGCGGCTCTGTGCCGGATTTCCAAGCCCGGTGGGAAGGGTGGGAAACTCGTTCTGAGAGTTTTCCACGCTTTCCACGGGGCGGCATTTCCCCAGCGCCGGCTCGGGGTGTTCGGAGCGCAGCGACGATGTTCATTCTTTGCCGCCGCGTTTCTTACGCATCGACTCGCCGCGCATTTCGATGCGGTGCGCGTTGTGCACCAACCGATCGAGGATGCTGTCGGCCAGGGTCGGGTCGCCGATCTGCTCATGCCACTTGGCGACCGGCAGTTGGCTGGTCAAGATGAGGGAATGGCGCTGGTAACGGTCTTCACAGATTTCCAGGAAGTCGCGGCGTTCGATATCCGCCAGCGGCGTCATGGCCCAGTCGTCCACCACCAGGACATCCAGCCGCGCCCAGCGCGCGAGCAAGGTGCGCAGACTGCCGTCGGCACGAGCGAGTGCCAAGTCGCGAAACAGTTGGGCGGCGCGTGTATACAAAGCCGTAAACCCATCGCGGCAAGCCTTCTCTGCCAGGGCGCAAGCCAGGTAGCTCTTGCCGATCCCAGTCGGGCCGAGCAGAAAAATGTTCTGATGCTCGCGCACCCAGGCTGACTCCTGGGTGAGCGACCGTAGCAAGGCCCGGTCCAGTCCCCGTGGGGTACGGAAGTCCAGATCCTCCACCGAGGCTCGGTGGCGCAGCTTGGCCTTGGTCAGGCGGCGCTCCAGGGCGCGGTTCTGCCGCCAGTTCCACTGCTGATCGACGAGCAGGGCGAAGCGTTCCTCGAAGCTCAACTCGCCGATGCCGCTCTGCTCAGACTGGGCACGGAAGGCCGCGGCCATGCCCTGCAAGCGCAGGGCGTGCAACTTTTCTAGGGTCTGCTGATTCAACATTGCTTCTCCTCTCGGAATGAAGTTAGGGTGCCGGGGACGTATCCGCCGGAGCGAAATAGTCGGCTCCCCGCAGATTGTCATGAGTGACCGGCGGACGAGGCGCCGGGGTCTCCAGTGCTTGTCGGTCGAGTCCGCGTTCCAGCATGGATTTGACACTCCGGTAAGAACAGGCGCCCGTGGCCAGAGCCCGCGTGGCCGCCGCTTCCACTCGTTCGTTCGAATAGCGCTGGCCCAAGCGCAGAATCCCCAAGCACGACCGGTAGCCCATCTCCGGGTGCGGTTTACTTTCCAGAATGGATTTGAACAACTGCGCGGTGGAGGGTCCCACCGACTCCGCCCAGTGCAGCAAGCGGGAAGGCGGCCACGCCAGGTGTTGTTGGTGGCTCTTGGGGCGATGCTCGTTGACGGTCGTAGCGTGATAAGCCACGTGACTGCGGGCATGCGAAGCCACGCGCTCGCCGCGGTGGAAGATCTCCACCGTGGTCGGCGTGGAGCGGACTTCCACCTCCTGCCCGGTCAGGACGTAGGGCACGCTGTAGTAGTGGTGATCGATCTCGATGTGGTAGTCGATGTTGACGCGCGCCTTCGTCCATTCCTGCAGCTCAAAGCGTTCCCGCGGTAGCGGCCCCAGTGCCGGCCGGTCTAACTCCTGAAAAAGGCTGGTGCGGCAACCCGAGCGCTTCCGAAACGGTCGCTGGTTGAGCTTGGTGAGGAGTTCGCGGATGGCCCCATTGAGTTCGTCCAGGCGGAAGAACTTGCGATGCCGCAGCGCCGCCACGATCCAGCGCTGGACAATCTGCACGCCGGTTTCGACCTTGGCTTTGTCACGAGGCTTGTAAGGCCGCGTCGGCAGCACGCCCACGCCGTAGTGCATGGCCAGTTCGTGATAGGTGCGGTTCAGATCGGGTTCGTAGCGGCAGGCCCGGCTGACGCCCGTGCGCGTGTTGTCGGGGACCACCAACTTGGGGACGCCGCCCAGAAACTCGAAGGTGCGGATGTGCGAGCCAATCCAGTTCTCCAGTTCCTGGCTCTCCGTGGCTTCCGCATACGTGTAGTTGCTGGCTCCCAGCACGGCGATGAAGATGGCGGCCTGCCGCTCCGGTCCGCCTTGCGGATCATGAATAGGAATCGTCGCCCCGGCATAATCGACGAACAGCTTCTCTCCCGCCAAGTGCTCTTGCCGCAGTACGACATCCAGATGCTGACGCCAGCGCTGGTAGAGTTCACAGAAGCGGCTGTAGGCATAGCCGTCCGGGTGGGATTGCCGATATTCTTCCCAGGCAAGCTGTAAGGTCAGATGAGGATGGCGTTGGAGTTCTTCGTGCAGCTGAGCAAAATCAGGCTGGGGCTTCTGGGCCTCGTAGGCACGCCGTGGCGTTCCCCCGAACAGGGCCGCTTCCAGTTGGCGATCATCCCAAGCTTCGGGCAGCGGCCAAGTGACTCCGGCCGCCTCGGCGCGCTTCAGGTACTCATAAACCGTACCGTGTCCGATCGAACAACTGCGGGCGATCTGCCGCTGCCCCAATCCCAGCTCGTAACGGAGTCGGAGTACTTCTTTGAGCTTTCGCATGGACAACCTCTGCATGGGCAATGTCGGTTACCTCCACTATCCAGTGGAGCCGCATTGACCGTGTTGTTGTCCAGCGTCGTACGTTCTGATTTCGAGCCGAAGCTTCCCACCCTGACCCTGACCGTTCGGTCCTAACCCCGCCCCTTCCGAACCTCGCAGTTCCCGAACCGGTCCTGAGCCCTGTGGAAATCTCTCCGAAATTATCCCGGTCACCGTTCCGACAACTACCAGAAACTGACCGGATTAAAATCGGAATCCCTGCCCGGATTCATCCCGGAATCGTGCCCGGATTAATTTCGGAACGCTGGCCGGATCAATCCCGGAATCCCGCCCGCCTTGCCCCGGAATCCGCAACTTTGTGGTTCGCGCGATATTTTCGTGCCGAACCTTGCCCCAAAAGTTGACGTAGCGGTCGAATCTTCGATCCTGATCCTTGTTAGTAAGCCAATAGCAGGTTATCAATGCCTCGCAAAGCGTCCGCCCAAGCACAGCCGCGTCACGCCGGTGGCCCCGAACCACAAGTGAGCAAATCGATTCGTGAAGCTCGGCCATTCGCCAAAAAAGTGCCAATGATACTGAGTCGATGTGAGTGCCCCTTCGGGGATAAATCTCAGATTTGTCCACGAGATTTAGCAAAATGCGGCGGATTCTTCTAGCTTTATCCACGGACATGTCTTCTGTTGGCATGAGGGTATAATACTTCGGAAAAACAGCGAGCGATGAGACAACGCTTTCATCGCTTCGCTCGATGGCTGGCGCACAGCAAAGCCGTGCGTTCCAGCTCGCAGAGCGTTGCTCTGATGCGCCAACCTTCCAACCTTTCCTGACAAGTGGCGACTATGCGCAAGCGCGAGGCATTAATGGCTCCGGTTCACCCCGGCGAAATCCTGCGCGAGGATTTCATGAAGCCGCTTGGTCTATCGATTAACCGCCTGGCGCTGGATCTGCACGTGCCGGCCATGCGCATGGGGGAGATTGTGCATGAGCGCCGCAGCATTACGGCCGATACCGCCTTGCGCTTGGCTCGCTACTTCAAGACCAATCCGGAATTCTGGCTGAACCTCCAGAATTTCTTCGATATTGATAGGGAAAGGTCCCTGCGTCGCATCCGTAACTTTCGACCTTTGACTTTCGACCTCCGACTTGATCGAGGCCGCTCAGTGTATTAGACTGGTCTAGTAGACAGGTCTGTTGGAGATTCGAAGCATGACGAAGATGGGTTTTTATGACGCCCGCACGCACCTTTCCGAGGTGCTCGATGAAATCGCGAAGGGAAAAGAAATTCTGATCACGCGCCGTGGCCGGCCTGCTGCCTTGATGAGCCCTCCCCCTAAAGGGGATCACTGCGACGTGCCCAGCGTGGTTGAGGAGATGCTCGCTCACCGCGACAGGGAAGGCCCTAAACTCGGCGGAGAGATTTCCCTGAAGGAACTCATCAACCAAGGGCGCCGGTTCTAATCTGGCACTGGAAACGCTGGTATGGCAAACCCGACTAAAAGAGCACGTGCCTCCGCCTTTGTCCTCGATGGATCGGTGGCGCTTGCCTGGTACTTTCGCGACGAGGCTGATGCCTATGCGGACGCAGTCGCGGGCTGCTTGGTGCGGGCGCGTGCGGTAGTCCCAGCCGTTTGGCCCTTAGAGGTTGCAAATGCTCTCCTGATGGGGGAACGGCGCGGCCGTAGCACGGTGGCCCAGGCCGCGAAATGGCTGGGCTTTATGAAATCGCTGCCGATTGCCGTCGATGACGAAACCAATCACCGCGCTTGGGACGAGGTGTTGAACGTGGCGCGCCTGCATCGGCTCTCGGCCTATGATGCGGCCTACCTGGAATTGGCCTTGCGCCTCGGACTTTCGCTCGCGACCCTGGATAAGCCGTTACAGGCCGCAGCTAAATCCGCTGGCGTGCCCTCTTTCGTACCATGATTCTTTCGGTCGCCAGCGCCTTCCACGCCACGTTCAACCGGCAGCTCTGGCTGCGACGTAGTACGCACGCGGCACCCCGTTTCCTCTGGGGCACAATTATCCGCTAGGCGAGGCCAGGAGGGAAATCTTGTTGACAGGTCCGCATAAACGCATAAACATGAAAATATGCGCACCACGATTGACATTCCAGACGATCTCTATCGCACCCTCAAGGCGCGGGCGGGTCTGAGCGGCATCACCTTGCGGGTGCTCGTCCAGCAACTTATTGAACAGGGCTTGCGTTCGCCGAGGGATCAAGTCCCGGTGCGCCGGCACGCTCCTCCTCCGGTGATCATCGCGGCGCGGGCAGTGCCCATACCCGCGCTATCGAGCCAGGAAATCAGGCGCATCGAGGAAGAGGAAGACGAGGCGAAACATGCGGGACTTGCTTGACGCGAGCGTGTGGTTGCCGCTCAGCGCACCCGACCACGTTCACTATGCGCGGGCCAAGCGGTATTGGGACGAAGAGTCCGCCGACGAACTGGTATTTTGTCGAGTGACTGCCTTAGCGCTTCTTCGGCACCTTACGAGTTCCAAAATCCTCGGCGATGCAGCTCTCGACGGTCGGGCGGCTTGGTGCGCTCTCGAAACCTGGCTTGCAGTCCCGCAGGTCCACCTGATTTCTGAGCCGCCAGGGGTGGACGAACTGTTGTCGGGATGGTCGAAGACAATCGGTTTGGGAACCGGCCTCTGGACGGATGCATACGTCGCGGCATTTGCGACAGCGGGCAACTGCCGGTTGGTCGCGTTTGATGCGGATTTTCGCCGCTTTCCCGGTATTGATTTCCTGCACCTCAGCTAGGTTCGCCCGGGGGATACCCACGCCCGAGCGCGAAACTTTGATGCCTCCCGTTTTGTGCCGGCGCCCGTCGCGGTCCTACGGGCACAACTGCAGATACGCTCTACGGACTGAATGTGAGGCGACAGCCTCGCCCCAAAGTAGCAACGCGGTTGCAGTCCACGGCGTCGGCGTAGCTTTCGACCTTCGACTATCGACTCTCAACTTGCTTTTCCGACATTCTGTCTCTTGACAAATGACGATAGTAGACTACAATGATAGGCAGTGAAGGCGCGTTCCCACGCCCGGCGCTACGCATCGATTCAGGCAAAAGGCATCTTAGCGGGCTCCTCAAATCGCCAAAAAATGAAAAACGAAGGTCGATCCCACGATCTTATTGAAAACAAAGGAAGGGCCGACATAATGTCACGCGAAGTGACGTCCAAAACACCCGAAGTGACGGCGAAAGAGCGGAAATTGAGCCAAGAATCAGGCCATTTGACACGAATGTGGCGTGATTTCGCTGTCAGTGTCATCGGGAGGTTGGAAGGCCCAATCGTTCTTGGCGTAGGGGCCGGGCTTGTGCCTGACCGAACTGTCCGCCCGACGAGGGAAGCCGACCTCGCGGGCGCCCCGAGGTGCTCCGTCACGCAGTGGCAATAGGAGAGTGAACACGGATGAAGCCGATTGAGCTCGCGGAAATCAAAGCCAATGCCGATTACGAGCTGCTGCGTCCTAGTTGGCGGCCGCAGATGATGGCGCTGAAGGATCGCCGCCGCGTGCGCGTGGGCGCTCACTTGACGTTGCTGTTCGAGAACCGCGACACGGTGCGCTACCAGATCCAGGAGATGATGCGCATCGAACGCCTCCAGGACCCGCGCGAGATTGCGCACGAAGTGGCCACCTACAATGAGCTGATCCCTGCCGCGAACGAGCTATCCGCCACGCTGCTGATCGAGTATGAAGCGCCGGCGGAGCGCGACGTGTGGCTGCGCAAGCTGATTGGGCTCGAAGATCACATCTGGCTGGAAGCCGGCGCCGAGCGGTCCCCCGCGCGCTTCGACACGCGGCAGATCGGAGCCGAGCGTGTCAGCTCCGTTCAGTACATCAAGTTTCCCCTTACCCCCGAGCAGGTGCGCTCCTTCCGGCACGGCGTGACGATCGTGGTTGACCACCCGGAATATGCGGCGCAGCAGGCTCTCAGTTCGGAGCAGCTTGAGGAGCTTGCCGGCGACCTTGCCTGACCACAGAAGGCTAGCCATACATGCCCACCACGGATGAAATGACGGCGGTTGTGCTCAGGCGTTCTGCCGCGATGCCGTACCAGTTCACTATCTTCCTCGGTGCGTTTCTGCTCTTCTCCGTGCAGTTGATCGTGGCCAAGTACTTCCTGCCCTGGTTCGGCGGCGCACCTTCCGTCTGGGCTACATGCATGTTCTTTTTTCAGTCGCTGCTGCTGGGCGGCTATGCGTACGCGCACGGGGTGGCGCATCGACTCTCGGTGCGCCGGCAACGCGCGGTCCACCTGACGATCTTGTCGGCGGCGGTCGTTTTGCTGGTCGCGCTGGCCTGCATTTGGCCTACGCCCCTGACGCCCGGTTCTGAGTGGAAGCCGCAGGGAAGCAGCCAGCCGGTGGGCCATCTGCTCCTATTGCTCAGCCTGAGCGTCGGCCTGCCCTACCTGGTGCTCTCGACTACCAGCCCGTTGCTGCAAGCGTGGTTCGCCCGCACCGAGTCCGGCGCCTCGCCGTATCGCCTTTATGCCCTGTCGAACCTCGGCTCGTTGCTGGCACTGGTGAGCTATCCCTTCCTGATCGAACCGCGATTGACCTTGCGCACGCAGGCGCGCTGGTGGTCACTGGCGTTTGCGGCGTACGCGCTCGGCTGCGGATACTGCGCGCTCGCGGCGGCTCGCGCGGCGAATCCGTTGCCGCGTGCAGACTGTGCAGAGCAGGGAAGCGGCGACGCCGGCGCTGGACCCGCCGCGAAGCCCTCGGTTGCGATGTACGTCCTTTGGCTCAGCCTCGCTGCGTGCGGCTCGCTGGCATTTCTCGCTTCCAGCAACCAAATGTGCCAGGACATCGGCGTAGTGCCGTTGCTTTGGGTATTGCCGCTCAGCCTGTACCTGCTGACGTTCATTATCTGCTTTGAGAAGCCCGGCTGGTACACGCGCGCGCTCTTCCATCCTGCCCTCGGTGTGGCGCTACTGGGGGCTTGCCTGGTGCTGAACGCGGGCAGCCTGGAAAGCGTGCTGGTGCGCAATGTGCTGGTGCAGATTGCGGTTTACGCCGGCGCGCTCTTCGCCGTGTGCATGGTGTGCCACGGGGAGCTTTACCGGCTGCGGCCCGCGCCCGCTCATCTCACTTCGTTCTATCTAATGGTGTCCATCGGCGGCGCCTTGGGCGGGGTCATCGTAGCGCTGGCCGCACCTTTCCTCTTTCGGGCTTTCTGGGAATTCCAATTGGCAATTTGGGCGTCAGCGCTGCTGATGTTCGTCGTCCTCATGCGGGACCGCACCTCGTGGCTCTACTGCACGCGGTACGGAATGCTGGGCGTGGGTTTGGCTGCGGCGTGCTTGCCGGCAGTGACCGCGTTCATTACCAGCACGGAGAAGACGCATATTTCCGAACTCGTGCCATTGGCCGCGCTGTTGGTCGGCGTGCTGGCGGTAGCGTCGCGGAGCCCGTCCGGCTATAACCACAGCCGGGCGCGGGCGGTGCCGCTGTTTTGCGGGGCGGCGCTGGCGATTCTGGCCGTCGTTCTTTTCTCTTCTGCCCGCGCGCAGTTGCGGAACTCCGTCCTGGTCCATCGGAATTTCTACGGTGTGCTCACGCTGCGGGAGCTTGACGCATCGGAGCCCGACAAGCGCGCGTATCAGCTCATACACGGGCGGGTGTCGCACGGCTTGCAATATCAGGCGGGCGAGAAACGCGGATTCCCGACGAGCTACTACAGCGAGAGCAGTGGCGTCGGACTCGTCTGGCAGGCCTTGCGGCACGCCCACGGGGCGGGGAATCCCCACCTGCGCGTCGGCATTGTGGGCCTGGGCGTGGGCACCTTGGCAGCGTACGGCCGGCGCGGGGATGCGCTGCGATTCTACGAAATCAACCCGGAAGTGGTTCGTATTGCTCAAGACGCACGCTACTTCACCTATCTGGGGAACTGTCCGGCCACGGTGGAGGTGGTGCTTGGCGACGCCCGCCTTTCCATGGAACACGAGCTGCGGCAGAATCAAGCGCAGCGCTTTGACCTGCTGGTGGTCGATGCGTTTGCTGGCGACGCCGTTCCGGTGCACCTGCTGACCCAGCAGGCTTTTCAAATTTACCTGGATGATCTCGGTCCAGATGGCGTGCTGGCCATCCACATTAGCAACACCTATCTGGACCTCAGTCCCGTATTGCGCCGCATCGCCAACTACTACCGCCTGGATTATCGGCTGGTGCACACGCCGGGCGTTCCCCATATCGGCAGCGAGAGCATTTGGGCGCTACTCTCGGCTGACCGCGCGCTGCTGGATTCGGTTTGGAAACAGAAGGAAGGATGGGCTAACGAGCCGCCAACTGCAAACTTGGCCTTGTGGACCGACGAGTACAGCAATCTACTGCAAGTACTGCGGCGGTAGCTCCACCTGCGGCAACAGCGCTTCCGGTCAGCAGAACGCGCCCCGCGCTCCTTGCCGCTTAAGCGCAACGGCGGGTCATCGGGCGGACCGCGGCCCGCCCGCGGGGATCTCAGTTAGCTCTAGCCGGGCCCGCCGGACCAGTGGGAGGATAAGTGCATGGCGATTAGCATTGTAAGACTCGGCTCGTCCCGGCAAGAAAACGAGGGACTGCGTGTCGGCACGGTCCGTCGCCCGCCCCGTGGTGTCCCGAAGAACCAATTCGCCAAGCGCGATTTCTACGACGTGTGGCTGCCCACGCTTTCTCCCAGCGCGGAATTGGTGAGTGCCGCGCAGAGATCGAAAGACGAGCGCTCATGGAAGGCGTTCGAGCGCAAATTCCGCGCGGAGATGAAGCAGCCGGACGCGGCGCGACTTCTCGACCTGCTCGCTGCCCTTTCCCATCAGACCAACTTCGCCATTGGCTGCTACTGCGAGAACGAACAGCACTGCCACCGCTCCATTCTTCGCCAATTGCTTAGCGAACGCGGGGCGGAAATCCGGTGACTCACTTCGAATAATGCATCTGACCCCCACCTCTATTTGAGCGGCGCGGCTACTAGCTGCTCGCTGGCGACTTGGCCAGGTCGTACACGCGCCGGATATTGAACGGCGATCGGAGTGACGGGCTCTCGAAGAGTGTCTTGACGTAAATCTGATTGCCATCCTCACTGGGGCGGAAGGTCTCCGTGAGCACGCCGGAGTTGCCAATCCTGGTTTCGGCAACCAGAGAATTTCCTTCCCATCGTGCCTTGGTAGATGTCTTGTTCCCCTTGGCGTCCGCGCTCTCGTGTTTCTTCCCGTCGGGAAAGTAGGTCCGCGCGTGGCCGGCATCGTCCGTAATGACGATCTGCTTGCCCTGCTGGTCGATTTGGAGGAACTTCGGATTTCTCGCCAGCCAATCCCACGCGGTGCTGGCACCGGCGGGTCCGGATTGCTCCGCGGGGCCGCCACGCCGGCCCGGAGCACCGGGGTCGCCGCTGTTTCCGGGAGGGTAGTTAACAGGCAAATTAACTCCACCCGAGACGCCACTTGTCGGGTCGCCCGGATCGCCTCGGGTTGTGCCGTCGGGATCTCCCACCCTGACACCACCGTTTCCACCGATCGGCCTCTCTACTCCCACACCAGGGTATGTGCCTGGGTACGGGCCGGGAGATGCGGAATAACTACCGATGGTCTTCTCTGACGGGCCCTGCTGTGCCGCACTGATTCTCCCCGCCGCGTCATCGCTCACCGCCGGATTGAAGTTCCAATGCCCGCATAGCCGTGGTTTCTGGTCGGCAGTCGCCAGAACCGCCAGGCACGCGCCCAGAAAGCACACTACCACGGCCGCTGTTTTCTTCGTGACCGGCGTCCTCATATTGTCACCTTTCTTTCCGCGCCACGGCGCTACGGCAGTGTTCCTATGGTCATGATAGTCGTAAACAGGTAGCCTTCCCACGGCAATTTTCAGTAGGGTCAGCCACGGTTGGTAGCCGCGACACGCATCCTGCGTCGCCACCGGCTTGAATCCTGCCTTTACCCTTTTGTCTTAAACCTTTATCCTTAAGTCTTTGGCATGGCGGAACTCAGCACTTCCACAAACGCGAAACCGGCCGGCTTAGTGAGCGGCCTTAGCCTCTTCGATGCCACCACGCTGGTGATGGGGTCGATGATTGGCTCCGGCATCTTCATTGTGGCGGCGGACGTAAGTCGGCAGTTGCCGTCGCCCGGCTTGTTCTTCCTGAGTTGGATCATCAGCGCCTTGCTGACGGTGATTGCTGCCGTCAGTTATGGCGAGCTCGCCGGGATGATGCCGAAAGCGGGTGGCCAGTATGTGTACTTGCGCGAAGCCTTTGGCCCGCTTTTCGGCTTCCTTTACGGATGGACCCTCTTTCTGGTGATTCAAACCGGGACCTTGGCCGCCGTAGGGGTCGCCTTCGCCAAGTTCCTAGGTGTGTTCGCGCCGTGGGTTTCCACCAAGACCGTCCTAATTGACCTTGGTACGTTCTCGGTCTTCGGCCACGCGACAACCTTCACCGTATCGTCCGCCCAGTTCGTTGCCATCGCGGTCGTGGTCTTCCTGAGCATCGTGAATGTCTTCGGATTAAGCGTAGGCGCGGGCGTGCAGAACGTCTTCACCGTGCTGAAGACGGCGGCGCTGCTGGGGATCGTGTTGCTGGGCGCGGCCTGGGCTTTTCGCCATCCGGTCCCAGCGTCCTCGGCGCAAGGATTCTGGCAAGGCGCCCATTGGGATTTGGCCACGCTCACCTTGCTGGCCGTAGCGCTGGTCGGTCCGCTGTTTTCTTCCGATGCGTGGAATAACGTTACCTTCACGGGCAGCGAGGTTATCAATCCCAAACGCAACCTGCCGTTGGCATTATTCATCGGCACGTCAACCGTCTGCGCGATTTACGTGGCCTGCAATTGGGCTTATTACCGCGTCCTGCCCTATTACGGAGCCGCCTATGGTGGGCCCTTGCAGCAAGGCATGCCACACGCCGCAGAGGATCGCGTGGCCACCGCCGCCATGCAGGTGATGCTGGGCGGGCACGGCGCGGGGTTGATGGCCGCCGCCATCATGATCGCGACGTTCGGATGCATCAACGGCATGGTGCTCGCGGGCGCCCGCGTATACTACGCGATGGCTGACGACGGCTTGTTCTTCGCTCGCGTGGGTAAGGTCCACCCGCGTTATCACACGCCGGCAGCATCGCTGGTGGTGCAGGCGGTATGGGCCTCAATGCTCACTCTTACCGGCACCTACAGCGAGTTGCTGGATTATGTGATTTTCGCCGTTGTCTTTTTCTATATCCTGACGATCGCGGGAATCTTCCGGCTGCGGCGAACACGCCCCGCAGCGCCGCGGCCGTATCGAGCCTGGGGCTACCCTGTCCTGCCGGCGCTTTATATTGCTTTCGCCACATTTATCGAACTAGCGCTGCTGACCCACAAACCCTTGCGAAGTATTGCCGGGTTGAGCATCGTCGCCGTCGGCATTCCGGTCTATTATGTTTGGCGAAAGCGCGGGAGCCAGGCGGCCACCCGAATATCGCTTTAGCTGAGGTCTTATAATTGGGGGCCGTGACGTTTGGAGCCGTTCGCTGTTTGTTGCTTGCCACTGCTCACTGATTGCTTGTCACTGGTCACTGTCTTGGGGAGGTTTCATGCCAGGCTTGTGGGGAAGAAAGAACCTTGACCTATTGCGCTCCGAAGCAGAGGAATCCGAGAATGGCCTGCGCCGGACGCTGGGCCCCGTGGCCCTGATGTCGCTGGGCATTGGCGCTATTGTCGGCGCCGGCATATTTGTACTGAGCGGTGTGGCGGCGCAGCATACCGGGCCCGCCCTGGTGCTCTCGGTGATTCTCTCCGGTGTGGGCTGCGCGTTCGCCGGACTCTGCTATGCCGAATTTGCCGCCATGATTCCCGTCGCGGGCAGCGCCTATACTTACTCTTACGCCACCATCGGCGAGTTCCTGGCGTGGATCATCGGGTGGGACTTGATTCTTGAATACGCGGTTGGCGCCACCACCGTATGCATTGGCTGGTCTGGGTACTTCGTTTCCTTCCTACAGAAGACGCTGCATCTTCCGTTCCCCGCGGCATTGAGTCGAAGCCCCTGGGAAACCGTCCTGCTCGATGACGGCACACGCGTGCGTGCCTTCTTCAATCTTCCGGCCGCTTTCATCATTGCGCTTATCACTACGCTGTTGATTATCGGCATACGCGAATCGGCCAATTTCAACAACCTCATCGTGATGGTAAAGGTCTGCGTGGTGGTGCTGTTCATTCTGGTGGGCGCCTTCTTTGTGCACCGGGTATACTGGCATCCGTTTTTCCCGGCGAATCAGGGGACGTTTGGCGATTTCGGGTTTTCCGGCGTGCTGCGCGGCGCCGGCATCATTTTCTTCGCCTACATTGGTTTTGACGCGGTGTCCACGGCAGCGCAGGAGGCCCGCAACCCCGAGCGCGACATGCCAATCGGCATTCTGGGATCACTCGGTATCTGCACGGTGCTTTACATCGTGGTAGTAATGGTGCTGACCGGCTTGCTGCCCTTCCGTCAACTCAATGTGGCCGATCCCCTGGCAGTCGCCATCGATTCCACTCCCGCCCACGCCTGGCTTTCCCCCATTGTTAAAATTGGCGCGCTGCTCGGAACCACCGCGGTCATTCTGGTGATGATGCTGGGCCAGACGCGGGTGTTCTACTCCATGGCGCACGATGGACTATTACCAAAAGCTTTCGGCCGCGTGCACAAGCGCTTCCGCACTCCGTACCTTAGCACCGCGCTCACCGGCGCGTGTGTTGCGGTGGCGGGCGGCCTGCTGCCTCTGCGCGTCGTAGGTGAACTGGTGAGCATCGGCACGCTGCTGGCTTTTGTCATCGTCAGCGCGTCGGTGATGGTGATGCGTAAACGCCATCCGGACATTCGCCGCCCCTTCCGCACGCCGTGGGTGTGGCTGGTGGGCCCGCTCTCGATCGTGGTCTGTGGCGGACAGATGCTGGGCCTGCCGCGTGACACGTGGATACGCTTATTCGTCTGGATGGGGCTGGGCCTGATCGTCTATTTCACCTATAGTCGCTTTCATAGTACATTGAGGCAAACCACCAGCGGGGTGCAGCAAACCAAGAACGGGGTGCGCGCGTAGAGCCCAGCCCGCCCCGAATCAGCCCGGTTCTAGCGCAACATGCTCTCGAAGATATTCAACCTGCTGCTTCAGCACTACCGCAAGAATCGCTTGGCGCGGTTCACCGCCTGGGTACTGGCTGGCGGGGCGGTGCTGTGGCTACTGGATCACCTCACGCACTCCAATTCGTCAATCCTGGGCCTATTCTGGTTTGTGTTTTGGATATTCGCCATCGTTTCCTGCGTTTATTACCTCGTTCTCCTTTTGCGCGTCGTTCGGAGGCGCCTGCTTTGGCGGTTGCAGCGCCGTTTGGTGGTGGCCTACATCCTCATCGGGGTAGTACCGATCTCGCTGATCGTCCTACTGGTGTTCCTTGGCACCTTCATCATCAACGGGCAATTCGCGGCCTTCCTGGTAGTGCATCGTCTGCGCGACCACTTTGACGAAATCGAACAGGTCAACCGGGTGGTGCTGCACGAGGCGCGGTATAGGGGTTCCAATTCACCCCAGGAGCTGTTGGCAGGAATCGAAAAGTTCTACCTCACTGAAATGGCGGGTTACACCCAGAGCTACCCGGGACTGGCCATTACACTGCATCTGGGAGAAGAGACTCGCTCCTTCTTGCTCAATGGTCAGACTGCCCCAAATCCCGGTCCCGTGCCGAATTGGATCCAGGGGGGCGAGTTTGCCAATATCGTGACCGACGGCGGCCAATTGGCGTTACGTTCGGTGGAGCGTGCGAAGACTCCTGCCGGCGAATTGACGTTGGTTCTTTCCCAACCCATTACTCCTGCGCTCCTGGATTTGGTCGGCGAGGGCATCGGGCCCGTCATCGTGTTCGTCACCCGCGAGGTGGAGCGCAATACCAGCCTGAGTCCGGGTTTGCGCGTCGAGTCTCCGCGCGGAACCTACGTTCAAAGTGAGCGGATCCACTCAAGTACGCTGAAGCTGCCCGAACCGTCGAACCTCCTCGACTTCTACGTGGGCGGCGCCTCTTCCCTTGATCCGATCAACTGGGGTGCCGACCGCCCGACAAAGGCCGGGGCCCCCTCCTTCGTCTACGTCTCCTCCCGCATCTATGCGCTGAACAGCCGGCTGCTGGCAACGCTCGGTGAGTACTCGGAGGTTTACGTTTTCGCCTTCAAAGCGGTCGCGGTCTTCTTCCTGCTTCTCGAAGTCGTCGCTTTGGTGATCGGCATCCGGATGACCCGCTCAATGACCCGCACCGTGGATACGCTCTACCACGCCACCGAACACGTCAAGGCGGGCGATTTCTCCTACCGCACGAATTTCCCTCCCCGCGATCAATTGACCGCGTTGGGAGAAGCCTTCGACAACATGACCGCTTCCGTCGCCCGCCTGATGCGGGAGTCGCAGGAACGCCTGCGTTTGCAGAGCGAGTTGGACATTGCGCGCGAAGTACAGCGGCGACTCTTTCCCGAAGCGCCGCCAAAGATTGCCGGCCTCGACATCTACGGCGTCTGCAAAGCGGCACGATCCGTGAGCGGCGACTATTATGACTTCCTGAAACTGGATGACCACCGCGTGGCGCTGGTGCTGGGCGATGTAAGCGGTAAAGGCATTTCCGCGGCGCTGCTGATGGCCGGTATTCAATCCGCTTTGCGCGCGCAGCTCTACGATGGGGCGGCGGAGGCGTACCGCTCGGGGCTTCTGTCGCCGTCCCAAATCGTCGACCGCCTGAATCGCCTCCTTTACGCCAACACGCCGGTTGAGAAATACGTGACGTTCTTCTTCTCCATCTATGACGCGGCAACCCGCCGTCTCGCTTACACCAACGCTGGCCACCTGCCGCCCGCCCTGTTCCGCAATGGCGGGGTGGAACGCTTGGACACTGGGGGCACGGTGGTGGGACTGTTTCCCTCCGTGAACTACGAGGTGGGAGAAGTCCAGTTGCAACCGAGCGACCTTTTGCTGGCCTATACCGACGGCATCACGGAGCCGGAAAACACGTACGGGGAGGAGTTCGGCGAAACTCGCCTGTTACAAGTGGCACAAGCCATGCGCACGGCCCCACCGGAAACGCTGGTGGCCGAAGTTTATCGCTGCGTGGAAGAGTGGACCGGCAGCCCTGAACTCCAGGACGACATGACCATGCTGCTCGCGCGGGCGTGGTAGGCAGCCTAGCGCCCTTTGTCGATTGCCATGGCATCGGAACGCTGGGGTCCATAGCGGTCTCCTCAACACACCTTCCCCGATCGCCTTCAGGCTAAAACCCTCGATCATTTCCACCCCGTTCCAGGCGGCACTTCCACACGGTAAGACTGCAATGAGCAATTGTGACCAAACACGTGAGCGATGCGGGACAGACACGCGAATCACCCCGCGCTATAACCATGAAGGGCCGAGGATTCGCGAGAGTCTCTTTTCGAGAACAAACAGTGAGTAGGCGGAGAGAAGCGACGAGTGTCGCCTCCTCCGCTCAAACAAGGAGGCGTATGCCCATTCTGTGGTGGGTCGTGGCAGGGCTGATTGCAGGTTGGGCAACCGGAAAGATTATGCGGGGTTCCGGTTACGGAGCCTTGATGGATATCGTGCTGGGTATCGCGGGCTCGCTGACGGGTGGGTGTCTCATGCGCTCGCTGGGCTACGCCGGCCAGGGCGGCCTGCTTTACACCATCCTCGTGGCAATTGGCGGGGCCGTAATCCTTACCGTTGTTGCTCGGTTTGTCTTTAGGATCGCAAGGGCGTAAGCCGGTGGAGGGATAAGGCACGCCCCCCCTTCGGAAAACAGCAATGCCGGCCAGTAGTCCGACAGTTCGAAATGGGAACAGGGGACACTCCGGTCAGCAAACGTGATGGCAAGAAAAGGAGCTTCAAATGAGAAGATTTACTTTGGTTTTTCTGTTGCTGACGTTCTGCGCCACGGCGGCGTTCGCCGGGGAGAGCCAACTGCAAAAGGCAACCAACGTCTTGAACGAGATCATGAGCACTCCCGACAAGGGCATTCCTCATGATTTGCTAGACAAGGCCGTGTGTGTGGGCATCGTTCCTTCTGAGATCAAGTTCGCCTTTGGGTTTGGCGGCACCTATGGACGCGGTGTGCTGGTGTGCCGTAAGGGTGGGAACGGCGCGTGGGACGCTCCCTCCATGTTCACCCTGGGTGGCGCGAGCGTAGGATTTCAGATCGGCGGTAAGGCCACCGATGTCGTTTTCCTCGTGATGAACCCCGGAGGCATGAAAAAACTAGTTCAGGACAGCGTCAAATTGGGCGCGGAACTATCCGCAGCGGCCGGACCCGTGGGCCGATCCGCGGAAGGTGCGACCGACGCTGAACTCCATGCGGAAATTCTCAGCTACTCCCGCTCACGGGGCTTGTTTGGCGGGGCGTCGCTCGACGGGGCGGTGTACAAGCAAGACGAAGACGATAACCAGAAGATCTACGGGCGCAGGGTGACCGCGGAGGAAATTCTGATCGATGGCACGGTGCGTCCCACTCGTGCCGCTCGCTACTTGGACGGCGCGCTGACGAAATACTCTCCCTCGGGTGGGCGTACTTTTGCCAGCCTATAGACGAACCCCGGGGAGAACGGCACCTCAGTGAATGAAAAGTAGCCGACGCGCCAGATGCGATAAGCGTCTGGCGCGTCGGTGGTTTCCGGCTGAACGTGGGCCACAGCCCGCGAAGTGAGGCAGGACTCGAAACGCAAGGCGACGAAGAGAGAGGACGATCAATAATGGAATTTCCAAAGAATATTGACAGTAAGTTCCGATTTATCTTGGTGGCGTCCAAACGAGCCCACCAGTTGATTGCGGGGGCCAAAGCCCGCGTGCAGAGCGAAAACAAACAATACATCGTCATTGCGCAACAGGGAGTATTCGCGGGGCTAGTGCCGTTTATTATGACCGATGGCAAGGGCCACTCCCTCGTTGCTGCCGCAACGGTTACGCTCGGTTAGACGATTAGCCAATCTACCCACCGTTGCCGGTCGAATGTTCGGTGGTTCGTCCGAAGGGAGTTCCTGCCGTGATCCAATTGACTTACCGACTTGTTATGATCAAGCTTGGTGAGGCAAAACGTCTGATAACCGCCGAGGGTCTTACAGAATCGGGCGCGTCTACGTACGTTGCGACAGACGATATCATCAAGAAAAGCGGTATCTGGCCATGGTTGGCCAAGCGCGCGATGCGATCGGAAAGTAGGCGAAAAATGGGTTTGGCTAATCCTCAATAGCAGGTTTCGCAAGCTCTTGTGTGCCCCCTACTTCAAAGAAGGTCACGGACGTCAATCGCGCCGGGTGAGGTTGGATCTGAAAGCCGCTTACCTACTGCTCAAAAAGGCATGCTCGGCGTGGGCGGATCACAACGCGCCTAGCATGGGCGCCGCGCTGGCGTTTTACACCGTCTTCTCGCTCGCGCCGGTCCTGATCATCGCGATATCGGTGGCGGGTTTGGCGTTCGGGCAAAAAGCAGCGGAGAGTGAATTCTCACGGCAACTCCAGCGCTTGGCGGGAGAGACAGGTGCAAAGGCCGTGCACGCAATGATACAAAGCGCGGATCGGCCCGCGCTCGGTATTATTGCCACTGCATTTGGCATCGGGATCCTGCTGGTCGGTGCATCCGGCGCGTTTGTTGAGTTTCAAGATGCGCTCAACAAGATCTGGAAAGTTCAAACCCGATCACAAGGTATCTGGGTGCGGGTGGTTCGGGAGCGTCTTTTGTCATTCGGCCTGGTCCTGGGATTGGGCTTTCTGTTACTCGTCTCATTTATCGTAAGCGCCGCGCTGGGGGCGGCGGGAAATTACATAGCGCCGTTGCTTCCCTGGCCGGTACCCACGTTGGAATCGGTCCATGTTCCTCTCTCGCTGGGTGTGATCGCGGTTTTACTCGCGATGATTTTCAGGTACCTACCGGAGGCAGACGTTACCTGGGGAGATGTTTGGATTGGCGCGGGCGTCGCCTCGCTGCTCTTGACGGCCGGTAAAGGCCTAATTGGGTTGTACCTTGCCAAGTTCACGGTCGGGCCAGCATACGGGGCAGCATCCGGCCTTGTTATTATCCTCACTTGGGTTTACTACTCAGCGCAGATTGTCCTTTTCGGCGCGGAACTCGCCCATGCTTACTCCCTCCAACGCAGATCGTGGGCCGTGGGGACTCCTGTACGTCTCCGCGCCCGATGATGGTCGCCACGGTTGGGGCGCAAGGACAATCTCAGACTACAGTGCCACGGCAGCGGCAGCAGGGCTTACGTTGGTTGCGGCGCCGTGCACACCGGCGATCCAAGTGGTGGCTTCGGTAAGTTCATCCGCGTTGGGCGGGTAAACCAGAGCCAGGCCCTCGGGGCAAGCACCGGCTGGACGCGTGAACTGGTCCTGGTTCATCAGGATGAAGTCAAGTGCCATGCCCAACTTCGGTGGCTGGAATTTGCCGGTGAAACGTATCCCACTGGGATGAGCCGAGGAAGTCCACGTCCAGCAGTCGCACACCATATGCTGTTCATATTTCGCATTAACCGACCAGATGCTCAGGTAATCCACCGCCGTTCCCACCGTATTTCGGTATTCCACTCGCACTGAACAGGGGTCGGCAATTGTCTTCAATTCATCCCAGCCTAATACCACCGCAAACTCTAGAGCTTTGTCCAATTCCACGTTGATTCTCCTTCACGAACCAATCACTTCGGTAAGCTTGCAACCGCGGCGAGGCGAAAAGGTGCCCCAGGCATCGATTCCAAGAAACCGGTCTGAACCGAAACCGCGGTCGCACCAGGTTCGGGAATCTGGTATTTCACGTCGCGCGAAATCATCGTGGTGCGCCCGAGGATCCGGACGTCGGCCGCCGCCTCGGTAGCGGTCTGCAGCCACATTCCACCCACTTCGCTGTAGGCCAACGTGACGCTCACATCCCGCACCCACCAAGACGGGGGCTTGGCGAGCTGGCCCTCGAAGCGGCGAAGCAGGTAGGTGTTGGCATCAACCCAAATGTCGCCACGGAGCAGATGCCTCTCTTTGCGCCGGGGAAGCAACTGCAGCACATAGCAACGCTGGCCGCCCTCGTCTACCGCGCGGAGGAACCGGAATTCATAGTTGTCCGGCGAGAGGTCGGTAGAGTTGCGATCTCTGGTGACCTCCGCTTCACTAATCAGCATGCGGCGAACTAGGATTGGTCCCAGTCCGCTCCCGCTCGTCTCTTGAATGGTGAACTTTTTGGAGTCCGGAGGAACGAAATCTATATCGGCAACCACCTCGGACTTGGCCTTGCTTTCATCCTTGCCAAACAGCTTGTAGTTCCGCGTGACGACGTAAGGCCGGAGGCGGGCGCGGTTCTTCGCTCGAGCCTGCGCCATGCGAGCGATGATGCTTTCCGCGGTTGGGGTGCTTCCCGCCTGCGCCGACGCGCCCGCTATTCCGACGGCGAGATAGAGAATAACCGTCCACCCCGCCCGTTGCCGCGCCGCCACGAAGAAAGAGCGTCGTTCCGCTTCGCGAGTTTTGCACGAGGAGTTATGTAGCAAAGTGTTCCCCCATCCTCCGCTGGATCTCCTGCCTCGCATAAACCTGACCAAGCCCATGGCGTCGGCCGGCACTCCCGGAGTAACAGAAACAGCACGGTTGGATCGTGCCGGCCTCTAGGATGGGGCCCTATTCAGCCGCCTTACGAATAAGATCGGCGACCGGTAATCAGGTTGTACACCAACACAATGACCGCACCCACGAGCAACAGGTGGACGATGCCTCCGCCCACGTGAAAGCCAAGACCCAACAACCACATGACGAACAAAACCGCAAAAATGGTCCACAGCGTGTTGATCCTCCCCTCTACCCCCCTCTCCAGCCAGAGCCCCAGTCGGAGATAGAGGCACTTCGGTTATAACGTGAGGTAATCCACATGTCAGCCCTGTAGTGCTCACTTGGCTGGTCACTATTGCTCATCCCAATTCTGATAGGTGCCCCAGGGGAGCCTGTCAAAACTATGAAGGGTGAATCACTTTGAGGGCGGCGGGTTCTTGCTGGAGGCGCTCACATTCCATACATACAGGAAGCTGGCATCGCTGGCGGTTGCCACCGTCCGCCCAGCCTTGCGCGCGGCACGGTTCAGGGCTGATCGCACCTTTTCTTTACTTTCCGCTAAATCCGCCAAAGGGATCTTTATGGCTGAACCATCCTTCAGCACGTCGAGATCCTTAAGGATGGTGGCGACGATCTGCTGGTGCTTGCCCTTTCGTCCTTGCGGGACGTTAACTTGTGCCAAAGTCTCGAAATGGGCTAGAGCTTTAGCCGCCTGACGACTCATCTCTGCCTCCGCGAGTCGCTAACCTTAAGGATTCGTAACGTAATTCTATCACGACGTGGCGACACGCTGCCAGAAGGTAATCCAATCGCTAAGGTGCGGGGTGGGTATCCCGGTTAACGATGCACGCCGCTAACGGCGGCGGGGGCTGAAAGTACTGTTAATTCAACAGGCGCGCCACATTAATATGCATAAGAAGACTTTCAAAAGAGTTAACCCCTATCGACTACGGTCTGCTAGGCTTTACTTGCGAGAAAGAAAGGATGCATCCCATGCCCAAATCAAAAGGCCCGAAGACACACTTTGAACAGGTTCCGCTCGAAGTAGTCAAAAAGATTGCGGACGAAAAGATTCCGGACGGCCAAGCGCACGAACCCAATGTGCCTGTCGATCCTCCGTCCGAAGAGTGAGCCTTTTTGGGGCTCCGGCGTCAGCCACAGTGAACGTTCAACTCCCTGACGGCATGATGTGACACTGAACGATGCTCTAAATCGCGGGAGATAGATGGAACCTTACGAACGAGATATTAACCGGCAGGCGGCAGAGAGGTTCACGCCGCTCAGTAATGAGTAGTTGTCGTGACGCAAAAAGAAGAAGGGGTCATATGACACCACAGAAACAAAAGATAGCGCCCAAGGTTCACAAGGCCGACGGCAAAGCGAAGCCGGCGCCTAGCCCCGCAATTGAGAAGATTCCCCCGGTAGATTGGGCAGCCTTTCTCTCCGGGTTGTTACCCGGGAAAACCGTTCTGGAATACGGTGTAGACCGCACGATCTTCGCGCAGGGAGACCTGGCGGATTCCGTGTGGTATCTCCAGCAGGGCAAGGTGAAACTTGCGGTAACCTCCCAACAAGGCAAGGAAGCCATCGTCAGCGTTTTGGGGGACAATGAGTTTTTCGGCGAAGGGTGCCTGGCTGGCCAGCTCTTGCGAATCTCAACGGCTGCGGCGGTGAGCGATTGTACTCTTTACCGGATCGAGAAGGCGCTGATGGTGCGTCTGCTCCACGAGCAGCACGGAATCGCGGAATTATTCGTCACGCATTTGCTTTCCCGCAACATTCGATTTGAAGAAGATCTGGTCGACCAGCTTTTCAACTCCAGTGAGAAACGGCTGGCGCGGATTCTCCTCTTGCTGGCGCATTTTGGCAAGGAGAGCAGAACCGAAACGGTCCATCCCGGAATCAATCAGGAGCACCTGGCGCAAATGGTTGGCACCACCCGGTCGCGAGTCAGCCACTTTATGAATAAGTTTCGGACTATGGGTTTCATCGATTACACCGGCAGCGGCGAGCTGACGGTTAACAACGGACTCTTGAGCGTAATCCTGAGCGATTAGTCCGGATTCCTCGTTCGTCTTCCCACCGGGGGTACATTTAACGCCGCCTGTTCCATAACCTTGCGAGCGACCACGGCCCTTCAGACGGCGTAGGCCTTGAGCGTGTCAGGGTTAATTTCAATGCCCAGTCCCGGCTTGGTGGGAACGTCAACGTATCCATTCACGGCACGGAAGGGCTTTAACAGCAGGTCCCGGCGCAGCGGCGATTCGCTGACCGAAAACTCCAGGAAGAGCGAGTTGGGAATCGCGGCAATCAGGTGCAGGCAAGCCGCTATCAGGATGCCAGTGCGGTAGGCGTGCGGGACACAGGGGCGGTTGGCCTCCTGCGCCATATAGGCCACGCGTTTGGCTTCCGTCAGTCCGCCCACGCGCGAAATGTCGGGCTGCAGCACGTCCAACTGCGCTTCCCAAATCAGGCGGCGGAACGCCCAGCGGCCCACGTCCTGCTCGCCGGCGGCAATGCGCAATGCCGTGGAATCCGTCAATCGCCGATAATCTTCAATGGCCTCGGGTGGCAGGGGCTCTTCCATCCAGAAGATGCCGATCTGTTCGAACTCGCGGGCGGCTTGTATCGCCGTCTTCAGCGTGTAGCCATGGCCGATGTCCAGCATCACCTCCACGTCAGGTCCAGCCGCGGATTTCACCGCCGCCGCCAGCGCTACGTCTCGGCGCAGGTCTTTACCCAGCGGGCCATAGCCCAGCTTCACCGCCGTGAATCCCTGCTCCACATAACGCTGGACGGCTTCCCGCGCCTGGGGCTCCGTTTCCGGCATCAGCATGCTGGCGTAAGCGCGCACCTTATCGCAAAAGCTCCCGCCTAGCATCTTGTGTACGGGCTTGCCCACCGCTTTGCCGATGATGTCCCACAGCGCCATGTCCACGCCGCTCATCGTGTGCAACACGACGCCGAGCCGCCCGTAGTAATTGGTCTTGCGATACATGCGTTCCCAGATCTGTTCGATATCGAAGGGGTCCATGCCGACGAGGACTTCCCGTAGGCCGTAGCAGGAACCGTGCGACATCACCGCATCAACCACCGCCTTGCCGACCTGCGGCGAGCTGTCCACTTCCCCATATCCGGTGATTCCTTCATCCGTCTCGATGCGAATCAGCAAGTCGTCCTGGGTCCCATCCGCAACGGCTTGGCGAACAGGTAGACGAAGCACAATTCCTTCCACATTCGTGATCTTCATAGGTCTAGTCCTCGTGCGCCCACGTGTGGGCGTTTGCAAGAAAGCAGAGCCGGGTGGCCTCAGTTGGCCACACTCGCGTAATCAGTGCTGGTGATCGTCTTCTGCATGGCCCAGAAGTTCTCCAGCGGAGTATC
>Ga0335071_10001719_pt1 | contig 23601 bp, 16 predicted proteins | sample Lox_Sample_15_FD_206724 | JGI IMG/M metagenome (GOLD analysis project Ga0335071, IMG submission 206724) | Soil microbial communities from Loxahatchee National Wildlife Refuge, Florida, United States - Lox_Sample_1.5 | ecosystem: Environmental > Terrestrial > Soil > Wetlands | place: USA... | reverse complement strand
ATCAATATGCCAAGGGCGGCGATCAACAGAATCAACCCGAGGCAATCGAGGACCGCCGCCGAAGCCACGCGGCTCGGCGAGCTCCGCACCAGCCGGGCGCAGCCTTCCAAAAAACGTTTGGCCACGTACTGCAAAACGGCGATGGCGAGCACCCCGAGCACTCCCGCCAGAAAAAGCATGAAGGAATTAAACTTGATCGCGTAGATCACCGCGAAGAGCAACCCCAGCGCCGCCCCGATCACGATGAGGATCTGCCCCATGCCCGCAAACAGGGCCATGCTGCGCTGGAGGACGTCGCTGCCGAGCCGGCGGCGTACGCGCTCGAGCAACCGGTCCACGCCGTCCGCCAACAGGGTCGGCAACTGAGCCACGCCTTCCATCGCCTGAAGCGCTGCCGTCGAATTGAGTTGCGCTGCGGAGGCCGGAGCCGGGCCGGCCGATACACCAGGGAGTACGGTGCTGAGCGGTGCCCAGTGCTGGCTTCCTTCCGCGACAACGTTGGTCGACAGGGTGATTGTGCCGGTAGCCAGCAAACGTTGCAGTTCTTCGACCTCGACCGGCCCCGTGGGCTGATTCTGCGCATTGGCGTAGTAGTATTTCATGATGGGAATTTTCGGACTTGGTTGGTGACAAAGAAAATCACGCTGGCAGCCGGGGTGGTATGGCCGGAAATATCCGGCCGGAGTCGTAGGGGTGCGATCCGGTGCTGGGCAATAAACAGTCCACGGGCAGAGTGACGCCTTGAATAAAGCTGGATTGGTGGATTGGCGATAAAAGAAATAAAAGCGGACGCAGAGGGAGAGGACTTGGCTCCCTCCCTTTCCCGATCGTGCCGAGGAGCGAACGGACAGACGGCCAGCATCACCGCCTGCCGGGGCAGGCGGCGTGGCGCGCGACCTGGCAGTCTGAAGCCAAGGGCCGTAGGCCTGACTCCGGGGGTTTGCCCGGGAGGGGCAAACCCGCACTTGCGCTTCCGCGCGGGCTCTTTTCACTCCTCGTCCTTTCATGGCATACGACTGGCTCAAAGGCGTGTCCGACGACTATGACGCGATCGTCATTGGCAGCGGCCTCGGCGGTCTCACGGGCGCCAACTCCCTCGCCAAGGCGGGGCATCGCGTGCTGCTGCTCGAACACCATTACCAGTTCGGCGGCCTCTCCACCTGGTTCACCCGCAAGGGCGGGCACATCTTCGACATCTCGTTGCACGGTTTTCCGGTCGGCATGATCAAGTCGTGCCGCAAATATTGGACGAAGGAGATCGCGGACTCGATCGTCCAGCTGAAGGGCATCCGGTTCGTGAATCCGCAGATGAATCTCTGGACCACCTTCGACCGGCCCGACTTTACCCGCCTCTTCATCGAGAAATTCGGCGTGCCGGCGGCCACGGTGGAGCGGTTCTTCACCGATCTCCGGGCGATGAACTACTACGACCACAACCCGGAGACCACGGGCCAGATGTTCGAGCGCTATTTCCCGGGGCGCGACGACGTGCAGCGCCTGCTTATGGAGCCCATCGCCTACGCCAACGGCTCCACGCTGGATGACCCGGCGATCAGTTTCGGCATCGTCTTCTCCAACTTCATGGGCGCGGGCGTCTATACCTTCCAGGGCGGCACGGATGTCCTCATCGCCCAGATGATCGCGGAACTGCGGCGCAATGGCGTGGAGGTGCGCAAGCACGTGCTCGTGGAAAAAATCCTGACCGAGGAGCGGGAGGGGAAACCGGTCGCCGTCGGCGTCGTGGCCAACGGGCGGGAGATTCGCGCCCGGGCCGTCCTGTCCAATGCCCACATCAAAAACACCACGTTGCGCCTGGTCGGCGCCCAGCATCTGCCGGCCGATTACGTGGACGAGGTGCAGCGGGTGCGCAGCAACACCAGTTCCTGCCAGGTCTATCTCGGCGTCAAAAAAGGCGAGACGATCCCCGCCATCGGCGATCTCATCTTTACGTCCGACGCCCCCCGGTTCCGCAGCGGCGAGCTGGTCGATTTCCATACGAGCAGCCGCACGTTCTCCCTCTATTACCCGGGCACCCGGCCCGGTTCCGAACGGTACACCATCGTCGCTTCGCTCAACGCGAAGTACGAGGACTGGGCCGGCCTCGGCGACGCCGATTATGCGCTCCACAAGCAACGCCTGATCGACGAATCGCTCGCCGTGCTGGAGCGTTTCCTGCCCGGCATCCGGGCGAAGCTCGACTGGATGGAGGCCGCCACCCCGCGCACCATCGAGCGTTATACGCGGCACTTCGGCGGCACCTCGTTCGGCACCAAGTTTGAGGGGCTGAAGGCGTCGATGGATCTGCCCGAGCGGGTGCCCGGTCTGTTCCATGCCGGTTCGGTCGGCATCATCATGTCGGGCTGGCTCGGCACCATCAATTACGGCGTGATTACGGCCAACAAAATCGACAAGTTCCTCTTTCAACGAAAACAGGGCGCGTCGGCCGTCGCGGCCGCCGCCGCCCGTTGACACCGGCCGTGCCTGCGAACGTGCGGCCAACCACCATGTCCAACATCACCGATTTCATCCCGCACCGGCCACCTTTTCTCTTTATCGACAAAATCGTTTCTGAGACGAACGACGGCCTCGTGGCCGAACGGACCTGGCGGAAAGACGAGGATTTCTACCGCGGCCATTATCCGGGGTTGCCGATCACTCCCGGGGTGTTGCTGTGCGAGGCGGTCTTCCAGACCGGCGCGCTGTTTCTTTCGCGGAGACAGGTGGCGCAAGGGCAGGGGACGGCCCAGGGTGTGCCGCTGCTGGCCAAGATCAACGATGTCCGGTTTCGCAATCCCGTTTACCCCGGTGAGACCGTCACGATCGAAGTGAGGCAAAAGGAGGCGTTGGGCGGATTTGTCTTCATGACAGGACACATCAAACGCGGCGAGCAGCGCGTTCTCAGCGTGGATTTTTCCGTCGGCTGGAAAACCCCCGAAAACACTCCCCCGCCGGCGGCTCCCGTCCCATGAACTTTCTCAACCTGACCGGAAAAACGTTTGTTGTTTTCGGCGTGGCCAACCGCAAGAGCGTGGCCTGGCATGTCGCCCGTTCACTCGAGGAGCAGGGCGCCCGCGTCGTCTACAGCGTGCAAACCGAAGGGCATCGGAAGGCCCTCGAGCCGCTGCTGGCCGGCAAGCCGGTGTTTGTCTGCGACGTCGAGGACGAGACCGCGCCGGCCCGGCTCGCCGCGGAGGTGGCGGCGGCGGGCCTGACGCCGCTGCACGGCATCGTCCACGCGATCGCCTTCGCCAACTACCGTGAGGGTTTCAAGGCCTTCGCCGAGACGAAGCGAAAGGATTTCCTGCAGGCGACGGCCATCTCCGCGTTTTCGCTGGTGGAGATCGCACAGGCGTTCAAGCCGCACCTCGCGCGGAACGCCTCCGTGGTGACGATCGGCATCTCCTCGCTGAGCGTGACGCCCGACAACTATGGCTATATGGGGCCAATCAAGGCGGCGCTGGAGTCCTGCGCGCGCTTTCTGGCCAAGTCGTTTAGCGCCGACAGCGAGGTGCGTTTCAACGTGGTTGGCTCCGGCCCGCTGAAAACGAGTTCCTCCGCGGGCATCCCGGGCTACCTGGAAAGTTATCTCTACACCGAGAAGCTGACGTTGCGGAAGCGCAACCTGGAGACGCAGGAGGTGGCCAACGCCGTGCTGTTCCTTCTCAGCGAACGCAGCAGCGGCTGCAATGGCACGACGCTGGTGGTCGACGCCGGGCTGGGCAGCAATTACTACGACCAGGAAATCATCCGGCTCGCGATGCGGCCCGAACGGTAAACGCCGCCATGCGATTCGACCACGTCTGCCTGGAATCGATCGCCACGGTGCTGCCGGACGAAATCTGGACGTCGGCCGGCATGGAGGAACGGCTGCGGCCGTTGTACGAGCGGCTCAAGCTGCCGTTCGGCCGCCTCGAACTCATGACCGGCATCCGCGAGCGCCGGGTCTGGCCGGAGGGCCGGCGTCCCTCGGAGGCGGGCGCTGCCGCCGGCAAGGCGGTGCTGGCCCGTTCCCGGATCGCGCCCGGGCAGATCGAGCTTTTCATCCACGCCGCCGTGAGCCGCGACATGCTGGAACCGGCAACGGCGTCGTTTGCGCACCGCCTGATCGGGCTGCCCCCGCAGGCGCAGATCATGGATGTCTCCAACGCGTGCCTCGGATTTCTCAACGCGCTCACCCTCGCCGCCGGCCTGATCGAGTGCGGGCAAATCCGCTGCGCGCTCGTGGTGGCGGGCGAGCAGGGACGGCCGTTGGTGGAGCAGACGATCAAGACCCTGCTCGAACAGCCGCTCGATCGGAACCAGATCAAACCCTACTTCGCCAATCTCACCATCGGCTCGGGCGCGGTGGGGGCGGTCGTCTGTCATCGCTCGCTCGTCCCGGGTCCGGCGCACCGCCTGCGTGGCGGGGTGGCGCGCGCCGCCACCGCGCACAACGAACTCTGCCGGGGCGACACCCATGGGGCCGAAGCGTTGCAGATGCAGACGGATTCCGAGCAACTGCTGATTGCCGGCGTACAATTGGCGCAGGCGACCTGGACGGATTTCGCCCGGATGACCGGGTGGGGTACGGCCGATGTGCAACGTTTTATCTGCCATCAGGTGGGCGCGACGCACCGGCGGAAACTCTACGAAATGCTCGGCCTCGATCTGGCCCGGGATTTTTCCACCTTCGAGACGCTGGGCAACATGGGCTCGGTCTCGCTGCCGGCCACGCTCGCGCTGGCCGTGGAGGCGGGTGCCGTGAAATCCGGCGACCGGGTGGCGCTGCTGGGCATCGGCAGCGGCATCAATTGCATGATGCTCGCCCTCGAATGGTGACCGTGGGGTCCGCGAGGTGGATTGGGTTTGCCTAGGATTTTCCGTGACGCATCGTTGGCTCGACGACGCGCCCCTGCCGCTCCCGCTGCACCGGTCCGGGCCACCATATTCATGAAGTCGTTTCTTCGTCATCTGCTCCTCTGTTGCGTGACCGCGTTGACCCTGGCATTCACCCGGGGCACGGCGGCGGGTGCGGAGGCAGCGAACCCGCCGGCGTTGGTCGTCGGCATTACCTGGGAGCAGCCGGGCCAGGTACCGGCGGAACGGGCCGCCACCCTCAACCGCTTCGAGGCTGAACTCGCGATCGCCGTCGCCCGCACGCAAGGCCGGCGGGTGACTTTCCGGCTGGGTCCGCTCGATATGCTGCTGCGCGAACTGGCGGAAGGCCGCATCGATTTCGTGCCCGGCATCGCGCGCACGCCCGACCGGCAGAAGCTCTTCGATTTTTCGGTGCCGCACAGCCGCCTGGCCACGCATCTCTTCGTGCGGCGCGGCAACACCAGCATCGTCTCGTCCGATGATCTGCGCGGCCAACGGATCGTCGTGGTCAAAGGGAGTTACGCGCAGGAGTGGGCGGTGCAGCGGGGCTATGGGACACTGGTAATTCCGGTCGCAGACCTGAACGAGGGGGTCCGCCGGCTCGAGGCGAACGAGGGTGACTGCCTGGTCGCGAAGCAACTCAACATGTTTGCCGCCATGCAGGCCGCTGGCGTCAACGACATCGTGGTGCGGGGACCGCCCGTCCCCGGTTTGCTGCAGGATCTGTGCATCGCGGTGCGAATCGGCAACCGCGACCTGCTCGCCCAGATCAACGAGGGGCTCTTTCAGTTGAAGCAAACCGGTGAACTCGACCGCATCTACGAAAAGTGGATGGGCCTGCTGGAGCCGTCGTCCGGGCCGCTTGTTCGCTTCGTACGCATTGTGAGCTTCGTGGCGGCGCTCCTGGTCGTGCTGGCGGGCGTGACCTGGACGGCCTACCGCGTGCAGATCCGGCGCACCCGTGCCCGGCTGGCGGAAATCGAGCGCCGGGTGGTCGAACGCACGGAGGAGCTGGCGGCGGCGAAGGCGCGCTATGAGGCGGTGGTGGCAAATACTCCGGCCGCCATCGTGCTCATCGACCCGCACGATGCGGCCGTGCCGGGCCGGATCGTCGATTGCAATGAGACGACCTGCCGGCTGCATGGCTTTACCCGGACCGAACTGATCGGCCAGTCCATCAACCGCCTGCGGCTCGAGCCGCTGACGTCGCAGCAATGTGCCGCGACCGCCGCTGAATTACAGGGAATCCACCGGCGCCACGGGCACAGCCGGCACCGGTCCAAGGACGGCGCAATCCTCGAAGTGGAATACTACGTGACGTTGCTCCATCTGGAGGGGCGCGAGTTGCTCCTGGAGGTCGATCTCGACGTGACGGACCGGCTCCGCGCCGAGGCGGCCCTGCGTCGCACGGAGGAGTTTCAGCGTCTCGTCCTGCAGGCGAGCAACGACGGCATTTTCGACTGGGACATCGCCGGAGACCGGTTCTCGCTCAGCGCCCACGGCTGGCAGTTGCTCGGTTTTGCGGAAGACGAGCTGCCGGGCCACCGGTCGAGCTGGTGGCAACGCCTGCATCCCGACGACCGGGCGGCGGCCGAGGCGCTGCTCCAGCGGCACTTCGCGGAGGGCGTGCCCTTCGTCCACACCGCGCGCTATCTGCACAAGGACGGTTCCGTACGCTGGCTGTATTGCCGGGCGGACACGTTGCGCGACGACGCCAGCCGTCCCGTGCGCATGGTCGGCAGCTATACCGATATTACCGAATTAAAGCGCATCGACGAGGAGCTGCAGCTCTCGCGCCGGCTCCGCGCGATCGGCGAGCTGGTCGGCGGCATTGCGCACGAGTTCAACAATCTTCTCACCCCCATTCTGCTGCAAACCAGTGTGCTGGCCGAGGAGAAGGCCTTCACCGCGGAGACTGCCGAGCAGCTTGAGTCCATACTCGATGCGGCCCGGCGCGCCCAGGCGCTGACGCGCCAGCTGTTGCAGTTCGGGCGTCACGGCGACACCGGACTGAAACCGCAATCGCTTGCGACCATCATCGACGGCACGCTTGGCCTGGTGCGCACCACAATCGACCGGCGGATTGAAATACGCGCGGAATGCCAGCCGGCGCTGCCGCCCGTCCGGGTCAATGCCGTCATCATGGGCCAGGTCGTGATGAACCTGGTGCTGAATGCGCGCGACGTCCTGCTGGAAAAACTGGCCGCCGCGCCGCCGGGCTGGCGACCGCAGCTCGCGCTGCGCCTCGCGGCGCACACCGGTCCGGAACGTGGTGCGCATCGCGCCGCGGATGCCCCGGCGGGGCAATCGTGGCAACGGCTCAGCGTCGCCGACAACGGCCCGGGGATTCGTCCCGAGGTGCGCGAGCGGATGTTCGAGCCCTTTTATACCACCAAGGCCGTCGGGAAAGGCACCGGCCTGGGCCTCGCGATGGTGTGGAATACGGTGGAAGAGCTGGGCGGCTGGGTGGACGTGGAGTCCATGCCGGACCAGGGTACGCGGTTCGATCTTTACTTTCCCTCGGCGGTCGGGGCGACGGCGACGGGACCGGCGGCACCTGAGCCTGCGGTGGTGGCGGGCCCCACCCGGAAGCGCCGGTTACTGCTGGTCGAGGATGACGAACTGGTGGGGGGCACCGTTGCCGCGATGCTGCGCAACCTGGGTCAGGTGGTTGTCCGGGTGCGCAATGGAGACGATGCCCTGATGGCGTTGCAGGATCCGGTGGGTTTTGACGCGGTCCTCACCGATCTCAACATGCCGGGACTCGGCGGGGAGGAATTGATCGCGCGAGTGCGGAGCGCCGGCTACCGCGGAAAGCTGGCCGTGCTCAGCGGACTCATCACCGCGGAGGTGGCGCAGCGGCTGCGCGCCGCGGGCGTTGCCACGCTGGTGCAGAAGCCGTTCGAGTTCGAACGCATGAAGGCCTTGCTGGAAGAATTGTGAAGCGATTATCCCGGCTCCCTCCTTTCCGCGACATTTACGCGGCAGCCCCTGTGACTGGCTTTGGTGTTGCGGAGCACCGACCGCTGCCGCTGACATGCAGCAATGGCCAGACCCACGCCAACCACGCCGCCGGTTTCTTCGCGCCAGCGAATTGGGCCGCAGATGCTGGCCTTGGTGGCGATGGGAGTAGTGCTGGTGACGGTGGCCGCGATTCGCCTGCGGTTGCTGGAGTTCCCCCTGGAGCGCGACGAGGGCGAATATGCTTACATGGGGCGGATGCTGCTGCAAGGGGTGGCGCCCTATGGCGAGGCCGCCAATATGAAATGGCCGGGAGTCTATCTCGCCTACGCCGCCATCATGGCGGTTTTTGGCCAGTCGACCTCCGGAATACACGCCGGCCTGTTGCTGGTGACCCTGGGCTCAAGCGCGCTGCTGTTTGTCCTCACCCGGAGGATCGCCGGCATCGTCGGTGGCGCGACGGCGGCCGCGGCGCATGCGGTGCTCGCCATCGGAGTGCCGACGCTGGGGCTGGCCGCCCATGCGACCCATTTTGTCATGCTCTTTGCCCTTGGGGGAATGGTGCTGCTGACGGCGGATGGGAGGATCGGCTGGAGGCGGGCGTTGGCCGCTGGCGGCCTGTTCGGACTGGCGACGTTGATGAAGCAGGCCGGGGCTGCGTTCGGTCTGTTGGCCGTCGGCTGGGTGGTGTGGCGGGGCATGTTCCAGACGGAGGGTAAACGCGATTGGCGCGGACTGGCGGTGCCATTGGGCGCGCTTGGCCTGGGCGGTTTGTTGCCCTTGGGAGTTACCGCCCTGTGGCTGGGGTGGGCGGGCGTGTGGCCGCAGTTCTGGTTCTGGACCATCGCGTATGCGAAAGTTTACACCACCGTCATCACGCCGGCGCAAGGGCTGCCTTTGCTCGGCTCACAGATGAGCGCGCTGTGGTCCGCTGCGCCCGGGTGGTGGGGAGCGGCGGCAGCGGGACTGGTCGTGCTCTGGGGCTGGAAGCAACTGCGTCGGTGGAGAGTTTTCGTGGTGGCATTTGTCGTACTGTCGTTTGCCGCGGTTTGTCCGGGTTGGTATTTCCGTGGGCACTATTTTTTGCTTTTCCTGCCGGCGGTCGCGTTGTTGGCGGGCCTGGCCGCGGGCGCCCTGGAGGAGACAGGCGTGTGCCGGTTTCCGCCCCAGCTGGGAGCAGTGGTTCCCGCCGGGCTGCTGCTGGCCGCGGCGGCGACATCACTCTGGGTTGATCGAACGGTGTTTTTCCAACTGACGCCGGCCCAGGCTTGCCGGGCCGTTTATGGCCTGAATCCGTTCCCCGAATCGGTGGAGATCGGGCGTTACTTGCGGGAGCATACCGGGCCGGGGGCGCGGATCGCCGTGCTGGGGTCGGAGCCCCAAATCTATTTTTATGCGCAACGACGGGCGGCCACGTCCTACCTTTATCTCTACCCGTTGATGGAACCCCAGCCGTACGCGGAGCGGATGCAACGGGAGTTCATCCAGGGAGTGGAGGCGGCGGACCCGGATTATCTGGTGTTCGTCTCGGCTGCAACTTCCTGGAGTCGCCGGCCAGAGTCCCGCCCTGAAGTGTTCGAGTGGTTCGCACAGTACCAGAGTCGTCGTTTTCAGCTGGTGGGGCTGGTTGACATCCTGTCGTCCGGGCAAACCACCTGCACTTGGTTGGATCAACCCCGCGAATTGCGACCGCAGTCGTCGGTTTGGTTGGCCGTGCTGCGCAACAACCGGCTCGCCGTGCCTTAGGAGGCTCGCCACAACCGTTCTACGGCAGTGCAGGTTGGAACATCCTGATGATAAAAGAGTTTCATCGACTCGCCATGAAACGCCCCTTGTTGCTCACGGCTTTGCTAGGCATCCTTGCCTTCCCTTTGGCAAATGCACAAACGACCCCAAGTCCTGTTATTACCATTCCGGGCACGACGGTCACTCGCACGGCAACGATCCAGCTGGGACTGCAACCGTCTATTATGTTTATCACGGCGCTCCCGCCGTCGCCTCCACTGACATTTGTCGCCGGTACGCGTCTGCAAATGGTCGCTCCGTGGACGACCTTGTCCGATCCAACAGGCGTTCGCTGGTTCAAGGATGGCAAACAACTCACCGCAACCGGTCTCACGCTTGAGATTGCATCGGCCTCGGCCGCTGATTCCGGTAGTTATTATGCCATGGCCACAGCGAGCAGCGGAACCGCTGCCTCGCCCACGTATTCGGACACGGCCCAAGTTTTTGTCACTGGCCAGGGCCAACGTCTGAGCAGTTTCTCCACCCGTGCGCACATCGATGCGACGCAGCCATTCTTTCTCTCTGGCTTTGTGGTGGAGCCTGGTCCCGCGAAGGCTTTCGTACTGGTTCGATGCGTCGGTCCCGCTCTCAAGGCTTTCGGTGTAAACGATGCTCTCGACGCCCCACAAATGCGCATATTCGATGCCAAGGGCAGTGCGTTCTCTCAATCCTACGCTGGCACGATGTTTCCTCTCTCGGTTACGGAGGCTGCGCAACGTGTGGGAGCGTTTCCCTTGCCTGAGGGCTCGAAAGACTGCGCACAGGTTTATTCGCTTTCGCCCGGCGCGTACACCGTCCAGCTCTCCTCTGCCGATGGTGGCACGGGTACGACGTTGCTCGAAATCAACGAAGTCCCGCTGTGAAGTCAGGGTGCATGCTTGCCCCTCAGACGTTCGGATCTGCCAGACGCCATCACGCGGCAGAAGCCGTAGCTACCGGCTGTCGGCGATCACGGACATCTCGGCGCCGAGTGCCTGGCAGTTGGCCTGCGCCGCCAGCAGCAACGTGTGCAGCTGGGCTGCGCGCGTGTCGCGACGGCCGCCTTTCGGATCGTCGGCGAGCAGGACCGAGCGCCGGACGTGCGGCTGGAGGATGATTACCTTCCGTTTGAAGTTCGCGCCGGCCTTCCGGATGGCGTCACGCATCGCCGCCTTGGCGGTGAGCCGGCCGTTGTGCCACACGGCATCGCCAATGCGCGCGTCGATCTGGTCGTAGAACCGCCCCAGCATGATTTCGGGATCGAGGTGCCGGAGGTTCTTCACCGCTTGCGAGACCACGATTTCGTAGGCGGACACGGAAAGCCCGCGGTCAGGGCGGGCGCTGTCGGCGCCCTTCGCGTGGATCAGTGTAACGGTAGGAACGCCGCCGCCCTCTGAGAGATGGATGAAATCGGCCATCTCCATGGCCCCATCGGTGCAGACCAGCCACCCACGCCAGCGTTTTTTCCCGTCGGGCTTCCACTCGTTGAATACCCAGCAGAACAGCGAGTCCTGCCGGCCGATTTGCGCCGTCGCCAGCGGGGCGGGCTTTTCCTTCGAAACGTCGTAGGTGTTAAAATCGACCCATTCGAATCCCTCGAACGGGAACTCGCGAAACTGGAGTTTGTGGAGCACGTGCCCGGTTAACACATGGCCGGAGCCAAACCAGATTTTCGGCAACTCCTCCCAGATATGGAGCTCGCCGATCATCTCTTGGGCACTGTGGACGGCTTCAGCGTCGGCGTGGGCTCTCGCGGTCAGGGTAGGGGTGACGATGAGGCTGCCCTCCTTGACGGCGACAGCGATGCTGAGTCGGCCGACGTTCTCACGGCGGCCGTGGCTGGTTGGCCACCACAAGTTGGCGGCCAAGTTCGAGCGATTTACTTTCGTGACCTGTACCTTGGCATCCGCCCAGCGTTCGAGTTTGAGCCGCTGCACAGTTGTCAGGTTGTTATCGAACGCCTCAACCGACGCAAAGGAGACGTCGAATGCCCCGTTTACCGCCGGCAGTTCGGCGGCTGGGTCGACGTCAGCCGCAAGGCAGGGGAGCGGGCTTGGATCACCGTGCTTTGCGGGAATGGTGTCCAAGATGCCTCGGACCTGGTCGAGAAAATCAGTCCAGCCCAGACTCGGGCCCGCCCAGACGGTGGATTTCCTGGGTGCGACCCCGATGCTGCGTTCGGCTGTGCGACCGAGATTAAGGCGGCTACGTGCCGCGGTGAAGGTGAACGTCTGGTCGCCGAGCGGGTCGAGCGCGTAGCGGAGATCCGTGCCGGTGATCACCTTGTTGTTTACCTTGGTGTCGGCCTGGCGATGCAGGCCCGAGAGCCAGAGCGTGACCGTCTTGTTCCTGACGAACGCGGCATTGAGCCGGAGTCGCGGAATCTTGCTCAGGCCGGCCCATGGGCCGGTGTCGAACTCGTCGAGCGCGCGATTGAGATAACGCAGGAGAGTGGGATCGGAGACAAAGAACGCAGCCTTGTTTCCGCGACAACACATGAGGAAGAGATGGTGCTCGGTATCGGTGAACTCGCCAGTGGGCGCCCAGCCCGGTTGGGATGTTTCCAGGTACGTGATGCGGCCCAGCTCGAAGTTGTCGTATCCAAGCTCAGGGCCGGTCGAGTCGAAGTCGGCAAGGTTGTCGCGATGCTGTAGCTGCTCGACGACATCCTGGAGCACGTCGCTGATCTGCGTGGATGCATTGGTGGTGGCCGGGATGCTCTCAGTTACTACGAGAGACACGAATGGGGATAGATCGGTGAATTTCATGGGAGACTTGGCGCATGAGCGTAACGGACTGTTCTCCAGGATTGATCGGGAAACGTGTCATGGCATCTGCGCGTGATTGATATTTCAGGCTGGAGGAATGCGCCGCCCGCTGAGTCTTGGGCGTGCACCGGGAGAGAAGCATCGAGACGCCGGGCTCGTCTCGGACCTACGATTACCCCAACCCGCGAACGGAGACGTACTCGCGGAAGATGGCTTGGGTGGAAATTTTATATTCAAGGACATTCAACTCTGGTCAGCAGAATGTCCGCACGAGCGGCTAAAGCTGTTTTCAGCATACCTCGTTTAACACAATCTACAAGAGGTATTTTCGACGCTGCAACCACTGCGCCCAGCCTACTGCCTCCGCGAATTTCGCGAAGCCCGTCGGGCATCTGGGTTGAACGACGACTGCGGGATATTCGCGATTATTAGAATGTGCACGGAAGGATCAAACGGCGTCCGGAAGGGGTTGGTGGATTATGATTTTCTTGCGGTTTCAACCGAGCCAGCTAGTTATGCAACCGCTTCAGCCATCCGTGCGGGCATTCAGGTCAGATTTGAATGCCCTTCGTACCAGACATATTTCCCCCAGTTGCCTCCTGTGATGATCCCAAGGCCGCAGGCCGGCGGACGATTGGCAATTCTGATGCTGATTTTGCGGCAAGGCGGGCCAAGCAACGTACAAGGTTGGCCAGGGCCGTGTTGGGCGCACCGCCCGCAGAACGGCACATCGAACCGGCTATAAGTCGGCTCAAGCTCTTGTCAGCGCGGTCGCCGTACCGTCGGACAAAATCTGCAGGAAACATCAACCTGCGAGGAAGTCATCCAAACCACCATGAATACCAGGGGAACCTATAAATTCGAGACGGGTGCTAGTGACATACTGATCAACAATCCGGCCAACTTGGCGCTGCTGCGAAAGCTGTTTCGCGATGGCAAGATCATCGACGAAAAGTGGGGGCCGGGTGATCCCGGCGATTTCGACTACGGCTCATGGCACATACTCTGCCATCTCGCCGGCGGCGCAGGAGTGTTGAAGACGAAAGAGGGGCCGGCCTGGTGCGGCATCACGCACGTGCCCGCCACGGACACCTACCTGGCGACGATAACCTGCCGGCATGGCGGAATCGTTGTGACGATGCCGTTGGACAGTGGCGAAGGAGCTGCCGCCGCCCATCAGGCGGAGACACTCGGTTTCATCGAAGGGTCGTCCCTGGGGCATATTTCCGCGCGCGGCGTGAACGATCCGCCGGAAGCATTCAACAAATGGCCGCGCCAAAAGTTCGACCAGGATATTAACAGCCCGGAGGACGGCGGCACGGTTTGGGAACACTGGTCGACCACGCGCGATATCCGTCCGGCCAATGCGTACGGGATGGCGGTGTTGAGGGCCTACCTGATCCTGGTCTCGAAACTCGGCGGCCGGTTTGTCGCCGCGGTCGCACGAGGCCGGCGCGAGCACGAACATCCGACCCAGCTGGCCGCGTTGGTGAAAGCCGGAGTCCTGACTGTCGCCGAAGCCACCTGGGACGTGAGCCCGAATCCCATTCCGAAGGCAGTACAGGATCTCTTGTACGAAGCCCGGCCGGCCGATGCCCTTGCGGCGGCGACGGCGTTGCCGTGGACGCCAGGCGCGCAGCGCTACTTCATGTTTGAACGGCGCATCGGCAAATGGAGCAAAACCGCCGATGTCAGGAAAGATTTGGGACTTTGAACGAACCACTGCATCATGAATAACAAAAACGAAAATACGGTCAGCAACCTGCTCGCGGGAGCCCGGGTTTATTTGTCGGGGCCGATGGACTTCGTCGCCTCGCGTGAAGATGAGATGAAACACGGCTGGAGAAGAAGGATCGGGGCCTTCCTGCGCGACCGGGGGTGCGTCGTGTTCGATCCGTGGGAGAAACCCGGGGTGCGCGGTCTCGCGGACTATGGACGTGAAGGGGTCGATACCACCGAGGTCCGCAAGAAATGGACGTTCAAGGACACCTGGGCCGGCGGGAAGATTCGCTACCAACTGGCGGGGAAGTTTTGGGAGACACTCCACATCGATTTGCGGATGGTCGACACAAGCGACTTCGTCGTCGCCTACTGTCCGACCAATATCTACAGCGTCGGCACCCCGCACGAGATCGCGTTGTGCCGCCAGCAACGCAAGCCGGTCCTGCTGGTCAGCCCACCGGTGGAGTTTCCCGCCTTTGACGAACTGCGCCGGCGGCTCGAGCGCCGGGACAAGAAGGGGGCGAAAATTCTCGCTGACCTGGAGAATCAAGTGCCGATCAAACCCAATCCGCCGGGCATTCCGAGCCTTTGGTACATGGCCCTGGTCGGCGGGGACAATTTCTTCGACGGGTTCGGGTTCGATATCTTTCGGGACAAATATCAGTGGGCCGACGATGGGCCGCTCGACCGGCGCGAGAAAAAGCACCAGCCCGACCGGCCGCTGCTGCCGTATCTCGATCGACTGACCCAGGTGCTGCCGAGAAAATGGAACCCAAAGCGCAAGGACGGCGTCCGGAACGACGACTGGCTCCTGTGGGACCTCCAGCAAGCGGGCGGGGGAGCGGGCGTATCGGGACCGCATACCAAGGATGTTTCAGCGGCCGCGGCGAAAAAGACGAAATGACCGGCCGGGGAGGAAAACACCATGAGTACAAACGACACCGACTGGCTAACGTTGCTGGATCTTGAACGGATGCGGACCGAGGCCGAGGACCGCGCCCTGGCGGACGGCTGCAGCCGGGCCATTGCCGAATACCGGGCCGCAGTCGTCAACGGACAGGCGTCGCCCGAGCAAACCCAGCGCGCCCGCAGGGCCTTTCTGCACCTCGGCGGCGATCCGGCGCGTTCGAGTTTCTCGCTCAAGGATTACGATCATGAGCGGTTCGGTCCGTTCCTGGGGGTCAGCGATGAAGGCAGCGCCGGCGCCGCGATCCGCGCCGCGGGCATGGAATCGCCCAAAGCCCGGATGTTGCCCAAGGATGTCACTTGCCGGCCCCTTGCCGTGGGGCTCGCGATCGATGCCGAGCGCCTGTGCGCGGCGGGTGAGGTCAACGTCGGCCCCGAGGAATACGTGGATATCTGGCTCGAAGCGGTCGAGCGCCTGCTCGTCACGACGAACGTCGGCACGCGAGTGAACCTGAGAGTGTATCAGCGCGAGCCGACGGTCCTGCTCAAAGGCGACGGACAGAAGGAACTGGATGAGGCGAAGCAGGAGATCGCCGCCGCCTTCAAGCCCTTCGTCGAGACACCGGACCTGAAACCGCGACCGCTCACGGTCTTTGTCGACATTCCGAATTACGTGCGGATGACGGGACCGAAAAGACGCTCGGCCCTGAAAAAACTCGTGGACTACGTGTCATCGGGAAAAGCCGCCGGCAAGGACGTGGCACCGGCAGGGCAGGAACTCGGATTGGCGACCTGGGTGAAGCTGGGCTCTGCCGGGCGCGATCAAGCGATCGCCGCGATCGAACTTGCGGCGAAGGTCGGAATGCGGGTGGTCCTGATCGATGGCGTGAAGCGCAAAGCCGCCGAAAAGGCGGTGTCGTTGGCCGGGCTGCTCGACTATTTCCCGCCCGGATGCGTTGGACCGATCCTGCGGGCCGCAAAGAGCCGGAACGTGTGCGTCCGCACGGCCAACCTGCCCGATACGGACACCATTGCGCGCAGCACCTGGGTTGGTCTGACGACCGCACGCAGCAATGGCGTGAATCTCGGGAAATATGGCTGCTTCCCCCTGACGCTCGAGGAAACCGACTACGTGGTGGAACAGATCCAAAAATGGCTGGGCCAGTGGTCCGCCGCGCCCGTGTTCTTCGTCGACCAGGGAGTGCTGAGCGAAGACGGGGTGGACGTGGGGCACGATCTGATGCGCGGTCTCAAGCGTTGGCTCACGAAAGTGGCCGCGCACAAGGTCCGCATCGTGCTGATCGACACCGTCGACAAAGGATCGGGCAAGCGCCTGCTCAAGCGGTCCACGAAGGACGATGCGGGCTTCGTGACACTGACCCAGGTCAAAACGGTTGAGGCCTTCGCCCGCAGCTTGGGGATCCGGTTGTTGTGGGCGGGCGGGCTGCGGTTGCCGGAGGCGTTTGAAATGGGCAAGCTCGGCGTTTTTGGCGTCTACGTAACAAGCGCCGCTGCCACGACCGTCCCGGTTTCGGGGAGCTACATTCGCGACCCGTGCCTGGCAGGGGTCAAGGAACCTTCGAAGGAAGCGGTGCTCCGGACGAAGATCGTGCTGGAAGCGGGTTTTCTCTCATCGCACCTGACGGGTGAAGCTGCCGTTGAGATCGACCGGTTGGCGAAGGATCTGCTGACCGCCCACGACAAAAAGGCGGTGGAGACCGTGAAGAACCTCACCGAGGTCCTGGCGTCGGCGTGTGCCAAGGGGTGGCGGACGTATTGGGACAAGCCGCAGCCTGGAGGATCTGCAACCGTCGCGTGACGCCGCCACAACACCGTTGACCCGGACAGAAGCGGACGTTGAGTGGTGGCGACCATGAGCTTGCAGCCACCCAGCCTGGATAATTTGCGCATCGAACGTAGCTCGAAGCCGGAAACCGCCAAGGGTCTCCGGCTGGGCCTGCTGGCGTTGCTCGCGGTCGTTCTCGTGGCGGGCGTAACGGCCGTGGTGCGGCTCACGCGGCCCACGGCTGTCGCCGTGCGTGTGGCCGTGGCCCGCCCGGTGACCACGGCCGCCGGCGGGCGTACGGTATTGAATGCCTCGGGCTACGTCACGGCGCGGCGCGAGGCGACCGTTTCTTCGAAGGTCACCGGCAAGGTCACCGAGGTCCTCATCGAGGAGGGCATGAAGGTGGCCGAAGGGCAGGTCCTGGCCCGGCTCGACGACACCAACGTCAAGGCAAGCCTTGCGCTGGCCCGCGCCCAGCTGACCTCGGCCACGGCGGCGCTGGAGGAGATCCAGGTGCGGCTCAAGGAGGCCGAACAGGAATTGCAGCGCCAGACCGACCTCCGGAAAAACCAGGTGTCGCCCGTGTCGGACTACGATCACGCCTTTGCGGCCGCCGCCGCTTTCCGGGCGCGGCTCGCCCAGCAACAGGCCGATGTCAAGGTGGCGGAGAACAACGTCGGCGTCTGGCAGCAACAGTTCGACGACACGATCATCCACGCGCCGTTTGCCGGCATCGTCACTTCGAAGAACGCCCAGCCCGGCGAGATGATTTCGCCGATGTCCTCGGGTGGCTTCACGCGCACGGGCATCTGCACGATCGTCGACATGGATTCGCGGGAGGTCGAAATCGACGTCAACGAGGGTTACATCAACCGCGTCGAACCCGGCCAGCCGGTCGAATGCACGCTCGACGCCTATCCCGACTGGAAAATTCCCTGCCGCGTGATCGCAATCATCCCGACGGCCGATCGCAACAAATCCACGGTCAGGGTGCGCGTGGGCTTCGACCAGCTCGATCCGCGCATTCTCCCCGACATGAGCGTGAAGGTGGCGTTCCGCGGCACGGAGACGGCCACGGGCGTGGCCGTCCGGCGGGGGGTGCTGGTGCCGAAGACGGCGGTCCAGCAACGCGACGGGCACGATGTCGTGCTCGTGGTGCAGGGCGGGCGGGTCGAGCGTCGCGCGGTGACCGTGGGCGACGCCGATGCCACCGATACGCTGCTGCTGGCCGGGGTGACGGCGGGCGAACGCGTCGTGGTGGACGCGCCGAAGGAATTAACCGAAGGTGCAACTGTGAAGGAGATGGGACCATGAGTGAATCAAATGGAGGAAATGGCAAAAACCCCCTGGTGGCGGTGGACGCGGTCGAGAAGGTCTTCCATCGGGGATCGGAGGAGATCCACGTCCTGCGCGACCTGCATCTGCAGGTGCCGGCGGGGGAGTTTCTCGCGCTGATGGGGCCGTCGGGCTCGGGAAAGAGCACGCTTTTGAACCTGATCGGCGGGCTCGACCGCCCGACGAGGGGCACGGTGAGCATTGCGGGCGAACACGTGGACCAATTGTCCGATCACCGGCTGGCGGCATGGCGTGCGCGCCACATCGGCTTCGTTTTCCAGCTCTACAACCTGCTCCCGGTGCTCTCGGCGGAGCGCAACGTGGAACTGCCGCTGCTGCTCACGCCTCTCTCGAAGGCCGAGCGGAAGAAGCACGTCGAAACGGCCCTCGCCGTCGTCGGACTTTCGCATCGGGCGCAACATTATCCGCGCACGCTCTCCGGCGGCGAACAGCAGCGCGTGGGCATCGCCCGCGCCATCGTCACGGACCCGACGCTCCTCCTGTGCGACGAGCCCACGGGCGACCTCGACCGCAAGGCGGGCGACGAAATTCTCGACCTGCTCCAGGCCCTCAACCGGGAGCACGGCAAGACCATCATCATGGTCACCCACGACCCGCATGCCTCCGCCCGCGCCGCCCGCACGGTGTACCTGAACAAGGGCCAGCTCAGCCAGGAACCGATGAAATGAAATTCTTTCACCTGATCTGGAGCAATCTGAAGCGGAAGAAAACGCGCACGGCGCTGACCCTGCTGTCGATCGTCGTGGCCTTCGTGCTGTACGGATTCCTCTCGGCGGTCAAACAGGCGCTCACGGGCGGCGTCGACCTCGCCGGGGCGAACCGGCTGGTCGTGCGGCACAAGGTTTCGATCATCCAGATGCTGCAGCAAAGCTACCAGCAGCGGATGGAGCGGATCCCGGGCGTGGCGGCCGCCGTGCACCAGACGTGGTTCGGCGGCATTTATCAGGATCCGAAGAATTTCTTCATGCAGTGCCCGGTGGTGCCGGAAGAATTCCTCGGCATGTTCCCCGAGCTCCTGCTGCCGGCCGACCAGAAACGCGCCTGGCTCGCGACGCGGACGGGCGCCATCGTGGGGCGCAAGACCGCCGAGCGCTTCCATTGGAAGATCGGCGACCGCGTGCCGATCATGTCCCCGATCTGGGCCCAGGCTGACAACAATCGCGTGTGGGAGTTCGACCTCGTGGGCATCTACGACGGACGGGAAAGAAACACCGATACCACGGCGATGTTTTTCCGTTACGACTATTTCGACGAGGCGCGGGCCCGGGGGAAGGGCTTGGTGGGTTGGTACACGGTTCGCGTCAAGGATCCCACCCAGGCCGCGGAGGTCGCGAAACTGATCGATGCCGAATTCGAAAACTCGGCGGCGGAGACCAAGGCGGAGCCGGAGGGGGCGTTCGTGCAGGCGTGGGTGAGCCAGATCGGCAACATCGCGCTGATCACGGCCTCGATCCTCGGCGCCGTGTTCTTCACAATCCTGCTGGTGACGGGCAATACGATGTCGCAGGCCGTGCGCGAGCGGACGGGCGAGCTCGGCGTGCTCAAGGCCATCGGGTTCACCAACCGCCAGGTGTTGGCGCTGGTGCTGTCGGAATCGTGCCTGCTGGCCGTGCTCGGCGGGTGCCTGGGTCTCGGCATTGCCTGGTTGCTGGTGTCGCGCGGCGACCCGACGGGCGGCATGCTGCCGCTGTTTTCCCTGCCCACGGACGACGTGTTCGTCGGCGTGGCGTTGAGCGTGGCGCTCGGCGTGATCACGGGTATTTTCCCGGCCCTGCAGGCCATGCGGCTGCGGGTGGCGGACTCTTTGCGGAGGATGTAACCCATGGCCGGTCCCCTCAATTGGTTCTCGCAGATTGCCGCGGTGACGAAGTTCGGGCTGCTCGGCATCCCGCAACGCCGGGGTTCGGTGGGGGCGGCGTTGTTTGGCATCGCCGGTGTGGTCGCCGTGCTGGTCGGCGTGCTGTCGATCGCCACGGGGTTTCAGCGCACGATGGCGGCGTCGGGCTCGGCGGACGCGGCGATCGTGCTCCGGAGCGGCTCCGACAGCGAAATGGTCAGTGGGCTGGGGCGCGAGAACACCCGTGTGATCGCTGACGCGGCGGGCGTGGCCCGCACTGAGGCTGGCCCGCAGGCCTCCGCCGAGTTGTTTGTCATCATCAATCTGCCCAAACGCTCGTCCGGCACCGATGCCAACGTGCCGCTGCGCGGGGTCGGGCGCGCGGCGTTTCTGGTGCGCGACCAGGTGAAGATCGTGGCGGGCCGGCCGTTCGAGTGGGGCAAGAACGAGGTGATCGTGGGCGTGGGGGCGGCGCGCGAGTTTGTCGGCATGCAGGTCGGCAACACGATTCACGTCGGCCGCTACGAGTGGCCGGTCGTCGGCGTGTTTTCGGCCGGCGGCGGCACGGCCGAGTCGGAAATCTGGACCGACGCCACCGTGCTGCAGGCGGCCTACAACCGCGGCGACACGTTTCAATCCGTCTACGCCCGGCTGAACTCACCGGAGGCGTTCACCGCCTTCAAGGATGCCCTGACCACCGATCCGCGGCTCGACGTGAAGGTGCTCCGGCAGTCCGATTTTTACGCCGAGCAGTCGACGGCGGTGACGACCTTGATCACGAGGTTGGGGTACATCATCACCGGCTTGATGGCCGTCGGTGCGGTCTTTGGCGCTCTCAACACCATGTATAGCTCGGTAGCGGCGCGGACCCGCGAGATCGCCACGCTGCGGGCGCTCGGCTTCGGCCGTGGCGCCGTGGTGGTGTCGGTTATGCTCGAAGCGCTGGCGCTGGCGCTCCTGGGCGGCGCCGTTGGGGCGGGCGTGGCCTATTTCGTGTTCAATGGATTCGAGACGGCGACGATGAACTGGCAGAGTTTCAGCCAGGTGACCTTTGCGTTCCGGGTCACACCCGCCCTTTTGGTGCAGGGCGTGATACTGGCGACGTTGATCGGTCTGATGGGCGGACTCCTGCCGGCGCTGCGCGCAGCCCGGCGTCCCATCGCGATCGCGCTGAGGGAACTATGAGCCAGGAAAACGCAATTTGCTCCGGCTTGAAACTCGTCATCAAATGGTGACCACGGCCCAGCTTCCGGAGTGGCTGGTGAAGCTTTATCCGTTCGGGGTGCACCAGTTCTCCACGCTGCACGGCGCGAACCTGAGCTACGTCGATGAAGGGCCGGGCGGTGATGAAGCCGTCCTGATGTTGCATGGCAATCCGACCTGGTCGTTCTTCTACCGCGACGTTATCCAGGCGCTCGCGCCGAAAGTGCGCTGCATCGCGCCGGACCATGTCGGCATGGGGCTGTCGGACAAGCCGCAGGAATATCCTTACACGCTGGCGAGCCGGATCGCCGACATCGAGGCGCTGGTCGCGAGCCTGCAACTACGGAAAGTACATCTGGTGGTGCATGACTGGGGTGGGGCGATTGGCTTGGGCTGGGCGGTGAAACATCCTGAATTGGTCGGGAAGATCGTAGTGCTGAATACCGCGGCCTTCCGGTCGCCGCATATTCCGGCGCGGATCGCGCTCTGCAAAGCCTGGGGACTGGGAACGCTGCTGGTGCGCGGACTCAACGGCTTCGCCGGGCCGGCGACCTGGATGGCGATGCACCAGCGCCAGCTCAGCCCGGAAGAGAAGAGGGCATATCTTTATCCGTACCGGACGTGGGCCGACCGGGTGGCGGTGAATGCCTTCGTGAAAGACATTCCAAAGAGCGAGAGCCATCCCAGCCATGGCACGCTTGCCGGAATTGAAGCGGCTTTGAGCGGGCTCGCCGACAAACCGATGAAGATCATCTGGGGTGGGGCGGACTTTTGCTTCAACGACCGGTTCTTTAACCGGTGGAGGGAGCTGTTCCCCAAGGCCGAGCTGAACTATCTCGCCCAGGCCGGGCATTACGTACTGGAAGACGCCAGACCGGAAGCGGTAGGGCAGGTTGCCCAATTTTTGTCTTAGAAAACAACGATCAGTTGTCCTTCGCCATTCGTCCGTGACACATCGCGTCCTCGTTTTCCTGTTGTTCTGTCTGTCGGCCACAGCCGCTCGCGCCGAACGGGTGTTGCTGCGCTACGATGCCGCCATTCCGCAAGCGGCCTATGCCGCGCGGAAATTGGGCGAGACGCTCACCCGGCAGAATCACACCGTGCTGCGCGAGGGCGCCGATTACGACACGACGATCAGCCTGGCGGTGGACTCGCACCGGTGCGGGGCGGAGGCGTTTGCGATCGTCCCGCAGCCGAAAATGATCGCCATCGTGGGTGGCGATCTCCGCGGGCTGATCTATGGCGCGCTGGCGCTCGGCGAGACGCTGCGAAACGGCACGGCGCTGAGGGACGTTCCCGCCGTCGAGCAGAAGCCGCGCCTCGCGTTTCGCGGCATCAAATTCAACCTGCCGTGGGATTCTTACCGCCCCAGCTCTGCGCTCGCGCAACACACCCCGACGGTGCGCGACCTCCGCTACTGGGAGGCGTTCCTCGACATGATGGTCGAGAACCGCTTCAACGTCGTGAGCCTTTGGAACCTGCATCCGTATACCTTCATGATGCGGCCGAGGAATTTTCCGGAGGCGAGCCCGTGGTCGGAAAAGGAGCAGGCGGAATGGCGGCGGCTCTACCAGGGGATCTTCCGGCTGGCGAAAGAGCGGGGCCTCGACACCTACATCGTGAGCTGGAACATCTTTGTCAGCCCACAGCTCGCCGCCGCGCACGGCCTCGCGGCGCAGAATTTCTATCCGCATTACTATGTGGATGGCGACACGTCGGACCTGGTCCGCCGCTACATTCGCGAGAGCGTCACGCAGATGTTCCTCGAATATCCCGACCTCGACGGCATCGGGCTGTCGCTGGGCGAGGGCATGGGCGGGATGACGCCGCAGCAGCGCCAGCAATGGATGGACGATACGATCGTGGCCGGCGCGCTGGAGGCGAACCGGACGCGGCCGGTGAAGCTGATCTACCGGGTGCCGTTCTCCTCGGGCACGTCGTCCGCTCCCGGCGCCAGCCCGGAGGTCGAGCGGGTGACCCGCGCGGCGATCGAGAAACTCGACGGCACGTTCTCCGGCCCGATCTGGGTGGAGATGAAATTCAATTGGTCGCACGCCCACAGCACGCCGAAACTGGTCAAGGTCCACGGCGGGAAGCTTGGCCCGACTTACTTCGAACCGAAGCCGCAAAACTACCAGGTCGTCTGGATGACGCGAAACGAGGATTTCTTCGCGCTGCGCTGGGGGGTGCCGGATTTCATTCGCGAGCACATCAAACGCAACGGCGCGCCGGACTACGTCGGCGGCTATTTCATCGGTTCCGAATGCTACATTCCCGCCCTGGATTATTTCACGGCGCTGCAGGAGCCCGTAGACTGGACGTGGGCGTTTCAACGCCAGTGGCTCTTCTACAAGCTCTGGGGCCGCCTGCTGTACGACCCGGCGACGCCCGACACCGTGTTTCAGGCCGAGTTCAACCGTCGCTATGGAGCCAGAGGGGAC